>Ga0187893_10003191_pt1 | contig 33963 bp, 31 predicted proteins | sample MA1701074metaG_FD_139574 | JGI IMG/M metagenome (GOLD analysis project Ga0187893, IMG submission 139574) | White microbial mat communities from a basaltic lava cave in the Kipuka Kanohina Cave System on the Island of Hawaii, USA - MA170107-4 metaG ...
TGTTGCAACGGGTAGGGATCCCTGTCAGCCTTTTCCTGGAGAGACAACGTCTCCACCGGGATGTACCCAGGAGGCGGCGATCATAGTCACACTGCCTCCTGGACCCTATACCGTAATTATGAGCGGGGTAAATAATGGAACAGGTGTAGGGTTGGTAGAGATGTTCGAGGTTGAGATGCCTCCGACCTCTCTTGGACTACAAACTGTTGCAACAGGTCTTAGTTTTCCAGTTTTTCTTACAACACCCCTAGGAGACAATAACAGACTCTTCATCGTCGAAAAGGGAGGACGCATCCGCATTATCAAGAATGGAACTCTGTTGGGAACTCCTTTTTTAGACATCAGTAGTTTGGTCTCTACTGGAGGTGAACAAGGGCTTCTGGGGTTGGCTTTCGATCCCAACTATTCAACTAACGGCCGCTTCTATGTCAGCTATACAGATGCTTCAGGAGACTCCCAGATTGCCCGCTATCTGGTCTCCAGCAATCCTGATATCGCACAGACAACTCCTAGTAGCATTCTCGTTCTCTTAAGCATCGATCAGCCATTCGCAAATCATAATGGGGGCGATATTGCCTTTGGCCCTGATGGATATCTCTATATTGCCATGGGGGATGGTGGTTCCGGCAATGATCCCCAGAACAATGGTCAAGACCTGACCGATTTGTTAGGCTCTCTACTGAGAATTGACGTAAGTCCTGCTGGGAACTATGCTGTTCCCAGTGATAATCCATTCGTCAACCAACCTCCCGCAAGAGGAGAACTCTGGGACTATGGACTAAGAAATCCCTGGCGCTTTAGCTTTGACCGACAGACTGGCGATCTCTATATTGCGGATGTGGGGCAGAATGCCCGTGAGGAGGTTAATGTTTCACCGGCCAGCACAGGGGGAGGGAAAGGCCTCAATTATGGATGGAGGATAATGGAAGGAAAAATCTGCACGCCAAGCATAAATCCTAACTGCAGTATGACAGGTCTAACTTTGCCTGTGCTGGATTATACCCACAGTGATGGCTGTTCGGTCACTGGAGGTTACGTCTACCGAGGTTCGGCTATTCCTGGGCTTCAAGGAACCTATTTCTACTCAGATTACTGCTCAGGATGGATCAGAAGCTTTAGGTATCAGAATGGGCAGGCGACAGCCCAAACGCAATGGTCTTTGCTTAGTCCAGGGGGAAATGTCACCTCTTTTGGAGAGGACAACCTGGGTGAGATATACATTTTGACTGCACAAGGAGGCATTTACAGAATCGTGTCCGATTGAAAAATTACCACAGATACATCATTCTTTCTCTCTATGACTACCACGTAAATTACCCGTTAGATTAACCCCAAGTACTTGATCTATGAATCTTTTAACTCTATGTTAAACTAATTGTAAAACTATGGGTATCATACGATTATTGTTGGCATTGTCTGTATTAGCGGGTCATGCAAATTCGATTCTCGGGCTGAGGTTCGTCTTAGGAGTCATCGCCGTTCAATCATTTTATATGATATCTGGGTTCTACATGTCCTTAATTTTGAATGAGAAATATACAGGACAACATGATTCCTATAAGTTATTTATAACCAATAGATTCCTAAGACTCTATCCTGTTTACTGGGCGGTTGTTATCCTGACTATTATATCTAATATCCTAACTTATTTGCTATTTGGAACAGGTGGAATATCTGAATCTTATTTCGCCTTTTTTTTCAAACGTGAAGATATAAATATTTTATCACTGTTATTTTTAGTTTTCACAAATATTGCCATATTTTTCCAAGATGTAGTGAGTTATTTGGGATTTAATATTACAAATGGATCTATCTATTTTACAACCAATTACCTTACTGAACAGTATCCCTTATACAGATTTTTATACATTCCTCAGGCATGGACCGTAGGTCTTGAATTGATGTTCTATTTGTTAGCACCTTTTTTAGTTAAAAGAAGTGCATTCGCAATTTCATTGCTTATTACTATCAGTTTAGGTTTAAGGTTGATCCTATATAGTCAAGGACTTAATCACGATCCCTGGACGTATAGATTTTTTCCTACCGAGTTGGTATTCTTTTTAGCCGGTTGTTTATCATATAAATTATATTCACATATTAAAAATTATAATTTCAACAAAAATTATCTAATGATAATCTTTGTGCTTCTTATTTTATACACCCTTTCTTTTCAATTAATTGGTGCTTCATATACCATTAAACAATGGATTTATTATACAATTTTGCCCCTATCTCTTCCTTTTATATTCATTTTAACAAGAAACAATAAATTTGATCGGTTTGTTGCTGAATTATCCTATCCTATTTATATTTCACACTTACTTGTAATATCTGTTTTACAATCATTGGCGTTTAATAAGAATGATACTTATTTCGGTTTGATGGTAGCAGTAGTAACAATATTAGCTTCGGTTTTATTAGTTGAATTGGTAGTAAAACCTATAGATTATAAAAGACAGAAAAGATTATCATGATGACTTTTACTAAGAACCTTTAGTAGGCCGCTTCTATTCTGAAAAAAGTCCAATTATTTTCTCAAAAGTGTACAGAACTTCTCCTGAGCCACTAGCCTTAATTTAATAAAATATAATCTTATCAATAACTTGACATTAATTCTAAAAGATGGTACAACTCTTGCTGTTCATATTATGAACGAGGGCAGTTTATTTTAAGGATATGCCCTATTTATTTTCAGTAAAGCGTTCATGAAATGAACGTATTTGAGAGCCAGAAAGAATGAAAAAAATAGACCACTCATATGAATTCAGGATTCTTGACGAAGTCTCGAAAGATGGAGATCTTACACAGAGAAGCCTGAGTCAACGTCTTGGAGTGGCTCTGGGGCTAACTAACCTATACATCAGGCGACTGGTTAAAAAGGGGTTCATCAAGGTCGTTAACATTAAACCGAACCGTTTACGGTACGAACTGACCCCAAGCGGGATTGCAAAGAAGACAGCCTTAGCATTCCAGTACATACAGGATTCATACGTTTTCTATAGAGAAGCTAGAAAAACATTGACCGTGAAGTTTGAAGAAGTAAAAAACACCGGAGGACAGTCGGTTATTCTGTACGGAGCTGGGGAGATTGTGGAGATTGCATTCCTGTCTTTGCAAGAGGTAAAACTAGACTTGGCTGCAATCGTGAGTTCACAGCATACCGGTCAGTTTTTGTGTGGGAAACCAATTTACCCACCTGAGGCAATCTTATCGATGGCCTATGATCGAATTGTGATACTAGAGTTAGAACGAGAGGAAGCGAAGAAGGTCTTGGACGTTCTAGGGGTAGATCCGTTAAAAATCGTTTGGGTAGGGGTGTAGAGATTTTAAAACGGTGGAGTCGTGAGGCATTCGAAATGTTAGTTTCTTTCCCCAATTTGCTCTATAAGAATAGTTCTATGATTCGGAGTATGGTGATCCGAGATCTCCGGGCACGCTACATGGGATCATTCTTGGGATTGTTTTGGTCAGTGATCCATCCGCTCACACAGCTTTTGATCTACTATTTCGTTTTCGCGGTTGTTCTGAAAATGAGATTGGGGCCAGAATACGGTGGAACCAGTTACGCCTTGTGGCTTATCATTGGCCTTCTGCCCTGGGTATTTTTCGCAGAGGGGGTAACCAGGGCCCCAAATGCAGTACTGGAACAGGCGAATCTCATCAAGAAGATGGTATTTCCTTCAGAAATATTTTCTATTGTTCATCTGACGGCTGCTTTGATCAACCATCTTATTGCTATTACTATTCTGATCGGGTTTCTCTTAGCGGTTGGGCATGGGATTTCATGGAAGATTTTTATGATCCTGCCTTATTTGCTTTCGATCGGTTTATTGACAACTGGAATTTCATGGCTGCTTTCATCGTTGAATGTCTATCTAAGAGATATCAGCCAGTTAATCGGTGTGGTTGTGAACATTTGGTTCTTTTTAACCCCAATCATTTATCCGCGTGACCTGATTCCTGAGAGTCTGCGGGCACTTTTTGAGTTGAACCCGATGCTCTATATTGTTGATGGTTATCGCATGGCACTCCTAGGAAAAGCGGAGATAGACATCACTGGGCTTGCCTACTTGCTGATCGTCTCCCTTGCTGTATTTGTATTGGGCGCTTTAACATTTAAGAAACTTAAGCCGGCATTTGCCGATGTGCTCTGAGCATGATTAAAGTCAACAATCTAACCAAAATCTACCGGCTGTATAACAAGCCCAAGGACCGCTTGCGTGAACTGATCAGCCTCAGGCGCAAAAAATATCATCACGCATTTTATGCACTCCGAGATATCTCATTTAACGTGGAAAAAGGAGAGACTGTCGGTATTATCGGACAAAATGGCAGCGGAAAAAGCACACTGCTTAAGATTATTTGTGGTGTGGTCCAACCGACCAGTGGCAGTGTCAAGACGAATGGGCGCATATCCTCTCTGCTTGAGTTAGGGGCCGGCTTTAATCCAGAATTTACGGGTCGTGAGAATGTGTATATGAACGGTGCCTTAATGGGCCTCAGCCGGGAAGAGATGGACCGGCGGTTTCCCGACATTGAGGAATTTGCAGGTATTGGCGAATTTATTGACCAGCCTGTCAAGGCCTATTCGAGTGGGATGTTCGTGAGACTTGCTTTTGCAACAGCTATTAGTGTAGATCCTGAGATTTTAATAATAGATGAAGCTCTAGCAGTAGGGGATGTGGGGTTTCAGCAAAAGTGCCTGCATCGCATTGAATCGTTTCAAGCACAGAGAATAAATCTTCTATTAGTTTCACATGACATGCAGATGATTAGAAATTATTGTTCTCACGTTATTTATCTTAAAGATGGAAAAGTCGTATCTCAAGGAAAAGCTGAAGTAGTGACAGAAGTCTATCTAAAGGATATCTTCGAAGAACAACAGAGATCGCTTGGCAGTAAGGGTCGTATCGTTATGAAACATTCAGATGATGGCAAAACTGTATTTGGGACTCATCATGTCAAAATCTGCGAGGTTTCACTTTGGCGTGGAGATGAAGAAACCAACGTTTACACCCACGGTGAGACGCTTACTGTAAAGGTAACTGCATGGGTTGATGAAATGGTACTCAATCCTAATATCGTATTGCAGTTACGTGATTCACGCGGCTATTCGATATATGGAACTGATACACTTTCGGCTGGGCTAGTATTTCCTATTAATAAACGAGAGGAAGGAATTATCAGAATTGCATTTACCTTGGATATAATATTATCCCCTGGACAATACACGTTTGCTGTTGGCCTAAATGACTATGTACGGGGCGATGTTGTCATTTTACATGAAAAATTAGTTGGTGCGCTGAACTTTACAGTTTTGCAAAGCTCTAATAATTTCCATGGCGTGGTTAATTTGAAAGGGCGCTGTGAGAGATTAATAGTCAAGCCAGAATATCTGCATAGGATAATCTGGAGAGATTGTGACATGGGTGATGACGGACTTGATTTTTTTCTCTCGAATCCACCGCCAGCCAGTGTATTAATGACCTTGGTACGTCTCTCAAAGAGACACTTTAGCCAGTTTACTAGACATTTGCCGAGATTATTTGAATACCCCTGGATTATTACTCAACTTGGTGATTTACTTAATAAGCGGATTCTGGACATAGGGGCGGGCGTGTCTCCACTGCCGTTGTTACTTGCAGAACATGGAGCGAAGGTGATAACGGTTGACCATTCCTCTATTATACGCAAATTAGGGCAGGAACAGGTTGATTGGAACGAATGGGGATACTTTGACTACTCATCGATCAATAAAAATATTAGTTCTATTCATGATGATATTTTAGCAGTGCACTTTGAAAGTAACACATTCGAATATATATACTCCGTAAGTGTGATCGAGCATATGAGTGCTTCAACCCGCAGGCAACTTTGGAACAGAGTAGTTAAGTGGCTATCAAGAAATGGTGAATTACTACTTACAATAGACCTTTTTCCGGGAACGGATCAATTGTGGAACTACTGCCAAAATCAGATTGTTGACACAAATGTTGAACACGGCGATCTCAAGATTCTGGAGGAAGAGCTTTCTCAAATCGGCTTAAAGCTGACACAAAAAAAGTTTTTACGAAACTTGCCTAATTTTAAAGTAGATGTTGCAATGATGTGTTTTGTTAGGAGTGATAATACAACTAGACAATTAGACTCGTGAATCAAATGAAGTGCTTCGGGTGTAGCATTCTATTATGTAGGCATCTTTCAGGGCTGTAATAATGGTATTCTCAAGGTTAAAAAAGAGGCGAACTGTCCGCCCCGAACGAATCCTAATCGCTTGTGTGGCGGAAAACAGAGAACCTTACACCACCGAGATACTTTATCTTTTTCGAAGTCTAGCAGCTTTCGGGGGTAGCTTGGCTTGCTCACAGCAAATTGCTTATTTCGTTGAAGCTGCTGATGCCGAGATCGTCGAGCAGTTAAGTAGCCTTGGTGTGATTGTAAAGATTGTACCGCGCTTGAATGAGCGATATCCACATGCTAACAAAATACAAATGCTTGATCAGCAAGAAGATTATGACCTATTAATCGGGTTAGATTGTGATGTGGTAATTACAAAAGACTTTTCCCCCTTGCTGGAACCAGATGCTTTTATGGCCAAACCCGTAGATAAGGACCATCTGACAATCGATCAATGGTGCACCATTTTTCAATGGTTTAATCTCTCTCTTCCTAACGAACGTTATCTTACGACGTTTGATGCCAAGGAGACAATCCCGTATTTCAATAGTGGTGTAATTAGTATCCCAAAACAGTTTGTGCATGCCCTCTCGAATGCTTGGAAGATGTTCGCCCTTGCAATGCAAGATCTTTATGATCATATTCCAGAGATCGCTGCCCACTCTTTTTTTACTGATCAATTTGCATTGACTCTGGCATTGAGCAATGAAAAAATTCCATTGAAGGTATTGCCGCTAGAAATGAATTTCCCAATTCACGCCCCCATTCATACAATCTTTCATCCTGAGAAAAGTAATCCTTATATTCTCCATCACCATCATCGGATTTTCAAAACAGGATTGGCTGATAGCACCTATAAGAATATCAACCTAGTGATAGAAAAGATCAACAGCACACTATGTCATCCAATTCTCACCAATCTGACAAACGGACTGTTGAATTCCGTTCAGACTGATTTTGATAATTTGCATTTTTGGGAAGAGCGGTACCGCACGAATCTCGATCTGGGGTCTGGAGTTGGCTCTCGTGGGGAAAACCTCACCTACAAGAAGCGTATCCTTAAAAAGCTGATTCAGGACACTCCACCGGCTAGTTTGTTAGATGTTGGATGTGGTGATCTTGAGGTTATTGGCGATTTTTCACTCAAAAACTATCTGGGTATTGATGTTTCCGACTTCATTACCAAACGGAATACACGCCTGAGACCTAATTGGTCATTCAGAGCGGAAGATTTTCTGAAGATCGTTTCAGAAGAGCAATTGTCGGCTGATATGGTAATGTGTCTAGATGTCTTAATCCATGAACATGATCCTAAGCGATACGAGAGAATGGTCGAGGCACTGGTTAAAGCAACCAAGGAGATAGGTGTGGTCAGCGCATACGAATTGCCACCACGCGCTAGGTTCAGTAGCAGTATCACTGCCTATCATGAACCCATTACGCACACATTAAGACGAACCGGCGCCTATGAGATACAGGTAATTGGTTATTACCGAGATGTCAGCATAATCCGATACCGAAGCAATAAAAGGATTGGAAACAAGTGAACTCAATTAATAGGAAGGTTATCTGGTTAACGGGAATTCCTTCTGCTGGCAAAAGTACTTTAAGTCACAAGCTTGGAGCAGAATTAAAGAAGCAGGGGCTTAGAGTAGAGATCTTGGATGGTGATGTCATCAGGGAAAACTTATGCAAAGGACTAGGATTTTCAAAAAAAGATCGAGATACGAATATTCGGCGTATTGGCTTTGTGGCGCAACTCCTTGCACGAAATGGTGTATGGGTAATCGTGGCAGCCATCTCACCGTATCGGGAAATTCGAGATGAGATACGAAGAAAAATAAGGGGAGAGGGTGCAGATTTTATAGAGGTCTACGTTAGGTGCCCACTGGAGGTCGCTGAATTTCGAGATCCTAAAGGATTATATAAACGAGCTCGGACAGGAGAGATTACGGCTTTTACAGGGATTTCGGATCCCTACGAAGAGCCGCTCTCCCCAGAATTGATCATCAACACAGACAAGGATTCACCTGAGGAATGTGTATCGAAACTAATGAAGTTTCTGATAGGGGTCGGAAACAAGTAAATTGTGCTTCGTATGAGTTAATATTATGAAGATAAAAGATCCATTTAATCAAAGGGGAACGGAGGCAGGTGAGGTTCAGAGGGCGATTTGCATTTTGGGAGTGCACCGAAGCGGCACATCTGTTGTTGCAAGAGCAATTAATTTACTAGGGGCCTATCTTGGTGAAGAAGAAGATTTTCTACCATCTGGTCCAGATAATGCCGAGGGGTTCTGGGAGAGAAAAGACATTGTTGATCTTCATGATCGCATCCTGTCTGCATACTCAAGGCTCTGGCATACTGTTCTCCCTTTACCAAAGCAATGGGAAGACTCTGAAAAGACAAAACCTTTTAGAGATGAGCTTCTAAAACTAATCGATAGGAATTTTTCTGGAAGTCAATTATGGGCATGGAAGGATCCCAGAACTTCAGTTTTGTTACCGCTATGGAAGGGTGTGCTCGATGATCTCGGAATACAGCTATCATGTGTCTATGTGGTAAGGAACCCGCTTGAAGTCGCAAGATCACTTCAAAAGGAGCATAGCTTACCTTATGATAAGTTTCTGGGATTATGGTTTTATTACAATATTACAGCATTGCAGACCAGTCTTACAATTCCAAACGTCTACGTATTATATGATAACTTCTTAAATAATTGGGAAACTGAGTTAAGAAGATGTGCTAATCAGCTTGGCGTTGATTGGCTAGAGGATGATCTGCATCTTAAGGAGAAAATGGCTGAATTAATTCGCCCTGATCTTCGTCACGGTGTTTCTAGCATCGGTGATTTGAAGAATTCACACTCTCCATATCCTGTCATAGAACTATACGAATTACTAGTAAAAGTAGCAGAGGGAGTCTCTATGCCTAATACTCAATTTAAAGATTCAGTGGATAGGCTATCACGAGAATTCATGTCATACTCATGTTTCTTTACCAGTGATTGCATTCAGTCAGGGGAGTTGACACAGGAAATAACCAACAAGACCCACCAGATAACTAACCTTCAGGAGGAACTTAATCGGATTCGTAAAAGCTTCGGATGGGAATTATTAAATCAATGTGAGCGGCTTAGATTATACTTTTTTCCTCCTCAATCAAAAAGAGGGGGATTTTATGATTTCATAATAAAAAATATTAAGGTACTCATCCGTGAGGGATACCTGAGTTTACTATATAAGACTAAGATACAAATCTATGAAAAATACTTACCAAACAAAATGGACCACATAATAAGGCAAGCTACGTACAAACTATGGATTAGTCAAAATGACCCTGGCAAGGATCAGTTAAAAAAGATGAAAAATGAATCCTTTTCTTGGTTATATCGTCCTAAGATCAGCATTATTACACCTGTTTATAATCCAAGCAAATATGCTTTAACACAATGTATTAAATCCGTTTTGAATCAAACTTATGATCGCTGGGAATTGTGTTTGGTGAATGGAGGCTCAGATAAGGCTCATGTAAAGAAAATCATTGAAACTTTTTTGAATAAAGACCAGCGAATAAAGTGCATTACACTCCCTAATAATCAGGGAATTGCCGCTAACTCGAATGAGGCGTTGAAATTAGCTACTGGAGAGTATGTGGGCTTTCTTGATCACGATGATATGCTGGCTCCATTTGCATTATATGAAGCCGTGAAGCTCTTAAACCAGGATCCTGCAGTTGATTTCATATATTCAGACGAAGACAAAATCACTGCGCGTGGAAATAAGAGATATTATCCATTCTTTAAACCAACTTGGTCTCCCGACACTCTTTTATCTGTTAATTATATGAGTCACTTTGCTGTGATCAGGAGAGCCATTGTTGAACAAACTGGTGGCTTTCGAGAAGGTTATGATGGTGCTCAAGATTATGACTTAATTCTACGAATCATGCAAAAAACCACTAAAATCAAACGTATCCCTAAAATACTCTACCACTGGCGTGCTTCCCAAAAATCAGTCGCATCAAATGCAGATGCTAAACCGCAGGCATATCCTGCAGCGAAAAAAGCCATCATGGAATATCTCACCAACCGCTGTTTGGAGGCGGAGATCCTAGATGGAATAGTGCCTGCTACTCACAGGGTTAAATATTATGTACGGCCATCCCAGAAAGTCTCTATTATTATTCCTACAAAAGATAAAGCTCATTTACTCGAACGGTGTGTGACTTCCATTCTTTTGAAAACAGATTATAAAAACTATGAAATTTTCATTGTAGATAACCAGAGTACAGAATTAAAAACACAGAATTTTTTAACTACGCTTAGAAACGATGGTAAGATAAAAATTTTGCGCTATGACAAGCCATTTAATTTTTCTGCCATTAATAATTTTGCTGTTCGCTTTTCTAATTCAGACCACCTTCTGTTCTTAAATAATGATACTGAGGTTATCAGTAGTGAGTGGTTATCAGTTATGCTTGAATTTTCACAACGGAAAGACATAGGGGCGGTAGGCGCGAAACTTTACTATCCCGATGACACTATTCAACATGCTGGTGTGATTATTGGATTGGGAGGACTGGCAAACCATTCTCACAGACACTATTTACGCTCGGACCACGGTTATATGGGAAGAATAAATATTGTTCAAAATTTAAGTGCTGTAACAGCAGGCTGTATGATGATCCGGAAAGAAGTTTTTGATAAGGTCGGTGGGTTTGATGAAAGACTAACACACAATTTTAATGATGTGGACCTCTGTTTAAAAATTAGAGAAAAGGGTTATTTGATCATTTATACTCCATACGCAGAGCTTTATCACCACGAATCTGTAAGTAGGGGAAAGGATGATACCGCTGTGCAAAGAGGAAGAACTGCTAAAGAAATAGAGTTCATGCAGACTAAGTGGAAGCACGTCCTTGAATTAGGTGATCCGTATTATAATCCTAACCTGACACTTGATAAGGAAGACTTTAGTATACGTAGAATATAGAGTAAAAATAGAGCAGAATATTCAGATCAGAGATCAATCTTAATATCACCAGATGACACTTTAGGTACCCATTATGGCGTTGATTGATATCATTATTCCAAATTGGAACGGAAAACAATTCTTAGGTATCTGTCTTGAATCTTTGCAAAAGCAGGCCTTTCAGGATTTTGAAACCTTTGTTGTTGATAATGGTTCTACTGACGGTTCCGTAGAATTCGTCCGTTCAAAATTTCCTGAAGTTAAGGTAATATCTCTTACAGAAAATAGAGGTTTTGCGGGGGGTGTAAATGTGGGGATTAGAGTTACAAAAGGCGAGCTCGTATTCCTTTTAAATAATGATGCCTTCCTTGAAGTCAATTGTTTACAAGAATTACGCAAAGCCTCCAAAGAGCTTCCTAACGTTGGTTTTTTTGCTACGAAGATGCTGTTTAGCGAGCATAGAGATGTCATTAATGCAGCGGGTGACAGCTTTGGTACAGATGGGCGTGCAAGAAACGTTGGTTTTGGAGAACCTGATCAAGACCAGTACAATCATGCCACAGAAGTCTTTGGTGCATGTGCAGGCGCCGCTTTGTATCGCAGATCTCTTTTTGAAAATATCGGACTGTTTGACGAGGATTTCTTTTTGATTTTAGAAGATGTTGACCTAGACTTTAGGGCTCAGCTTGCTGGTTATCGGTGTTATTATATTCCAACCGCTATTGTATACCATAAACACTCAGCATCAATAGGCAGATATAGCGCATTTAGTGTCTATCATACGTCTAGGAACAGTTTGTACGTCTTACTGAAAAATATGCCTTCACTGCTTCTTGTTAAATACCTATGGAAACTGTATCTTGGGAGACAACGACTGGCGACAGATTATATCATACATCGCCAGCTTAGGGCATATCTTACGGGTGAATTCAGGTTTTTTCTAACACTTATTAAAATGACACAAAGAAGATTTGTCATACAATCGCAACGACGCGTTTCGACAAATCACATAAATTCGATTTTAGGGAGCTAAACCTACTAGAGGTCAGATTGAAGACAGCGATATTGGCATCCCCAGTGAACATCGATATTGCCCGGCAATTCATGAAAGGATCAGATGAGAGCGAGCAGTTTACTCTTTATTACAAAAGAGGTGATACATACTTTAAACAGGGTAAGGACTTTGAAAGAAAGATTTATAATTATCAAAAAATAGAGATGATCAAAGATATTAGACGAGAAGAATATAAACATATAATTTTGGTCGAACTGCCTGGGACAAACATTAAGTTGCTCCCGTATTTTGTAATACTTGTTCTGTTCAGCAAAGCAGAAAAAATCTCAGTCTTGCTTCAAAATGGGACGCGTGTTCCGCTAACGTTTTGTTTATTGGGTCGGTCTGCTCTTCATATAGCAGTAAATGTCATAAGGTTTTTTGTTATATTACCAATGATGGTTGTTAACCTTGCGCTCGTAATTGTTTTTAGTTCTATCGTCGATCTAATTGTTCTCATAAAATCCAAGGTTAGGTCGTGATAATCATCATCAAATCCGGAGATATTTTAAAAAGTCATGACTTTTGATTTTCTTCCCCTCATTCCCAAGGTCAGCATTCTGATTCTGAACTGGAATGGTCTAAAAGACACGCCGGGCTGTATCGAATCGTTAAAAGCCGTGGATTACCCTAATTTTGATATTATTCTCGTGGATAACGGTTCGACCGACGGCTCCCGAGAAAGACTACAGAGTCTCGCTAAAGAAAACTCCAAGATTAATCTGATTCTGAACGCCAAGAACCAGGGTTTCAGTAAGGGCTGTAATGGGGCCATCCGGAAAGCGCTGGAGCAGAAAGCGGACTGTGTGCTTCTGCTCAACAACGATACCCGCGTGCATCCATCATTTCTGGCCGCTCTTGTGCGGGCAGCTTTGACCGGCTCGGACATCGGAATTGTAGGACCCAAAGTCTATTATGATGGAAAAGATCATGTCCTGTACTGTGCAGGAGCTCGTGTGGTTAAAACCCTTGGGCAACCGTTGTTGCGGGGACTGAGAAAAGTAGATAGGGGACAGTACGATCGGCAGGAAGTGGTGGGATTTATCAGCGGTTGCTGCCTGATGATTAAACGGGAAGTGATCGAAAAAATTGGGCTTCTAGACGAAGACTATTTTGCGTTTTTTGAGGACCTGGACTGGAATATCCGTGCACAGGAGGCGGGTTACCAATCCGTGTACGTTCCATTGTCCGTGATCTGGCACAAGGGCTCTAACACCATTGGCCTGAAAAGTCCCGCCTATTATTTTCTACACGCAAGAAATCGCATCCTGTTCGCAAAGAAGCATTTGGGTCTTATCTCTTTTTGGATTTTGTTCATACCGTACTTTCTTACCTATCGGTATTTATGGGCTAACCTGTCCCTGGGCCTACGCGGCCGTTGGAAGCAGGTATTGGCCCTTCACCAAGGGATTTTTTCTGCTGTCACCGGGCACCGTGGTTATCTCGTGCAATACTTTAGCTGAGTTGCACTCGCTGGTCTTCCAAATTTCTTGACATTCATTAGGAATTCCGACAGAATAGGATCATAACAAATTGGAGAGAAAAAGTGCGGATTTTGGTAACTGGAGGGGCGGGTTTTCTGGGATCACACCTCTGTGAGCCGCTGCTGGATCAGGGGCATGAGGTGATCTGTTTGGACAATTATTTTACCGGTTCCAAAGACAACATCCGACATCTCTTGGATAACCATCATTTTGAGATGATCCGCCATGACATTATTAATCCACTTGATATCGAGTGTGACCAAATCTATAACCTGGCCTGCCCGGCTTCTCCCATTCACTACCAGATTGACCCGGTGCGGACCATCCAGGCCAATGTCTTAGGGGTAACCCATATGTTGGAGCTGGCTAGGAGAACCAAGGCCAGAATCCTTCAAGCCTCCACTTCAGAGGTCTATGGAGACCCCACAGTACATCCCCAGCCTGAGAGCTACTGGGGGAATGTCAACTGCGTGGGTGTTCGTTCCTGTTATGATGAAGGTAAACGGGTGGCGGAAACCTTGATGATGGATTATCATCGCCAGTATCGGGTGGATATTAAAGTCGCTCGCATTTTTAATACGTATGGCGAGCGGATGGCTATTCATGATGGCCGGGTAGTCAGCAATTTTATTGTTCAAGCATTAAAAGGGGAAGACCTTACGATATATGGGGAGGGGAGTCAGACGCGGTCCTTCTGTTATGTAGATGATATGGTGAAGGGACTGGTCAAGATGATGGCGGCAGAGGGTTTTATTGGCCCCGTGAACCTGGGAAATCCGGGAGAGTTTACCATTCTTGAATTGGCCGAGAAGGTAATTAAGTTGACCGGGACAAAGTCAAAAATTGTGTATAAACCTCTTCCCAGCGATGATCCTACCCAACGGCAACCGGATATTTCTCTGGCTAAATCCCGATTGGGCTGGGAACCTAAAGTACCACTTGAAGAAGGGCTTAAAAAGACCATCGCGTATTTCCGGAAAAAGATCAATCCCGCATGAAGCCACTTCGCCTTTGTCTTTTCACCCAACAGTATGGCCATCTATGGAGTGGTCTAGGCACTTATGCGACCCACCTGATTCATGGTCTAGCCGATGCAGGCCATGAAGTGACCGTGGTTTGCCCCGAGGAGGCGAATCGCGACATTCATCCGAAGATTCGGGTCGTCACGGTGCCTAAAAACCGCTTTGATCCTTCACATGGACAATGGTTTTCCCTTTCCTATAAGTTTTCAAAAATTTTATCAAAGTTACTGCGCCAGGGCAATTTTCAGTTGGTGCATTTCACGGATGCCCGAGAGGCACTTTTCTGCCCCAAAACCAAAACGCCTACTGTGGGAACGGCTAATGATTGTTATTTTGCTGAAGCCCCTGTAAGTCCCTTCTTCTATCGACACTATTATCAGGACTGGCTCCGACGATTTTTATACTATCAGACTGTTAGAAAACTAGAGCCCAGGGCCTTCAACAAGCTGAAAGGAGTTATTGCTACTTCCCGATATGTCAAAGAATCCCTCATCCGCTCCTATGGACTGTCGGCAGCATCTTTCGAGGTCATATACTATGCGGTACGACAGGACTTATCTGATAGGAGAGTCCAGCCCCCAGTACAATCTCCTGAAGAGATCCGAATGCTCTTTGTAGGCTCGAACTTCCAACGAAAGGGTCTTCCAACGTTGATCCGAGCCCTGCCTCAGGTTCTAGTTCGGATTCCCAGCGCTAAGTTATATGTCATCGGCAAGGATCCCAATCAAGCAGCCATGCAGCAACTGTGCAAAAGAATGAAGGTGGAAAATCACGTCAGGTTTTTGGGTGGGCTCCCTCATCCCGAAGTGTTAAAACATTTTAACCAGGCTGACATTTTTGTCATGCCTTCTCTGATTGAGGGCTTTGGGATTGTGTTTCTGGAGGCTATGGCAGCCGGTGTTCCTGCCATCGGGAGTAGTTTGGGTGGAACCCGCGAGTTGATTACGGACGGGATCAATGGTTTTTTGGTCAAACCCCTGGACGTCCAAAATCTGGCTCAAAAGATCTGCATGCTTCTGGAAAATAAACCCCTCCGAGAGCAGATCGTTACACAAGGATACCAGACCATCAGGCATTTCACGTTAAAGCAGATGGTGGAGCGGACGACGGCCTATTACGAAAAGGTTATTCGTGAGCCTTGAAAATCCAATACACTCAGGAGTCCTATGGTTTCTGTAACGGTCATTATCCCAGTCTACAATGAAGAACCCATCATTGGGCATGTGGTCTCAGAGGTAAAAAAAGTGATCGGGATTCAGGGTGATGTTTTAGTGGTGAATGATGGATCAACCGACAAGACGGCTGAGATGGCCAAGCAAGCAGGCGCCCGGGTCATTTCTCATCCATACAACATTGGCAACGGGGCGGCTATCAAAACAGGGATCCGCCACGCAAATGGAGAGTTCCTAGTCTTAATGGATGGGGATGGCCAGCACCGGGCAGAAGATATTCCACGGCTTCTGGCTGAACTGGACCAATTTGACCTGGTCGTGGGAGCACGTTCGATGGATTCGCACAAGAATCTCCCACGCCACTTTGCTAACCAGGCTTATAATCTGATTGCTAGCTATCTGACGGGGATGTGGATCCAGGATCTGACTTCAGGTTTCCGTGCCATCCGGAGGGCCCTCGCCAGGAGATTTGTATATCTCTTACCCAACCGTTTTTCTTATCCTACCACCATTACTCTTGCCATGATCAAGGCCGGTTACAGTCTCAAATACGTTCCCATTGCAGCCAATCCTCGAGTTGGAAAAAGCAGGCTTCGGTTTTTCCGTGACGGGTTACGATTTTTCTTAATCATGCTCAGGATCACCACCTTCTTTTCTCCTTTCAAAATATTTTTTCCGATGAGTGTCCTGTTTTTTCTAGGGGGGGTAATCTATTACCTGTACACATACACCTTCTACCATCGGTTCACCACGATGTCTGCGGTTCTGCTCATCAATGCAATTCTGATCTTTTTGATGGGTCTGATCTCGGAACAAATCGCCCAGATGCGCTTTGAACGGATTGAAGATGACAGTGAAGAGGGTAAGTAATCAGTGAACAGTATAAAGGATTCACTGGTCACTTCAAGAAACCTTTTCTTGAAGATTATCCACGTACTCATCGTGATGGCGTTATGTTTTTCTGTAATTTCCTGTGCCATCTTCTCTCAAACCATCAGGAATCCCTACACGTCTTGGATGGCTAAAAAAAAGCTGGCAGAAGGAGAGCACTGGGCTCAAAAACGGCGATACGACCGTGCTGAGGTGGCCTTTCAGGAGGCCCTTCGCTACCGTCCAAATCAGAAAGAGGTGCTGATCAACCTAGGAGATTTGTATTTAACCATTCAATCCTATGACAAAGCCCTTGAGTTCTATCGTCAAGCTTTGACCGTGGATTCCCAAGCCTATGAAGTAATGGCCGGCCTTTGGGGCACAATGCTAGAAAAGGCCTCTTTCTCGCAAGAGATGAGACAAAAAGTCCTTCAAGAGATCGAGGCCTATATCGATCAGGCCCCTGCGAATGATGATTTAAGCAAGTATCTCTACGCCGCTTTCCTGGGTTTCGAATTTTTGCATGAAGATGCGCGTAAAGCTGAAATCCGGGAGCGCATTGTTCACCTGAAACCAAAAGAAGGCCTATTAAAATCGCTAGCACAGGACGCATCTGAAGATATCTTTGCCGAAGCGGATACGACTAAGCGTCTATCCATGATTGAACGGTTTTATTCACTTTTTCCTCCTTCCAGCCACTCCAACCTCGTCCATCAATATCACTTGTGGATGTTAGCCACTGTTCTTAACGATCCCGATCAGTTACGTCGGGCAGGGGAAAGGTGGCTCTCTGAAGAACCCAACAACCGTCTTGCCCACTTTGCTGTGGGTCGGTGGTTTACAGAAAAAGATATTGATCTTCAAAACGCGGTCAGCAGCCTCAAAAAGGCACTGGAATTAATCAACCATCCTGACCCCCGAGATAAACCGGAGAATCAACCTGATCCAGACTGGAGGAAGGACCTTCGGATGATAAAAGGCCACTATTTGGATACCCTGGGTTGGGCCCTCTACAAATTGGGGAATCATCAAGAAGCAGAACACGCCTTTCTAAAAGCGGGCAAAATACTTGATTTTGACGATCGTCTTTCCTACCACCTTGCAGTGCTGTATGAAGAAAAGGGCGAGAACCAAATGGCCCGAGAGGCCTATATCCAGTCTCTAATGGCAGGGGGCGAATTTAAGAGCGAGGCTTCCTCGGCCTTGTCCAGGTTAATGGCTGAAGAGCTTAGGGTTGGACAGGAGGTACATAAGGTGTTCGCAAGTCGGAAAGGTGTCACCACTTTTACAGACGTGACAGAAAAGGCTGGCTTTGCGGGAATAAAAGGAGGGCGTGTGGCCTGGGGAGACTATGATAATGATGGGTTCGAGGATCTATTGGTGAACGGCCATCGGCTTTTCAGGAATAATCAAAACGGTTCATTGACTGAGGTCACTCAGGAAGCGAGTCTAATAGAAACGGCAGGAGCTACAGGTGGGGTTTGGGCAGACTTGAACAATGACGGCTTTCTTGATTTTTATATGATGGCTTGGGGAGGGAACTCCTCCGGGCGGTTTTGGAAAAACAAAGGTAATGGAACGTTTATGGATATTACCCTTACAGCCGTCAATCGGCTCGATTATTACACGACAGAGGGGGCCGCTTGGGGAGATTACAACGGAGACGGATGGGTTGATATTTACCTTGCTAACTACGAAAAGCCCCATTCACAGGCTATTCATTTGGGCATTGGAACACCGGACATCCTTTGGAGAAATAATGGAGATGAGACCTTTAGAGATGTCACAAAAGAGGCAGGGCTAGTGACTTTGGAAAAGATGAATGGGCGCGGTGTGAATTGGGGCGACTACAATAATGACGGACTTCTGGACATCTTCGTTTCTAATTACCGTTTGGATCCTAACTTTTTGTGGAGAAATAACGGGGATGGGACCTTCACCAATGTAGCCGAGGAGCAAGGTGTGGAAGGGAAACAGAAGAAGAGAAATTATGGGCACACGATCGGTTCCGAGTGGGGAGACTATGACCATGATGGTGACCTGGACCTGTTTTCTGCAAATCTAGCCCACCCCCGTTATATCGGCTATTCCGATAAAAGCATGCTTTTGGAAAACAGCGGGCCACCTCATTACCGATTTAAGGAGAGGACTCAAGAGGCCGGCATCCGCTACCAGGAAACACATTCGGACCCTTCCTTTGCAGATTATGACAATGATGGCGATTTGGACCTCTTTATCACAGCAATCTATCCAAAGGGTAAAAGCGTCCTCTATCGTAATAATGGTCATGGTAAGTTTGAAGATGTGACCTGGCTGGCCGGCGCGCGAGTGACTAATGGCTGGGGCAGTGCCTTTACAGATTTTGATCGGGATGGGGACTTGGACTTGGTGGTCGGGAGCGATGATGGAATAAGGCTCTTCGCCAATGATGGCAACCCAAATAACTGGCTTCATGTCAAGGTGGTGGGAAATCGCTGTAACCGGGATGGAATTGGGAGTCGGGTAACGGTGAGATCACACGATCTGGAACAAATCCGCGAGGTCCAGGGTGGAAAGGGAACCGGCACGCAACATTCCCTGCCAGTAGAGTTCGGACTGGGTGGTGATGATGGGCCAGTGGATCTGGAGGTGAGAAACTCTTGTGGCCAAGTGATTAAAAGGATGGGGGTCACCCCGAATCAAATGGTCACTGTTGGGGATTAAGGTCTGACTTTATGCGCATTTGTTTCTTCGGCACTTACACCCTGGAAGAGGGCTATCCTGTCAACAGGATCATTCTTCAGGGACTGCGCTCAGTTGGGGTAGAGGTGGTGGAGTGCCATGTCAGGTTGTGGCAGCGACCTCAGCAGCGTTGGTCCAGTCGCAAATGGTTCTTGTCTCCTGTTTTCTGGCTAAATGCCATAGGGTTATATCTAAAGTTAACCTTTAAGTATTTTAGGCTTGGCTCTTATGACCTTATGGTAGTGGGATATCTGGGACACCAGGACATTTTTCTTGCCCGCTTTCTGAACCTTTTTAAAACCAGACCCCTTGTCTTGATTGCCTTCAATTCACTCTATGAAACTGTGGTGCAGGATCGAGAACTCTTTTCCCCCGACCATCCTATCGCCCTGTTTCTGCACTGGTTAGACAAAACCGCCTGTAGGCTTGCAGACCTGGTCTTGCTGGATACTCAAGCCCATATCGACTATTTTATCCGTGAATTTAAATTGCCAGCCTCTAAATTTCTTTGCGTCTTTGTGGGCTCGGATCTGAACTTGCCTACTCCTGTTCCATCTGGCCCAGCTCGAGAGAAGGTCACACTGGACATTTTATTTGTGGGAACCTACATCCCATTACATGGCATTGAGACCATTATCAAGGCCGCCAAAATACTGGAGAACCAACCTGACCTTCAATTTACCCTGGTGGGTCAGGGCCAACTTTATCCGAAAATACAGTCAATGGCCCATCAGATGGAGCTGCGAAATCTTAAAATGATTGATCGTTGGATTCCGACTTCTGAGCTTATTAACTATATCGTCAGAGCGGACATTTGTTTGGGCATTTTCGGGAGCGGGGAGAAGGCACAGCGTGTCATTCCGTGTAAGGTCTTTGATGCCCTGGCCATGATCAAGCCCCTGATCACGGCCGATACACCGGCAGCCAGAGAGCTATTGATTCACGGGGAGAATGCCTACTTATGCCCTATAGGCGATGAGCAGGCATTGGCTGGGCAGATTCTGCAATTAAAAAACGATCCTGTTTTGAGGCAAAGTATTGCCACAAAAGGTTACCAGACCTATCTGAAGTTTTGCGCTCCGGATACAATCGGAATGGTGTTGGTCCAGGTGTTTCATACCCTTGAGTCATCCCGCCCCGCATGTTAAAATTTTGTTACTATGGACAAGTTTAAGGCATTCAAAGTACAAGCCGATATGGCTCTTATCGTGGTGGATGTACAAAATGATTTTTGCCCTGGGGGAGCACTGGCTGTGCCTGAAGGTGATAAGGTGGTCTCTATTTTGAATCGCTATGTCCAGTTCTTTGTTCAAAATGGTTCTCCCGTGTATGTGACCCGGGACTGGCATCCTCTGAACCACTGTTCCTTCAAGATCCAGGGGGGACTCTGGCCCGTCCACTGTGTGCAGGGAGCTTTCGGTGCCCAGTTCCATCCACAATTGATCCTGCCCAAAGATGCAGTGATCATTTCTAAGGCAACAGACCCTCGAGAAGATGCCTATTCGGGCTTTCAAGGAACCAACCTGGCCCAACGGCTTAAAGACCAGAAGATACAGAAGATCCTAGTAGGGGGGTTGGCTACGGACTACTGCGTCAAAAGCACGGTCCTTGACGGCCTCAAGGCTGGCTTTAATGTCTATTTCCTATCGGATGCATCCCGATCTGTGAACATAAATTCTGATGATGGGCTGAAAGCTGTTAAGGAGATGCTGGTTGCAGGAGCCCAGCAACTCACCCTGGCCTATTTTGCCAATTAATAAACCAGATAGACATCGGCCTCTAGGCGAAGCTGTATCATATCAGGTAACGAAACCGGTTTAAAGAATTTGGCCGAGAGCTGATCAAGATCCCCAGGCCCTTTGGCAATCCCAGCCGTGATGAGCATCTCCTCGTTAACATAAAATTCTGCGCCCTTTTCTCTCAACATGGCAAGATACTCCCCATACCTGTAGGGAACTTTTTCCAAGGGCACATTCAACTGGCGCGCTAATGTCTCACGCATATTCCCCGGCAGCTTATCATTTTCAATGCCATCCTTGCCAAACCATCCGACCTTATAAATATTCACAGCATCGGCATCAATTAACACATTTACATCAAGCCCTTCCTCCAATGCCGCCCAGATGGTGTTATAGGCCACACAGATCTGGGCACCACCGTGTTTGAGACCGGTCTTGATATGGATCAACACTGTCTTTGGCTCGTCCGCAATCGCGGTACTGCTCATGAACAAAAGACTGAAGGCCAAGAAAAAACTCCTCGCGTATTTTATATATCGCATTGCTTCCTCCTTTGAAGAACCCCCAGCAAGCTGGGGAGATTGCTGCGCGCTGTGCGTGTTCATTCACTCGGCCCAGCAGAAAAAGCATTGAAACATCTTTGGAGAGTAGATGGGGAAATAAAATGCCGAGGGGCGGAATCGAACCGTCGACACAAGGCTTTTCAAAAGTCACGAATCCGACCCAGAATCACCCAGCATGATAAATCAAGAGGTTACAGAAAGTCAAGAAGCCTGATACCTGTGGATAAGTGAGGGTGGATTATGATAGAGTGACAGCAATTGGGTAGCAAAAATCGTTGAGGTGCCTAGCCCCATTTTCTTGTCAATACATAATCATAGAGCACACTTTTGACGTTTGAAGGAGTTTTATGCCTAAAAGCTTGAGTCAGGAGGAAGTTCAATCTATCTTACGTAACGGTAATTTCAATGAACTTATAGGAATGATAGAAAATGAATGGCTAGAGTGCAAGAATGCTCCTTATGACTTAAAGGATGAGAAAAATAGACAAGAACTTGCCAAAGATGTCTCTGCATTTGCAAATGTGGAAGGTGGAATTATTCTTATCGGGGTTGAAACTCAGAAAGACCCGACAGTATACGGAGACGAGATCAGAAAGATTCATGCATTTCCAGAACCGAAGCTTGATAAAGACCAATATTATAAAATCTTAAGTGATTGGATTTATCCCGCATTACAACAGTTAGAAATTCATTGGTTCAAATCTAATATCAACAGTAAGGAGGGTATAGTAGCTATTTCTATTCCAAATCAAGCTGTATCACAAAGGCCGTTCCTAATAACTAAGATCCTCGATAATAAGGGGAAAAAGAATGAAGTCATCTTTGGCTATATTGAACGTAAACGAGCCAATGCTCTTTCAAAAAATGTACAACATCTTCATGGTTTAATTAAAGATGGATTACGTTTTGAATCTATTGTAAACCAACAACTTGGAAACATCCAAGGTTTGCTTCAACAACATTTAAAAGGACATGAGCAAGAAATCACATCTGCTGTTCAGATAAATATCGAGGCATCAGCAAGAGCAAGAATAGACGGTGCAATATCTGAGCTAGGATTACAGAACGAATTAGCATATGTCCTCGCTGCTGTGCCAATGGACCAAATCGAAATACCATCGCTATTTCAGAGCAGAAAAAGTGAAATAGTAAGTTTGATTGAAAACCCTCCAGAAATTCGTCCTAGTGGATTTGATTTGAATACAGGAGAATCAGTGAGATTCAGAGAGGGAGAACTTCTCAAGACAATTAATTATGAGTATAAGAGTCTTGAACTGTGGCGGGATGGGATATTGATCTTTGCTGCAACTGGAGGTACTGACTTCCTGTGCTGGCCTGGAAAACCTGGTGTTAAACCCAAAATAAATCAGCTTGTGTTAATTGAGTCTACGATACTGTTCGCTGAACTTAGTAAAGCAATTTTCCTTTATGCAGAACCAAAACCCAAAAAAATCCAATATAAACTGGAAATACGTAATATGCCCGGGAATGATACATCTTTTGGTCTTATTCCAGGTCCTTTAAGAAAATTCCCTAGTCTAAGCGGGGACATCCACCCGGCCCCTGGTTCGAAGCTAAGAAGTGAAATTACGTGGGAAGGGAATGAAATTAATCCTGGCAATTTAGCATTTCGCATTCTTTGCAAAGTATACAGTTGGTTTGGAATTGCACATGATCAGATTCCATATACCAAAGTGGTAAATGGTGAACTTATAATCAGTCGTGAAGATATTAAAAAGGCTGGAGAGGGCTAGGGTCAGCTGCCCAAATAATGAATATAAAAATTATCCCTGTTCCATTTTTAATGCAGAAATGAGTCAGGATAAAGCACCCAGAGTAGTTTTAAGCATTTCCTTTGTACTTCTATGTTTATTGCTTACAGGGTGTTTTGGGATGACAAGATGGAGTGATGAGCGATGGGCTGCGCGAGATCGAGGGAGAATGGCAGCCTGGAGACTTGCTCAGAGCTTCCTATAAAAATCCAATCGGCGAACGCAGTGTTGAGGAAGGACTTAGGGACGTTCCCGATATCGCGCGCATATTTAATATCGAAAGAATAGGAGGGATTATGGAAAGAACGATCGAGCGAGTTTTTCGGGGAGCGCCCGAGCATTGGGTAGGAAATGGTTTTCGGGTCAACAACTACTTCCCTTCGGCAACGGACTTCGAGAAACGCATGAGTCCTTTCTTCCTGCTGGACTATCATGCGCCTCTTGAGTACTCGCCAACAACGAAACGACGGGGCGTCGGGTCTCATCCTCATCGTGGCTTTGAGACCGTGACCATCGCGTACCAGGGGGCGATCGCTCATCACGACAGCGCCGGCAACGGCGGCGTGATCCGTCCCGGCGAAGTGCAGTGGATGACCGCCGGCGGTGGCATCCTGCACAACGAGTACCATGAGGAGTCCTTCGCGAAGGCCGGCGGCATCATGCACATGATGCAGATCTGGGTCAATTTGCCCAGGCGGTACAAGATGACCGCGCCGAAATACCAGGGCCTGATGACAGCCGACATCCCGGAGGTCAGACTACCAACTGAGAAGGGCGTGGTCCGGGTGATCTCGGGCGCATACGAGGCGACTAAAGGAGCGGCCTCAACATTTACTCCGGCCCATATGCTGGACCTGAGATTGAAGCCGGGCGCCGAGGTGCGTCTGCCTACGCCGAAGGACTACAACACAGCCCTGCTGGTGCTGAAAGGCCAGGTGAATGCTAACGATTCGCCTGCTATGTCAGAGGGACAATTCATCCTGTTTAAGAATGACGGTGAGGAAGTTCGGATCAACTCCTTGACCGACTCCATCGTCCTCTTCCTCAGCGGTGAGCCAATTGAGGAACCGCTCGTCCACTACGGTCCCTTTATCATGAACAGCGACGACGAAATCAACCAGGCGGTCGAGGACTTTAATGCCGGACGATTCGGTGATTTGCCCGACTAGAAACGGAGATATTTTGACCAGGATCTTTAGGGATTCTCAAAGCAGATGAAGAAGAGATATTCTGCTGCGCCTATCAGGATGGAAGGGAAGTTGCTGGTGGAATGATGGGACTGTTAAAGTCAGATGGCCGGAAGGGGGATGAGATGGGTGTGGCGAGCTGGAGAGAGACCATTATGAGGAACGATACACTTTTCTAACAGGAGAACCAATATTAAGAGGCTAATAATTACCTTTGTCATATTCCAGGTTGCCATGGTCGCTATTTGCGATTTGGCAAGGGCCTCCTCTGAAGAATCTGGAACGGAGAATCAAATCGTAAAGCAAGATTGGCATGTAGGACTGCATTTAGGATTTTCTTCATTTACCAGCGTTTTTGGTCTCGAAGTCCAACATCATAATTTTGCTTTTAGTGCTGGCTTTCCTCTAGCTGCTGGCATCAAGTACTACCTTAAGCCTGATGGTCATTCTTGGTTCGCTGGGGGCTATTTTCTGAGATTTAGTGACCTGAGTGGAAATGAAGGCGGCATTGGGAGTGGTTTTAGGTGGCGCTGGGGCTCAGGGTGGGATTTGGACTTGGGCTTTACCTTGGGTTACGGAGAAAAAAACGAAATAAGTGGACCAGGAGAGTTGATTACAGATTATATCCGTATCAGGCCAATCATTACTTTGGGTTATTCCTTTTGAGGGTTAGGCGTACAAATGTATACACTCATCGGCCAATTCTGAAGGTCTGAAAGGAGAAAATATTGGTAGAGAAACTTGATCCCAAAGAGTTAGTATCCGTAGAGGAATTGATAGGTACCCTCGTCTATGCCCAGGAAGCCTTTGTCAGACTGCTTGAGCGAAATGGGATACTCACCAAGCGGGAAGTCTTAGGCTAGATCAAGAAAATCAGGATAGAGTATGAAAAGAAAAGTGGTGCTGTTTACCAGTAATAGATCTTTTTGGATAATCATCCTGTATTTAGTCCTCTTCTATCTTCTATTTATTCCCAGTGCTCAAGTCAAGGCGCTGCCGGAGTTCACAGGAGAGGTTATTGATGTCAGCGACGGAGACACAATTAAAGTTAGGCACATAATGATCCAGGGAAAATTTGAGAATGTTAGCTTAGCAGGCATTGATTGCCCAGAAGAAAACCAAGCTTTTGGAAAAATTGCAAAGAAATTTACGTCTGAAATGGTTTTAGGAAAAGAAGTGACGATCGGGATTACGAAAATAGATCCACGTGAGGGTATTATTGGAGAAGTTACATTGCCAGACGGAAAGAGTCTTAACCGGGAATTGGTCAAGGCTGGTCTGGCATGGCGAGATGCGCTATCTGCCAGAGATTCATCTCTGGGAGAACTTGAGGCCGAAGCACGGAAATTCAGGCTTGGTTTATGGGCAGACGATTACCCCATTCCACCTTGGGAGTTTAGGAAATTGCAGAAATCGATGCGGTAAGGTCAACAATAGATGATGAGTTTGAGAGCTGTAGCTACTTTGGCAACTGTCACAATTATTCTAAACGCTACAACCACCTATGCTCAGGACATCCCTGGGAGATGGATAGTTGGTATTAAGGGTGGTTCTGGATTTTTGCCAGATGAAATTGTTAGAAGGACTGATGGAAAGCCTGGGCCGATTGTTAGCGGCACAATAGCCTACAGCCCCATAGACCTTTTTTCACTAGGCATAAACATTGAATGGGAAGCTCATAAACTTGAACCAGGCGTTTCTGGAAATTTCACCACAGTATCCCTTATTCCTTTCACCGAAATCCGACTGAATGTATCAAGAGTTTTTATCCCATATGCATCTCTGGGTGTTGGAATAAACATCAATTCCCAGACTGATGCAAGAATAAAATCCTGTATAGGTTCTTTTGTTGGTCCTGGTTTTGCAATTTTTCCATGTAACCTTGAACCAGATAATTCCTTCGCGCTTAAAGTTGGTGGAGGGATCGATTATTATATTTCCGAAGCGCTTGCATTAAATACTGAAATAGCATGGAAAATGAATGCGGGAGACGCAGAGTTATGTGTAGAAGGTTCCGGGTGTCCAGGAACAGTAGACTTTGATGCCAATGTTTTTATGATCTTGTTTGGTATCCGCTATTACTTTGATAAAAAATAAGTGGCCGCTCCCGTCGGTAAGCTGAAATGGGCTTTGAGGAGGTAACCCATGCGCTGTGCGATCTATGCCAGTTACTCCCAGATACAGCGATGCTTTTTCATACTAATATTTGTAGGGCTCCTGTTTGGTTGTTCTCCGAGATTAATTAAGATGGATCTGGTGGAACTAGAGAATGTAAAAGGGCAAGACATTCTTGCAATTCACTACGACCCATCCCCTTTTGTCGTACGTAAATTTGGAACCCATATGGCTCACCTAACTGTGCTGATAGGAGCCGGATTTGGCCTCGGCTTCAGTAACGTGGACGACGCAGTTTTATATGGGTCCACTTTTCCCATAGTATTTGTGACTAGCAATATTGTGGAGGCTTTCGATAAAGCTGCGGGAAACAAGATGATAAGTGAATATTTTCTAGATGATCCTACCCTCATGGTGAAGGAGCGGTTTATTTCATCTTTAGAAACCGATTTGGCCCTTGGAAGTATCCACCATAAAAAGGAAGCAGTAAAGAAGGATAGCCTTAAAAGCTTAAATGAAATTTTTGGAAATGGAGTGGTGATTGATTTTAGAACTTTAACATGGGGATTAACGTTTTATCCATGGGACCCCACCCACTATTACCTTACCTATTCACTTCGATCAAGGCTCGTCCAGCTGGAAAATAAGAAGATTCTTTGGCAAGGGGTTTGTAGGTACCGAGGATATGATTCAAAACCTCGGCCAACAATGGCCCAACTAAAAGCTAATAACGGGGAACTTCTCAAAGGAAAACTCGAACAAGCTGTAATAGAATGCTCTGAACAGTTAGCAAATCAATTTTCCCAACAAAGGCGACAATGAAATAAAGTGATGAGAGATAGCTGTGTAAGATAGTGGAAGTATGGCAGAGAAATTCGTGTACAGTTCAATAGCGGATATTCCCGAAGCCAGACTGATCAAGCTTTTAATAATGGATCGACAATGGCATTCGCGCATCCTTGGAATCAAGGGTATTCAATCTAACTCAACCCCACTTCTAAGTGTTCCTTTGAGAGGCCTTCCAGGAAACCCCAGTGGTGACATAGACATTTTGCTCGTTGTTCCTGGTCGGCCCGACCTGGCAACGGCGATCGAGGTAAAGAGAATCAAGGTCGGTGCGGCAGCGTTTCAAACTGGAGGACCGAACAAGCTCCGTGGCTTCAAGGAAGGCGTGCGGCAAGCAAACACACTGGCCAAAATCGGATTTTCACAAGTCTATCTCTACATATTCGTCGTTGTCGACAGCAGAGAGCAGAATACTGAAAGGATCTCGTACAAAGGGCTTTCGCTGGAGCTAAAAAGTTGGATCGAACAGAATATTTCGCCCCGCGAACTGGTTCAACGAGTTGGGTTGATGCATTTCGAGTTCGTGCAGCCAATGGATGATGAACCACTAGGGGTCGGCACATTTAGTGGGCACTTGGTTAGGTTGGCGGATTCAATGTCACAGGATCCAGAAGTGACTGCGTGGGTCGCTCAACAAATAGCCGCTAACGCAAGCTAACACTGCTATTATTTAATCAGCATGGAGGATAAATGTGGGCTGTGTGGAGGTGATTAATTGTGGCAAAAGAGTATTATTGCCGTAATTGTGCTATGCAACACAATCTCATTTTCAAACCGCCGACTGGGAAAGTGGTGGGAAGTAAGAAGCATATTGAAAAACACAAAAAGCACACAGGGGTAAATCCTAATGAGCCAATCCTCGGGGTATTCCTAGATTTAAGCACAGAGACTTATAGGCATCTTTTTTTGGATGCATGGGAGAATGGCGGTGTCGAGATTGGCGATAAGGGTGAGACAAATCTTGTCTGGGCGGCTGGCGAATATATTGGCGATGTTCATAGATTCAGCGAATTGGTAGGGCCGACAGAAGTTATAAAAGTCGTATTGACCTCCGACCTTGAGAAGACTCATGCATACCCGGTGAGTAAAAGTGATTACAATGACAAAACGTGCCTTGATTGCGGTAGGGGATTTGTGAACAGCTTGTCGGAGTATTGAATGGGAGGGGGATGAGAGATGGGAACTGACAACAAACCAAGGTGGAGACGTAACCACTGGGTTTTAGACTATCGGGATCAGAATGGCCGTAGAAGATGGGAGACTACAAAGTATTCGAGACCGGAGGACTATGAGAAGGCTGTCAAACTTCTAGCCAGGCGAGAAGAAGAAATTAACAAGGGAGAATACCAGGCCAGGCATGAGCATAAGAAGTTTGAGGAGCTCGTGGAGGCCTACAGATCCGCCCACATCAACGTTAACATTCGAGAGACGACTAAGAAGGACTATGAGGGTAGAATCAACAACCACCTGCTCCCATATTTCAAAGGGTGGAAGATCCGCACCATCACCAGTCTCGGAGTCGAGCAATTCAGGGCCGATACGTTAGGGGGTACCGGAAGGTGTTCGAAAAAGGTCGGCAGAAGACAGGTGAACAAGGTTCTAATTCTCCTGGGGGCAATGTTTCGATATGCCATCAAGCATCGGTGGGCAACCTTTAACCCTGTCGACCGGGATGTGAAACTAAAAGAGGAAGGACGAAAGGATGGTGTGATAGACGAAAACATTCTCAAACCCGATGAGATCCAGCTATTACTTTCCAAGTTTGAGTCCAAGGAAGAACGATGGAGATTAATGGCCAAAACAGCGCTTCTAACAGGTTTAAGAGAGGGGGAGCTATTTGGGCTGCGCTGGATTGATTTCGACTGGGTCTCAAAGCAGGCCCATGTCCGCCAGCAATATGTGGACGGACGGTTCTCCGAACCTGAAACGAAAAAGGGCAGGCGTAGCGTGGATGTCCCTGTGGATCTGTTGTCCGAGCTTAAGCGGTGGAAATTGAGATGCCCGATCGGGGAGCATGACCTGGTCTTCCCGAACGGGGCAGGGAATCCAGAAAACCATGGGAACCTATTAAGGCGGGGATTTTATCCAGCCCTGAGACGCGCTGAGCTAAGGCAGATACGCTTTCACGACCTAAGACACACCTTCGCAAGCCTACTGATTGAGAATGGGGAGCATCCCAAATACATATCGGAAAAGCTAGGCCACTCGTCTATTAAGATCACGATGGACGTTTACGGCCACTTGATGAACCCGACTAACAGTCAGGCAGCGGAGAAGCTCTCTCGTCTGGCCCTCGGTAAGACCAAAAAAGAGGTGGTTGGTAGCAAAATGGTAGCAAATTCAAAAATGAATACCAGGTCGGTATCAAGAACCTCGCAACCCCTTGATTTTAAAATGCCGAGGGGCGGAATCGAACCGTCGACACAAGGCTTTTCAGAAAGTCACGAATCCGACCCAGAAACATCCAGCATGATAGATCAAGAGGTTACAGAAGTCAAGAAGCCTGATAACTGTGGATAACTGGGGGTGGATCATGGTATAGTGGTCACAAATTGGTCACAAATGCCTAAAAAATAGGCGGCAATATAGAGGGCGGTTATGGATATTCATCCATGCCGCCTTTTTGCTTGACTATACAACTTTAAAGCTGTATACTAAATTTGTGACTGGAAAGGACCTGATCAGGCTCCTGAAAGAGAATGGGTGGGTCGTAGATCGGATCAAAGGAAGCCACTACATCATGAAAAAAGGGGATAAGACTGTTTCTGTCCCTGTACATGGGAATCGGGATCTTCCGAAAGGGACGCTAAATAGTATATTAAAGGAGGCTGGCTTAAAATGAAGGAATTTGCTTATCCAGCGGTGATCAAATATGACCGAGGCGATAGGGCTTATACAGTGGAGTTTCCTGATCTGCCGGGGTGTGTGACCTTCGGGGAAACTATTGATGAGGCGAAGGTTATGGCCCAGGAGGCCATTTCGGGTTATCTGGCTTCAATTTTTGATCGTGGGTTTAAGATCCCAGTGCCTTCAAAAATGAAGGGCAAAGAGACGTATCCGATCTCCCCTGAATCTGCTGTCCTGGTTCCGATCTTATTAAGGAAAATACGTGAGGAGGAACACTTAAATCAAACTGAGGCTGCAAAGCGATTAAAGATTTCTTATCAGAGTTACCAAAAGTTTGAGAACCCCAAGAAGGCAAATCCGAGGATAAAGACCATTGAAAAGGTCTTCCGGTCTTTTGGAAGAGACGTTACTTTCAGCGTGAGCCCTGCTGGATCATATGCGAAGACCTTACCTGGGGTAGCGTACAAGAAAGCATATAGGAAAGCCGCTAGTAAAAAGAAATAAGGTATTGTTTGCGAGGGCTAGGGTGAGCTCCCCGAAAGCCGGACTCCTGCCGGTTGCCCTCTCTTCCCTTTTCAGGAGGCCACACAGGAGGTGGCAAAATGGGAACTGGCAAGTCGATTGATGAATGGTTGGCCGGCGTAAGGCCAACGATCCATTCAGATGACATTTTTACCCGCCTAAGTAATGATGGTATAGGTCCCCGCAGGATTGTTGGTGTAGTCCGTAGAATGCCATTTCCCACCCCTGAAACTGTCCGATTTCTCAAGGACCTTGATGTTAATAAAAACACCGAAAAGCGCATACTAAGAATCCTTGAAGATACGGTCAAAAGACTAAATCAGGCAGCACAGGAGAGGGGCAGCTATAGCTATTACAATCAGAATGCAGTTAGAAACTCGAATATAAATAAGAAACTGAGAAAGTACCGATCCCTGGCTTTACAGGTAAAGAATGATCGTCTCTTGCCAGAGGATCACCGCAACATAATCATGAGCATCTATAAGGGAATGATCATTCGCCTTAAACACGAACAAAGCCAAAAGGGGCGCAAGGTAAGTGACATTTACAGTATCAGGCAATTCACGTTTTGGAAAGATGCCATGGCCGCCCTGGTTGAACATCTTACCCCCCAGCTACAGACGAAATACCAAGCTTGCATCGCTGCTCTGAAATTGCTTCACCTAGAATGTGGCTTCCCGATCAAGTATAAGACACAGGGGCAAATCTACCAGCAGGCAAGGCTTTTGCTCCGCAAACGTCCCGCATAGGGTCCCATTTAAACCTCCCAGATAAACTTTCTCTCCCCCATAGTGGCGGAACTAATTTTTCTACATAAAAAAGTTCCGCCATTATTGTCAATGGTTATAAACTGGTCTAATATCGACTTATGCAAATGAAACTTCTTTCGCTGCGAAAAACAGCAAAACTCCTTGACGTTCCATATCGTACGTTGGTGGCCAAGTCCTTTCGGCGAAGAATCGGACTTCAAGGAATTAAAATCGGTCGGAAGATGTTTTTTAAGGTCGAGGATATTGAGAGGATTATCGCTAATGGCAGAGAATAGGCTCATTATAATTCCGTTTGGGGATATCATTCTGGCTTTGGATGCAGAACAATTTGAGCTGGCCGTTCAGCGAGGCAGGGAATTTGAAGTCAAGCATAACGGCAAACCGAATCAAGGCCATGAGCCTGAGCAAATTGTGGATGCAGAAGGAGCCTATAAAGCAACTGGAATACCGGCCTCATGGTTTCTGGAAGCCGCTAGACAAAGCAAAATTCCTTACATCCGAGCTGGTAAATATGTTCGCTTTAAGTTGGGCGATATCATGCGGGCCCTGGAGGTGCGGCAACGGTGACCATTAATGAGCTCGAATCCGTCATCTTGTCAAATATTCCAGAGGCCCTGCCCATTGTGAAGGCCGACCTTGCAGTCATGTGTACGCTCTCGTTCTCAGATCAAACTTTGCCCATTGCTCTGATTCACACGGGGCCTAGTTCATCCCTCAAAACCGAAACTATTAATTACTTCTTTCCAGACAGACATCATCAAGAGCTAAATGAGTTTTTGTACCGCTCTGACAACTTCACACCTGCCGCATTTGTGAGCCATGCCGCAAATGTGAAAGCCTCCAAACTTGCAGAAATCGACCTCTTACCGAAAGTGAAAAACAAGGTCCTATTCACAAAAGAACTTTCCCCTATTTTTAGCGGGAATAGAGAAGATCTTTTAAAAACCTTTTCGGTACTCACATCGGTCCTCGATGGGCAGGGTTATGTGTCAAGTAGTGGTATCAGAGGGACTCGCGGCTATGATGAGCCAATTGTTTTCAACTGGATCGGCGCCACAAAACCTTTTCGTCATGATGTGCATTACTTGTTATCGGCCCTCGGACCCAGACTGTATTTTTACAACGTCTCCAAAAGCTCAAAATCTATGGATGAACTCTGCCAATATGCAAAGATTGAAAATCCTGGCTGGATTAGGGCGGCATGTCGCAAAGCAGTCCAGGATTTCTTGGTGGGATTCTTTAATGAAAATCCGAAGGTTTGTCGCCGCTCAGATGACTACACCATTCCAGAGGTTCTGCTAAAGGAGCTGGTCCTACTAACAATGGTCATGGCCAGGCTAAGGGCTCAGTTTTCACTCAAAGAGGTTAAGGAAGGGGATGAACAGATAGAAGAGCGTTTCGGATCACCCGATAAGGAAAACGAGCACAGGGCCATTCAAATTTTCAAGATGCTGGCCCGTAGCAGCGCACTGATCCACGGACGAACCACTGTCAACGGTATGGATCTTGATATGATACGACAAATAGCTTTTTCATCATGTCCTGAACCAAGACGGAAGGTTTTTGAGGCGGTAATACAACTGGGTGGATTTGCCACCACGCAACAGATCGCAGACATTACAAAAATGTCTAAACCTACAACAATCCACTTTATGAAAGAATTGCACCATCTTGATCTTTTGATCCTTGAGGACGGGATTTCGGGTTATACCTTAACGATTCGGGAGCCTTTCACAACACTTATCCGTGAGAATGATTCGGGGCAGAATGGTGATAGAAACCTGAAAGAAGTTGGGGAGTGGTTTGAAGGTAAGGCGTTAAGCAATTAGAGGGTGTGTATGAGTTGTTTATTTGTATTGCGTTAAACAATCTGTACCTGTGCATCTGTGTTTTAGGCTTTAAGCCGTTAAGTCATTTACTTATTATAGGTTGAGAAATATATGAAATATATAGAAATACACATACACACCTACTGATTGTTTAACGCTAGGAAGGAGGCAAGATGCATGACGTGATGGTTACAGAGCGGTGTCCCAGGTGCTTATCGCCATTGGCTGAGTATGTATGGCACCCTGGCTCAGTCCATGATCCACCAACTACACGATTTGAGTGTCCATTGTGTGGGCCAA
>Ga0187893_10003192_pt1 | contig 33951 bp, 25 predicted proteins | sample MA1701074metaG_FD_139574 | JGI IMG/M metagenome (GOLD analysis project Ga0187893, IMG submission 139574) | White microbial mat communities from a basaltic lava cave in the Kipuka Kanohina Cave System on the Island of Hawaii, USA - MA170107-4 metaG ...
CGCGCCGCCGCGCTTCGCGTCCTGGAGCGGCGGGGCGCTCGCGGTCCGCCGTCGCGCCTGGCGCGGGCGGCCGAGCGGCTGGCGCGGAGCCTCCCGCCGTGGCGCCGGTTCGTGCTCGCGCGGGCGCGACGCGCCGTGCGCGCGCGGACGGCGGGCGCCTTCCCTGCGCCGCTCGCGATCCTCGACGCGGTGGCGGCCGGCTACGCCGGCGGCGGCCGGCCGCGGATGGGATACGAGGTCGAGGCGCGCCTCCTCGGCGAGCTCCTCGCCGGCCCGGTGTCGCGCAGCCTCGTCCGCCTCTTCCTGCTCACCGAGGCCGCCCCCGGCCGCAAGGAGCACGCACTCGCCGTCGAGCGCGCATTCGTCGCGGGCGCCGGGCAGATGGGGGCGGGCATCGCCGCGCTCTTCGCCGGAGCCGGGATCGGCACGAGGCTTCACGACGCGGCGCCGGCGGCGCTCGTCCGCGGGCTCGGCCGCGCGCGGGAGCTCCTGCGCCGCCGCCTGCGCGAGGACGATCGCTCCCTGCGCACCGCCCTCGACCGGCTCGACGCCAGTCCAGGACGGCACGGTCTGCGCCGCTGCGACGTCGTGCTCGAGGCGATCGTCGAAGAGCTCGAGGCGAAGCGGCGGCTACTCGAGGAGCTCGAGCCGAGGCTGGATGACGAGGCGCTCCTCGCGACCAACACGAGCAGCCTCGACCTCGACCGCCTCGGCGCAGGGCTGCGCCGGAAGGAGCGCTTCGTCGGGCTCCATTTCTTCCACCCGACCGAGAGCATGCGGCTGGTGGAGGTCGTGCGGGCGGGCGCGACGAGCTCCGCCGCCGTGGAGCGGGCGTGCTCCCTCGCCCGGCGGCTCGGAAAGGTGCCGGTGGTGGTCGCCAATCGTCCCGGCTTCCTGGTGAACCGGCTGCTCGCCCCGTACCTGCTCGAGGCCGAACGACTGGTCGAGGATGGGGCTTCGATCGCGGCGGTCGACGAAGCGCTGCGAGCGGCCGGGATGCCGATGGGGCCCTTCGAGCTGCTCGACGAGGTCGGGCTCGACATCGCCCGCCACGTGGGAGAGGTGATGCGCGCCGGCTTCCCCGACCGCCCGGAGACGTTCGGGGAGGTCGGGCCGGTGCGCCGCCTGGTCGATGGGGGGGCGCTCGGTCGCAAGAGCAGGCGCGGTTTCTACGTCCACGGAAGCCGCCGGAGACCTGCGCCGGCCTTCGCCGGCGCCCGCGGCGGACCGGCCAACGCGGGCGAGTGGGCCGACCGTCTCCTGCTGCCGGTGGTCGCCGAAGGATGGCGCTGCCTGGACGAGAAGGTGGTCGGGAGCGAGGACGAGATCGACCTGGCGATGGTGCTCGGGGCCGGCTTCCTGGTCGCGCAGGGCGGGCCGATGCGAGCCGGCAGGGCGCGCGGACTGCCCGCGGTCGTCGCCGCGATGGAGGCGCTGCGAGAGCGGCATGGAGACCGCTTCGCGGTGCCGGAGTCCCTCCGCGCGAGCGCGCGCTGACGAGGCGACGCGAAGGCTTTTCCGGCTTCGCGGCGGCGCTTGAGCGGCGCCCGCGGCCACGCCGAAAAGCCGCTTCAGTCGATGCCGGCCGTGACCGGATCACGGCGGACGGCAGGGGAGCGCACGGGGATGGCGACCGAGTACCTCAGCGACGTCCGCAACGAGCTGCAGTCGCGCTCCACGCGCACGACGCTCGACGAGCTCAAGAAGAAGGGGCTCGAGCAGGTCCGCGTCATCCGGTCGAGCCAGATCCTCGAGCTGATCGAGCAGGCCGTCGACCGCGCGCTGGCGCGTCGCGGCGAGGCGGCCGATCCCGCCGCGAAGCAGGCCCTGCTCCAGGACTCCGCGCAGATCTTCCGCGACCTGCTGCGTACCGAGATGCAGCAGGGGCGTGACGCGGAGGGCCGGCGCAGCGAGGAGATCCGCGCCCTGCTCGAGCAGCTGGCCCAGAAGGAGGCGCAGGTCGCCGAGTCGCGCGCGAAGCAGGCGGAGCTCGACGCGGAGCTGCGCGTCCTCCGGCAGCGCTCCCAGGGCGGCTCCCCGGAGGACCTGCTCGACGAGCTGCGTGCGCTGCGCAAGGAGATCGGCAAGCCGGCCGCGCCGCCGGCGCCGGCGACCGGAGCCATCGAGCAGAAGCTGCAGAGTCTCGGCGCCGAGCTCACCTCCCAGATCGAGCGGATCGGCCGGCGCGTCGGCATCGCGTCGGTCGAGGAGTCGCAGGCCGACATCTCCGGCCTGTTCACCTCGATCCCGGAGCTCGAGAGCAACCTCGATGCGGTGGAAGCGAAGGAGCGCAAGGGCAGCGACGTCTCGGACGCGCTGGCCCGCATGAAGTCGTTGCGAGAGGGAAAGACCGGCGCGTGAGCGCCGGCAGGCCCGGCGCGAGCGCGCCGACACGGACGATGGAACCGACAACATGGGCAGCGCAGATCATCAGGGCAGCAGCGACGCAGGCACGCGGACGACGGCCCACGCCACCGGCGTGGCCGAGCGCACTCCGGCGACCTCGAGGATGGCGGGGAAGGGCCTCGACATCGGCACCGCCAACATCCTCGCGGCGGTGCGGGACGCCAAGGGCGGCATCGTCGTCCGCTGCGAGCGCAACGCCTTCCTCGACATCCTCGGCGACGTGCACAGCCGCTCGATGCTGACGCGCCTCAACGTGCCCTACGTCGTGCACGAGAACTCGCTGATCGTCCTCGGCGGCGCCGCGTTCGAGCTCGCCAACGTGTTCGGGCGACCGACGCGCCGCCCGATGAAGGACGGCCTCATCTCCTCGCAGGAGAAGGAGGCGCTCCCGATGATGCAGATGATCATCAAGAAGGTGCTCGGCGAGCCCAACTCGCCCAACGAGCCGTGCTTCTTCTCGGTGCCCGCCGAATCGGTCGACCGCGAGAACAACATCGTCTACCACCAGGGGCTGTTCCACGGGATGCTTTCCAAGCTGGGCTACAACCCGTCGCCCATGAACGAGGGCCACGCGGTGACCTTCGCCGAGCTCGCGGCCGAGGACTTCACGGGAATCGGCATCAGCTTCGGCGGCGGGATGGTGAACGTCTGCGTCGCCTACAAGACCATCCCCGCGCTGACGTTCTCGGTCGCGCGCGGCGGCGACTGGATCGACCAGAACGCGGCCACCGTGCTCGGCCTTCCGTCGAGCAAGTGCACGTTCATCAAGGAAAGCGGGATGGACATGCGCGCGCCGAAGGGCCGCGAGCAGGAAGCGATCGTGATCTACTACCGCAACCTGATCTCGTACACGATCAACAACATCCGCAACCGCCTCCTCGCCGGCCGCGACCTCCCCAACTTCACCGACCCGGTCGAGATCGTCTGCGCCGGCGGCACCTCGATGATCCAGGGCTTCATCGAGGTCTTCCGCGAGGAGGTCCAGAAGGTGAAGTTCCCGATCGCGGTGAAGAACGTGCGGATGGCCAAGGAGCCGCTCAACTCGGTCTCCCAGGGCTGCCTCGTCGCCGCCGTCTCCTCGATGGAGTCGTGACCGGGGTCCGCAGGAGACCCGGAGCCCGCCCCCTTGTGCGTCTGATAATTGACCTTCTGATGCGTTCAGCCAGGGGGCCGGGATCGACGGATCGGCAAGCGGTGGACGATGGCGGGGATCGCCGGGAACGCCCCCGGTCGTCTCCCCGGGAAAACCCTTCGGTGACCTTGCGAAGGGTCGCGATCCTGCTACGTTGCGCCCGTCGCCCACCTCTCCGTTTCGTCGGACCTCGAAAAACCCCTTCGAATCCGGCCGGGCAGACCGGGGAGGCTGGGCGATTTCTATGTCCCGCCCGCCTGCGCCGCCTGCCGACGCGCCGCGGCCTCAGGTCGACCCGGGAACGCGCCCCCGCCCGGCGTAGTCGGTCAGCCGCTGGTACTGCCGGTAGAGGTCGTGCTCCTCGCTGCCGATCGGGTTCTTGAAGAACGACGCCAGGTGGGTCATCGGCCCCGACTCGCCGCGGCGAAGAGCGACGTCCGCGAACCGCACGAGGTCGACCACGAGCGGCGCCGCGAGGATCGAGTCGCATCCCTGCCACGTGAACTGCATCGACATCGGGTGGCCGAGGAAGCCGCGGAAGTGGATGAAGTCCCACGCGACCTTGTTGTCGCCGAGCGACTCGACGTAATCGATCCCGACGTGCGTGCGCAGCGGGTAGCCGAGGATTCCGGGAACGACCGACTCCTTCGTGTCGATCTTCGAGCGCTTGTTCTCGTCGATCGCGAGGATCCGGCCATCCCGGTTGCCGAGCACGTTGTAGCCGACCCATGACATGACCTCGAGGCGGCGCGTCCGGAACAGCGGCGCCAGCCCCGACTTCACCAGGGTCTCGCCCGTCTTGCCGTCGTTCCCCATGTAGGGGACGTGCGCTCGGTCGGCCAGCTCGACGATCGACCGGGCCAGGCACGAGCGCGATGCGGTGAAGTTCACGTAGGCCGCGCCCGCCTGCATCGCGGCGTAGGCGTAGAGGGTCCCCGGCCGGAAGGCGGCCGTCGGGTCGCGGTCGAGCCGCCGATCCAGCTCGTCAAGCTGCGCCGCAATCTCACCGGCCGCCGACGGCGGCTCCGTGGACGCGAGGTTCACGACGACGACGCGGGCGACCTTTGCTTCGCGCTGGAAGGCGCGGATGTCGTTCGAGAGCCGATCGACGCAGGCCCGCCCGGTCCGGTCGGCGTCGGCCGACCAGTCGTCCTCGAGGGCCTGGATGGCGCGCCCGCCCCCCACCGCCGTTCCGGGTCGCACCCGCCTTGAGATCGCATCGAGCTCCGAGCCGACTGCGTCGATCCACGCCGGCGCCAGCGAGCCGTTCTCGCGTGCGATGGCGGACGCCGCCGACGCCACCGTGTCCCGCCGGATCTCATGGCCGCCGAAATCGAGCGCGCCGATCGGGGGGAGTTCCAGCCCGGCAAACGCCGGATCCTCGCTGATCAGTCCGACCGGCCGCACGAGCCCCGCGGCGATCGCCCGCACTCCCAGGATCACCGTCGTGGCGATCGAGCCGAAAGCGCCAACGATCCAGACACCGACTCGTGAGTTCGTGGGTTCCATGGGCACCAGGGATCGGAGACCGCAACCGGGAAGCGAGCACCACCGGGAGCGTCCTTGGGAGATGCCGCTGGCGACCCGGCATTCGAAGAGTAACGACGTTCTCCGCAGGGAGGTTGCGCGCAGGCCGCTCCACCGCCCGGCTGCCGCGAGCTTGAAACGACTAGGGAATGTGCGTACACTCCCGTGCACCTCAAGGTCTTGTGATCCCTAGAAAGGAGGCTGAGTTGGGAGTCACCGCCAAGGAGCGCCGAATTCGTCCGACGAGGCGGAAACGCTCTCCGACGGTCCTCGAGCAACTCATCTCGGGCTGCGACGCCGAGCGGGTCGCCGTCCGCTTCGTGGATGGTCGCCTCCTCGAAGGCGCTCTCCTCTTCAACCCCATCAAGCGGAGCGGGAAGCTCATCAACGTGGACCAGGAGTTCTCGCTCGACTTCGAGCCGCTCGAGGTCAAGGAGATCCGGGTTCTCCAGTGCCGCCTCCCGAGCGCGCCCCTGGAGCGGGCCGAGATCAAGCCGGAACGCGAGTCGGGCTCATTCGACGCCGAAGAGAGCGGGGACGACGACTGACGGGCTGTCCCTTCGCCCGAGACGTTTCGCCCCGGTAACCTTCCCCGGGGAACTGAGCGCGGAACGGGCCGGGCCGTGGCCTCTGCCCGGCGCCAACGACCGTGCTCCCCCGTCTCCGCGGAATGCCCCTTGCTGCTCCCGTGCCCGAGGGAGAACATCGGCGGCGACTTTCGTCCGGGCTCCCACCCTTCGAACCAACTCAAGGAGAGCGTGACCCATGTTGAAGGCGTGCCTGAGAAGCGGCCTTGTCGCGGCATGCGTGCTGTTCGCAGGCGCGCTCGCGTGGGGTCATGGCGGGAACTACAAGGGCCCGAGCGACACCGTGCCCCCGAACCTGGGCGGCGGCGGCGACACCACGCCTCCCGGCAACCCCGGCGGCCCCGGCACCCCGGGTCCGGGCGCACCCACGACCGGCGGCGGCAAGGGACCCACGACGGGCGGCGTGCCGTCTGCACCCACCGCGGGAGGTGGGGCGGGAATGCGGCCCACGACCGGCGGGCTCGGTGGCGGGCGCCGCGGCGGCGAGGGCTTCGAGCGCTGGGAGTTCTGGTGGGAGCACAACAAGGATCCGTTCCTGAACCTGAAGGCTCGCCTGGGCGCGGGCCAGGTCACCTCGGGAACCGGCGGCTTCCTTACCGGCCGCGCCAAGCAGAACGAGGCCGTGTCGTCCAACCGGCCCACCGCCGCCGACGTGAAGAACCTCCTGGTGCCTGCTTTCGTCGAGGCCCTGAAGGAGACCCACCCCGACATCGTCGACTCGGCTGCGCTCGCGATCGGACGAACGACCCGCGCGGAGGACGGCGCGGAGGCGCTGCAGGCGCTGACCGCGGCCCTCGGCCACTCCGAGCGCACGGCGCGTGAGGCCGCCACGCTCGCGATGGGAGTGCTCGGGACGTCGGGCGCCATCGAGACGCTGCGAGGACTGCTCAACGACACGCAGGACGCGCGTCGCGCCACCAATCACCCGCAGGGCGTCGAGGACCAGGTGCGCGCGTTCGCCGCAGCCTCGCTCGGCCTGATCGGCGACGCGAAGGCGATCGACGAACTCAAGAAGGCGGTCACCGATCCCAATCTCTCCTCCAAGCTCGGCATCAAGGCGATGTCGATCCTCGCGCTCGGGATGATGAACGATCGCCACAGCGAGGTCGTGCAGTTCCTGCTCCAGCTGATGGAGGATCGCTCGCTCAACAACATCGTGCGCGCCCAGGCTCCGATCGCGCTGGGCCGGCTCAACCGGCAGACGGACTCGGGATCGGTCGAGGCGCGCCAGATGCTCGGCCTGAAGATCGTCCCGCTCTTCGACGACGACAAGACCGACAACGACCTGCGCCGTTCGCTCGCCATCTGCATCGGGATGCTCGCGACGGTCGAGGACGCGAAGGCGATCGAATCGCTGCTGAACTACGTCGCCAAGGGCAACGACGAGCAGACCCGCCACTTCGCGATCATGGCGCTCGCGGAGATCGGCGAGCGCGACGCCGACTCGGCCCGGCACGCCGACGTCCACGACAAGCTGCGCGAGTTCTTCCTCCGCGAGCTGACCCAGCCCAAGAAGATCACCCATCAGCCGTACGGCGCGCTGGGGCTCGGCGTCTACTGCCGCAACAAGAGCTTCTCCTCCGACGTGAAGAACGCCGCCGCCACCAAGCTGCAGGAGGCGTTCAACACCACCAGCAACCCGTCCTACCAGGGCGCGATGGCGATCGCGCTCGGCCTGCTCGATTACAAGGCGGCCGCCGACGATCTCTGGGCCCGGTTCGAGGATTCGAACGACCAGCCGCTCAAGGGCTACATCGCCGTATCGCTCGGCCTCATGCGCGTGAACAAGAACTCCGAGACGCTGCGAGCCCTGATCTCGAAGAAGGGGCTCGAGCAGAAGTTCCGCCTCCAGATCGCCCGCTCGCTCGGGCTGATGTCCGACGTCCAGGCGGTCCAGACGCTGATCGACTACCTGCAGAACGCGGAGACGATCGCCGAGTCCTCGTCCGCGGCGCAGGCGCTCGGCCTCATCGGCAACCGCGACTCGATCGGACCGCTGCTCACGATCCTGAAGAACAAGAGCAAGCAGCCGCTCCAGCGCGGCTTCGCCGCGGTGGCCCTCGGCATCATCGCCGAGAAGGCCGACCTGCCGTGGAACGCGGTCTTCTCGGTGAACTCGAACTACCGCGCCAAGGTCGCGGCACTCTCGGAGATCCTCGACATCCTGTGAGAGCCTGAACGCAGGACGAATCGTGCGATGAAGCCGGCCCGGGCCTCCCTCGGGGAGGTCCGGGCCGGTTCGTTCACTCCCGCGTCGGCGACGGACGGACGTCGCCGCGGGAGCTCCCCGTCAGGGGTCGGGTGACGCGGCGCAGGCTCGCGAGCACGAGGATCCCCAGGAGCACGATCCCGATCCAGAACGCCGCCTCGAGCCTGCGGGCGGCGGCGGCCACGGGCGCGAGCTCCTCGAGATGCGCGCGCAGCGAGGCGAGCTCGGAACGGGCCTGCTCCGTGACGGCGTCGCCGTCGCCCCCGTCGGCGACGATCCGCGCGAGCGACGCCTCGGCTCCCGCGAGGTCGCCGGCCTGCCACAGGCCGCGCGCGCGGCCGAGCCGCGCCTCCCCGTCGTTCGGATGCTCCCGCAGCAGGGAGTCCAGCGTGCGCACGCTGGCCTCGTAGTCGCCGCGTCGCTGCTCGAGCCATGCGAGCAGCTTCGCCTCGGCGGGATCCCGCGCCGCCCCGCCGCGCTGCGCCTCGATCGCCGCGTCGAGGTCGCCCTGCTGCAGCAGCCGCTCCACCGCGTCGCCGTCCTGCGCGGCATCCGCCGCCAGGCCGCTCCGGGCCGCCCCTCGCGCCCTGATCACCGGACGCCTCGCAGCAGCATCGCCGCCCGGCGCCGCAGCCGATCGAGCTGGAGACGATCGAGCTCACCGCTGTCGTCCGTCAGCAGGGGGCCCTCTCGGCCCGGCCGGAAACGGAACGCCTGGGCGGGCGCCGCCAGGCGCCGCGCCGGCTCCCGGCACTCCGTCGGCCACCCTTCGGTCGCCCAGGATGCCGGCAGCCGCAGCTCCCCGGCCGGCACCCCGTAGACCAGGAAGTTCGCGGTGCGCGGGAGCGAGCAGACGGCGATCTCGGAGTCGAGCGCCGCCGCCAGCGTGCGATTGACGGCCTCGACCACCGGATCCCGCGCGCCGTAACCGAACAAGTTGAGCGCGAGCACGCCGCCGTCCGCCAGCCGCTCGCGCGCCGACCGGAAAAACTCGAGCGAGCTCACGTGGGGCGGCAGGAACGACTGGCGGTTGTAGCAGTCCACCAGGACGAGATCGAAGAGTTCACCGGAGTGGTCGACGAAGGTGCGCGCATCGAGATCCACGTGGATCCGAAGGCGCGGATCGCGCGGCAGCCCCAGCTCCCGATGGGCGAGATCGATCACCGCCGGATCGAGCTCGACCCCGACGATCGACAGGTCGCACCGGGGGCCGACCAGCGCGAGGAGCTGGCGCGCGTGCGTCCCGGCTCCGAAGCCGAGGATGGCGACGCGCAGCCGGCCGCGTCCCGCCAGCTCGAGCGCGAGCAGGGTGAAGTAGTCGTAGTAGAGCCCCCCGGTGAGCACTCCCTCGTCCGGCGTGACCGACTGCACGGAATCGTGCCCTTCGTCGATCGCCAGCACGCGCGCCGGCACCGGCAGGTCGTCGCGCTCACGCACCTCCAGGTGCTGGTAGCGGCTCTCGCTCGCGACGACGAGGCGCCCCAGCGCGGCCCCCGACACCGCCTCCCGCAGCGACGGCGTCCTCGCCGCGAGCGCCCCCGTTCCCGCCGCCGCGACGGCGACCACGAGCAGGAGCGCGGTCCGGCGCGCGCTCCCCCCTTCCGCGCGCGCGGCGAGGAACTCGGGAACCGCCGCCGCCGCCAGCAGCGTCCCCGCGAGCAGCAGCGTCCCGCGCGTCCCCAGCTCCGGCAGCAGCACGTGCGTCGTCAGGAACGTGCCGGCGATCGAACCGAGGGTCGAGGCCGCGTAGAGCAGCCCCGCCCGGCGTCCCACGTCCTCGATGCGGCGCGTCGCGCAGCGCACGAGGAACGGCGGCACCGCCCCCAGCAGCAGCACCGGCGGCACGAAGCAGACCAGCGTCACGACGAAGGAGCCCTTGAAGAGGTAGGGGTAGGCCGCCTCGAGCGGAAGCGCCTGCGGCAGAAGCCAGCGCGCGGTCGGCGCGGCCAAGAACGGCGACGCCGCGACCAGACAGGCCGCGGCGACCAGCAGCGCGCCGAGCAGGGCGGAGCTTCGCGTTTTGTCGGCGAGCCATCCTCCGAGCGCGTTCCCGAGCGCCAGCCCGAGGAGGATCAGGCCGATGACGTTGGCCCACACGTACTGGGACTGGCCGAAGAACGGGGCGAGCTCGCGCGTCGCCGTCATCTCGACGACGAGCACTCCGGCGCCCGCGAGGAACGCCGTGAGCGCGTGGAACCGGATCATCGTCGCGCCGCCGGCGCGGGCCGGCGCCGGCGAACCCGCCCGGTCAATCGAGCTCGACCGGGATGCACGCGACGTAGACGTCGCCCGTGTTGCAGTAGGGGCGCTTGTAGGCCCAGACGAGCGTGTCCTCGACGACCCGCTTCAGGACGCCTTTGAACCGCTCCACCTCGGGCGACTCGCTCTCGCCCCCGCTGCGGCGGTGGACGACGCGCACCTCCTTCGAGAGGTCGACCAGCTCGTCGTTGAGGTAGATCTCGAAGCCCTTCACTCTCGCGTTGGTCACCACGGAGATCTGGTTCCGGGCGCGATCGACGGCCGCGTCGACCACGATCGGCAGCTTGTCGAGCGTCCGATCCTCGTCAGTCACCTTCAGCCAGTAGCTCGACGCGAACTCGATCCGGTCGGTCTGGAGCGTGAGCTTCCGCGGCGCGTACTCCTTGGGATGGTCGGTCATCCACTGCAGGAACGTCGCGTCGTCGAGCGACTCCTTGATCTGGTCCTGGTCGTTCACGCGTTCGACCGGGAGGTCGAGCACGAACCCCTCCTTCCCGCGCCACTCCTCGTAGAACGACTGCGTCTCGCGGCCGATGAAGAGGATCGGGGTCCCGACGCAGTTCACGAAGTCGATCCGCTGGGGAGGCGGGCCGCGAACGACGCACCCGGTCTGCAGACCGGGGAACTGCGCGCAGAACAGCAGCGCGGCCTGCGCCGCGCTCCCGTGCCCGTCGAGGAAGATCCGGCGGGCGTCGTGGTTGACGTTGGGGAAGATGATCTGGCTCAGCGCACGGAAGCCCCACGTCGCGCCCTCGTCGGAGTCCCATCGCGGCCGGGTGAACGAGACCCCGTCGGCGCTGCGCAGCGCGAGGTCCATCACGGGGACGATCACGATCGCCTTGGCCAGAAGCTCCTTGGAATAGGTCGCCTTCGCCCACTTCTCGATCTCGTCGACCAGCTGCTTGCTCTTCTTCATGTCCTTGAGCGCCCGCACCTCGCCGTCGGCGGGGTGGAGGCCGACGACGATCGGGTAGGCGACCTTCAGGTGGTCGACGGGGAGCGAGACGAACGCCTTCAGCCGGTTGTCGAAGACGCCCTGCAACTCCTTGGCGTCGGCGCTCCCCTGGAAGCGGGGGGTCTGGTCCTCGGCCAGCGTCGCCAGCCGCAGGTCGACGCGCCACGAGAGGTTCACGGTCGGCTTGTCGAGGGCGAGCCCCCGGCGCACGATCTCGCGCCAGTCTTCGAGCGCCAGGAGCGGATCGGCGAGCTTGAGGCTCTTCGAGATCTTCCCGGTCTCGTCGACCAGCTTGTCGAGGTCCTTCTTCGCCTTGCCCAGCGCCTCCTGGTCGAGGAAGGCGTAGTAGCTGCGCACCAGCTTCGCGAGCTTCTCGACGTTGCCCGGGCCGATTGAAGGGCCCGGATTCCCCTCCTGCGCCGCGGGGACCGGCGCGCCTCCCGCACGATGGAGCCCGGCGAGTGCGCCGAGGAGCACGGCAGCGACCGCGGACGGCAGATTCATCGACATCTCCTCGAGCGCTCGACCTGGGTCCGATCCAGCGTCCGGTGCCAGGCGCACGCAGGGACTACCGCGGGCGTGCCGCAAAGCCCGGACCGGCAACACGTTGCGGAAGCTAGGTGGCCCGGAAAGGCGTGTCAACGCCGCGGCCGCCCCCCCTCCCGCGTCGTCACTGCATCCCGTCGCAGAGGCAGAGCTCCCGATAGAAGCGAACCCGCGGTCGATCGGGGTCGAGCAGGAGCGTGCGCGCGAAGTAACGCGCGGCCGCGGTGAGGTCACGTTCGTCGCGGTAGGCGACGATGCCGAGGTTCTCGCCGCCGTCGGCCGCCGCGCTCTGCCGTTCCGGGGTTCCATGACCCGCGCTGAGCGCGCGCTCGAAAAGCTCCTTCGCCCGCGCCCGCTCTCCGCGCGCCTTCAGGAACAGCGCGTAGTCGTTCAGGAGCTGCGGCTCCTCCGGAAACACCCGCAGTCCCTCTTCATAGGCGGCCGCCGCGTCCTCGTGGCGGCCGAGGCTGCGCAGGCAGAGCGGCGCGCCGATGCGCGCCCACCGGTTCGCGGGGTCACCCGACAGCACCCGGCGATAGATCTCCAGCGCCTCGTCGAACCGGCGAGAGCGCGCGCGCGACACCGCGACGCCGATCAGGCCGTCGCGCGCCTTGCCCTGCAGCTCGCTCTCCCCATCGAGCAGCCGCTCGAAATGGGCCCGCGCCTCCTCGCCCCGATTCGCCCGCAGGAGCGCGAGCCCCAGGTTGAGGCGCGCCCGATCGCCGAAGCGCGGCGAGTCGACGCACGGATCGAGATCCTCGGCCGCCCCGGCGCCGTCGCCGAGGTGGTACCGCACGACTCCCCGGTAGAAGCGCGGCGCGAGATCGTCGGGCCAGCGCTCGAGGAGCCTCGAGTAGAGGTTGAGCAGCGTCTCGAGGCCCCCCTCCCCCACCGATTCCCACGCCAGGTAGGCCGCCAGGTAGGAGTCGGCGCCCGCCTCGACGGCGGCGATCGAGAGCGCCAGCGCCCGCTCCGGATCGCGCCGGATCGCGGCGATCCGCAGCTCCTCCAGCCGCGCGCCCCCCTGGTCGAACTCGCCGGCGGCGAGCGCCTCGTCGATGGCCTGCTGCGCGTCGTCGGCGCGGCCGGCCGCGGCGAGGAAGCGGGAGATCTCCCGCACCAGCACCTGGCGCGGCGCCGCATCCGCGCCGCCGGCGCGCAGCGCGCCGAGCGTCGACCGCAGCATCGTCTCCGCCGCCTCAGGCCGTTCGAGCAGCGCATGGCACCCGGCCGCGCCGACCGTCGCGACGGCCTCCCAACCCGGCGATCGCGCCGCCTCCTCGTAGACCTCGAGCGCCTCCTCGAGAACGCCGTGCCGGAGCGACTGGCCGAGGTCGGAGGTGGCGTCGAGCTCGCCGGAGCGCCACACCAGCACGTCGGCCAGACCGATCAGCAGCGCGGGAGCCCGCCCGTCGCGCAGCTCCTCCCGGAGCAGATCCTCCGCCTCCGCCGCGCGGCCGCCCGCGAGCTCCTCCGCCGCGCGCGCGAGCACCGCCTCGACCTCCGACTCGGAGCGCTCGCCGCGGGGCTCCTGGCCGCCGGCCGGCGCCGCGCCCCATGCCGCCAGGAAGAGCGCCGGCCATCCGGCCTGCAACCTCCACCTTCGGACCGTCATCAAGACCTCCCGGCCAGCCCGCGCCGGATCAGCTCCTGCAGCAGCCGGTGATTGTTGGCGAAGCCGAGCTGCTCGGGTAACCGTTGGAGCTCGAAGTACTGCGCGTCCTCCGCGTCGTCCCCCGCACGGAGCTCGCCCCCGACCGGGCGGGCGAGGTAGGCGACGACGACTCCGCGGCGCCGGTGGTCGTCGTGGTTGGTGAGCACGCCGAGGAGGTCGACCTGCTCGATGACGATCCCCGTCTCCTCGCGGGTCTCGCGCCTCGCGGTCTCCCACGGCTCCTCGTCGAGCTCGAGGTAGCCGGCCGGCAGCGTCCAGTGGCCGCGGAACGGCTCGAGGCGCCGCCGCACGAGCAGCACCATTCCGCGCTCGACGACCGCGGCCACCGCTCCGACGGTCGGGTGGGCGTAGACCACGTAGTCGCAGCGCGAGCAGGCGCGCCGCGGCCTGCCCTCGAGGGTCCGATCGATCAGCGACGCCCCGCACCAGGCGCAGAACTTCTCCAACTTGCGGGGCGGCACGTGCAACGACGAACTCCAACGGATCGCGGGCGCACCGCGCGACTCCTAGGGGTCCTAGGGGCGGACGCCCGGCGCGACTATCATCCCTGCCTCATGAAACGAGTCCACCTCCTCGGCTCGACGGGCAGCATCGGCCGCACGTCGGAGCGGGTGCTTGCGGAGCTGGGAGCGACCCACCGCGTCGTCGGTCTGGCGGCCGGCCGCGACAGCGCCGGGCTGCTCGCGCAATGCGAGCGGTGGCGGCCTGAGACGGTGGCCGTGGCCGACTCCGCCGCCGGCGAGAAGACCGCACGGTCCCTGGAGGGGCGGGGCATCCGCGTGCTCGTCGGGGAGGACGCCGCCGAGCGGATGGTCCTCGAAGTCGACGCCGACGTGGTCCTGAACGGGATCGGCGGCGCGCGCGGACTCGCGGCCAGCTTCGCCGCGGTCCGCCGAGGCGGCGTCCTTGCGCTCGCGAACAAGGAGTCGATGGTGATGGCCGGGCCGCTCCTGCGGCGCGAGGCCGATCGCACCGGCGCCCGCATCCTTCCGGTCGACAGCGAGCACAGCGCGATCTTCCAGTGCCTCCGAGGGGAATCCCCCGAGGGGGTTCGGAACCTGATCCTCACCGCCTCCGGGGGGCCCTTCCGCACCGCCACCCTCGCCGAGCTCGAGCGGGCGACCCCGGAGGAGGCCCTCCGCCACCCCACCTGGAGCATGGGGGCGAAGATCACGATCGACTCCGCCACGCTCATGAACAAGGCGCTCGAGGTGGTCGAGGCCCGCTGGCTCTTCGCGATCCCGCCCGACCAGATCAAGGTTCTGGTCCACCCTCAGTCGATCATTCATTCCATGGTCGAGTTCCGCGACGGCTCCATCCTGGCGCAGCTCGGGCTGCCCGACATGGCGGTCCCGATCCGCCACGCGCTCTGCCACCCCGAGCGCGGCGAGACCCGCGACAGCTACTTCGACCTCACCCGCTTCCGCGCGCTCACGTTCGAGGAGCCCGACGCGGCGCGCTTCCCCGCACTCGAGCTCGGGTTCCGCGCGGCGCGGCTGGGGGGCACCGCCGGCGCGGTCCTGAACGCCGCGAACGAGGTCGCGGTGGATGCGTTCCTACGCCACGAGCTGCCGTTCCAGCGCATCGCGCCCACGGTCGCGGCGGCGCTCGATCGCATGGAGCTCGTGCCCGATCCCACGCTGGCGCAGGTCCTCGCCGCCGACCGGGCGGCGCGGACGGAGGCGACCGCATGCTGCTGCTGACGCTTCACGCCGGATTCGGCGACTGGCTGGCCTCCCTGGCCTCCAACGTGTCGAGCTGGTCGCTCGCGATCGCCGGCATCGGCCTGGTGGTCTTCGTGCACGAGCTGGGCCACTTCCTGGTGGCGAAGCGCTACGGCGTGCGCGTCGAGATCTTCTCGCTCGGCTTCGGCCCGCGGCTGCTGGGCGTGAAGCGCGGCGACACCGACTACCGGCTGAGCCTCGTTCCGATCGGCGGCTACGTGAAGATGGCCGGAGACAATCCGGGCGACCCGCTCCAGGGCGACGGCGGCGAGCTCCCGAGCAAGCCGGTCGGGCAGCGCTTCGCGATCTTCGCGGCCGGCGTCGTGATGAACCTGATCTTCGCCCTGGTCGCCCTGCCGATCGTGCTGGCCGCCGGGGTCCAGTTCACCACCACGCGGATCGGCTCGGTGCAGGGCGGCGGGCCGGCCTGGTTCGCCGGGATCGCCAAGGGCGACGAGGTGTACTCGGTCGGCGGACACCGCGTCGCCGACTTCAACGACGTGATCGCGGAGATCGCCCTCACGGGCGACGAGCTGGTCGACATCGAGCTTCTTCGAGCGGGTGCCGTCGAGGGCGGGGACGAGCCGAGCACCGACCGGGTGACGCTGCGGCCGGTGTACGACCAGGCGTTCGGGCGCTACGTGATCGGGGTCGGGCCGTCGCCCGCCGCGCGGTTCGACGTCGTGCGCGGCGGCGCGGCCGCGCGCGCCGGGATCGGTCCTCGCGACCGCGTCGTGCGCTTCGCCGGCCGACCCGTGGGCGGGGTCGACGAGTTCGAGATCCTCCGCAGCGAGAACCGCGCCGAGCGTGTGGCCCTCGGCGTCGTGGGAGACGACGGCGTCGAGCGCGAGGTGATCGTCGAGCCCGACCTCACCGACGAGTCGACCTGCCTGATCGGCATCCGGCCGCTTCAGAACGTGGTGAAGGCGGTGCGCGGCCGGGCGGCCCGCGACGGATTCCTGGTCGCCGGCGACGAGCTGCTGGACCTCGAGATCCGCTCCGACGACGACACGGCTTCCCCGCAGCGCTCGCCCATCCGTGATCCGGAGGAGCTGGCGGCGGCGTGCGAGAGCGCGGCGCGGGAGGCGGGGCGCGCGTTCCTGCGAGTGCGCCGCGAAGGCGAGATCGTCCACGTGCCGTTGCCGTCCGAGGCGGGCCGCGAGCTGGCGCACGACGTGGCGCTCGTCATCGATCCGAAGGGACGCCGGGTCCGCCTGATGATCGGCTACCCCGCGGCGCTCGCCGGCCTGCCCGACGGCGCCGAGATCACCCGCGTGAACCAGGTCGCGGTCTCGAGCTGGGCCGAGATCAAGGAGCGCATCGAGAAGGCGGCCCCGATCGGCCGCCCGGGCGCGACCGCCGGCGCGGTCGAGGTGGTCGCCGAGCTCTACGGGTCGCAGCACGTCGTGCAGGTGACCCCGCGCATCGAACGGCTGCCCATCGAGTTCGGGCTGCGGCCGATGATCGAGACCGTGGAGCGCTCCTACCCCTTCCTCGAGGCGGTGCAGGTCGGCGTCTCGTCGGCCGGGTACATGATCAAGAACGTCTATCTCACGCTGAAGAAGATCCTCGTGCGCGACGTCAGCCCGAGCAACCTCTCGGGGATCATCACCATCGCGTACGTCTCGCGCTCGCTGGCCGATTCGGGCGTGGCGACGCTCTTCTTCTTCCTCGCCGTGCTCTCGCTCAACCTCGCCTTCCTCAATCTCCTGCCGATCCCGGTGCTCGACGGCGGCCACCTCTTCTTCCTGCTGGTCGAGAAGGTGAAGGGATCGCCGGTGAGCGAGCGCGTGATGGGCTTCTCGCAGATGGTCGGCCTCGTCCTCGTCCTCGCGCTGCTGCTGTTCGTCACCTACAACGACCTCCGTCGCTTCTTCTCGTGAGCGCCCGCGTCGGCATGGCGCCGCGCCTCCGCGCGATCCTCGAGCTCCTGCGCTTCTCCCTGGCGCCGACGGTGGTCGCCGATCTCTGCGGCGGCGTCGCCCTGGCCCGCGGAGGGCCGGGCGGAGGCGAGATCGTCGCGCGCCTCGCCGGCGTCTCGCTGCTGCTCTTCTGCGGCGGGATGGCGCTCAACGCCTGGGTCGATCGCGAGGAGGACCGGATCACCCGGCCGCGCCGGCCCCTGCCGTCGGGGGCGATCCCTCCGGGCGCCGCGCTCGCAGGCGGCCTCGTCGCGCTGGCGGCGGCGCCGGCGTTGGCCTTCGCGATCGGCGGCGAGCACCGCGGCGCCGTCGCCGCGTGGACCGCCGGGATGGCCGCGCTCATCGGCCTCTACCACACCGCGCTCAAGCGCCACGCCGCGGCCGGATCGCTCCTGCTCGGCGCGATCCGCGGCGGCGACCTCCTGCTCGGCGCGATCGGCGCGGCCGGCACCGGCCCCGGACTCATCGCCGCGTGGCCGGCCGCCGCCGCCTACGCCGCCTACGTGGTCGGAGCCTCCCTCGTCGCGCACGAGGAGGACCGCCCGCCGAGCATGACCACGGTGCGCGCCGGCGTCGTCGTGGCGCTCGCCGCGGTGATCGTGAACGGCGCCGTCGCGGCCGTCGGCGCCCGCGACTCCTCCCCCGACACGACGGCCCTCGTCGGCACCGTCGCCGCGCTGGTGGCGGTGTGGCACCTCGCGGCGACGCTCCCGGTGGCGCGGCTGCTGCGGGCCGGCGCCCCGGGCTCGATCCCGCTGTCGGCCTTCGCCCGGCTGCTGCTCTCGCGCCTGCCGCTGGTCCCGGCCGCCGCCGCGTTCGGGGCCGCCGCCTTCGACCTCGGATTCGTGGCAGTCGTCGCCTTCTGGGCCGTCTACGCTCTGGTCCGGATCGTCCCACCGACGTAGGAACGCGCACCGATGCGCCACGCGGTCCTCGCCCTGCTCGTCGCCGCCGCGCTGCTCCTCGCGTGGCGGATCCGCGCGCTCGCCACCGCCGGGGAGGAGCTGCACGAACGGGAGCTCGCCGCGCGGGGGATGGCCGAGCGCATCCTGCGCGCCGAGGAGGAGCGGCGGATCCGGCCGCCCGCGGACGCGGTTCGCAAGCCGTACGACTACCTCGGCACGCTGGTCGCGGAACGGCGCATCGACGGCCTGGCGCCGGTCGCGGGCGGCGATCGCGAGCGCTTCGTGGCCGGGGGTTACGTGTTCCACGTCCGGCTGCTGAACAAGCTCGGACGTCCGCTGCCGCGTCCGCCCGCCGACGGCTCCGACGGCGGACTGGGCCTGGACTTCGAGCTGTGGGCGTGGCCGGCCGACGCCGGCGACGCCGCGCTCCCGCTCTTCTTCGGGAGCGACGCCGGCTACCTGCTCCAGGGCGACAACGGCGCGCACGCCGGACTCGACGCCCGTCCCGAGGACGTCGCGGTCCATCCGGCGCGCGAGGTCGAGCGCGTCCCGGGCGGCGCGACCGACCAGTGGATCGTGCTCAAGAACATCCGCGATCCCTGATCGGAGCGCGCCCGACCGCGCCGCGGCGCCGGCCTCCTTCTTCCGGTCAGAAGAAGCTGGCGTAGAGCGTCACGATCCGGTCGGCGAGCGGCTTGTCCCCCACCCGTTCGCGCAGCGCGTAGAGCCGCTCCCCGAGCGACGCGTCGTCGAACCAGGCGATCGTGTCGACGGCGGCCATGCGCACGCCGCGCTCCTCGGCGGGGTCGAGCAGGCGCGCAAGCACCGCCTCGACCGCGATCCCGCGCGCGGCGGCGTCCGCGTCGCTCGCGACCCCGCGCAGCGCATCGAGCAGCGCGAGTTTCGCACGCGGCGTCGGCGCGCGCTCGAGCGCCAGCGCCAGCGGCGCCGCCGCCTCCCCGCGGAACGTCTGCACGTGCTGCGCGGCGTGCTCGGAGAGGAACGTGCGCTCGCTGCCGCGGACGTCGGCCGCGGTCCCGGCCCTCAGGATCAGCTCGACGTAGCGCGGGATGTCCTGCGCGCCCCCGACGTGGCGCAGGCCGCCGAGCAGGTTGGCCTGGTCGGGGCCCTCGAGCCGCTCCGACGCCAGCCGCTCCCGCACGATCTGCGCGGCGAGCGGATCGCGCAGCGTCTCGCACAGGAACTGCGCCGCCTCGCGCAGCGCCGCTCCGTGCCCGTGGCGCAGCCGCTCGCGCCAGCTCTCCACCCCCTCCTGCCGGCCGTGGCGCCACAGTTGCTCGACCGCCGCCTGCCGCACCACCAGATCGGGATCGGAGGCGAGGAGCCGCAGCAGCTGCAGGCCCGGCTCGGGATCGGCCGGTGCGCCCGCGGGAGCGAGCGCGAGCGCGACCTCGCGCCGGATCGGGCCGTGCTTCGCCGCCGCGAGAACCCGCGACTGCGCGAGCGGCGGCCACGCGCCGGCGTCGCGGTAGAGCGAGAGCGCGAGCGCCACCCGGTCGGGGTCGGAGTGCGCGAGCTCCTCCTCGGCGGCCGCGCGCCCGCGCGGGTCGGCGAGCGCGAGCAGGGCCAGGATCGCGCTCTGGCGCACGCGCGGCAGGGGGCTGTCGAGGTGGAGCGCGCACGCCTCGACGCAATCGGCCAGCCGGCGCATCGCCGCCTCCTGCAGGAACGGCACCGCCTCCGCTCCCTCGACCGCCTCCAGGAAGCCGCGGACCGCCGCCGCGTCGCCGAGCACCTCGCTCTTCACCACCTCCGACATGACGGCGTGCCGGATCGTGGCGTGCGGATGGACCGAGAGCCGGCCGAAGAGCGCGTCGATCTGCTCGTCGCGCGGGTACTTCGCCAGCGCCCGCACGGCGGCCACCTGGAGGAATTCCGCGCCGGCCGGCGGAGAGGCGGCGATCCGCAGCAGCGTGCGAAGCGCGACCGGCTCGGCGAGAAGCGCGAGCGCGTCCACGAGGCGCTGCGCGAGGAGCGGGGATCCGATCAGCACCCGCTCGAGGCGGGCGAGCAGCGCGCGCGCGAGGGCGTCGCGATCCTCCGGGAGGTGGCGCGCGCTCCAGTAGAAGACGTCGGGGGGGCCCCACTCGATGCGGGCCGCCGTCCGGGCCACCCGATCGGCGAGCAGTTCGGGGCGGAGCGCCTCCACCGGCGGATGGACCTCGGGGAGGCGATTCGCGAAGGAGTAGGGCTCGAGATCGGCGGGCGAGCCCGGCGGCGCGCGCCCCTTGGGCACGAGGGCCCAGGCCACGACCGCGGCGAGCGCGACCAGCACGACGATCAGCGGGGCGCGGCGGCTCATCTCGACTCACGCGGGTCGGCGGGGGGATCGGAAGCGGATCGCATCGTAGACTCCCGGCGTGCGCGCGCGCTCGTCCGGCGCCGAGGAACCGAACTCCCGATGCTCGCCAGCCGACTGCTGCTCGCCCTCCCCCTCCTCGGCGGTGCGACCGCGGCCGCAACCGCCGTTCCGCCGGCGGCCGCGCCGCCACGGCAGGAGTCGGCCGCGGAGTCGGCGGCCGAGCGCGAGTGGGAGGCGATCCTGGACGAGCTCGTTCCCCGACTCGTCAGCTTCAAGGCGCTGCCGGAGGAGGAGAAGCGCAAGCAGACCTTCCGCGCCGAGCTGGCGCGCATCGGCGACTTCGTGCGCCGCCACCAGGCCGCGGAGCCGTTCCTCGCCGCCAACGCGCGCGTGTTCATGGCGACCCAGATCCTCGGGCAGGCGCTGCGCCGCGAGCGCGAGGCGATCGAGGTCCTGCGCGACGTCGCGGCCAACACCTCGAGTCCGGTGCTGGCGGGGATCGCCGCGATCCACGCCGGGGACTTCCTGCTGCGGCTGGGTGACGAGCAGGGCCTGCAGGAGCTGCGCACGCTCTACGCCGCGCGCGCCGAGCGCGAGGAGCAGTTCCTGAAACGGCTCGACGAGCTCTGCCGGCAGGTGCGCCTGCAGCCCGGGCGGCGCTTCCCCGAGCTCGAGCTGGTCGGACTCGACGGCCGCAGGATCGAGGCGGCGGCGCTGCGCGGGACGCTGCTGGTCGTGCTGGTCTTCAACCTCGACCACGAGCCCTCGCGCGGCGAGTTCCGGCAGCTCGCGCAGCTCCTCACGGCGCGCAAGGATCCGGCGCTCCAGGCCCTCGCCATCTCGGTCGACCCGGACCGCGAGAAGGTGCGCAAGGAGGCGGAGCGGCTCGGGGCCGCCTTCCCCATCGACTGCTCGGGGCGGGAATGGGAGGGACCGGCCGTCCAGGCGCTCGGCGTCAACACGATCCCGATGACCTTCCTCCTCGACCCGGAAGGGACGATCCTCTTCACGAGGTCGGCGGTGGTCGGGGTCGAGCTCGGGGCGATCGTCGATCAGTTCCTCGCGGAGCTGCGGGAAAAGGGGGAGCTCCCCCCGAAACCGGAGCGGCGCTGAGGGGGGTCGCGCGATCCCGCCTCCCTGGACTTCGTGCCCGGGGGCGATACCATCCCGCCCCTTCGTGACTAGCCTGGATTATTCATGCGCCCCGTAGCGAGGCGACGGGATGTTTGGCGCCGACGAGTAGTGCCGTGGCTTTTCGACCGATGCGGGTTCGTGAACCCGCGGAGGGAGAAAAGACGTGGTCTGACGAAGTCGGCGACGAACCGACCAAGCCGCAGTAGGGGCTCATGAATGATTCGGGCTAGAGGGCGGGCCCCCGTGGGGCGCTCGAAGGACGAAACCCTACCGTCGCGGGGACCGACCCCGCCTGACTCCAACTCCGGAGTGGCGCCGAGATGAAGAACGTCCGCAACGTGATCTGCGCGATCCTGGCCGCCGCGTCGTTCGGCGCGTGCGGCTCGACCACCGGACCGAAGGAGGCCCACACGGGGACGTGGTGGAAGAACAACCTGCGCGGGTACTGGTACGTGCTCCGGCGCGACGCCACCGACGTCTACCGCGGGATCGACCGCCACTTCTTCAACTACGACTGGGACGATCCGAACCTGCCGTGAGCGGGACGAGCGCGGCGCAAAACGCCTCCGTCACCCGCCGCGAAACCCCCTCCGGGTCGGGATCGGCCTCCACCCAGCGCACCTCCGGGAAGCGGCGCAGCCAGTTCTCCTGGCGCCGCACGAAGGTGATCGTGTCGCGCACGACGGCGCGCCGGCACTCCTCGATCGATCCGCCGTCGCGCAGCATCGCCGCCACCTGGCGGTAGCCGATCGCGAGGGCGGCCACCGGTCCGATCCGGCGCGATTCGAGCAGTCGCCGCACCTCGTCGACCAGTCCCCGCTCGAACATGCGCTCGACCCGCGCCGAGATCCGCCGCCGCAGCGCCGGCCGGCTCCACCGGATCCCGACCGCGATCGGCACCCCCGCGATCGGGAGGCGCGTCGACTCGGCCTGCCAGCGCGAGAGCGGACGCCCCGTCTGCAACCACACCTCGTAGGCGCGCGCGATCCGCCGGCCGTCGTGCGGATGGAGCCGCGCCGCCGACTCCGGGTCGACGCGCCCCAGCTCGGCGTGCAGCGCCGGCGTGCCGCCGCCGCCGGGAAGCGCACGCGCCTCCAGCATCTCCTCCACCCGCCGGCGCACGTCCGGGTCGATCGGCGGCGCGTCGAAGAGCCCTCGCAGCAGCGCCTGGAGGTAGAGGCCCGTCCCCCCCACGAAGAGCGGCAGCCTCCCGCGCGCCCGGACCGCCTCGACCTCCGTCCGCGCGGCGCGCACCCACGCGCCGACCGAGAAGCGCTGGTCGGGATCGACCAGGTCGGTGAGCGCGAACCGACCTGCGCCGGCCTTGTCGGTGCCGACGTCCATGCCGCGGTAGACCTTCATCGAGTCGAGAGCCAGAAGCCCGACCGGCAGCGCCTCCGCCACCGCGAGCGCCGCCCCTTTCTTGCCCGACGCGGTCGGGCCCACCAGGAAGAGCAGCGCCCCGGGCTGCACGCGATCAGCCGCGCGCGGGGCCGTTCCCGCCGCCGCCCCCGGCGCGAGGTCGCAGGATCGAGACGGCCGAGAGCTCGTCGCGCAGGTGCGTGCGAAGGCGGCGCTCGAGGTCGGCCGGCGTCAGCGCGGACGCCGTCCGGATCAGGTCGTCGAGTTCGATGCCGCGGAAGCGGCACGCGACCAGCGCCCCGGCCAGCGACTCGACCGAGTTGAACGCCCGCACGTAGCGGCCGAGGAAGTGGTTGCGCGCCAGCTCGAAGTCCTCGCGCCGCAGCCCCGTGCCGGCGACCCGGCGCAGGACGCCGCGCAGCTCCGCGACCAGGCGGTCGGGATCGTCGGTCTCGCCGCCGAGGATCGTGAAGCCGAAGTCATCCTCGCTCGAGTAGGAGGCGTCGAAGGAGTCGTCGATGACGCCCTGCTCGTAGAGCTTCTGGTGGTGCGGCGAGCTCGACGAGAACAGGACGTCGAGCAGGAGGCGGGATTCGAGGTCCCGGCGCAGCCACGCGCGCGCGTCGGCGACGAGATCGAGGTCCTTGAACCCGAGCGCCACCTGCGGCCGCGCCACCGAGAACGCGCGCTCCGTGCGCTCCCGCCTCACCGTCGGCGGATCCTCCTGCCGCGGCCGCGTCCAGGCGCGTCCGGGCCCGAACCGCAGCGACGCCATCGTGCGCTCGGCCACCCCCGCGATCCGGTCGGCGTCGAAGCCGCCCGCCACCACCAGCACCATGTTCGCCGGGTGGTAGAAGGCGCCGTGGCAGTCGTAGAGCAGCTTCGGCGTGATCCTGCGGATCGACTCCACCGTTCCCGCGATGTTGATGCGCACCGGGTGGAAGTGGTACAGCGATTCGAGCAGGTTGAAGAAGACGACCCAGCCGGGGTCGTCGTCGTACATCCGGATCTCCTGCTCGATGATCCCCTGCTCCTTCGCCACGCTCTCGTCGGTGAACCACGGGTCGTAGACGAACCGGATCAGCGTCTCGAGGTTCTCCTCGACCTGGTCGGAGCAGGAGAAGTGGTAGGAGGTCTTCGCGAACTCGGTGCCGGCGTTGCAGCTCGCGCCGCGCGAGCTGAAGCGCAGCGAGACGTCGCCGTGCCGGTCCTCGAACAGCTTGTGCTCGAGGAAGTGGGCGATTCCGTCCGGCACCGGCACCAGCGCCTCCCCGGGCCCGGGCACCCGCGAGTCGAGCGAGCCGTAGCGGGTGGCGAGCATCGCGAAGGTGCGGGAGAACTCCGGGCGCGGGTTGAGCAGCAGCACCAGCCCGTGCGGGAGCGTGCCCGCCGCCACCGACTCCCCGATCGAGTTCGGAACGGGCGCAAGCTCCATGGCGTCACGCTCCCCCGTCGTCGTGGCGCGCCTCGCCCTCGAGGCAGTAGACCACCTGCGCCGGGCCCACGCGCTGCGCCGCCGACTGCACGTCGGCGGCGGTCACCGCGGCGACCGAGCGGCAGACCGCGTCGAGCGACCGGACCCGCCCCGCCGCCAGCGCGGCCTCGAAGCTCTCGACCATCCCGGTGGCCGAATCGAACGTGCTGCGGCCGCTCGAGACGATGAGCCGCCGCGTCTGGTCGAGCTCGTCGTCGCGCGGCGGCGCGCTCGCGAGCGAGGCGATCTCGCGCTCCACGAGGTCGCACACCCGCTCCCGGTCGGCGGCGTCGATGCCGCACGACGTGTAGAGCACGCCGCGCAGCCGGTCGAGCGACGCCGACGCGTAGTAGGCCAGGCTGTTCTTCTCGCGCACCGACTGGAACAGGCGCGAGTGGAACCCGCCGCCGAGCACGCCCGCGAGCACCCTCAGCGCGTCGAACTCGCGCTCGGTCAGGTCCGCGAGGTCGACCATGCGCGCGGTCACCAGCTTGCTCTGCGAGATCTTCTCCCTCTCGACCACGAGGCGCGGCCCCGGCGGGGCGCCTCCGGTGCGCGCACGCGCGGCCGGCGCTCCCACGGGCCTGGGCGTTCCCGCGCGCAGCGGCAGCCTCTCCTCGACGAAGCGCACCACGCGCGCCGGCTCGAAGTCCCCCACGGCGAAGACGCGCGCCGGGAGGGTCGTCGTGAGCTCCCGCCATGCGGCGACCGCGTCGTCCATCCCGAGCGATTCGGCCTCGTCGCGCCGCCCGAGCACCGGCCGCCCATAGGGCTCGTCGGGGAAGGTCTCGTCGAGCAGGCGCTGGAACGCCCAGGTCAGCTTGTCGTTGAACTGCGCGTCGATCTCGCGCAGGTGGTTGAGCTTCTCCTGCGCGAACACCCCGGACGGGAAGCGCCCCTCCAGCAGGTTGGGGTCGAACAGGAGGTCGTGGGCGAGCGCGAGCGCGGGCTCGAACAGCGCCGGCCGGCCGGGAAGGAAGCGCTCCTCGACGGCGTCGAGCCGGAACGAGAGCACCTGCTCGTCGCCGAGCTTGTAGGCCGCGCTCGACCAGGAGGTGCCGTAGAGCCCCTCGAAGGTACGCGACACGTCGACCATCGACGGCAGGCGGCGCGTCCCGCGCCGCAGCAGGTTCGGGACGAGGGCGCGCGCCGCGTTGCGCGGGGAGAGCTGCGCGCGCATCTGCACGCGCACGAGCTTGGTCTTGAACTTCCGGGTGGGCAGGACGAAGACCTCGAGCCCGCTCGAGGTCGTCATCGCCACGAAGTCGCCCGCCTGCGCGAGGGCCTCGGTCTTCATCGTTTCGGTGCTTTCTCCGCCGGCGGGAGGTGAGGATCATAGGGGCCGTGAGCCGAACCCTGAACTTCGATCGCGGCCCGCGGCTGATCGGCATGGTGCATCTGCTGGCGCTGCCGGGCTGCCCGCGCCCGGCGCCGGTGCGCGGCATGGTGGCGCGGGCGGTGGCCGACGCGAAGGCGTGGGCCCGCGGCGGCGCCGACGCGCTGCTGGTCGAGAACTTCGGCGACCGCCCGTTCCACCCCGACCGCGTGCCGCCGGAGACGGTCGCCGCGATGTCGCGCGCGCTCGCCGAGGTCGCGCGCGCCGTCGACCTCCCCGTGGGAGTCAACGTGCTGCGCAACGACGCAGCCAGCGCGCTCGCGCTCGCGGCGGCGCACGAGCTCGCCTTCCTGCGCGTGAACGTGCTCGCCGGCGTCGCCGTCGCCGACCAGGGGCTGCTCGTCGGGCGCGCCCACGAGACCCTGCGTCAGCGCGCCGCCCTCCGGTGCCGCGCGCTCATCCTCGCCGATCTGCGGGTCAAGCACGCCCGGCCGCTGGTCGAGCGGCCGCTCGCCGACGAGGCGCGCGACCTGGTGCGGCGCGCCGGCGCCGACGCGCTCCTGCTCACGGGCCCGGCGACCGGCCGCCCACCCGATCTCGAGCCGCTGCGCGCGCTCGCCGCGGCGCTGCCCGCGACGCCGCTTTTGCTCGCGAGCGGGGTGGATGCCGCCGTGGTGGCGGCCACGCGGACGCGCGTGGCCGGCTGGATCGTCGGCACCTGGGCCAAGCGCGGCGGCCGGGTCGAGGCCCCTCCCGACCCCCGGCGCGTGCGCGCGCTCGCGCGTGCGCGCGACCGGAGCTGAGGCGCCCCGCTTGCGCCGATCCGGCACGCTCGGTATTCGGTTCCCACTTCCGTCCCCGCCGCTCCCGCACCGCTGCTGGAACCGATTCCCCCGATGAGCGAGCTCGCGCCCGCGATCTTCCCCGCCCGCGAGATCTCCGGCGAGCTCTGCTCGATCCTCCCGTCCGCGATCGATCCGGACGCGGTGTTCGTGCTGCGCCGGCTCCACCAGGCCGGCCACCGCGCCTACCTGGTCGGCGGCTGCGTGCGCGACCTGCTGATCGGCGGGACGCCGAAGGACTTCGACATCGCCACCTCCGCACGCCCGCGCCAGGTGAAGAAGCTGTTCCGCAGCGCCCGCATCATCGGGCGGCGCTTCCGGCTGGTGCACGTGATGTTCGGGCCGGAGAAGCAGATCGAGGTCTCGACCTTCCGGCGCGCGCCGGGCGAGGAGCTCCCCGAGGGGGGCGAGCCGGAGCCGCGCGGGCGGGAGTCCGGCGACGAGCCGGCGCGGGAGCGAGCCGAGGAAGGCGACGGCGGCGATTCCGCGCCGACGCCCGAGCCCGACGCGGAGGACGAGGACCTGCTCATCCGCGAGGACAACGTCTACGGCAGCGAGGCCGAGGACGCCGTGCGCCGCGACTTCACGATCAACGGCCTCTTCTACGACGTGCGCACCGAGAGCGTGCTCGACTACGTCGGAGGCGTGGCCGACCTGCGCAGCCGCGTGCTGCGCACGATCGGCGACGCCTCGCGCCGGATCCGCGAGGACCCGGTGCGCATCCTGCGTGCGGTCAAGTTCTCGACCCGGCTCGGACTCGCCCTCGACCCGCTGCTCGCCTCCGCGATGGCCGATCACCACGAGGACCTGGTGAAGAGCGCCGCCCCGCGCGTCTTCGAGGAGATCCTGCGCGTGCTCGGGGGCGCGGCGCCCGAGCGCTCCTTCGAGGTGCTGGTCGGCCTGGGCGTCATGCGCGTGCTCTTCCCGGAGTTCGGACTGCCGGCCCACGGCACCGACGAGGATCCGCGGCTCAAGCGGCTGCTCGCCCGGCTGGCCGCGCTCGGCGCCATCGATCGCGGCCGGCGCTCGCTGCCGACCGCGATCTACGTCGCGGTCCTCTTCTACAGCGAGATCCGCGAGCGGATGGTGGCGGCCGAAGCGTCGGCCTCGGGGCGACACGTGCCCCCGAGCCAGGCGATCGACGACTTCCTCCACCCGATCGCGCAGCGGTGCCGGATGGCCAAGCGCGACGCGGCGCGGGTGCGCGCGATGTTCCTCGCCCTGCGCCGCATCGATCCGGAGCTCGCCGATCCGCGCGGCCCGAGGCGGCGCCGGCGCGGCGGTCTCGCCGAGTTCGTGCGACGCGAATTCTTCGAGGACGCGCTGCTGCTGATGCGCATCGTCTGCAAGGCGGAGGCGCGCGATCCCGCGCCGGTGATCGAGTGGGAGCGCCGGCGCGACGAGCTCCTCGACTCCCGGCGGAACGAGGCGCCGCCGCGGCCGCGCGAGGCGAGACCGCCGCCCGAGGCGGCGGCGCCCCCGCCCGCCGGCCCGACGGCGCCGCCCGCCGCGCCCGGATCCCGACGACGCCGGCGTCGGCGCGGCCGGCGGCGCGGAGCGGCGCCCGCCCCGCACCACTCCGAACGGCGCCTCGAGGACGAATCGGAGCCGAGCTGAGGGCCGATCGCCGCGGGACGCCGGCAGGACGCGCGTTCAGCCGCCCGCTGCCGTCGGATCGGGAGCCACGGCCGCGCCGCTCCGCTCGAGGATCCGCTTCTTCGCCGACTCGTAGAGCTCGGTCTGCTTGCTCACCAGCCGGATCGGCCGGCCGGCGATGAACGCGAACCGCACGTGGGTGCGCAGCTCGAGCGGGTCTCCGTCGGTGACGATCACGTTGGCCACCTTCCCCGGCTCCAGGCTGCCGAAGCGGTCGGCCACGCCCAGGAGCTGCGCGGGAGCGAGCGTGACGCTCCGGAGCGCCTCGTCGCGCGGCAGGCCGAACGCGGCCGCCATCCCGGCGTGGTGGCCGAGCTGGCGCACGTTCTCCTGCTCCATCGAGACGATCGCCAGCGGCACTCCGGCGGCGTGGAGGCGGGCCGCGTTCTGGAACGCGGCGTCGTAGCGCTGATCGCCGCGAGGCAGCCCGAGCGTCCCGGCGACGAGGCAGCGCGCGCCATGCTCCTTCAGGAAGCCGGCGACGAGCCACGCCTCGGCGCAGCCGAGCAGGACGTGGTTCAGGCCGTGCTTCTCGGCGAAGAGGACGGCCGCGCGGATCTGGTTGGCGCCGGCGGCGTCGAGGAGCACGAGCTTCGGCGGCGAGCCGCCCTCCCCGCGCAGGAACGGCAGCAGCGCGTCGAATCCCGGCGCGGCGGGAATGCCCTCGATCCCGGCGGCGCGCGCGTCGGCGTAGCGCAGCGCCTGGTCGAACAGCCGGTCGAGCCGCGTCACCTCCTCCTTCTCGAGCGCCTTTTCCGGCGTCTCGTCGGCGGTCACCGCAGGGAACTTCAGCCGCAGGACCAGCGAGTCGGCGACGACCATCTCCTCCCACGTCGCGCCGTCGAGCTGGATCAGCGATGCGCGGCCCGGGAGCGTCCCGCCGTCCGGCAGCACGAGCGCGGTGGTGATCCCGTCGCAGCGCGTGACCGCCACGTGCGAGCTCGCCGCGTGCACCGCGGCGGTGACGCGCAGGTCGGGCTCGATCCCGCCGACGTCACTCACGTCCTGGCCGCCCGGCACCGAGCTGATCTCGCCCAGCCCGAGCGACGTCGCCGCGTCGAACAGGCCGGGGTAGACGTGCAGGCCGTCGCAGCGAACCACCTCCGCGTGGTCGGGAACGTGCAGGTCGGCGCCCACGGCGACGATGCGCCCCTGCTCGATCACCACGACCCCCGGCTCGATCGGCGGACCGCTCACCGGATGGACCGTGCCGCCCACCAGGGCGTAGACGCCGCCGCTCCCCGGCAGCGGGAGCTGCGAGGGGTCGGGGCAGTCGATCGGGCCGAAGCTCGTGGCCGTCGCGTTCAGCGTGCGCGGCTCCCCTTCCGGCCGGCGCCGCTCGAAGTAGCACTCGCCGTCGACGAAGGTGTACTCGCAGCGGGAGTAGACGCTGAGCGGATGGCCGTTGAAGAGGGCGACGTCGGCGTCCTTGCCCGCCTCGAGGCTGCCGACGCGCGCGTCGATCCCGAGCTGCCAGGCCGGGTGGATCGTGACCTGCGCCAGCGCCTCCTGCTCGGAGAGGTTGCCGTAGCGCAGGGTCTTGGCCGCCTCGTGGTAGAGGCGCCGCGTGAGGTCGGACGAGTCGGAGTTGACCGAGCCGCGGCAGCCCGCCAGCGCCAGGAGGGCCGCGTTGTGCGGGATGGCGTCGTACGCCTCGAGCTTGTAGGCCCACCAGTCGGAGAAGGTGGACGGCCCGGCGCCGTGGCGGGCGATCTCGGCGGCCACCTTGTAGCCCTCGAGCACGTGCTGCAGCGTCCGCACGCGGAACCCGAACTCCTCGGCCACTCGCAGCAGCATCAGGATCTCGTCGGCGCGATAGCAGTGGCTGTGGACGAGGATGCGCCCCTCCAGGACGTCGACCAGCGCCTCGAGGCGCAGGTCGCGCCGCGGCTCGAGCCGCTCCTCGCCGCGCGCCCGTGCGGCCGCGTAGCGCGTCCACTCCTCGCGGTAGTCGCGGGCGCGGGTGAAGGCGCGGCGCAGCGCCGCCTCCACGCCCATCCGCGTGGCCGGATAGCGGCGTGTCCGGTCGAAGCCGCCGCCCGAATTGCTCTGCTTGGGATTCTCCCCCAGCGCGAACTTGACGCCGCGCGGCGCGCCCTCGAACAGCAGCTCCGGACCGGTCCGCCCCCATCGCATCTTCACCACGGCGTTCTGGCCGCCGATCACGTTGGCGCTGCCGTGGAGCAGGTTCATGGTCGTGGTGCCGCCCGCGAGCGCGCGCCAGATCGTGGGATCGCGCGGGTCGATCTCGTCGCGGATGCGCACCTCGGGCACGATCGAGAGCGTCCCCTCGTTGACGCCGCCTTCGATGGCGGCGTGGCTGTGGCAGTCGATCAGCCCCGGCATCGCGAACAGTCCGCGGCCGTCGATCACCACCACTCCGGCGGGCGGCTCGAGGTCGGGACCGATCGCCGCGATCCTCCCCTCCCTCACCAGCAGGTCGCCGCGCGCGATGGTTCCCCGCGTGACCGTGAGCAGCGTGGCGTCGTCGAGGAAGAAGCTGCCGCCGGTCACGAGCGCCGGGCGCCGATCCGCCTCGGTCTCGAAGTCGCCGGCGCCGCCCCCGTCGCCGCGCGCGAGACCCCGCTGCGCTCCCGCCGCGAAAAGCGCTCCGATCGCCAGGAGCCGGAATCGCATCGACCTCATCGCACTCCCTCCGCGCTGGCGCCCCCGGCTGCGGCACCGGGGCCGCGCTTCGCCTCGAACTCGCTCGGCGCTCCGAACGGCGTCTCGAACATCCCAGACAGCGAGTCGCGGGTGGCGGTCCCCTTGAGCGTGAACTCGAACGTCCGGGTCTGGAACTGCGCCGAGATCGTGATCGAGAAGCGGTCGCCATCGAGCGTGCCGGCCGTGATCTCCGCGCTGCCCATCTCGCTTTCCAGCGTGCCGGTGAGCTTCGAGCCCTCCTGCTTCAGGGTCAGCGTCGACCGGAAGCCCTCGCCGCGCGAGCTGGTGAGCGCCCACGTTCCCGTGAGGTCGAGCGCCCCCTTCTCGCCGTCGGGCCGCTTGCCGCCGCGCTCCTCCTTCCCCTCCGGCGCCTCCGGCGGCTTCTTCTTCGGGCCGGCGAAATGGCGGCCGGCGACGAAGGCGTGGCGCACGGCGCGCTCCTTCGAGGAGAGCTCCCCCTCGACCAGGATCAGGTTCGCCGCCGCGCCGGGCCGGACGGCGCCGAGCTCCCGCTCGACGCCGAACAGCTCCGCCGGCGTGCGCGTGAGCGCCGCCACCGCCGCGTCGGCGTCGAGCCCCTTCTCGATCGCCACCCGCAGGTCGGCGAGGAAGTCGGCGGCGCCGCTCGACCCGCGCGTCGTGAGCGCCACCTGGACCCCGGCCGCGAGCAGCCGCTCGACGTTCCTCACCTCCTCCTCCCACCGGGCGCGCCGCTGCTCGAAGAGCTCGAGCGGCTCGGCCAGGACGGGGTCTGCGATCTCCCACTCCTCGGGGGTCGGCGCGACCGGCCCGGAGCCGGCCGCCTCGGCCGGCGCCGCAGGAACGGCGGCCGCGGGAGCTTCGGCGGCGGCCGGCGGAACCGGCTCGCCCGCATCGGGGGCCGCAGCCGCCTTCGCGGGCGCGTCCCCCTCGCGCGCCGCTTCGCGCTTCCCGCCGTCGGGCTTGCGCAGCTTCGCGTTCTTGCGCTCGGGCGGATCGGTGAAGTTGAGGCTCGCGATCACCGGCACACGCCCCGCCGCCAGCTCCCCCGCGCACTTCCAGGCCTCCTTGCCGCCGACGATCCACGGCTTCAGCCGGAACTCCTCGGCGAGACGGAGCGCGCGCAGGATGTCGCTCTCCCGGTCGACCAGGAAGCCGACCCGCAGATCGCCGTCGAGCGCCTGCAGCAGCGCGTCGAGGCAGGAGTCGCTGGGCGGACGGGCGATGGCGGCCGGGTTGCGCCGGTACGCCTCGCGCCAGCCCCGCAGCCGCTGCGCGTCGAGGAACGCCTGCCGCAGGTGGGCGAGCGATCCCATGAGCGTCGAGGGGTATCCGAAGTCGCCTCCCTCGCGCCTCCCGCGTCCCTGGCCGGGCGCCGGCGGCCCGTCGCCCCCCATGCGGAACTTGACGAGGAGCAGCCCCGGCTCGTTCACCACCGCATCGCGCGGCGGCAGGTCGGCGATCTCGACGAGACACGCTTGTCCGGGCATCAGGCCGTCGGTCGGCGCCGTGAGGACGGCGGTGAAGCCGGCGTGACGCAGCTTCTCGGCGGCATCCTTCTCGGGCGCCGCGAGCAGCGCGCGCGCGCGCGCCTCCGGCCGCAGCCCGCGCCGGCTCGCCTCCGCGGTCTCGGCGTAGGCCGCCACGCCGTAGTCCTGCGCCGGCCCCTCGTTGCCGGGCACGGTCGTGCTCCGCTCCTCCTTCACGAGGCCGAAATCGGAGAAGCCGTCGATGAAGCCCGGCAGGAGCGTCAGACCGCTGCCGTCGATCCGCTCGGCGCCCGCTGGCACCGCGAGGTCGTGGCCGACCGCCGCGATGCGGCCGTCGCGCAGGAGCACCGTCAACCCCTCCTGGGCGGTCGAGCCGGTGCCGACCTTCACCTTCTCGATCGCGAAGAGATCGCCGGCGGGAGCACGAGGGAGCAGCAGCGCGAGCGTGCAGGACGCCAGTGAGGCGGCGGACATGGGCACCTCCGTGCGCGCGATCCCGCGCGCCGTTCCTGCCGCTCCCGGAGCGGCCCCCCCGCCGCAGCGGGGGGAGATTGCCAACTCCCGGCGGCCGGGGCCAGGATTGGCACGTTACGACCGGCTGCGCCGTTGAGTTCCCGCTGCGCCCCGCGGAGACTCGCGCTCCATGAACGACGTCCTTGCGCCCGCCTCCTCGCTCCGGCTCGCCGATCGGCTGAGCCAGAACCTCGGACGCGCGATCCTCGGCAAGCCGCAGGTGATCGAGCACGTGCTCACCGCGCTCTTCGCCGGCGGCCACGTGCTGCTCGAGGACGTGCCGGGCGTGGGCAAGACGATGCTCGCGCGCGCGCTCGCCCGTTCGCTCGACCTCACCTTCCACCGCATCCAGTTCACCTCCGACCTGCTCCCGGCCGATCTCCTCGGCGTCTCGGTCTTCAAGCCCGACTCGGGCTCGTTCGAGTGGAAGCCGGGGCCGATCTTCGCGCACGTCGTGCTCGCCGACGAGCTCAACCGCACTCCGCCGCGCACGCAGTCGAGCCTGCTCGAGGCGCTCGAGGACGAGCGCGTGAGCGTCGACGGCCGGGTGCACGACCTGCCGCACCCGTTCTTCGTGGTCGCCACCCAGAATCCCACCGAGTTCGCCGGGACCTACCCGCTGCCGGAGTCGGAGCTCGACCGCTTCGTGATCTGCGCGACGATCGGCCACCCCGACCGCGAGACAGAGAAGCGGATCGTCGAGGCGCACCGGCACGGGCTGCCGATCGACGCGCTCAAGCCGGTCGGGACCGCCGCGGAGGTGCTGGCCGAGCGCGACGCGGTCAAGCGGGTGCGCATGGATCCCGCGGTGCTCGACTACCTGCTCGACGTCGTCGAGGCGACGCGGCGCGACGGTCGCATCCGGCTGGGGTCGAGTCCGCGCGGCGCCATCCTCTTCGAGCGGGCGGCGCGCGCGCGCGCGCGGCTGCGCGGGCGCGACTACGTCGTGCCGGAGGACGTCAAGGAGCTGGCGATCCCGGTCCTGGCGCACCGCGTGATCGCGTCGGGAGCCTCGGGAGAGGGCGGGCGGACGGCGGCGGAGCGGGTGCTGGTCGAGCTGCTCGAGCGCATCCGCGTGCCGGTCTGACGGGGCGGTCCTCGTGCGCTCGAGGCGACGCTTCGCGGCGGGCGGCAAGGCGTGCCTCCTCGCCACGATCGCGCTCCTGGCCACGGCGCTCCTGTTCGGCCACCCCTTCCCGGCGCTCGCCGGCGGATTCGCGCTCGGGCTGCTCCTCTTCTCGCTGCCGGGGTCGGGCGCGCTCGCGCGCCTCCAGTTCGTCGGGCTGCGGCCGGTGCGCCTCGTGGAGGACGAGGAGCGGCTGATCGAG
>Ga0187893_10003193_pt1 | contig 33936 bp, 32 predicted proteins | sample MA1701074metaG_FD_139574 | JGI IMG/M metagenome (GOLD analysis project Ga0187893, IMG submission 139574) | White microbial mat communities from a basaltic lava cave in the Kipuka Kanohina Cave System on the Island of Hawaii, USA - MA170107-4 metaG ...
AACCACTTCAAGAACATCCAGCTCCTCAAAGGACTTTCCGTCGACACGTTCTTCGATGTCATGGGGATGTTTGCCGCGTCGATGGGCGGGGACTGCACGTACTGTCATTCCAAGGACGCCGTCTTCAATCGTGACGCCTTCGCCATCGCGACGCCGAGGCTTCAGCGTGCGCGTCAGATGATCGTCATGATGCAGACGCTCAACAAGAACTACTTCGGGGGGGCGACGCGCGTGACCTGTTTCACGTGCCATCGAGGAGCGTACACACCCGAGACAACGCCGCGTCTCGCGCTCCAGTACGGAACGCCCGACGAAGACCCGAACATGATGACGTTCGCGCCCGACACCCGCGTCTCCGCCGCGCAGGTCCTCGACACGTACTTCGCGGCGCTGGGTGGACCGGACCGTGTCGCCAGGCTCACGAGCTATACGGCGAAGGGCACCTACTCCGGATTCGACACCGGCTTCGACGAGTTCCCGGTCGAGATCTATGCGAAAGCCCCGGATCAGCGCGCGACCATCGCTCGGCTTCCCGCTGCGCCAGCTTTCAAGGTGTTCGACGGCCGTAATGGATGGCTCGCCGGTCCCGACAGCCCGGCGCCGCTGGTCACGCTGACGGAGGGCAACCTGGAGTTTGCCCGGATCGAAGCGCTGGCGGCCTTCCCGACCGGGATCCGACAGGCGTTCCGTGAGTGGCAGGTCGGGAGCTCCGCGATCGACGATCGCGCCGTCCAGATCCTGCAGGGCATCAACCCGGGGCAGCCCCCCACCAACTTCTACTTCGACGAGTCCGGGCTCCTCGTGCGGCTGGTGCGATGGAACCTGACGCCGTTCGGCCACGTTCCGACGCAGATCGACTACGACGATTACCGGGACGTCGCCGGCGTCAAGATGCCGTTTACGTGGACGACGAGCCAGACGTACATGCAGTCGACCATCAAGCTGACTGCCGTCCAGCCCAACGTCGCCATCGAGCCGGCACGGTTCGCAAGACCGACCCCCGCCGCCCGCTGATGTATATTTGCACCCCGACGTCCACAGAAGCCCTATGAATCGAGCGTATCGAGCGCTGTTGCTGGCCGGTTTTCTCGCGCTCTCCGGCGCGCCGGCATGGGCGCAGGTCGACATTGCCGGCCACTGGCGACCGCTGCCTCGCAACCAGGACGGCAGTGGGCTGACCGGAGATGCCGCCGGCGTGCCGCTGAGCCCTGAAGGGCGCTGGCGTGCCCAGAGCTGGTCGCCAGACGACTTCGACGTTGCCGAGTGGGTGTGCCGCCCGCACGCCTGGGACTATTCGCTCGAGGGGCCGCTCTCACCCATACGCTTCTGGCCCGCGATCGAGGAGGCGACCCAGAAGCTGATTGCCTACCACGGTCACATCAACATGATGGAGCAGGAGACGAGCATCTGGATGGATGGCCGTCCGCACCCACCGGAGCACGCACCACATACCTGGAGCGGCTTCTCGACGGGAGAGTGGAACGGCGGCACGCTCATGCTCACGACGACGCATCTCAAGGAGGCGTACATCCGTCGCACGGGGTTGATGCGGAGCGACAAGGCGATCGTCCGCACGCGCTGGCGGCGGATCGGCAACTACCTGCAGGCGACGTCAATCCTCTACGACCCCGTGTACCTCGCGGAACCATACATTCGGACGACCATGATGTGGGTGGCCGATCCCGGTATGGTGATGGCCCCGTATCCGTGTGAGGAGGCGACCGAGACGGCCGTGCCTCGAGGCACCGTTCCACACTTCCTTCCGGGGCGGAGTCCGTTGCCGGGTCTCAATCCGGAACTGACCGATCGGTTTGGCACGCCGTACGAGCCGAGACTCGGCGGCCCGGAGACGATGTACCCCGAGTACATCGCGAAGATGAAGACGTTCCCTCGCCCCAAGAAGGTGGACACCGGATCCGGAGACACCACGCCATGACGCGATCTCCCGTGCGACCGTCGGCGGCATGGATGCCGGCCCTCGCCGGGCTCGCGCTCGCCGCGTCGGTCGAGCTGGTGCACACGCAGGGCACGCAGCCCAGCCGGATGTGGGCGCCCGCCATCAGCGGCCCGGCGCCTGGCGAGGTGCAGGTGCTGCCGGTGCAGGGCAACGTGCACGTGATCGTCGGCGCTGGCGCCAACATCACGGTGCAGGCCGGCGAGGACGGCATCCTGTTGGTGGACACCGGGCTCGCCTCGATGAGCGACAAGGTGCTGGCGGCCATGAAGACGATTTCGCGGCGGCCATTGCGCTATATCGTCAACACGACGGAGTTCGAAGATCACGTGGGCGGCAACGCGCCCATCGCCGACACGGGCGAAATCATTCCCTTCCGTGAGCCGAACTACACCGCGGGGCCTCAGGGCGCGCTCGACACGACGAAGGCGTCGGTGATCTCGTATTACACGCTCTTCCACCGCCTCGCCGGGCCGACGGGGAAGACGCCGAAGATTCCGGAGCTCGGGTGGCCGGATAACACCTTCTCGATCCCGCAGAAGCGCCTCTATTTCAACGGCGAGGCCGTCGTGATCACCCACCGCCCGTCGAACACCGACGGCAACAGCATCGTCCTGTTCCGCCAGTCGGACGTCGTGAGTGTCGGCGACCTGCTCGATCTGACGAGCTATCCGGTCATCGAGGCGGCCGCCGGCGGCAGTCTCGACGCATTCGTGGAATCGCTGAACGCCCTGATCGACCTGGCCGTTCCCGCAAGAAACGCCGCGGGCGGCACGATGGTCGTCCCCGGGCACGGCCGCATCGCGGATCACGCCGAAGTCGTCTATTACCGCGACATGATGACGATCATTCGCGACCGCATTCAGGACATGATCAAGAAAGGGATGACCCTGGAGCAGGTCAGGGCCGCCCGGCCGACTCGGGATTGGGATCGGCGGTACGGTAAAGACACGGGCGCCTGGACGACGAGCATGTTCGTCGAGGCGGCGTATCGATCGCTAGCTGGTAGTCGGTAAGTGGGGTCGGGAGTCATTTTTCGAGGACACTCGTCAAACAGGTCGCGGCGAGTGCCCTCGAAAAATGACTCCCGACCCCATTGAAAGGAGCACTCCCATGAGTCCCAGGATCCTGTTGGCAGTCGCCGGTGCCGCGTTGCTCGTCGGAGCGGACCGCGCGGTCGCGCATCACTCCTTCGCATCGACCTACGATTCGAGCAAGAAGGTCGAGATCGAGGGTGTCGTGAAGGAATTCCTGTGGCGGAATCCGCATTCGTTCATGCGGATCGACGTCACCGACAAGGACGGCACGACGAAGACCTGGACGCTCGAATGGGGGTCGACGAACGATCTGACCCAGGCCAAGATCACGCGCACGACGCTGCGGCCCGGTGATCGCCTCCTTGTCGTCGGCGAAGCCCCGCGTGATGAGTCGTCTTTACGGCTGCTGATCTCCTCGGTGCGGAGGCCCAGCGACGGATTCGAATGGCGGGGCCGGGTCGAGTAGGTTCATGCGCCGGCCCTGGCTCCTGCTCCTATTCGCACTGATCATTATCGCGTCGACCGGCGACGTGCTCGCGCAGCGGGGCGGACGGGCGGGCGGCGCGCCGCCGCAGAGCGCACGCGCCGCGGCACCAAAGGACTTCACGGGCTCCTGGGTCGCGGTGGTCACCGAGCACTGGCACCTGCGCATGCTGATGCCGCCCAAGGGCGACTACAGCATGTTGCCCCTCACCCCGGCTGCCCGGAAGCTGGCCGACGGCTGGGACCCCGCGAAAGACCGGGTCGAAGGGAACGAGTGCAAGGCGTATGGCGCCGCCAACATCATGCGGATCCCCTCGCGGCTCTACATCCACTGGGCCGACGACAACACGCTGCAGATGGACGTCGATTCCGGGACACAGACCCGCATCTTTCGGTTCGGCGCCGCGCCCCCGGCCAAAGTCGAGCCGACATGGCAGGGATATTCGGTCGCACTGTGGGACGGGCTCGGCGGCCGGGGCGGCAGGCCCTCCGGTCAGCTGCGCGTGACGACGACACACCTGCGACCGGGATATTTGCGCAAGAACGGCGTCCCGTACAGCGGCGACGCGCGTCTCGAAGAGTATTTCGAGACGTTCACCGAGCCGAACGGCGACACGTGGCTGGTAGCCACGGCCATCGTCACCGATCCGCAGTATCTGACCCAGCCGTACGCCACGACGTACCCGTTCAGGAAGATTCCGGACAAATCGGGATGGGATCCAACGCCCTGTCGCGTCGATGAACCGCGATGACAACGGAGAAAAGTATGCGTATCTGCCTGCTCGGCTGCTTCGTCGCGCTGCTGCTCGTCGTTCAAGGAGGCGTCGCGGCGCAAACGGGATCCACGCCTGCCGGCAATGCCGAGGCCGGCAAGGCGGTATGGGCGCTCGGGAACACGTCGTGCCGCAACTGCCACGGTGGCGACGGAGAGGGCGGGTTCGGACCGGGGCTCGCCGGACGGATCGATCTCGACGTCGAGCGCTTCCGGAGCTACGTACGCAACCCTGTTGGACGGATGCCTGCGTACGTTCCGTCGGAGCTGACCGATCAGGAGATCGCCGACCTCGTGGCGTATTTCAACAGCCTGAAGCCGGTTGTGAAGCCCGGACCCTGGCGGGTGGAGCTGCCGGACGACGCACCGCGCGGCCAACAACTCGCCATTGCGGTGATCGGCTGCGGCCAGTGCCATCTCGCGACGTTCGAGACCCCGCGCCACGGCGCCGCGGAGGTGAACGGCGATTTCGAGTGGTTCAAGCGCATGGTGTACGACCACGTGGCGGCGCAGTGGGAACAGTGGAAGCAGTTCGATCCATCGATCACGCCGACGACGCCGCGTCCCGCCGGCCCGCCTGGACGCAACCGCGTCCGCATGGGAAGCTATTCGCCGCAGCGCCTCCCGGAACCGCTGCTGAAGGAAATCTGGCAGTGGGCGATGGAGGATCTCGGGAAGCTCGTGCCGCTCGCGGCGCGGATGACCGCGGGCACGCAGGGGCCGACCGGTGCCACCTACAACGTCCAGGTCACGAACGCGGGCATCAAGAACAAAGGGCTCGCCGCCGAGGACATCACGGTGGAAGTTGAACTGCCCGACAACGCGAAGGTGGTGACGGCGACCGGCGGCAAGTACGAAGGCGTGCGCCGGAACAGCGAGGGCAAGACCGTGGCTGCGTGGCGCCTGCCGCGCCTCGCCGCCACCGAGCAGCAGATGCTCACGCTGACGCTGACGCAGCCGGCAGCGACCATGCGTGGCATCGTCCACTGGGCGAAGCCGGCCGTCAAGGCAGACGGCGAGGTGATGTTCGAGCTGGTGACGGGCGGCCGCGGCGGACGCGGGGGCGCGTAATGGCGCTGCTGGCGTGGCTCGAGGCGTCGAGCCTCTCGACGTGGGTGCGTGAGGGCGAGACGATCTGGGCCTTTCCCACCATCCTGACCCTTCACACGTTCGGCATGGGGTTGCTGGTCGGCTGCAGTATCGTCATCAGTCTCCGCTTGCTCGGCATCGGTCGGCGGCTGCCAATCGCGCCGCTGCGGTCGCTTCTCACGGTGATGTGGGGCGGCTTCTGGCTCAACCTGATTACCGGGTCGCTGCTCTTCGCCGCCGACGCCACGCGGCGGGGCACCGATCCGCTCTTCATCACCAAGCTCGTGTTCGTCGCGATTGGCGTCACGACCGTCGTGCTCATTCGTCGCACGGTGTTCGACGCGCCCGATCCCAACGCGGCGGCCGCCGCGTCCGGGAAGATGCTGGGATTCCTGGCGCTGACCGCGTGGGTCGCGGCCGTCACCACGGGGCGCCTCCTCGCCTACGTGTCGTAGGCCACAAGGATTTGTATGGGAATGACGATTCCGCATCTGCACCTGTTGCTGAACCACGTGCCGACGGTCGGCGGCGTCGCCGGGGTGGGTATCCTGCTTTTGGCGCTCGTCCGACGCGACGATCACCTGCTACGCGCCAGTTTCGAGGTCCTCTTCGTTGTCGCGCTGGCGACCCTTCCGGTCTACCTGACAGGCGTGGCTGCGGGAACCGCGATCGAAAGGCTCGAGGGCGTGTCGGCCGAGGCGATAGAGACGCACGAGAGGGCCGCGCTGCTCGCGTTCGTCTGGATGCAGATTACCGGGTTCTTCGCATGGCTGGCGCTCTGGCAGGGCCGGCGTCTGCCGCAGCTCCCGCGGGCGACCGTGGGCGCGGTCCTGCTGCTTTCGGTCGTCACCCTCGCGCTGATGGGGCGAGCGGCGACGATCGGCGGCGAGATTCGCCATCCGGAAATCTTGGTCAGTCCCGACGCCGCTTCAGTCGGAGCACCGGCCGGGTGGCTGGAGAGCGCCGCCATCGCCGATTTCGTCACGCAATACCCGTGGGTCTGGCCGGCGGCCGAGGCGTTGCACTTCCTCGGCCTCTGCCTCGTGCTCGGCGTGCTGCTCGCGGTGAACCTGCGGATCCTCGGGGCGATGAAGGGGCTGTCCTTTGCGTCGCTGCACCGGCTCCTGCCGTGGGGCATGCTCGGGTTCGCGCTCAATCTCACGACCGGCATGCTGTTCTTCATCGCCGCTTCCGGCCAGTACACTGAGAACATCGCCTTTCTCTGGAAGGTCATCTTTCTCGGCCTCGCCGGCGCGCACTTCCTGTACCTGACGGTGTTCTCGCGGACGTGGGCGATGAACGTCGGCGCCGAAGCGGCGCCCCTCGACAAGCTCATGGCGGCCGGTGGCATCGGCGCGTGGGTTGGCGTCATCTACTGGGGTCGCATGCTGCCGTTCATCGGCAACGCGTTTTAGTCATCGCTCATCACGAACGGATTCGAATGGATTTGATTCTCGTCGTCGCGCTCGTCGTTGTCGTTGCGGTGGCTCTGCTCGGCGCGACCGGCTTCTGGATTGACGCCGGCGCCGACCGCCGGGAAGGCATCTAGAGGGACGTCGTTCCTACATCGGGACTGCAAGGGGATACACCATGACAAGACACACGTGGCTGGCGGCGCTCGCGGCTCTCGTCGCGGCCGCCGGGTCGGTCGTCGTGCCGGCCCAGCAGGCAACGGCAGATCTCGTGCTGACCAACGGCAAGATCATCACCGTGGACGATCGCTTCACGATCGCGCAGGCGGTGGCGATCCGCGGTGAGCGCATCGTCGCCGTCGGCACCAATCAGGAGATCGGGCGGCTGGCCGGCCCGTCGACGCGGCGCATCGACCTGCGTGGCCGCGCGGTGGTGCCTGGGCTCATCGACAATCACGCGCACTACATGGAAGAGGGTGTGCTCTGGACCGACGAGCTGCGCCTCGACAACGTCGACACGCGGAAGCAGACGCTGGAGATGATCCGTGCGAAGGCGGCGTCGCTCCCCGCTGGCCGGTGGGTCTACACGCTCGGCGGCTGGTCGACCGACCAGTTCACCGATGACAAGAGGCGGCCGGTCACAAAGCAGGAGCTCGACAAGGTGTCGCCGAACCATCCGGTGCTGCTCCAGGTCACGCGCGCCGAGACGTACCTGAACAGCCGCGCCGTGGAGGTGCTCGGTCTCGCCAAGCGGAAGGATCCCTGGATCGTGCGCGACGCGAGCGGCCAGCCGACCGGCGTGCTGGACGCGGGCGGCGCCTACTTCGGGCCGGCGACCGGCGTGTCTGAGGCGATCGCGAAGCCGACGCTCGCGCAGGTCGAGGCGAACAGCATGGCGATGATCCGTGAGCTGAACGCATCGGGCCTCACGGCGTCGAGTGGCACGTGCCCGGACGAGTTCATTCCCGTCTTCCAGCGATGGGCGAAGGAAGGGCGCCTCAACAAGCGCTTCTTCTGCATCGTCGCCCTGCCGACGGGAAACAACGCGGACACGGTGACGAAGAGCCTGCCGAAGATCGCCGAGCTGAAGCTGTTCCAGGGGGACAACTGGGTCGACATCATCGCCTACGGCGAAGGGCTCTACGGGCCGGCTGGCGACAGCATGGTCGCGCCCAAAGGGACGCAGCCGCAGGAGGCGTTCGAGCAGTGGGGCCGGATCGCGCGCGAGGTGGCGAGAGCCGGGATGCCGCTCCACGCCCATACGACGCTCGAGCACACGTTCAACGGCTTCCTGGACCAGATCGACAAGATCACCCGTGAATTCCCGGTGCGGAACCTGCGCTGGATGCTCATTCACAACGAACAGGTGACCGCGGCGCACCTGGAGCGGATGAAGAACCTGGGCGTGACGTCGGGCATCCAGCCGCGCGCGACGATCATGGGCGGCATCTACCACCGCGCGCACGGCGATCGCGCCTATGCGATGCCCGATTTCCGGCTCATTCAGGACAGCGGCATCATCTGGGGCCTCGGCACCGACGCCTTCGAGGTGAATCAGTACAAGCCGTTCGTCACGCTCGCGTTCGCCGTCACGGGCAAGATGGTCGGCGGCACGGTGGTGAATCGCCGGCCGGTCACCCGCGAAGAGGCGCTCATCGCGCACACGCGCGGCAGCGCGTATCAGATCCTGCAGGAGAACAATCTCGGGTCGATCAAGCCGGGGAAGCTGGCCGACATGGTGGTCATCGACCGCGACTATCTCACCGTGCCGGTTGATCAGATCAGGGACATCCGGTCGGTCATGACGATCGTCGGCGGGCGGATCGTCTACGACGCGGCCGCGTCGTCCACGTCAACGAGGTAGCCATGACAGCGAACATTCGTCTCATCACGATCGCGGCGGCCCTGGTCGCCGTGGCGGCTCCCGATGTCGCGAACGGACAGTCGATGCCGGGCCGCCGGGTGGTCGAGGTCGCCAAGGACGTTTACGCGATGTCGGGCGCCGGGAGCAACGCCGGCTTCGTCGTCACCGACGAAGGGGTGCTGGTCTTCGACAGCGACATCCGCAACAACGACCTGCCGTTCATCCGCAAGATCACCGACAAGAAGGTCATCTACCTGTTCGCCTCGCACGCCTCGGGCGACCACTCGACCGGCGCCTGGTACTTCCGCGAGGACAAGCCCGTCTACATCGGCACCCGCGACCAGATTCGCGCGTACTACCAGGTGGAACTGAAGGAGTTCAACGAGCGGAAGGCGCAGGGGCTGCCCCTCTACAAGGGCGCGGAATTGCTGCCGCCGTCGCTGGGCTTCGACAGCAACATGACCGTGGTGTTCGGCGGGCTCACGTTCCAGGCCCGTGCCGAAGGCTACGGCCACACGAGCGGCGACATGACGATGTATATCCCGCAGCGGCGCGTGATGTTCCTGGGCGACCTGCTGAACAACGAGCTGCATCCCGGCCAGGCGGAGGCCGGCGGCGTCTTTTTCGCGAACATTCAGGGGACGATCGACATCCTCACGCGACTCATCGAGCGCAAGCTGCCGGTCGACACCTACGTGCCCGGCCACGGCCCGGTGCACGTGGGACGCGGGATCGCCGATGTCGTCGATCAGCGCGATTACTTCGTGGAGATGCGCGACGAGGTGGCAAAGATGGTGATGGCCGGCAAGACGCTCGAGCAGATCGTCAAGGAGTTCAAGGTGCCGCAGCGCTTCGCGCACTACGACCACGGGCGGTTACCTGGTATCCTGCGCCTGTTCTACAACCAGCTCATCGAGAAAGGGCTGTGACGATGACGAAAAGGCTCCTCTCGGGCGCCGCGGCGCTGGCGGTGGTTCTCACGATCGTCACGGCCGGCCGGGCGCAGCAGCAGATCTGGAACTTCACCGGGATGACGGCCGCGGACTTCAAGGCCCTGCCACCCGGAGGCCCGGCGCCGCGGCGCGACCTCAGCGGCCTCTGGGACGGCGGTCCCGCCGGCGTCGGGGCCACCGGTCAGCAGGCCGAGCGGGCGGCGGCCCGTGCGCCCTTCACGCCGCTCGGCGAGCGGATGGCGCGGGAGAATCGCCCCGGCAACGGACCGCGCCGGGTGACTGTCGCCGAGATCAACGATCCGCTGTCGACGCTCGGCGACCCGGCCGGGTTTCCGCGCCTCGTCACGTTCGAGCTCCGCGGCGTGCAGATCGTCCAGACACCCGCGCAGGTGCTCATGCTGTACCTGTTCGAGAAGCGCTGGCGCACGATCTGGACCGACGGGCGATCGCTGCCGGCGAATCCCGAGCCGCGATGGTACGGCTACTCGGTGGGCCGATGGGAGGACGACTACACGTTCGTCGCGGAGACGATCGGCCTCGACGACCGCACGTGGATTGACAACGACGGTGACCCGCACAGCACGGCGCTGCGCGTCATCGAGCGGTATCGTCGCGTCAACCAGAACACGCTGGAGCTGACGGTGACGATCGACGACCCGCAGATCTACACGAAGCCGTGGCTCGTCCGGAACGGGATGCCGCTGCGGCTGCTGCCCGCCGGCACGGATTGGATGGAGATGATTCCCGCGGCCTCGGAAGCGCAGGCCTATCAGCGCGCCGTGGTCAGCCAGCTGAAAGGAAAGTAGCGATGCGACCTCGACATGCCATCGGAGCCGTTGGGCTGGTACTCCTGCTCACGGCCGGTGTCCCAGCGTCGGCGCACCACGGCGCCGACACCTTCGCCACTGGAAAGCAGCTCACCCTCAGGGGCACCGTCACCGAGTGGATCTGGGCGAACCCGCACTGCTTCCTGCGGTTCGACGCCAAGGACGACACCGGCACAGTGCGGAACTGGGTCGCGGAGACCCAGAACCCCGTCTCGATGACGGCGCGCGGTTTGTCGCGGTCGATGGTCAAGGCGGGAGACCAGGTGACGGTGACCGTCGAGCCGGCCAAGAACGGCGAGCCCGTCGCGCGGCTTCTCAGCATCGTGCTCCCGGACGGCCGGACGCTCGTCGCCGCCAACCCGCAGCCAGCGACGCCTGCGCCGTAGCGCCCGTCCGTCGTGCCGAGAGTACGTAGTGTCCGGCTTTAGCCGGACCCTTTAGCCGGACCCTTTAGCCGGACCCGGAGTGTGAGCGAGATCACATCTGCTCATGGGCGATTGCGTTACTGGTTGACTCCGTTCGCTCGCGAAGGGTAGGGTTCGCCGACAATCATTTTTCGACCCCCGCACTACTCCTGGTTCATTCATTCGAAAGGGAGGGGGTCATGAAGTCTCGGCGCATCGTCCGCGTGGTAACGGCGTGCGGTCTCCTGGCGTGGTCGGCGGCGGCAGCCGCCCAGCAAGCGACGGGCAGCATCAGCGGGGTGGCTCGCGATACAACTGGCGCGGTCATGCCGGGGGTGACGGTCGAGGCGGCGAGCCCCGCCCTCATCGAGAAAGTGCGATCGAGCGTGACCGACGAGCAGGGCCGCTACCAGATCATCGATCTGCGGCCCGGAACCTACACCGTCACGTTCACGCTGCCCGGCTTCAGCACGTTCCGGCGAGATGGGCTGGAGCTGACGAGCGGCTTTACGGCGACCGTGAACGCGGAGCTGCGCGTGGGCAGCCTCGAGGAGACCGTCACCGTCACCGGCGAGACGCCGCTCGTCGACATCCGCAACGTCCGCCAGCAGGTTCAGCTCTCGCGCGACACGCTGGAGTCGATTCCGGGGACCGGGCGGCTCCCGGCGCTGTATCAGGTGCTGCCCGCGGCCGTCCTGAACATTCCGACGGCCTACAGCGTGGGCGCCGTCAACGAGCGCGTCGCCGCCAACTACAACATCCACGGCGCGCCCAGCGCGTCGCCGGTCTTCGACGGGATGAACGCGACGGTCACCAACCTGACGCAGGGCGTCGTGGTCTACAACCAGCTCACCTTCCAGGAGGTGGTCGTCGAGACGGGCGGCATCAGCGCCGAGCGCGACAGCGGCGGCGCGCAGGTCAACATCGTCCAGCGCGATGGCGGCAACACCTTCTCCGGCGCTCTGGAGTTCTTCGCCAGCGGCCCGAGCCTGGAGAGCAGCAACATCGGCGACACGCTCCAGGCGCGGGGTGCCAGCGCGTCCGGCGCGCTGAGGCGCTTCTACGACACGGGCGGCGCGCTCGGCGGCCCGATCGTGCGGAACCGGCTCTGGTTCTTCGGCGCGGCGCGCACGGGCGTGACGCAACAGTTCCAGGCGGGCAACGCCTACAACCGGCTGCAGAACCAGGCTGGACTGGCGCCCGGGGTGTTGCTCTACGAGCCGGATCCAAGCCGTCCGTCGTTCACCGACGAGTACGCCCGAGACTTCACGCTTCGGCTCACGTTGCAGGCGACGGAAAAGCACAAGTTCGCGTTTGCGGCTTCTCATCAGCCGAACTGCAACTGCCTGTTCGGCCTCCTCAACCCGGGCGTGATCCCGTCGCCCGAATCGACCGGGCAGCACCACTACAACCCGAACTTCATGCCGATGGCGTCGTGGACGTACCCGATGACGAACCGGATCCTGCTCGAAGCGGGTGCGTCGGGGAACATCCATCACCAGACGACCAAGCGCATCCCCGGCGTGACGCCTGACATGATCCAGATCACCGAGCAGGCGCGGAACTTCAAGTACGGCTCGCGCGCGAACTCACTGGCCGTCGGCGGCTCGTACTCGCACAACCCGCGCCGTCTCTACCAGGGCCGGGCGGCGATCTCGTACGTGACCGGCGCGCACAACTTCAAGACCGGCTTCAACCTGCGCGCCTATCACGAAGGGAACCTGCTGAAGAACCGCGACCCGAACCAGATCAATCAGGCGCGCGACTACACGTTCCGCAACGGCCTTCCCGTGTCGGTCCGCGTCTGGGCGGTGCCGCACGGCTTCGAGGAGGCGTTCCGCGACGTAGCGTGGTATGCACAGGACCAGTGGACGATCGAGCGGGCGACGCTCAATTTCGGCCTGCGGTTCAACGACGTCCGTGCCTGGACGCCCGAGCAGGTGCTGGCAGCCGGCCCGTTCGTGCCCGAGCGGCGACTGGCGCCGACCAACAACGTGCCCCATTTCCGCAACCTCGATCCGCGGCTGGGCCTCGCCTACGACGTGTTCGGCACCGGACGGACGGCGGTCAAGGCCTCGCTCGGCCGGTACTCGGAGCAGCTCATCCGGGCGGTGGAGAACCCGGCGCGTGCGATGGCCGAGAATGCCACCCGCACCTGGAACGACAGCTTCTATCCGGTCGGCGATCCGCGGCGGGGCAACTTCGCGCCCGACTGCGTGCTGGGGCCGTCGATGCCCGGCGCCAACGGCGAGTGCGGCCCGCTGTCGGATCTCAGCTTCGGCGGGCAGCGTCCCGGCACGCGCTTCGCCGAGGACGCGCTCGAGGGGCTCAACGCCCAGAACTACAACTGGCAGGCGTCGGCCGCGCTGCAGCACGAGCTGATGACGGGGATCGGCCTGAGCGTTGCCTATTACCGGACGTGGTACGGCGGTTTCCTCGTGCGGGACAACCTGGCGCTGTCCGAAGCCGATTTCGACACGTATTGCATCACCGTGCCGTCCGACCGGCGCCTGCCGACGAGCGGCCAGCAACTCTGCGGCCTCTACGATGTGAAGCCCGCACTGTTCGGCCGCACCGACAATCTGGTGTCGAAGGCATCGAACTTCGGGAAGCAGACGCAGGTCTACAACGGCATGGATCTGACGATGAATGCGCGGTTCGGCAACGGCGGGCAGGCGCAGGGCGGCCTGAGCGTCGGCCGGACGGTGACCGACACCTGCTACGCGAACGACGACCCGTCGCTGACGCCGCAGGCCTTTGTCAACGCCGACCGCTTCCCGAGCTACCCCAATTTCCCAGACTTTCCGAGTCCAGCGGTCACGACGGTGGCGAGGAGTTCCGCGTTCTGCCGCATCGTGCCGACGTGGGCGTCCTCGACGCGCTTCCGCGGGCTCGTGGTCTACCCGCTGGTCTGGGATTTTCAGGCGAGCGTCGTCTATCAGGACATTCCGGGCATTCCGGTCACTGCCAGCCACGTCGTGAGCAACGCGGAGGTGCGGAGCTCGCTCGGCCGCGATCTCGCCGCGTGCCGAGGCGCCGCCACGTGCAACGCGAACGTCGTGGTCGAACTGATGCCGATGGCGCAGCAGTTCGAGAACAGGCTGCACCAGATCGACTTCCGGTTCACCAGGAATCTGCGCGCGGGCCGGACGCGGCTGCGGGTGAATTTCGATGTATATAACGTGTTCAACGCCGGCGACGTGCTTCGCAGCACCGATCGGTACGGGTCGTCGTGGCTCAATGCCGTGCAGGTGATGGGCGGGCGCCTGATGAAACTTGGGGCGCACTTTGACTTCTAGCGAGGAGCGGTGATGCGCAGCTTCATCGTAGTAGCGCTGCTGCTGTGGGCGAGCGCCTCGGTGGTTCGCACGCAGGACACCTGGACGACGGAAACCGCCCGCCGGATTGGCCTGCGGCTGGTGGAGCGCCGCAACGCGAGCGGACCGCCGGCGTACCCCGTGAACGCCGGCGATCTGCTCTTCTTCACCAATGTCGGCACTTCTTACGGCGGCAAGAACCCGCGGAACTCGGTGGTGGTGATCGACGCGAAGACCAAGAAGCCGATCGCCGTCTCCGATCTGGAGCCGGCCTGGAGCGAGAAGTGGACGAGCCACGGAATCGGCGTCTCGCCCGACGGCCGCTATGTCTACCTCCCGGGCATGGCGCCGATGGGCGCGGCCAACCCCGGCAGCCTGCTGATCCTCGACGGCAGGAGTCTCAAGATCCACCAGATCGTCACGTCGCCTGCCCAGCGGCCGCATCACGTCAAGAACTTCGAGGACTGGATGGGGCGAAAGAGGGTCCTTGTCGAGGACTTCAACTGGCTCGGCTTCGGTCAGGGAACCATCATGGCGCCGGTGGATGCGACCGGGTTCTACGTGATGGATCACACCGACAACAACAAGGTCATTGGCGGGATGACGCCGGGCGACCTCCGCGGCACGCCGTACGCCGGATTTACCGCGCCCGACGGCCGATACCTCTACTACGCGATGCCGGGGCCCGAGTTCCGGTTGGCGCACGATCTGCGTGGCTGGATGGCCAAGATCGACATGCAGACGTGGCGGGTGGTCCAGAACCTCCCGATGGGCGCGTATCCGATCTGGACCGTGTTCAGCCGCGATGGGCGATATGCCTGGACGACGCAGGCAGGCGATGCCAAGGTGCTGAAGATCGAGCGTGGGAACGCGCCCGGCGAGATGGACCGCGTGGTCGGCGAGGCGCGGACGGGACCCGGGCCGTACGGGCTGGCGATCAGCGTCGATGAGCGGGAGCTCTGGGTGGCGGACAAGGGCGAGGGCGTGGCGCCCAATCAACGGAAGACGACCGTCACGGTGATAGACACCGCAACCAATCAGGTGAAGCAGACGATCGACACCCGATGCGTCACCAACGACCACGTGATCGCCTCGCCCGATGGCACGGAGATGTGGGCCACCTGCAACGCCTCCCACGAAATCGTCGTCCTCGACACGAGGACGTATCAGCTGAAGGCTCGCATTCCGATGCCCAACCAGGGCGACTCGCACGGCGGCACGTTCGTGTACTACACGAAGGGCCCGTCGGGCATCGTCGCCGAAGTGGTGGCGGACCAGAACGGCCTGCACGGAAGCGCGAAGGACGCCGCGCGCAAGGGAACGCCCTGGGTTGCGCGCTGATCGTTTCCGGAGGAGCCCACTGGCGGTCAACCCGATCCTCTCGGTGAGCGCGATCGCTGTATTGACAGCGCTGACGTTTCCCGGGACGGAGGTGTTCGGACAGCCGTAGCGCGGAGGCAATCGTTCGAGGGCCTCCGCAGGTGTGCGCAGGGTCCGGGGCGCATGTGTCGAAGTGCGCCTGCAGCGTTCGGTTCGCGCGCGCGACCGCGGAGGGCGAGACCGAAGTGTGATCCCGGCAACACAAGCGCACTTGAGGCGACCGTGCACGCAGAACTGTGCGTGACGCTTTGCTGTCGGGAAACGCACGATCAATAGAGGAGGGCTGCATGGGTTCCGGGTCGAGGCCACTCGCATGCGCCATGGCGATGGTTGGTCACTGCGATGGGTTCGCCGTCGACGATCCGGTTCCAACGCTGACAGCCTACGCCAACGAGATGGGAATGAACTATCCTGTGCTGGGCGGGCGCGACGACGTCCTCGCAGCGTTCGGTCCGATGGTAGGACTCCCGACGACGCTCATCATCGCGCGCGATGGACGAATCTGTTCGCGGTGCACGGGCTTGACGTCGAAGGACAGATTCGAACGCGATATCGGGAGTCTACTCACCAATCCGCTCTGACGCGAGGTGCACGAATGAAGGTGGCCATCAATGTGGCGGTCGTCGCCGCGCTCGTCGCGGCTTGGCCCGCGGCTCAGGCGCAGCAGCCGGTTCCGTCAGTCGACGTCGAGCGGCTCGGGCCGCAGGTCGGCGAGATCGCGCCGGATTTTTCAGCCGCCGATCAGTTCGGGCGTACGCAGACTCTGAAGTCACTCATGGGGCCGGACGGCGCCATGCTGATCTTCAATCGTTCGGCCGACTGGTGACCATTCTGCAGAGCGCAGCTCGTCGAGCTGCAAGGACGGTACGCGGAGTTCCGCGGTCTCGGGCTGGGCGTCGCCTCGATTACATACGATCCGGCGCCCGTGATCAGGAAGTTCGCCGACGAGAGGAAGATCGAGTTTCCACTCCTCTCGGACGCGGACCACAGCATCGTCGAGCGATACGGCATCCTGAACCGCCAGTACAAGCCCGGTGAGCGGAATTACGGCATCCCGCACCCGGGGACGTTCATTCTCGACCGAGAGGGACGCGTTGTCGCCCGGTACTTCGAGGAAGAATTCCAGTATCGCAATACGGCGGCGAGCATCGCCTTGAAGATCGGCCGGCCGGTGAGCGGAGTGGCGTCGGCGACGCGTCAATCGACGCCAGAGCTCGACGTCGCCACCTTCCTCACCGATCAGGCGGTGGCGCCGGGGCACCGCTTCTCGATCGTGCTGGACGTGACGCCGAAGTCAGGAATGCGCGTAGTCGCGCCGGGCCAGCACGAGTATCGCGTCGTGGCGCTCAGGCTCGAGCCGAGCGAGAACCTGAGGGTCTACCGCTTCACGCACCCGCCGAGCGCCGAAGTGACCGTGTCAGCGCGAACCGGGCGGTTGCCGGCGTATGCACAGCCATTCAGACTGGTTCAGGATGTCGCTGTCACCGTCAATCCCGACATGCGTCAGCTGGCCCAGAAGCCAGGCTCGACCGTCACGGTGAAAGGCGTGCTTGAATATCAGGCCTGCTCGCCGTCGTCCTGCGGTGAGCCCAGGCAGGTGCCGATGTCGTGGACCGTAAGGCTAACCCCCCTCGGGTGATGCGGTCCGCCGCCGTCAACCCGTGAGCATGAGGTCGACTGCCATGAAAACTGCCCTGCTTTGTGTCGTCGCTCTTTCGGGTTCGACATTGCTCCTCGGGTGTTCCGCGCCGCAGACCGGCGAAGCAGGCGCACGCGCCGCGCTCGACGATGCCGCGGAGGCGATGGGCGGCTGGGAGGCGTTGCGGGCGGTGCAGTCGCAGCGGATCGTCAGCCAGGGCACCAGTTGGGAGCCGACGCAGGGGCTGCGGCCGAGCGAGACGCGCGAAGTCAACACCTTTGCGGAGACCGTCACCGTCGATTTCGGCCGATCGGCCGTCAGAATCGGCTTCAAGGGCCAGCGGACGTACCCGGCCTCGGGCCCGCTCGAGTTCACCGAAGTGATCGAGGGACAGAACGGCATGCTCGAGCAGGCAGATGCAGCCGGCGTCGTCTCGCCGGTGCGGCTGCACCCGAGCCGGCATGCCACCAGGCTTCGCGACCTCAATCGCATGCCGGCGCGCGTGCTGATCGCCGCAGGCGGGTCGTCCGGCCTCAATCGCGCCGACCGCGCAGTGGACGGTGTGATGTACCAGGTCGTCACGTATCAGGACGGCGGGCAATCGGTCGAGCTGCTCATCGACAGTGCCACGCAGCTGCCTGCGCGCGTCGTCTACATGGAGGACGACCCGCTGCTCGGCGATACCCGGAACGAGTGGGCGTGGTCCGACTGGCGAGAGGTGGGAGGCGTCCGCCTGCCGCACGCCGAGGAGCGCCGGGTGAACGGGCTCGCCATCCGCAGGACGACGGTGACCGAGATGGCGAACAACCCCCAGGTCGCGTCCGACGCGTTCGCCGTGGCGGACACGGCGCTGCAGCAGCCGGCGGTGGGTGAGCGAATCGCCTCCGAGTGGACCCTCCGCCGCGCCGCGATGGGCGTCGGCTTCCAGGACTTCGCCCGGCCGCAGAGCGTCGAGCTCGAAATGGTGGCGCCCGGCGTCTACCACGCCCGGGGCAGCACGCATCATTCGCTGATCGTGGAGATGAGCGACCATCTGATGGTCATCGAGGCGCCGCTCTTCGAGGAGCGGTCGCAGGCGGTCATTGCTGCCATCAAGGAGCGGGTGCCGGGCAAGCCGATCCGGTACGTGATGATGAGCCACCATCACAACGATCATTCCGGCGGGCTTCGCGCGTACGCCGCCGAGGGCGCCACCGTCATCGCGCACGCCGGCAACGTCGACTTCGTCCGTGGCATGCTGACCCACACGAAGACGGTACGGCCGGACGCGCTCGCGCTCGTGCAGAGCAAGGGTGCCGCACCCCCCGCGATCGACGCCGTCGAGACGATGAAGGAATATACGGACGGGCGGCGTGTGGTTCGCGTGTACACGATTCCGAACGATGCGCATGCGCAAGGCATGCTTGCGGCCTACCTGCCGGCCGAGCGGATCATCTTCACGAGCGATCTCTATTCGCCCGCGCCGGGCGGGAAGGTCGATCCCTCGAATGCCAACGCGAGGGCGTTCTACACCGCCGTGAAAACGCTGGGGCTCAACGTCGATCGGGTCGTCGCCGGGCACGGTGTAATCGGGCTCTTTCGCGATCTGGCGGCCGTGATGGCGAAAGGGTGACCCTCCGGGGCATCCTGATCGCGGTCGCTCTCCTGCTGGCGCCGGGGTCGGCGTCTGTCGCGGAGGCACAGACGCGGGCCCCGGACGATCCCCAGCCGCCTGCGACTGCCTGGTTCCTGCGCAACTGGAGCCGCCTCGAGAGCTGGAGCTTCTTCGAGCCGCCGCCCGGCGGCGGCGACCATGCGTACGTGTATCCCGTCAATCGCCTGCAGGCCGGCGTGCGGCGCGACGCGCGCCGCTATGCGCTGACCGCGGCGCTTCAGTACGTCCAGTTCGGCGGCCTGCCACGGGATGCGGTCGGACCGGGGCCGCTGGGGCTCGGGGCGGTCTATTTCGCGCATGCCGGCCGGTCCGACAGCCACCAAGTCTATCTGCGGTATCTGCACCTGCAGGTGAAGGAGGTCCTGCCGGGCGTGACGCTGCAGGTCGGCCGGATGCCGTACGCGTCGGGCAGCGAGGACGCGTCCGGCCATCCAAAGATCGAGGCCGTGAAGCTCCAGCGCGTCGGGGCGCGCCTCGTGGGAGAGTTCGACTGGTCGATCTATCAGCGTGGCTACGACGGCGCGCGGGTCGACGCGGCGCGGCCCGCGTGGCGCGCGACGGCGGTGGCCTTCTCGCCGACCCAAGGGGGCTTCGAGGACGCCGCCGGTCTGATGATGTCCGACGTGCGCGTCGTCGGCGGGAGCTTCACGGTGAGGCCGCCCGCGCTCGGGGGCGCCGCTGAGTTCCAGGCCTTCGTGCTGCGCTATGACGACAGCCGGGACGTGGCCGCGCGCCCCGACAACAGCGGCCGCCTGGCTTCCACGGTCGATGTCGCCATCAACACGTTCGGGGCTACGCTGCTGGCGGCTTCGCCCCAAGGATCCGGCCGACAGTGGGACGGGCTCGTCTGGGTCGCGGGCCAGACGGGGGCGTGGTACGAGCAGACGCACCGGGCGCTCAGCGTGGCGGCGGAAGCTGGACATCAGTGGGGCGGCGTGCCATGGCAGCCATGGCTGCGCGCCGGGGTCCTGTGGGCGTCCGGGGACGACGATCCCGCCGACGAGCGGCATGGCACGTTCTTCCAGATGCTGCCGACCGTCCGGCGGTACGCGCTGACGGCGCTCTACAGCCAGATGAACAACCGGGATGTGTTCGTGCAGGCATTTGCCCGTCCACGCCCATCGCTCGGCCTGCGCGCCGACCTGCGGCGCGTGGGGCTCGCCTCGGCGCGTGACCAGTGGTACTTCGGGAGCGGTGCGACGCAGGCACGCGGCACGCAGTTCGGCTTTGCGACGCGTCCGTCGAACGGACGCACCGACCTGGCCACGATCGTCGAGCTGTCGGCCGACTACAGCATCTCGCGGCGCTGGTCGATCAACGGCTTCCTCGGCGCCGCCCGCGGCGGAGAGGTCGTGCGGCGCTCGTTCGTCGGCCGGACGATGGCGTTCGGGTACCTCGAAAACGTCCTGCAGTTCTGAGTCGGCCATCGCTTCGCGGCACGGGCGTCGGAGCCGCAGAAGCCCGTTCGCCCGGCGACTTTACGCGCGACGAGCGGAGCATTTCCGCGGCGCCACGCCCGATACCCCCCGCAGCGCGCGCCTTGTCGACCCGTCCATTGCTTGCTTGGCTTTTCAGACTCACACGAGGGCGCTCCTCCACGCCAGAGGTCGACCCGGTCACCGGGGCGGCGGCTTCGCGTCAGGTGCTCTTCGGATTCGCGGTTGGCGTGCGGCTCGCCGAGAGCGGTGGTTCCGTCACAAACAGGGGAATCAGAGACATGCGCACGCTGGCAGTTGTCGCTGTCGCGATACTGGGGTTCCCGTCCATCGGGCTTGCCGCGCCGTGTGTGCCTGGCTCGCTGTCGACATACATCTCGCTGGGCGGCGGCGGCTGCAGCATCGGGCTGGCGACCGTGAACGATTTCTCGATCGACCTGCTCAACCCGCTGGCATCGCCGATCGCCGCTGACGACATTACCGTGACGCCGTTCGAGATTCTGGGTTCGGGATTTCGCCTTGATTTCGGTGTGGATCAGGATGCTGCAGCGGGCGAGTTCTTCGATGCTCTCGTCGGCTACTCGGTGAGCGCCCCGGGGATTCTACGGGCGCGACTGGCGATGGCTGGAGCGGCCGCTTCGCCCGACGGTGTGGTGACGGCGGTCGAGGACCTGTGTCTCGGCGCCGTGTTTCTCTCCGATCCGACGACCTGCGCGGGCATCCCGGCAGGGCCCCTGATCGTGTTCGAAGCAGGGTTTGACCAGGAGCTGGCCGCGGAACTGTTGTTCGCTCCGACCTCGTTCTTCGACGTCTCTGTCGAGATCGCCATCGATGCCGGTCCAGGAGGTTCGGCGAGCCTCGACGGAGTCGCGTCGACCGAGTTCACGCGAGTCGCGGTAGCTGAACCATCGTCTCTGCTGCTGCTTGGCTCCGCCTTGCTGGGCGCGGCGCGGCGGTATCGACGCGCCACGGGGCGTCGACGAGTGCCATCCCGAACCGATTCTTGACAGACGCGGAGGACAGCGTGCGAACACTGACAACCTCGCTTGCAGCGATGGCGGCAACCGCAATGCTGTTGTCACAGGCCGGGTTTGCGGCCAATCACCGCGAGGCGCCGATCACGGCGCTCGATCACAAGGCGGACATCACCGACGTCTTTGCGTTCCGCAGTTACGGAGGCGTCCACGCCGATACTCACGTCACACTGATCATGGGGGTCGATCCGCTCCTCGAGCCTGCAAACGGCCCCAACTGGTTTCCGTTCGATCCGGACATCCTCTACGAGATCAAGATCGACAACAACAACGACGCGCTGGCGGATGTCACGTTCCAGTTCCGATTCACCACGGAACAGCGGCAGCCGAACCTGTTTCAGGTGTATGCGGGAGCGGGCAGCGGCGTGGTCGCCCCAACCAATTCGCCGCCTCCGGTCGCTCCGGGCACGCTGATCGTTCCGCCCCGCATCATGGGTTTCGGCGACGAAGGCCTGGGCCAGCGCCAACGGTACACGGTCACCATGCTGAAAGGAGGGGTGGCGACCAATCTGTCGACCGGGCTGTCGCTGTACGCGGTTCCAGCCAACGTCGGACCGCGCACGATGGACTATGTGGCGTTGTTCAACCAGGGCACGTACCAGTTCTCTGGCGGGGCCGCCGGGAGCCTCAAAGTCTTTGCGGGTACGACCGATGATGCGTTCTGGATCGACCTCGGAGGCGCATTCGACACCTTGAACACGAGCAAGTCGCCTCCAGTGCTCTCGTCGGCAGAGGACGCAGCGTTCGTGAACCTGGCGGCCGATACCGTTGCTGGATATGCGGTGAACTCCATCGCGATCGAGGTGCCGATCTCGACTCTCACCCGAACGGGCTTGATCGAGCCGCCGTCGTCCACCGCGGCGACCATTGGTGTCTGGGCGACGACCTCGCGCCCGCGCACCACGGTACGGCGGTCGCCGCTGCCGGCAGCCAGCAGCGGCACCTTCCACCAGATCCAGCGCATGGCGAATCCGCTGATCAATGAGCTGCTGGTCGGAACCGGCTTCAAGGATCGGTTCAGCATGGATCAGCCGAAGAATGACTCGCAATTCGCGAGCTTCTTCCTCGACCCGGCGCTCGCACGGGTCGTGAATGCGCTGACCGCTGGCGCAGTGGCGATTCCGACGCCCCCGCGTGTCGACCTGTTGCCGGTCGTGACCTATGCGCCGCCAATCGCGGCGCCGGGAACTCCCGCAGGGCCTGTGGCCGATCTGCTGCGCCTCAATACCGGTGTGGCCCCGACGCCGCCCGGCAGCGCCAACCGCCTCGGCCTGCTCGGAGGCGATCCGGCCGGGTTCCCCAACGGCCGCCGTGTCTTCGACGACGTCACCGATATCGCGCTTCGACTGGTGGTCGGCGGTGTCCTCGCGGGTCCGCCCTTCAGCACCTCGCCAATCAACACGAGGCTGGGCGACGGCGTCAACGTCAACGACGCACCATATCGAACCGACTTTCCGTACCTGGCGGGCGCGCCAAGCGGCCGCAATCGCCGGCACATCGATCCGGGCGAGCCAGGCTGTACGGCGGGTGGAGGAGCCCCATGCTTGCCGTAATCCGTCACGGCGCAGCTGTTGTCGTTGCGGCGTTGACGATTGCCGCAGCCGCGAATGCCCAGTCGCTGTCGCCGGCGCAGCAGCGGATTGTGGTGGCCGAGAAGGCACTCGGGTCGAACAAGACCGTCGACGGATACAACGAGCTCGCGCTGGCGTTTGCGCGCCGGGCCCGCGAGACCGCCGACGGTACCAACTACGATCGCGCCGACGAGGCCATCGACGCCTCGCTGAAGCTTTCCCCCGACAATCTGGAAGCGCTGAAGATGCGCGCCTGGGTGCTCCTGGGGCGACATGAGTTCGCGCGCGCGCTGGAGCTGGCAGTTGCGCTGAACAAGCGGAACGCGGACGATCTGCTGATCTACGGCTTTCTCACCGACGCGAATGCCGAGCTCGGACGCTACAAGGAGGCCGAGGATGCGTGCCAGTGGATGCTGGACCTCCGCCCGGGCAACATCCCGGCGCTCACACGGGCGGCGTACTTGCGGGAACTGTTCGGCGACATCGAAGGGGCCGTCGAGTTGATGAACGCCGCGTACGACCGGACACCGCCAAGCGAGATCGAGGATCGCGCGTGGATCCTTACACAGATCGGTCACCTGGCGATCATCGCCGGACGCATCGACGACGCGGAGCGCGTGCTGACCGACGCGTTGGCGTTGTTTCCGGACTATCACTACGCGCTGGCGAATCTCGCCAAGGTGCGGTCAGCGCAGAAGCGACATGGCGACGCAGTGACCCTCCTGCGTCGGCGCTACGACGCGGCGCCGCATCCGGAGAACCTGTATGAGCTCGCCGAAGCGCTGACGCGCGCCGGGCGCTCGTCAGAGGCCACGACCGCCTATCGCGATTTCGAGACGAAGGCGAAAGCGGAGTCGGCAGGCGTGGACAACGCCAATCGGGAGCTCGTCTTCTACTACGCCGACCGTGCGAAAAGACCTGCCGAGGCTCTGCAAATCGCCGAGCTCGAAATCGGACGACGGCAGGATGTGTACACACAAGCTGCGTATGCATGGGCGCTGCATGCGAACGGACGCGCTCGCGAGGCGCGAGAGCAGATCGAGCGCGCGCTTGCGGTTGGTGTGCGGGACCCGGAGGTGCTGGCGCGCGCCAGCGCCATCACCAAAGACCGCCGGTAACGGGCCGGGTCTCGCTGGCCCGCCCCGTTCGGCTCAGACGAGCCGCACGCCGACGTCCTGTGCCGCCGTCGCGTGGCCCACACGCGTCGCAGCGTCGACGCCTTTCGCGCGCAGCTCGTCGACGAGGGCGTCGGCCCGATCGGCGGGCAACGCGATCAGCAGTCCGCCGGACGTCTGCGGATCGAATGCGACCTCGACCAGATTGGCGGGAATCTTCGGATCGATCGACGTCTTGTTGGCGAGGTAGTCGCGGTTCCGCCGGCAGCCGCCGGTGAGATACCCCCGCTTGGCCAGCGTCCGGACTCCGGGCAGGAGCGGCAGCGCCCGCGATTTCAGGACGATCGTCACCCCGCTCCCGCTCGCCATCTCGAACGCGTGCCCCAACAGACCGAAGCCGGTGACGTCGGAGCAGGCATGCACCGGAAACGAAAGCATCACGGCCGAGGCCGTATCGTTCAGCCGCACCATCGACCGCACGGCCGCGCGCACGCTTGCCGGCGATGCGTGTCGCCGCTTCAGCGCGGTCGTGATAATCCCCGTCCCCAGCGCCTTCGTGAGCACGAGCGCGTCGTCCGGCTGGACGCCGACGTTGCGAATCACGCGATCCGGATGGATGACGCCGGTGACCGCCATCCCGTACTTCAACTCCTCGTCGATGATGCTATGGCCGCCGATCACCACGGCGCCGGCGGCGCGCACGCGCTCCGATCCGCCCCGGATGATGTCGGTCAGAATCGCGAGGTCCAGTCGGCCTTTCGGAAAACCGACGATGTTGAGCGCCGTGGTCGGCTCGCCGCCCATGGCGTAGACGTCGCTCAGGGCGTTGGCCGCTGCGATCTGCCCGAAGGTATACGGGTCGTCGACAATCGGCGTGAAGAAGTCCACCGTGTTCACGATCGCCAGGTCGTCGCGCAGGCGGAAGACTCCCGCGTCGTCGGACGTCTCGGTGCCGACGATGAGATCGGGGTGGTGGAACGGCGGGAGGCTGTGCAGCACGTGCAGCAGGTCGGCCGGGCCGAGCTTGGCCGCTCAACCCGCCGCCGCCACCTGCTGCGTCAGCCCGAGGAGTTTCGTCCGCTTGCGGCCGGTGACTTGTGCCATGGTCTGAGCCGTCTCGTGTCTCCCTTTCGGATGGTGACGCCTTCGCGATCGAGATACTCCAGCAGGGGAATAGCGTACTTCCGCGTGGTCTGAAAACGGTCGCGGAACATGCCCGGCGAAATCTCATCCGCCTCTGAAAGCTGTTCCCGCAGCGCGCGGGTCACTTCATCGATGCTCTCACGCAGGAAATACAGATCGCCGCTGAGGCGAACGACCACCCGCTCGCGTTCGAGCACGCGCAGCACCTGCATGAGCCGCCCGCGGTCGAGGCTCGTCTCGGTTTCGAGCTGCCGGAGATCCGGCGGCGCCAGCGGCGTGGCGGCGAGCAGCTCGCGGATGCGTTCGGCGGCCTCCTGTTCCGCCGAGCGCAGAGCCACGCGGTGATCGGGCAGCCGCAGCAGATTGCCCTGCCGCGTTACGACGCCCACCTGTTCGAGCAGTGTCACGAACAGGCGAAACGCCTTGGGTGAAGCGGGGATGGGGAGCTTCTCCCGCAGCGCATCCATGTCGCGGCCCGGCTCGAGCGGATGTGCGGCGTGGTACTCCCGGAGGGCCTGCGCGACTGCGGTGGACAGTACAGTCCGCTTACGCTCGGTGGTGTAGAGATGGTCGCCGCTCTGCGACAGCACTGTAATCCCGCGCCGTCCGGCCATCAGCTCGATCGTCTCCTCCTCGCGCAGATTGAGAAAGTGATACAGCGGCGCGGGGCTCGTGGCGAAGTCGGTCCGCTCGTCGAGAAAGCGCTCGGCGAGAGCGCCCGCGTCCGCGGTGTGCAGGGCCTGCAGCCGCGTCACGATCTCCGGATCCCGGCGGCGGTGCACCTCCGGCCACGGGTGCACGACGAATCCGCCGCCCACGGTGCGCTGGGCGGTCTCGTCGCGCACGATGAAGCGGTCCCCCCGAAGCGCAAGGAGCGGTGCTCCAAGCACGACCTGGCAGAACGCGTAGTCTCCGGGCTCGATGCCACCCCTCCCGCCGAGCACGACGAGCTTTCCGAGCCGTTCGGCGGTGCCCATGTGCACGCGCACACGCTGATGGTTCTTGATCGCGGCCGCCGACGTGGGCCGCACCTCGACCTCCGCATCGAACCGGTCCGAGGTCATCGTCAGCCGCTCGTCGCACAGGACGTGACCGCGCTCGATCGCAGGCCGTTCGTGGCCGCTGAGGTTCAGCGCCACGCGCTGTCCCCGCATGGCGCACTCCACAGGGTCGCCGTGGACCTGCACGCTGCGCACGCGAAACAGCTGATCGCCTGGAAGGCTCCGCAGCCGATCGCCGGCGCGGACTTCGCCCTGGAGCGCCGTGCCGGTGACGACGAGCCCGTGGCCGTGCAGCGCGAACGCGCGGTCGACCGGCAGGCGAAAATAGCCCGGAGACGGCGTCCGATCGATCCGCCGGAGACCGTCCTGGATGGCGGCCATCAGCCGATCGAGCCCCTCTCCGGTGGCCGAAGAGCACGGGACCACGGGCGAGCCCTCGAGCGATGTGCCGGCGGCCAGGCGCTCGATCTCGCGGGCGACCTCGGTGGCCCTTGCCGCGCTGGCCACGTCGATCTTCGTGAGCACGAAGATGCCGCGCCGCACTCCCAGCAGGTGCAGGATGTCCAGATGCTCCACGGTTTGCGGCATCACCCCGTCGTCGGCGGCCACGGTCAGGAGCACGAGATCGACGCCGTGCGATCCGGCCACCATCGTCCTGATGAACCGCTCGTGACCGGGCACGTCGATGACGCCGGCGCGCGTGCCGTCTGGCAGGTCGAGGTGCGCGAAGCCGAGCTCGATCGAGATGCCGCGCTCCTTCTCTTCCTTCAGGCGATCGGTGTCTTCGCCGGTGAGCGCCTTGACGAGGCTCGTCTTGCCGTGATCGATATGCCCGGCGGTCCCGATGATGAACGGCATGTCACTAGTCGGTCCAGCGGGGTACGAGGTCGACCGGGTCGACGATCGTGCGCACGTCGAGCAGAAACCGATCGTTCTTCACGCGTCCGAGAACCGGCGGCCGCGCCTGCCGGAAGCGCTCGGCAAGGCGGCGGGCGCTCATCGTCTGGTGCTGCACGACGATCACGACGGTTGGAATCTCCTCGGTCGGCAGGGCGCCGCTGCCAATCTGCGACGCCTCGCGCTCGATTGAGAGGTGGAATGCCGGGCCGAGCGCCTGCTCCATCGCCGCGACCGCGGACCGGGCGGTCGTCTCGATCTCGTGCAGCGGACGCGCGAAGGCGCGAAGCGCCGGCACGTCGCGTGCGACGTCTGGCGATTCGCGGTAGAGGCGAAGCGTGGCCTCGAGCGCGGCGATCGTCAACTTGTCGCATCGGAGGGCCCGATGCAGCGGGTTCTCCCGCAGCCTCGCGACGTGCGACGCCCTGCCGACGACAAGCCCCGACTGCGGGCCTCCGAGGACCTTGTCGCCGCTGAAGGTGACCACATCGGCGCCAAGCGCCACCCGATCCATGACGAGGGGTTCCTGCGGCACGCCGTAGGCGGTGAGGTCCACGAGCGCGCCGCTCCCGAGATCCTCCATGACGGGGACGCCGCGGGCGCGCCCGAGCGCCACCAGGTCGGCGAGCTTCACGTCCGCCACGAAGCCGACGATCCGGTAGTTGCTCGTGTGCACCTTCAACAGGAGCGCCGTGCGCTCGGAGATTGCGGCTTCGTAGTCGGCTAGATGCGTGCGGTTGGTGGTGCCGACTTCCCGCAGGATGGCGCCGCTTCTTGCCATGATCTCCGGAATGCGGAACGCGCCGCCAATCTCGATCAGCTCGCCGCGCGAGACGATGACCTCCTTGCCGCTCGCCATCGTGTTGAGCGCGAGCAGGACCGCGGCCGCGTTGTTGTTGACGACGGTTGCCGCCTCGGCGCCGGTGAGCGCCACGAGCAGCGACTCGATCGCCTGTTCGCGGCGGCCGCGTTCGCCGCGCACCAGATCGTATTCGAGCGCCACCGGGTGCGCCGCCGCCACGAGCAGCGCGTCGATTGCCGCCTGCGGGAGGATCGCGCGCCCGAGATTTGTGTGGAGCACCGTGCCGGTCGCGTTGACCACGCGCTGCAGGCCTCGCGCCGTCGGCACGGCGAGTTGCGCCTCGATGCGCGCGACGATGGCGTCGAGCTCGAGTGCGGCGGGATCGGGCGATCGGCCGCGGCGCATCGCGTCGCGCAGGTCGTCGAGCACCTCGCGGCAGGTGTGCACGACGAGATCGCGGTTGAAGCGCACCATGAGACGATCCGTCGCGGGGTGGGCGAGCAAACGGCTCACCGCCGGCAGCTCACGCAGCGCGTCGCGAGCCATGGGCGCAATAGTAGGATGAGGAGACTGACATGGAGAAGGAAGGTGCCCGGTGGTGCCGCTGGTCTTCAAAACCAGTCGGGAGCCCGTAAGGGCTCTGGAGGGTTCGACTCCCTCCCTTCTCCGCCAACCTTCGCGCTCGATTGCAGGCGAAGGTTGCCCGACATCGCCTTGGCGAAGTCGGGCCTGTTCGAGTTGCTCGAGCGCTTCGGTTCGCAACCCAGCCTTCGCGCTCTCCTGGGTCCGTGAGCTTCGGCTGGCAAGCCAGCCTTGCCGTTACCGCGACTGCGGCGGCTGCGGCGCGCCGGGCACGAGGCCCTGCATCGCCACCTTCCACGTGAGCGGCAGCGACACGGGGTTGTAGCAGAGCTTGTCGTCGCAGGCCTGGTAGTCGACCGTGCCCGAGATAACCAGCTCGTTCCGGCCGGCAAGCGCCTTGCGCGCCTCTGCCGTCGCTTCGGGCACCACGTCTATCAGCAGGGTGAACGGCTTCTGATAAACGGGGACACGCTCGTCCAGCGGCTTGAAGTGGTAGATCTCCGACGCCGGGTACCGGATCTGCGACGTGCGCACGTGCGGCTGCGGCGTGATGTTCACGTTGATCACCCGGTAGTTCGACGCGCCCGGCGCGTAGACGTGCATGCCGCGCTTCGGCGTGACATCGAACGCGAGCGTGAAGCGTGTACCGAGCGCCACGCTCGAATCGCTCGCGTAGGTCCGGAGGTCCAGATGATCGGTGGACACCTGCGTGGCCTGGACCGGCGGGCTGCCCGCGCCGAGCCGCAGCATGATGTTCGACGTCGTGTTGCGGTCCCAGTAATAGTCCTCGAAGAAACGCGACGTGACGCGTCCCTGTCGATCGACGATGAACGTCCCCGGGAAAGGGATGCCGCGCAGGCGTTCGCTCGGCTCGTTGACGGTGGCGTAGATCGCGAGGTCGGCACGCACCGCCGGATCCTTGCCGTTCGGGCCGAGCGCTTCCTCGACCACCGTGTTCAGGATGCCGTAGCGCCGGATGGTGGCGGAGCCAACGTCGGCCAACAGCGGAAACGTGATGCCGTGACGCTTGGTGAAGTCGGCCAGAATCTGCTGCGAGTCGTAGCTGATCCCCACCACCCCAAGGCCGCTCTTGCGGAGCTCTTCGACGCGTCCTTGCAGCTCGACGAGCTGCGTGCGGCAGAACGGTCACCAGTCAGCCGAGCGGTAAAAGACGATCAGCGCGCCGCGTGCGCCCATGATCGACTGGAGGTTTCGCACGCGCCCGGTCTGGTCGGGGAGGCTGAAGTCGGGCACGCGCTCTCCGACCTGAGGTCCGAGCTTCGTCACATCCACACGCTGGCGTCCGTCAGGGGCACTCTGTCCGGCCACGGAGACAGTGGCGGCCAGCAGCACCGCGACCGACATGGCCCCCGCGGTTCGCAGGAAACGTTTCATACAACACAGCATACGCCCTGACGGCGTCGCTTGTGAATCCTAGTCGGTATAAGCTGGCCTCTCTCGGGTTCGCACCCGCACCAAGGGCGCAAGAGTGAAGATTCTCACAGAAACCCGTGGCCGTGGTCGGCTCGTCGGGCTGGCCGTGTTGTTCGTGCTCGGCTGGTGGCTGCGCACGCTGCAGCCGCTCGGCCTGGCGGCGGCGGTTCCCTGGCCGTGGACCACAGCCACCTTGACCATTTATTTCGCCGACGGTGCCTATCTCTTCCCGCTGTCGCGACGCGTCCCCTCGAACACGGACCTGCCACGCGCCGCGTTGGCGGCGCTGCTGGCGGGACCGCCTGCGGGCAGCGTCCTCACGAGCGCGGTGCCACCGGATCTGGGGCTGGACGAACTCGAGATCGTCGATGGCATCGCGCACGTTCGGCTATCCGGGTCCGTTCAGGCACTGCGGGAGATGCCGCTGGGTGCGACGGCCATCGTCGCGACGCTCGGTCGTCTGCCTGGCGTCGAGGGCGTCGCGCTGAGCGTGGCGGGCACGCCGGTCACTGACGCCTCGACTCGCGCGCGGCTGATCTATTACCCCTCGGCCGGGGGCCTGGTGGCGGTTCCCGCGGCAGCGTCGAACCCACGGGCGGCACTCGAGGCGTTTCTGGCCGGTCCACCGGCGGCCGAGCTCACCCGTCTCCCGTCCGACGCGCGGCTGCTCGGGGCCGACTTCGACCAGGCCGACGGCGTGATCGCGCTGCGGTTCGCCTACACGCCGTCGGTGCGCGCGCTGGCGCTCGAACGGCCGGACCGTATGCGGTTTCTGCTGCTCGGCCTGATTGCGACGCTCACGGACTTTTCAGAGGTGCGCGGCGTGCAGCTCGATTTCGGCGGCCAGTCGCGGCTGGGGCTCGGCGAGTGCAGCGACCTGCTGCGCACGCCGCAGCCGCGGCCGGCGCTTCTCAATGACGAGCGGCTGATCCGATGATCTACTTCGACAACGCCGCCACGTCGTGGCCGAAGCCGCCCTCGGTTGCGGCGGCCGTGCAGGAGCAGCTCGCGCAGGCGGGCGGCAATCCCGGCCGATCCGGGCATCGTCTCTCGATCGCTGCCGCCCGCCTCGTCGAAGAGGCCCGGGAGGCGCTGGCGTGTCTGTTCCAGGTGGAGGATCCGAGCCGGATCGCGTTTGCGCCGAACGCGACGCACGCGCTGAACCTGGCGCTCTACGCGCTGCTGCGTCCCGGCGATCGCGTCGTGACGACGAGCATGGAGCACAACGCGGTCATGCGCCCCCTGCGTCATCTTGAAACACGTGGCGTCGGCGTCTCGTGTGTCCGCTGCGAGACCGACGGATCGATTGACCTCGGCGCCGTCGAGGAAGCGCTCAGGCCCGGCGCGCGCCTGCTCGTGACGACGCATGCGTCGAATGTCACCGGAACGATCATGCCGATCGGTGCGCTCGCCGCACTCGCGCCGCGGTACGGCGCGCGTGTGGTTGTCGATGCCGCGCAGACGGCCGGTGCGAGTCCGATCGAAGTCGAGGCGCTGGGCGTCGACGTGCTGGCGTTCACGGGACACAAGGGGCTGTTCGGGCCGACGGGTACCGGCGGTCTCTACGTGCGCCAGGGCGTCGATCTGCAGCCGCTCGTGCGGGGCGGAACCGGGAGCGACTCGGCGCGTGAGATTCAGCCCGATTTCATGCCCGATGCGCTCGAAAGCGGCACCATCAACGTCACCGGGATTGCCGGGCTCGGCGCCGGCGTGCAGTTTCTGGACGACGTCGGGATCGAGGCGGTGCGGGCTCATGAATGCGCGCTGGCGGTGCGGTTCATTGCCGGCGTGGGCGCGGTCCCAGGCGTGGTCGTCCACGGTCCGGCCGATCCTGCCTCGCGCTGCGGGATCGTGTCGTTCACGGTCTCCGGCGCCTCGCCGTCGGAAGTGGGCCTGCTGCTCGATGAGCAATTCGGGATTCTGGCGAGAACCGGCCTCCACTGTGCGCCGGCGGCGCACCGCACCATCGGCACCTTTCCCGACGGGACCATCCGGTTCAGCTTTGGCTGGTTCAACACGGCAGGGGAGGTGGACACGGCGGTTGGCGCGGTGCGCGAGATCGCCGCATGGAGCGCACGGAAGAGGCCCGACATCCAATGGACGGTCTGATCAGCTTTTTCGCGTCGCACCACGCGATCCGCGCCGAGGTCGTGCTCAAGCGCCACGCGCACGCCGCACGCCTCGTGCCCGGGCCCCGGGAGTTGAGCCCCAACTGCGGCGTGGCGCTCCGGTTTGAATACGCACGCCGCGACGAAGTGCTGGCGCTCCTCGCCCGGCATCGCGTCCGCATCGATGGCGTGCATGTCTACGAGCCCCGAACCGATGATTGGACTGCCGGACTCGCTCGTCGTTGACGCGTCGCGCCCCGGCGCCGCCCGCGTGACAGCCGTGCAGATGGGCGTCGCCGGAGGCGTGCTCGCGGTCGCGGCGGGAGCCTTCTTCGAGGTGCGCCCGCCGGACGCCTATGGCGTGTGCATGGCCTGCCACGGCCGCGATCTGGTGAACTGGATGATCAACGCGGTCGCCGCCACCGCGCTCCCCGTGGCGCCGGCTTCGCTCGTCTATCCACTGCTGACCACGGTTGGCGCGTTCGCCGGCGCGCTGATTGCCGCACGCCGGCATCGCGAGTTCCGGTGGGTCACGCCCGACCATCCCGTCAAGACGTTCCTGTACGGTCTTCTCGTGATGAACTTCGCGCTCATCGCGGGCGGATGCGCGATTCGGCTGACGCTGCGGACGGCAGCCGGCGAGCCGCTCGGCGCCGCCGGGTTCGTGGCAATGGCCGCCGGCATCGTGCTCGCCACCTCGTGGCTGCGCTGGAGGGCGACGCGGTGACCGCCGCAGTCGCGTCGCTGCTCGTCGGCGTTGCGCTCGGCTATCTCGGTCAGCGTTCGCGCATGTGCTTCGTCGGCGGCATCCGCGACTTCATGCTGGTGCGGGACACGGCGCTCCTGAAGGGCCTCGCTGCGTTCGCCCTCACCGCATGGGTCGCGTTTCCTCTCGCCGCTGTCGTGACGGGATCGGCGCCGGGTGGAAGAGACCTGGCCGACGCGCTCACCCTGCTGCTTACAATCGCCGGCGGGTTCGGCGTCGGGTACGTGTCCACGCTCGCCAACGGCTGCCCGCTGCGCCAGCACGTGCTCGCGGCGCAGGGAGTGACGAGTTCGTTGAGCTACCTGGCGGGGTTCTTCGCTGGCGCGGTGGTGTTTCACGTCTGGGTGGCTCCGGCGCTGTTCCGCCTGCTGCCGTAGCCGGGAGGTTCGCATGCAGCTTCACGTGAAGAGTCTCGTTCACGCCGCGCTCGTCATGAGCGCCGCTGGCGCCTGGACGTCAGGTGTGATGGCGCAGACGTCATTCATGAAGGTCGCCCCGGACCTGTTCTTCTATTACACGGCCGGCGCCTCGAACTCGACCGTGCTCATCACGGACGAGGGCATTTTGATCGTCGATTCACAAGCGAGCCGCCGTGAGGCCGAGGCGCTGCTCGCCGAGATCCGCCAGATCAGCGGGGCACCCATCCGGTGGGTCGTCAACGGGCAGGACCATGGCGACCACTACTTCGGAAACGCCGTGTTCAAGCGCGAAGGCGCCGCAATCGTGGCGGAGGGGGAGACGGCGCGCATCATCGAGCGGAATTACCAGTACGAGCTCGAATGGCGGGGTCAGACCCCGGCCGACGCCGCGCACGTTCCGCCCGACGTGACGTTCAGCGACCGGATGACCATCCGGCTCGGCGGACGCGACGTCATCCTCGTCCACATTGGCTCCGGCCAGAACCCGGGCGACACGCTGGTGCTGTTCCCGCACGCACGTGCGGCCTACCCATCTGGTGCGTTCGCGCCAAAGTCCTGGTCCAGCACGGCATACGCCTCGTCGCTCGACTCCTGGGTCGCCGTGCTCGACAGGATCAAAGCGCTCGACGTCGACGTGTATCTTCCCGGCCACGGCCAGGTCGTGAGGGACCGCGCCGAAATCGACGAGGAAATCGACTTCCTGCGCGAGTTGAAGGCAGGCGTGCAGGCGGCGATCGCGAAGGGGCTCTCGGCCGAGCAGGCGGCCAGAACGCTCACCTTCGATCGGTACGCGTCCTGGCGCGGATCGGATCGCCGCGAGCGCAACATCCGCAACGCGCATTA
>Ga0187893_10003195_pt1 | contig 33904 bp, 27 predicted proteins | sample MA1701074metaG_FD_139574 | JGI IMG/M metagenome (GOLD analysis project Ga0187893, IMG submission 139574) | White microbial mat communities from a basaltic lava cave in the Kipuka Kanohina Cave System on the Island of Hawaii, USA - MA170107-4 metaG ...
GAGGCGCTGCGCAAGTGGGTGCGGCAGGCGGAGATCGACTCGGGTCGCCGAGGCGGTCTCACGAGCGACGAGCGCAAGCGCATGGGTGAACTCGAACGCGAGGTGCGCGAGCTGCGCCGCGCGGGTGACACGGCCGATATCGATGACGAGGGTCCTCTCACCCGCGTGACCGTGCACTGCACGCCGGCCGTGCGCGAGAAGTGGGAGCTCGCCCGTGAGACGGCGGAGCGCGTGGCCGGCGGGCGCCTGCGCGCCGGGAAGGTACTCGAGCTCGTCGCGGCGGAGGCGTTCTCGTCCCTCTCGATCGAACCGCACCTCGGCGATGCGGCCCCGACTCGGCGGCCGAGGTGCGATGGCGACGAGTCGGAGCACGTGACGCACGACGAGCTCCCTCGCGCCCCCGCCCGGCCCCTGCCGTGCTCCCTCGCGGCTCTCGCAGCCGGCCTCGAGGAGGCCGATGCCTTCGAGCTCGACCGGCGCCTCGGAGCCGCCGTGCGGCTCGAACAGACCCTCGATGCGGCGCTGGCGCCGCTGCTGCGCACCGTGGCTGCCGGCGAGTACGAATGGAGCGGCCCCTATCGCCCGCTCGCGGCCTACGCCCGTGACGAGCTCGGAATGTCGGCGAGCAAGGCGCGCACGCTTCTGCGCCTCGAGCGCGCCGGCGACGTATGCCCGGAGCTGCGCGAAGCCTACCGGAGCGGGCGGCTCTCGTGGGTGAAGGCTCAGTGCCTCGTGCCGCTCCTCCTGCTGGACCTCGACGGGGAGTGGCGGCAGATCTGGGTCGCGTGGGCGGAGCGCGTCAGCGTGCGGCGCCTCGAGGCCGACGTGGCGCGCGCGCTCCTGCTCCGCGCCGGCACGCACCTCGCCTGGCAGCGCTGCAAGTTCCATCCCGAGCGGGCCCAGGACCCGATTCCCGAGGACGAGCGACAAACGTGTGCGCTCGAGGTCGACACGGAGGCGACGCAGGCTCTGACGTGGCGCGTGCCGAGGGACGCGGCCTGGCTCTTCCTCGCGGTCCAGGAGACCGTGCGACTGCGGCTCCGTGCACGTTGCAGCCGCCCTCCGAGTGACGGCGAGGTTTTCGAAGCGCTGCTCGACCATGCCCTGCTCACCTGGAGCGCGAGCGACCCCGCTGCGCGCCGGCCGGATCCGGTCTTCGAGCGCGACCGCTATCGCTGCGCGGTTCCGGGCTGCACCTCGCGCGGGAACCTGCACGACCACCACGTCATGTTCCGGTCCGCGGGCGGCTCGGACGCGCTCGACAACCGGATCACGCTCTGCGCCTTCCACCACCATCGCTGCCTGCACGCCGGGCTGCTGCGCGTCCGCGGCCGGGCGCCCGACGCGCTGGTGTTCGAGCTCGGCGTGCGCGCCAGCGCCCCTCCGCTCGCCCGCTATCGGTCCGGCGACGTTGGCCTGCCTGCGAGCGAAGCCCGCGCCCGCCTGTCGCGCGCGGCCTAGCTGCGAGCCGAGAGGACGCTCGCGGCCCGCGGCGCGATAGCATGCGGCGCGAGGAGGTCCGCATGCGAGCACTCCGGGTTCCGCGAAACGGCGCGCCGGGCGAGGTCTGCGAGGTCCAGGACATCCCGGTGCCGGAGCCCGGCCCGGGCCAGGTGCGCGTCCGCGTGGCGGCCGCGTCCCTCAACTTCAACGACGTCGACCGCTGCCACGGCCGCACCACCTCGATCCCGATGAAGCCGCCCTTCACGCTCGGCATGGACGTGTGCGGCGTGGTGGACGCGGCGGGCGCGGGCGGCACACGCTGGGTCGGGAAGCGCGTGGTCGCGATCACGCAGCTGGCCCAGGGCGGGCTCGCCGAGTACGCGCTCGCCTCGGCCGACGCGACCTTCGACGCGCCGCCGAGCCTCGACGACGCCGAGGCCACGTGCTTCCTGCTCCCGTTTCATACCATGCACCTGGCACTGTTCCGGCGCGCGAAGCTCCAGGCCGGCGAGACGCTCCTCGTGCACTCGGGCGCGAGCGGGCTCGGGAGCGCCGCGATCCAGCTCGGCGTGGCGCGGGGTGCACGGGTGCTCGCGACCGCGGGGGGACCGGAGAAGGTGAAGCTCTGCACCGAGCTCGGTGCGGAGCTGGCGATCGACCACACGCAGGCGGACTTCGCGACCGCCGTGCTCGACCACACGGGGGACGTGGGCGCCCACGTGATCTGCGATCTCAACGGCGGGAGCTTCGTCGAGAAGTCGTGGCGCTGCATCGCGCGCGAGGGCCGCTACCTCTGCGCGGGCTTCGCCGACGACCCGCAGAACGGCTTCACCGCCCGGCCGCTGCGCCCCACCTGCCCGGGCAACTTCTCGATCGTGGGCGTGATCCTCGCCTACGTCGAGAACCTGCCCTCCGCGGTGAGGCGCATGGGCATGAACCCGTTCGGGCGCGCGGTGGGCGAGGAGGTCCACGCGGACCTGCTCCGGCTCCTCGCCGAGAAGAAGATCCGGCCCGTGCTGGGGCGCCGCATCGCGCTCGAGGAGGTCGGCCACGCCCTCGACGACCACGAGCACCGCCGCACCACGGGGCGCACGGTGGTTGTATTGGGAGCGGCATGAGCCCCAGGCTGACGGTCGTGATGCCCGTCTACAACGAGGCGGCCACGGTCGCCCGCGTGATCGACCTCGTGCGGAACGCGCCGGTCGAGATCTCGCAGGAGATCGTGGTGGTCGACGACGCCTCGACGGACGGTACACGCGCTGTCCTGGAGAAGATCGCGGCCGAGAACGGCGGCCTCGTCCGGCTGATCGCCCACGAGACGAACCGCGGCAAGGGCGCCGCGGTGCGCACCGGCATCGCCGCGGCGAAGGGCGAGATCGTGCTGATCCAGGACGCCGACCTCGAGTACGACCCGCGCGACTACCCCGCGCTGCTCGAGCCGATCCTGGAGGGCCACGCCGACGTCGTGTTCGGCAATCGCTTCCACGGCGGGGCTCACCGCGTGCTCTACTTCTGGCACTACGTCGCGAACCGCACGCTGACGCTGATCACGAACGTGCTGACGGGCCTGAACCTGACCGACATGGAGGCGGGCTACAAGGTGCTCCGCGCCGACACGCTCGCGCGCCTCCGCCTCACCGCCGAGCGCTTCGGCATCGAGCCCGAGCTCGCGATCAAGGTCGCGAAGCTGCGCTGCCGCGTGTACGAGGTGCCGATCCGCTATCACGGCCGCACGTACGAGGAAGGCAAGAAGATCACCTGGCGCGACGGCGTGGCCGCCGTCTACCACATCCTGCGCTACCGCTTCTTCGACTGAGTCTGCGTGCGCCGGCGGCCTCCGACACCTACGCGAAGCGGAACGCGCTCCAGTCCGGGCGCCGCATGCGCCACCAGTACTCGAGCGTGAAGCCCTTCCAGTTGTTCGTGACGCGACCGGCGGCGGTCTTGTACCAGCTCCCGCAGCCGGTCGCCCACACGGTGCCGGCGAGCGCGCGCTGCACCTCTTCGTTGAAGCGCTCCTGCGCGTCGGCGCGCACCTCGAGCCAGGCGCGCCCGCTCCGGCGCAGCTCCTCGATGCACTCGACGACGTAGCGGACCTGCGCCTCGATCATGAACAGGATCGAGTTGTGACCCAGGTTCGTGTTCGGCCCGTACAGCAGGAACAGGTTCGGGAAGCCGCTCGTGCAGACGCCGAGGTAGGCCTCCGCGCCGTCGCGCCAGACCTCGTGGAGCTTCCTGCCTCCCTGCCCCTCGATCTCGATCGGCGCGAGGAAGCTCGTGGTCTCGAAGCCCGTCCCGTAGACGATCACGTCGGCCGGGTGCACGGCGCCGTCGCGCGTGACCACGCCCTCGGGCGCGAGGCGCTCGATCCCGCTCGTCACCACCCGGACGTTGTCGCGGCGCAGCGCCGGGATGTAGTCGTCCGAGATCAGGAGGCGCTTGCAGCCGGGCGCATAGTCGGGGAGCAGGGCCGCGCGCAGCTTCGGATCGGGGATCTCGGCCACGAGGTAGTCCGCGCAGGCCTGCCGGATGCGTCTCGCGAGCCAGCCGTCTCCCTGGCCGCGGAACATGAGGAAGCGCAGCTCGAAGCTCCAGTAGATCCACCAGCGGTAGAGGCGCTCGAGCCCCGGCACGTGCGCGAAGAGCCACTTCGCGCGGTCGCTGTAGGCGTAGTCGAGGCGCGGCATCACGTAGTTCGGCGTGCGCTGGAAGACGTCCACGTGCGCGGCCGCTTCGGCCACCGGCGGGACGAACTGCACGGCGCTCGCCGCGTTGCCGATCACGGCCACGCGCTGGCGGGCGAGGTCGACGCCCGCGTCCCAGCGCGCCGAGTGGAAGACCGGGCCGCGGAAGGTGTCGCGCCCGGGGAAGTCGGGCAGATGCGGGCGATTCAGCTGACCCACGCCCGAGACGAGCACCTCCGCCGCGTGCTCCTCGCCGGTCGTCGTGACGAGACGCCAAACGCCGGCTGACTCGTCGAAGCGCGCGCTCGCGATTTCGGTCCCGAACCGGATGTGCCGGCGGAGCCCGTACTTCGCCACGACGTGGCGGAAGTAGTCCTGGATCTCGGCCTGCGGCGCGAACTTGCGCGACCAGTCCGTCTTTCGCTCGAACGAGAAGCTGTAGAAGTGCGAGGGCACGTCGCAGCAGGCGCCGGGGTAGCGGTTGTCGTGCCAGGTGCCGCCCACGTCGTGCGACTTCTCGAAGATCGTGAAGTCGCCGAGCCCCGCCTCGCGGAGCTTCACGCCCAGGCAGATGCCCGATGCCCCTGCTCCCAGGATGGCAATCCGCACGGGTGCCTCAGGCCGAGCGCTTCAGCGCCTTGCTGATCGGCTTGGTCTTCGCCGCGTTGATGTCCCGCAGCTCGAGCACGGTGGCGTCGGCGATGTCGCTCCCCACCACCTCGTCGCTCTCGCCGCGCAGCTCCTCCATGTCCACCCAGGCGGCATAGACCGACTTCGTGCGGTCGGTGATGATGCCGGCCTTGAACAGGGTCTTGATCAGCACGCGGAAGATGTTCGTGCTCTGGCGCATCACCATGCGGCGGTCGTTGTCGGTGAAGGCCTCGAGCACGGCGGCGCGCACCCACTGCCACTCGAGCCCGAAGCGCGGATAGATCGCCTGCTTCTGCTCGGCGTTCACGAGATTGAAGAGCAGGGTCTGGAAGCACTTCACGGCCCAGTCCTCGACTTTCTCGTGCTCCTCGGCGGTGAGCTTCGGCACGGTGCGGTCGGCCCAGATCTTCCCGAAGCGGTGGTGGAAGGCCTCGTCGCTCATCACGAGCTGGATCAGCCGGCGGAGCGTCGGGTCGTTCGTCCGGCTGTGGAAGGTGGCGAACGCGCCCATCGCGAGGCCCTCGATCAGCATCTGCATGCCGACCAGCTTCTTGTAGACCTCGGGCGCGAGCACGATGTCGTTCATCAGGTTGGCGAGCGTGGCGCCGCAGCCGAGCGGCGTGCCCCAGCGCTTCTGCACGTACTTCGAGAAGCCGGCCACGTGGCGCGCCTCCTCGCGCGCCTGGTTCGTGGCGTACTCCTGCGCGCCGGGATCGCGGAGGATCTGCGCGAGGCTCGTCGAGAGCGAGAGCGCTCCCTGCTCGCCGTGCAGGATCGAGGAGAGCGAGAAGCGCACGCTCTCGTTCGCGAGCTGGACCTGCTGGCGCTCGTCGAGCTTGTCCTTCACGGCGCACTGCAGCTCGATGATGAAGTCGCGCGGCATGATCAGGTCGTGCTCGACGTCGAACGGCTTGGCGTCGAAGTCGATGTACTCCGGATCGGTCGGGTCCCAGTGGTGGTCGCGCGTCAGCGAGATGATCTCGTCGAACGCGGTGCAGCGGTCGGCGTAGCGGTCGACCTCGATCATCGAGAGGAAGTCGTCGCGGTCGACGGTGTTGTAGGCGGGGTCGTAGGTGATGTGGTCGGCCATGGTTCCTCTCGGCGGGCGCTTCAGCCTGCGGGCAGCAGGCTCGGATTGATGCGAAGGAGCGTCGCGACGACTTCTTCCCGCGTGGCGCGGCTGGGATCCTCGACCCACCACGCGATCACGCGCGTCAGCACGGCGGCGTGCGCCTGCGCGGCGACGGCCGGATGGAGGTCGGCCGGCAGGCGACCGTCGCGCGCCCGGCGCTCGAGCCAGCGCTGGATCTCGGGCACGACCGCCTCGCGCACCTCGTCGGCGAGGCCCGCGCTCTCGGCGCGGCCGAACACCATGCGGATCAGCTCGCGCTTCTCCTCGGCGAAGCGGAGGAACTCGTCGGTGCGCACGCGGATGTACTCGCGGCTGCCGAGCGCGGTGCCGGCGGAGGCGCGGTCCTGGCGCGCGCGCAGCTCGGCGAGTGCGGAGAAGGCGATCTCGTGGAAGAGCGCCTCCTTGTCGGGGAAGTGGAGGTAGAAGGTGCCCGTCGCGACGCCCGCGCGGCGCGCGATCTGCGCGCTCGTCACACCGTGGAGGCCGCTCTCGGCGAAGAGCGTGGTGCCGGCCTCGAGCAGGCGTCGCCGCGTCGCCGCGCGGCTGCGCGCCGGGGCGGTCTCGGCCAGGCTGACGTCTGATTCAGCAACTGACATGGAGTTCAGTGCGCCGAGTCTAGGCGCCCTGACCCGCCGTTCGCAAGCACCTTCTCGCGCCCCGAGCCGGCCCCCGCGGGGCCCTCAGTCCCGCAGCCAGCGCGCGATCAGCTCGTAGCTCGCGGGCCACTGCGGGCCCTCCGCGAGGCACCGTGTGAGCTCGGAATCGCGCCAGTCCCAGAGCCGCTCGTGCGCGAGATCGACCGTTCCGGGCATCTCGTTCCAGCTGCTCGGGTAGTAGAACGCGCCGATCACCTGGATCGCGATCGCGACCGCGATCGCGGCGCCGAACACGCCGCGCAGGAGCCGCGGCTGCGCGCGTGCGCGGGCCTCGGCGAGCGCGAAGGCCAGGAGGACACCGAAGAGCGGCATCGCCTCGGTCCAGTAGCGCGGGCCGAACGACCAGCCGCCCCACCAGACGGCGTAGGCCGCGTTCACGACGCCGAAGGCCGCGAGGCCGACGAGGGCGGCCACGAGCGGGGGGAAGGCCCGGATCCGGAGCAAAGTCCAGGGGAGCGCCGCGACCGCGAGGAGCGCCCACGGCGAGAACACGAACAGGCCGCGGCTCGGGCTCACGAGCGTCCCGGCGAGGCTCGCGAGCGGCTCGCGCGTGACGACGCCAGGGACGCCGTGCTTCGCGTGCCCCATCGCCTCGATCTCGCCCATGCCGCCGGTCAGGTTTCCGAACACCGCCCAGTTGTGGGCGACGAGGACGGCGCCGACGGCCGCGGCCGGGAGCAGGAGCCAGAGCGCGCGCCGGCCGAGCGCGGCCGCGGCCCAGACCGCGAGCGGCAGGGCGAAGAGCGCGCTCGTCGGCCGCGCCGCGACCGCGAGGGCGAGCGCGAGCCCGCCCGCCGCGAGGCGGAGCCGCGTCTGCGGCGCCGGCACGAGCAGCAGGAGCGAGAGCGTCAGGAACAGCGCGACGGTTCCGTGGAGCCACGGGCTCTGGCTCGCGACCTGCCAGAGGTTGGAGCCGAGCGCGCTCGCGAGCGTGGCCGGCAGCGCGACCGCCTCGAGCCCGAGCCGGAGCAGCAGCCGGTGGAGGAGGAGCCCGACGAGCGCCGCGACGACCGCCGCCGCGTTCTTCGCGAACGCACGCATCCACCAGAAGGCCACCTCGGGATCGCTCGTCCAGCTCGGCAGCACGCGGTCGAGGAGCGCGAGCTGGGGCCAGGTGAGCGGCAGCGCGACCAGAGCCGGGAGCACCGGGTAGCGCGAGACCAGCGCGTCCCCGTGCTGCTTCACCCAGTACTCGTCGCCGATCCGCTCGGCGAAGCGGTTCAACGCGAAGCCGTCGCCCCGGAGCAGCGCGATCGGGAGCAGCACGTTCCCGACCGTGTCGACCGCACCGATCTCGCGCCCGTTCGCCGAGTAGATCAGGAAGAGCCCGAGGAACAGGAGCGCGCTCGTGCGCCGCCGGGCCGCCGACGGCCGGGGCGAGTTCCGAGCAGCCGCTTCGCGCACCTCGCCTGCGCTCAGCGCAAGTTCCGCCGCTGGAGGGTGCCGAGCACCCGGCGCGCGACGACGCGCGGAGCCAGCCCACCGAGCCCGCCGAGGAGCCGGTTCCCCGCGCCAGGGATGCAGACGGCGTCGCCGCGCTCGAGTGCTCCGAGCGAGGCGCGGACCACGCGCTCGGCGCTCATCCACGCGAAGGGCGGCACGATCCCCGGATCCACGCCGGCGACCTCCTGGAACTCGGTACGCGTGAAGCCCGGGAGGAGCGCCTGCACGGTCACGCCGGTGCCGCGGAGCTCCTCGTGGAGCGACTGGCTGAAGCTCGTGACGAAGGCCTTCGTGGCGGCGTAGGTTGCGGTGAAGGGCCCCGGGGTCTCCCCCGCGAGCGAGGAGACGTTCACGATGGCGCCGCGCCCGCGCGCCACGAGCCCCGGCAGCGCCGCGCGCGTGAGCCTTGCCAGCGCGAGCACGTTGAGCCGGATCTCCTCGAGCTCGCGTTCCGGGTCGAGCTCGGCGAAGCGCCCGAAGGTCCCGAACCCGGCGTTGTTCACGAGCAGGTCCGGGGGATCCGCCGCGACGGCGGCCGCGAGCCGCGCGAGGTCGCTCTCCTCGGCGAGGTCGACCGCCTCGGTCGTGGCCTCGACGCGGTGGCGCTCGGCGAGCTCTTTCGCGAGCGCCTCGAGCCGGTCGCGCCGGCGCGCCACGAGCACGAGGTCGTGGCGGCGTCCGGCGAGGGCGCGCGCGAACGCCTCGCCGATCCCGGCCGAGGCGCCCGTCACGAGCGCCCGCCGCCGGCCCCCCTGCTTCGCCGTCTCTCCTGCCATCCGAGCCCCTCCGACCCCGCGCAGGTTACCCTCGCTCCCGTGTCGGCACCCTCCTTCGCAACGGCGCTCGCGGCGGCCGGTCTTCCGCCGCTCCGGCGCGCAGAGACCACGACGCTCCAGGTGAACGTCGGCCTGCGCTGCGACCTCGCCTGCCACCACTGCCACGTCGAGGCCGGCCCGAAGCGCACGGAGGCGCTCGACGCGCGTCTCGCCGCGCGCGTGCTCGCGGTGCTCGAGGCGAACCCTGCGCTCGACACGCTCGACCTCACCGGCGGCGCGCCCGAGCTGAACCCGCACTTCCGCATGCTCGTCGCGGGCGCCCGCGCGCTCGGCCGCCACGTGATCGACCGCTGCAACCTGACCGTGCTCTTCGAGCCCGGCCAGCAGGGATTGGCCGAGTTCCTCGCGCGCGAGGGCGTCCACGTGATCGCCTCGCTCCCGTGCTATACGGCGGCGAACGTGGACGCCCAGCGCGGCAAGCGGGTGTACGAGCGCAGCATCGAGGCGCTCCGCCTGCTGAACGCACTCGGCTACGCGGCGCCCGGGAGCGGGCTCGCGCTCGACCTCGTCTACAACCCGCTCGGCCCCTCGCTGCCGCCGGCCCAGCCCGCGCTCGAGGCCGACTACCGGAGCGAGCTCGCGGCGCTCGGGCTCCGCTTCGACCACCTGCTCACGCTCACGAACATGCCGATCCAGCGCTTCGCGCGCGATCTCGCACGGCGCGGCGAGAGCGAGGCGTACCTCTCGCTCCTCGTGAACCACTTCAACCCGGACACGGTCGACGCGCTGATGTGTCGCAGCACGCTCTCCGTGGCGTGGGACGGCTCGCTCTACGACTGCGACTTCAACCAGGCGCTCGCGCTGCCGCTCGGCGGCGCTCCCGCCAGCCTGTTCGAGCTCGACGAGCGGGACGCGCTCACCGGGCGCGAGGTCGCGACCGCCCCGCATTGCTTCGGCTGCACGGCGGGCGCGGGCTCGAGTTGCGGCGGCGCCCTCGTCGGCATCGGAGGGGCATGATGGAGACCCGCGCTCCGAAGGCCGCGACGCGGTCGTTCCCGCTCGGGAAGCTCCTCCTCGCCGCCCTCGCGCTCGCCGCGCTCGTAGCACTCGGCCGCCAGGCCGGAGCCTACATCCCCGCCTTCCAGCAATGGGTCGAGGGGCTCGGCGCCGTGGGCCCGCTCGCCTTCATCCTGGGCTACGCGCTCGCGGTGCTCGCCTTCGTCCCCGGGAGCGCGCTCACGCTCGCCTCGGGCGCGATCTTCGGCGTCGGCCGCGGCACCGTGCTCGTGTTCGCGGCCGCGCTGCTCGGCTCGACCCTCGCCTTCCTGGTGGCGCGCCACCTCGCGCGCTCCGCGATCGAGAAGCGCATCGCGGGCGACGCGCGCTTCGCCGCGATCGACCAGGCGATCGGGCGCGAGGGCCGGAAGATCGTGTTCCTGCTCCGCCTCTCGCCGATTTTCCCGTTCAACCTGCTGAACTACGGCCTCGGGCTCACGCGCGTCCGGCTCGTCGACTACGTGATCGCGGGCGTCGGCATGCTGCCCGGCACTCTCCTCTACGTGTATCTCGGGAGCGCCGCGGGCCAAGCCGTTGCCGCGGCGGGCGGAGCCGCACCCGGCCGGAGCCCCGCCGAGTGGACACTGTTCGGCGTCGGCCTCGCCGCGACCCTCGCGGTCACCCTCTACGTCACGCGGATCGCGCGGCGCGCGCTGCGCGACGCCACCGGGCAGTGAAGGAGCCTTGTGCCGGCCGTCCAGGTCCTCCCCGAAGACGCCCACAACGCCGCGCTGGTCGCGAACGTGCATCCGCCGGACTGGAAGAACCCCTCGCCCGACGGCCGCTACAACCTCGTCGTGATCGGCGCCGGCACGGCCGGGCTCATCACCTCGCTCGTCGCCGCGAGCCTCGGCGCGAAGGTGGCGCTGGTCGAACGACACCTGATGGGCGGCGACTGCCTGAACGTGGGCTGCGTGCCGTCGAAGAGCTTGATCCGGTCGGCGCACCTCGCGCACGTGCGCGGCGAGCGCGCGCCCGACTTCGCGGCGGCGATGGAGCGCATGCGCGAGATCCGCGCGCGCATCAGCCACGACGACTCGGCCAAGCGCTACCGCGACGAGTTCGGCGTCGAGATCTTCTTTGGCCACGCCCGCTTCACGGGCCCCGGCACGCTCGACGTCGATGGCACACGCCTCGAGTTCGCGAAGGCGGCGCTCACGACGGGCGCGCGCGCGACGGCGCCGCCCGTGCCCGGCCTTCGCGAGGCCGGCTACCTCGACAACGAGACAATCTTCTCGCTCACCGAGCGCCCTCCCCGCCTCGCCGTGATCGGGGCAGGCCCGATCGGTTGCGAGCTCGCGCAGGCCTTCCGCCGCCTCGGCTCCGAGGTGACGCTCCTCGAGCTCGCGCCCCAGATCCTCGTGCGCGAGGACCCGGACGCCGCGGCGCTCGTGACTCAGGCGCTGATCCGGGACGGGGTCGAGCTCGTCCTCGGCTGCACGCTCGAGCGAGTCGAGCGGCGCGGCGCCGAGAAGGTGGTCCAGGTCCGCTGTCCGCGGGCCGGCACGCGAAGCCTCGTCTTCGACGAGATCCTGGTGGGCGCGGGCCGCGCACCGAACGTCGAGGACCTGGGGCTCGAGGCGGTGGGCGTCGCCTACGACCCCGTCGGTGGAATCCGCGTGGACGACTTCCTCCGCACCACGAACTCGCGCATCTACGCCGCGGGCGACTGCGCGATGGCCTGGAAGTTCACGCACGCCGCCGACGCGGCCGCGAAGATCGTGGTTCAGAACGCGCTCTTCTCGTTCGGCCCGCTCGGCAAGAAGCGGCTCTCGGCGCTCGTGATGCCGTGGTGCACCTACACCGACCCCGAGATCGCGCACGTCGGCCTCTACCCGCGCGACGCCGAGGCTCTCGGCATCGCGGTCGACACGTACCAGGTGCCGATCGCGCGGGCGAACCGCGCTGTCACCGACGGACAGGAGGAGGGGCTCGTCAAGGTCCACGTGAAGAAGGGCACGGCCGAGATCGTGGGCGCGACCGTGGTGGCCGCGCACGCCGGCGAGCTGATCACGCAGCTCACGCTCGCGATCACGCAGAAGATCCCGCTCGGCGCCTTCACGAGCGTGATCTACCCGTACCCGACGCAGGGCGAGGCGCTCAAGGCGGCAGCCGGTCTCTACACCCGGACTCGCCTCACGCCGGGCGTGAAGCGGCTGTTCACCGCCTTGATGCGCCTGCGCCGCTAGTCGGCCGGCCTCAGTCGTCGTCGTCGCCTTCGACGATGTCGACCAGCTCGAGATCGCCATCCATCACCAGGCCGACGCCCGGGCAGTAGACCTTGACGCTCTCCGAGCCTGGCTCGAGCGGTGTGGTCTCGGTGACCTCCACGCAGCCCTTGAAGTTGCCCGCCTCCGTCTGGACCGGGAAGCCCTGCGCGGTGTGCTCGGCGCGGTCGAGCGCGACCCCCGGCGCGACCTCCTGGAAATAGCGCGAGCCCAGCAGGAAGGTGCCCGGCATGATGATCCCGGGCTTGGCTCCGCCGCGCCCCGCCAGCCACGCGCCATCGTGGCTCACGGGCTGCCCGGGTTCGAAGATGTCGACGTCCTCCCCGAAGTAGAACACGTCGCTGGTTTCGTCGCAGATCACGAAGTAGTTGCGCGAGACCTCCTTCAGCCCGTTCTCGTCGAACTCGCGCTCCTCCACGACGCGCGTCCTCACCGTGCGCATCTGGCCGCCGATCTTGAGTGTGATGCGGCGGATCTCCTGGAGCACCGTGATGAAGAGCGAATCGTCCTCCGCCTCGTAGACGAGCTGGCGACCGGGCTCGAGGATGAAGAAGGGGTTGTCGTCGCCCGTGGTCTCGAACTCGCAGTCCTGCAGCCGGAAGCTCGACGTGAAGTCCTCGTTTCCGGATCCGGGCGGCGCTCCAGCACCCGCGCTCGCCGGGAGCAGGAAGGCTGCGAGACCGAGTGTGGCTATGGTCCGTGACATGGCTGTAGTCCTTGCTGAGGGAGCCGGCCTCGAAGCCCCTGCCTCGGGGCCCGCGCTCGCGTTCGGGGGCCAGCCTCTCAAGGGCGCTCACGTGGGACATCGTTCAGACCGCCTAGGCGCGCCCGGAGGCCTTGCCACATCCGTGCGGTGTGACCTGCGATGAACGAGCGCTCCTCACGCCTGCGCTTTGCCCTGCTCGGGGCCGGGGCCTTCGTGGTGCTGATGGCGCTCGAGGTGCTGACCGAGGACGAGCCGATCGGGATCGCGGACTTCCTCGTGGACGCTCTCGCGATGGCGCTGATCGTGGCCTCTGCAACCGGGGTCTCCTTGCTGACGGGCAGCTTCCAGAAGGAGCGGGCGGAGAAGCAGGCCCTGCTGAGCGACCTCGAGATCGCGCGCGCCGAGGGCCAGGCCTGGCGCCAGAACGCGCAGAGCTACCTGTCGGGTCTCGGCGAGGAGATCGAGAAGCAGTTCGAGAAGTGGCAGCTGACCCCCGCGGAGTGCGAGGTGGGCCTGTTGATGCTGAAGGGCTTCTCGCATCGCGAGCTCGCGGGTCTGCGCGGCACCACGGAGGCCACCGTGCGCCACCAGGCGCAGGCGATCTACCAGAAGTCGGCGCTGCCGGGACGGAGCGCGTTCTGCGCGTACTTCCTGGAAGATCTGCTGCCGTCGAAGGGGCACGACATGAGCGGGCGCCCGACGCTGGGGCGGGATTGATCTGCGGCCGGGGATCGTGGTTCTGGCGTTCCTCTGCGCCGTGGCGCCACGCGGTCTCGCCGCCGAGAAACCAAGGGAGGAGGAGCAAGAGCTCCAGCAGCGCCTCACCGAGCGCGAGGACAAGCGCCGCCCGCCCGAGCCCTTCCGTGTGCCGCTGTTCGGTCATGAGCTGACGTTCGGCGGCGAGTACGAGTTCGAGCTCGGCTACGCGCACCCGCGCGTCCTCGAGGACGAGGTGGACGGCAAGCGCGTGCGCGAGCACGACGAGCTCCTGATGCACCAACAGCTCGAGCTCGAGGCCTTCTACAGCACCGGTCCGGAGTTCTCCGCATTCGTCCAGGCGTCGGCGGTTCTCGACGAAGACCTGTTGGGGCGGACCTTCGAAGGCGTCTCCGATCGCTACGTGGAGCGTGGCGAGATGTGGCTCTACAGCGAGGACCTGTTCGGCGCGGGCGTGAACCTCGACCTCGGCCGCCTCGACTTCGAGGACGACCGGCGCTGGTGGTGGGACGAAGAGCTCGACGCCGTCCGCCTCGCCTACGAAGGCGAGACCTTCGAGGTCACCCTCGCGCTCGCCTACGAGCTCGCGAGCGACCGCTCCGACCAGAACTTCGTGGACCCCGAGCAGGAGCGCGTGCTGCGTTGGCTCTCCGAGAGCTCGTGGGACTACGCCGAGAACCACTCCGCCCAGCTCTTCCTGCTCCATCAGGACGACCACTCGCCGACCGAGGAGGTGGGCCAGACCGTTCCCGTGGACCGCGAGGACGATTCGGACGCGCGCCTCACCTGGTTGGGCGTGCGCGCCAGCGGCATCTTCGACTTCAGCTCCCGGGGCTTCCTCGGCTACTGGCTGGATGCGGGGCTCGTGCGCGGAGAGGAGCGCACCTTCGACTTCTCCGACCCCGTGGACGGACGCGTCGAGCTGGAGGAGCCCCCCGCGCGGCACGACCTGAGCGGCTGGGCGTTCGATGTGGGCCTCAACTGGCTGCTGCCCCTGCCCTGGGAGCCCCGCGTGTTCGCCGGCTACGCGATCGCGAGCGAGGAGTTCCGCCAGACCAGCCTGCAGGGGAACGAGGCCGGGTTCGGCGGCGTCGAGCGCTTCAACAGCTATGGCCTGCTGCTCCAGCCCGAGCTCTCGAACCTCGGGATCGTGACCGTCGGCGCCGGCATGGCGCTGTTCCGCTCGAGCTCGCTCGATCTCGTCTACCACTACTACCGGCTGGTCGAGCCGGCCGAGGAGCTGCAGGAGTCCCTGCTCCAGTTCCAGCTCGACGGCGAGCACCGTGAGCTCGGGCACGGGGTCGATCTCGTGCTCGCGGTCGAGGAGTGGGACCGCTTCGAGTTCGACGTCGCTGTCTCCGTGCTGCGCACCAGCAACGCCTTCGGCGAGTTCGACGCGGGAAGCCCCGCGCCGGACGACGTCGGCGGCCGGCGCTGGGTGGTCGGGGGCTTCCTGGCCGTGCCCTACGCGTTCTGAGCGCGCGTTTCGTACACGTGCTCGAGGAAGGCGGTGACCGCGCGCACGACGTGCGCCGAGCGCGGCGAGTGGAAGGTGTCGAAGGCGTGCTGCGCGCCCGCGAGCTCGAGCACGAGCACCGGCGCCCGTGACTTCTCGGCGAGCACGCGCTGGAAGGCGTGCATCTCGTCGCTCCAGGCGAGCGAGTCGTGGCTCCCGTGGACGAGCAGGAACGGCGGCGCGTCGGCCGACACGTGCGAGATCGGGGAGGCGGCCTCCCAGAGCTCCGGGTTCTCCGCCGGCGTGCACTTCAACACCCGCTGCGCGAGGAAGGGCTCCATCTTCTGCGAGCCGCGGATGCCGTGGCGGTCGAGGAAGTCGAAGACGCCGTAGAACGGCACCGCCGCCTGGAGCCGCGTGTCCACGTGCTCGAAGCCGGGCTGGAAGCGCGGATCGTTCGCGGAGAGCGCCGCGAGCGCGGTGAGATGCCCGCCTGCCGAGCCGCCGGTCACGCACAGGAAGTCGGGATCGGCGCCGTACTCGGCGCCGTGCTCGCGGATCCAGCGGATCGCGCGCTTCACGTCCACGATGTGGTCGGGGAACGTCGCCTGCGGCGAGAGCCGGTAGTTGATCGCGAAGCAGACCCAGCCACGGCTCGCGAGGTGCGCCATCAGGGGCTGGCCCTGCTCGCGCTTGTCTCCGATCAGCCAGGCGCCGCCGTGGATCTGGAGGAGCGCGGGCCGGCCTGCGCCGGGCGCGGCCGGGCGCACCACGTCGAGCAGGTTGCGCCGCCCGCGGTCGCCGGGGAGCGGGGGACCGTACGGGATGTCGCGGAGCTTCTCGACGCCGGCCCGGCGCATCCCGAACGGGCGCAGCAGCCCGTGCGTGGGCGAGACGTCGGCGTCCGGGACGCGGCCGAGCGGTGCGAGCGCGCGCCCGCCCGCCGTGCGCGCCGAGAGCCCGCGCACGAAGCTCGCGACGAGGAGCGCGAAGCTCGCGAAGAGGAGCCCGAGGCCCGGTACCGCCTGCGGCGTCTCGAACGCGCCGGCCAGCGCGAAGCCGAGCGTGGCGACGGCCTGCCACGCCAGGTGCTGGAGCGCGAGCTCGCCGGTGAGCCAGCCGCTCATCATGTAGAGGAACGAGAACGCGCCGAGCCGGCGCGCGCGGAACCAGGCGCTGGCCGAGAAGAGCAGGCTCGTCGCGGCGAAGGCGAGGAAGAGCCAGCCCGCCACGCCGAGCCTCAGCTCCGCGTGAGCAGCAGCGTGCGCGGGTCGAGGGCGACGCGCAGGGCGGAGACGTCGGGGTTCTCGTGGTCCTTGAGCGCGCGCAGCGCGACGCTCTTCTTCTCGGGCTCGAGCGCGAGGATCACGCCGAAGACGTCGCGGCTCCCGGCGAGCGCGCCCGGGAGGCCGTCCACCTGCTCGCCCGGGCACGCGCTCGAGAGCCAGAGCTCCGCGCCGAGCTCCTGGGCGAGCGCCTTCATGTCGAGCAGCTCGTCCTTCGTGCCGCGCCCCGCGTCGAAGTTCTCGAGGAGCACGAGCGCCGGCGGGCTCCCCATCTCCTGCTGCAGCTTTGCGGCCTCGCGGAGCTTGGCGGCGCCGAAGCTCCCCGAGGTGACGGCGCGGATGCTGCGGCGGCGGTCCACCTCGGCGTGGAGCTGCGCGGCGTCGTCGAGGTGCGCCTGCGAGGCCAGCTCGTCGAAGAGCGTGTCGTAGTGCGCGCGCGTGTGGGCGACCGTCTGGTCGATCGCGACGTGCAGCACGTTCCCGCCGCGGATCAGCTCGTCGAGGGCCACGCCCACCAGGAAGGGCGTCTTGCCGACGCCGTGGCCCGCCAGCACCAGGCCCAGGTTGCCCTTGCCGAGGCCGCCGTGAAGGCTCTTCTCGAGGATGCGGACGGGACTCCGGGCGGTGAGGAACTTCTGGTACATGACGGGATCCTACTCCTCTTCCCCGCCCTTCACGCGGCTGCCGTACTTCTTGATCAGCTCCTCGGTGACGTCGCGCGGCGCCGGCGCGTAGCGCGCGAACTCGAGCGTGAACTCGGCCTTGCCCTGCGTGTTCGAGCGCAGGTCGGTCGCGTATCCGAACATCTCCGCGAGCGGCACCTCGGCCTCGACCTGGCAGAATCCCTCGGCCTCCGTCGTGCCGATCACCGTGCCGCGGCGCTGGAGAATGGTCTTCAGCACCGAGCCCTGGAACTCCACCGGGCCCTCGACCCCGAGCTTCATGAGCGGCTCCAGGATGATCGGCTTCGCGCGCCCGTAGACCTCGCGGAAGGCGCCGCGCGCGGCGGCCTGGAACGCGTTGTCCGACGAGTCGACCGAGTGCGCCGCGCCGTCGTTCAGCACCACGCGGAGCCCGATCACCGGGAAGCCGATCAGGCGGCCCTTGCCGATCATCGAGCGGAAGCCCTTCTCGACCGAGGGGATGAACTCGACCGGCACCGCGCCGCCGCGCACCTCGTCCAGGAACTCGAAGTCCTTGCTGCCGTCCTTGATCGGCTCGACGTAGCCGCCGATCTTGCCGTATTGGCCCGAGCCGCCGGTCTGCTTCTTGTGCACGTACAGGTAGTCCGCGCGCTGCGAGATCGTCTCGCGGTAGGCCACCTGCGGCGCGCCGGTCTCGACCTCGACCGAGTACTCGCGCTTCATGCGCTCGACGTAGACGTCGAGGTGGAGCTCGCCCATGCCGGAGATCACGGTCTCGCCGCTCTCGGCGTCCACGCCGGCGCGGAAGGTCGGGTCCTCGCGGACGAAGCGGCCGAGCGCCTTGCTGAAGTTCGCCTGGCTCTTCGAATCCTTGGGCTTGATCGAGAGCGAGATCACGGGTTCGGGCACGAACATCGAGCTCATGGCGACGTCGATGCTGCCGTCCGTGAAGGTGTCGCCGGTGGCGCAGTCCACGCCGAAGAGCGCCACGATGTCGCCGCCAGCCGAGGCCTCGATCTCCTCCATCTCGTTCGCATGCATGCGCACGAGGCGCCCCACCTTCACGCGCTTCTTGGTGCGCGCGTTGGTGAGCGTGAGCCCGCGCGAGAGCATGCCCTGGTAGACGCGCACGTAGGTGAGCTGCCCGTAGCGGCCGTCCTCGAGCTTGAAGGCGAGCGCGACGAGCGGCTTGTTCGGGTCGGCGGAGAGCGCGATGGGCTGCTCTTCGTTCTCGAGGTCGACCGCGGTGTTCTCCACGTCCTCGGGGCTCGGCAGGTAGGCGTTCACCGCGTCGAGCAGCGGCTGCACGCCCTTGTTCTTGTAGGCGCTGCCGAGGAAGACCGGGCAGAGCTGGAGCGAGAGCACACCCTTCCGCACGGCGGCGCGGATCAGCTCCTCCGTCACCTTCTCCTCGAGGATCGCCTCGGTCAGCTCGTCGGAGAACATCGAGACGGCGTCGAGCATGTGCTCGCGCGCGGCCTCGGCCTCGGCGCGCAGGGTGGCGGGGATCTCCTCCTCGACGATGTGCTCGCCGTTGTCGCCCTCGAAGCGCAGCGCCTTCATCGTGAGGAGGTCCACGATGCCGCGGAAGTCGGCCTCGAGACCGATCGGGATCTGCATCGGCACGGCGTTCAGCTTCAGCTTGTCGCGCAGGCCCTCGACCACGCGGCGCGGGTTCGCGCCGGAGCGGTCGAGCTTGTTGATGAAGGCCAGGCGCGGGACCTTGTAGCGGCGCATCTGGCGGTCCACGGTCATCGACTGCGACTGCACGCCCGCCACGCCGCAGAGCACCAGGATCGCGCCGTCGAGGACGCGCAGCGAGCGCTCGACCTCGATCGTGAAGTCCACGTGGCCGGGCGTGTCGATGATGTTGACGTGGTTGCCCTTCCACTCGCAGTAGGTCGCGGCCGACTGGATCGTGATGCCGCGCTCGCGCTCGAGCTCCATGAAGTCCATGGTCGCGCCCACCTGATCCTTGCCCTTCACCTCGTGGATCTTGTGGATGCGCTGCGTGTAGAAGAGGATCCGCTCCGTGAGCGTGGTCTTGCCCGAGTCGATGTGGGCACTGATGCCGATGTTGCGGATCTTCGAGAGCTCGAGTGTGGCCATGGCGAGTCCAGTTGGAGAGAGAGGGAGGAGCCGCGCCTGGGGGTGGCGCACGCCCAGGGCGGCGCTCGAGGCTCGGCAGGCGGCGGAGATTAGTCACTCGAAGAAGTGGGGCAAGCCGGCTCCCCGTGGGGATGGCGCGCCTGCGCCTCGAGGAGGGTGATTCGACGGGCTCCGGAGGAGGCGCAGCGGATGGGTTCGGGAAGCGCGAGCTCGCGCGTTGCCTCGCCTACGCCCTCGCCGGAGGCCTGCTCCCCGGGAGTCTCGCCACCGCTTTCGGCCTGCTCGCCCCGGACGATGAGCGGCTGGTGCCTCTCTTCGGGGCCGGCGCCGTGCTCGCGACGTCGGCGCTGCTCGCGGGGCAGGCGCTCTTCGGCTCGAGCCTGCGACGCTCCCCGCGCTGGCTCGCGACGCTCGATCTGATCCTGCTGAACGCGGTCCTGGCGCTCGCCCTCGGCGAAGCCGGACTGCGGCTCCTCCAGCGCCTCGCGCCGTCGCAGCTGCTCTGGGACGAGTCCTCGGTCGCAAGCACCCTCGTCGACCGCCGCCACTGTGCGCCCGGGCTGTGGTTTCCGTATCGCTGCAACAGTCGCGGCTACCCCGACGAGGAATTCGTCACGCCGGGGCCGCGGGACCATGCCGTCGCCCTGCTCGCAGACTCGTTCGGCGTCGGCAGCGTTCCCTGGGATCACCTCTTCGCCACGCTCGCCGAGCGTGAGCTGCGCGAGCGGCTCGGCGCGAAGTACGAGCGCGTCGCGATCGACAACCATGCCGTGATCGGAATCGACCTGCGCGGCTACCGCCATCTCTTCGAGCGCGAGATCCGGGAGCATGCCTACCGGCAGGTGGCGCTCTGCCTCTTCGTGGGCAACGACCTGGAGCGCTTCACCGACGAGGGCCCCTGGAGGCGGCTGGTGCGCATCCAGGGCTGGCTGCCGATCGAGGTCACGCGGCGGCTCTGGCTCACCCTGCGTGGGGTCGAGCGCGAGCGCTCGCCGGCCGCGGGAACGCTCCCGGAAGCGCCCGCCTTCCTGTCCGACCCGGCGCTCGAGCCGCCCTACTTCACGAAGCCGGCCTTCCTCCGCATCGAAGCGCAGCGGGCGCTGGTTGCTGCGGAAGGCCTGCCCTACAGCGAGGCGCAGTATCGCGACGCGCTGCTCGAGCTCGATGCGCTGCACGGCGCGCTCGGCCAGAGGCTCCTGCTGGTGCTGATCCCGGACGAGTTCCAGGTGAACGACGCGCTCTGGCGCGAGGCCCGCGAGGCCTCGTCGCGCATCTTCGACGTGCCCGCGAGCGCCTACCAGCGCTACCTCCCCCAGCGCCGCATCCTGCGCTGGGCCGAGCAGCGCGGGGTGCGTGTGCTCGACCTGTTGCCACCGCTGCGCGAGGCCGAGCTCCGGGCCCGCACCTATCACCTGCGCGACACGCACTGGAACGCGCACGGCAACCGGGTCGCGGCGCGCGAGCTCGCACGAGCCCTCGCCGAAGGCGAGGCCGGCGCGGCGCAGTGACGGCGCCGAGCGCCTCTTCGGCGCGGCGCGCTGATGCGTCAGCGGCGCGGGGCGAGCTCGAAGAGCCAGAGGGAGCCGGAGCTCAGGTACTCGGGCGGGATCTCCCGTCCCCCGCCGTACTTGCGCCCGAGCTCGGCGAGGAGCGGCTCGACGAGCGGCCCCTCCGTGATCCGCACGAGCTGGCGCTCGTAGAGATCGTTGCCGACGCGGAGGATGGCGCGCCCGTCCCGCTCGGCCTCGAGCGGCCAGCGCTTCCAGATCCGGCCCCAGGTCGAGTTCATGTAGCCGCACGGGATGAAGGCCCGGCCCTCGTGCACCACGATCCAGGTCGTGCGCGAGCGCGGCGGCTCGAGGAGCTGGAGCTCGACCTCGGGGGTGTCGCGCACGAAGGACCAGTCCGGCTCCGCGCCCGTCACGAGCTCGCCCGTCCGGAACGGCCCGCCGGCGACGATCGCGAGCGGGCCGTCGGCGAAGCGCGCCCCGACGAGGAGGCCGACGAGGCCGAGGGCCAGGAGCCCGAGTGCCGCACCGAACACACGGAGAACGCGGGTCATGGGAGCTCCTCCCCTGTCGACGTCACTCCAGATAGCCGAGTGCGCGGAGGCGCGCCTCCGTCTCGGCATCGGTCGCAGGCGCGACCGGCGCGCTCTTCCAGGCCCGCTCGAGCTCGGCCTGGTACGTGAGGAGCCGGGCCTCCGCGCGGCCGTGCTCGGCAGCGGAGCGGTCGAAGCGGTCGCGGCTCGCGGACGGATCCGCTGCGAGATCGAAGCCCTCGGTGCCCCAGCTCGCCCCGTCGAGGATCCGGTGCCGGAAGAACGCGTCGCCTGCGCGGAGCGCCACCCACGACTTCGTGTTCGAGACGCCCCGGTGGTACTTGAGCCACTGCGCCGCGTGCTCGACGTTCGGCGCCCAGCGCTCGGACACGAGCGTCGTATGCGAGAAGGCCTCGAGCGCGGGAGCCGCTCGCCGTCCGAGCACCGCGGCCGAGAGATCGACGCCCCGCCCCGGGCTCGCCGGCTCGCCGGGCGCGAGCCCGGCCAACCCTGCGAGCGTCGGGAGCACGTCGATGGAGCGCGTCACACCCTCGTAGCTCGCCACCACCTCGACGCCCGCCGGCGGCCGCACGAGCCACGCCACCTCGAGCTCCTCCGGCGCGAGCTCGATGCCGTGCGTCCACGGGAAGAGGACTCCCTCCCGGTAGAGCACCTCGCCGTGGTCCGCCGTGAACGCGATCAGGCTCTCGTCGAGCAGCCCGCCCGACTCGATCGCGTCCAGCACGCCGCCGAGCCAGCGATCCAGGAAGGCGACGTTCGAGCGATAGAGCAGCTCCAGCACGCCCGCGAGCTCGCGGATCTCCGCCGCGGACAGGCCCAGGCGCGCCACGGTCGCGGGGAAGTCGTTCGAGAGCGCGTTCACGTTCTCGGCATAGAGCTCGAGATACGCCGCGAAGGGCCGGAGCCGGGTCTCCCGGAGGGCGGCATGGCGCGGGAACTGCGCGAGGAACGGGTCCACGCTCCGCGTGCCGTAGGGCGCGTGCGTGACCGTGAAGTTCGTGAACACGAACGCGCGGGCCGCGGGGTCCGCGCGGAGCCGGGCCAGGAGGTCGCGGAAGACGGGATCCCCGCCGCGCAGCCCGACCTCGAAGCTCCGCGCGGCCGGCACGCCCTGGTCGTAGTTGTAGGCGCGCCCGGCGAGCGGGTGACCGCCCCAGAAGTACGTCTCGTAGCCGTGACGGGCGAAGACCTCCGGCAGGAGCTCGAGCGAGTCGGCGAGCCGGGTCGGATGGGCGAAGACGCCGTGTACGAACGCCTGCGCCCCGGCGAGGATCGAGGCGTAGGCGGTGCCCGACTGGCCGGCCTCGCTCATGTGACGGCGGAAGACGACACCGCCCCTGCGGAGCCGCTCCAGGTTGGGCGTGAAGTCGACGTCGGGCGCGTACGGCGACAGGAACCCGCGGGCGACCGTGCATGGCGCGAACACGAGGACCAGGCGCGGCGGCTGGAGGACGGGCGCCTCGGAGCAGCCGACGGGTGAGAAGGCCGCAGCGATCGCGAGTGCCGCGAGCAGGGACCGACGGGACCGCGAGCTCATCGCGGCGGCAGCAACGCCTCGGGCACGTCGACGACGCGCGCGCGGAGCCACTCGCCGAGCGACTTCGCCTGCGCGTCGGGCCGCAGGGACGACGCCACGCCCTCGCCGAGGAGGCCCACGATCACGAAGTTGAGCGCCCGCAGGTTCGGGAGCTCGTAGCGAAGCACCTCGAGCGCGACGGTCTCGGGGAGGAGCGTCTTCAGGCGCTCCTCCGTGAGGAAGCGCTCGAGCCACGCGTATGCGAGGTCGCTCCGCGCCCAGACGCCGAGGTTCGCGTTCCCGCCCTTGTCGCCCGACCGCGCGCCGAAGAGCGCGCCGAGCGGCGCGGGCCGCGTCGGGCCCGCGGGCGGCGCCGGAAGCGCAGGCCTCGCCACGGCGAGTGGCGTGCGGCCGCCCTTCGGCTCCGCCGGCGGGATCGCGACACGCCTGCCATCCGGCAGCACGGCTTCTTCTTGCACCTCGCGCGCGGGCACGAGCGCGGGCCAGTAGACGCCGTACTGGCTCGCGTCGCCGGGCGGGCTCGTGGCGTAGAGGCCCGGGTAGCTCGCGAGCACGAGCTCGGTGACCGCGTTCGAGAAGCCGCGGCCCACCTTGCGCTCGTCCGGGTCCTTCGCGGTGATGCGGAGCCGCGCCGTCGCGCGTGCGTTGCTGTCGGGGTCGGGCCAGGCGGTCTCCTCGACGGCGAAGTGGAGCTCGCGCGGTGCGCGCGGGCCCTGGAAGCGCGAGCGAAGCGAGCGCTCCACCAGCGCGGCCTTCTGGGGCACGTCGAGCCCGGTGAGCAGCAGGGTCATCGAGTTCCGGTAGCCGCCCGCGTAGTTGATGCAGAGCTTGATCTCGCCGGACGGCGGCTCGCCCCGGACGCCCGACACGCGCACGCGGTCGCGCCCGGCCTCGGCGAGGCGGATCGTGTCGAAGCGCGCCACCGCGTCGGGGTTCGCGTATGCGGGCCCCGCGATCTCGTAGAGGAGCTGCGCCGTCACCGTGCCGAGCGAGACCTGCCCGCCCGTGCCCGGATGCTTCGTCACCACGAACGAGCCGTCGCTCTCGATCTCGGCGAGCGGGAAGCCCGGGTGCTCGAGCCCCTCGACCTCGCGGAAGAACGCGTAGTTGCCGCCCGTCGTCTGCGGCCCGCACTCGAGGATGTGGCCGGCGACGACCATGCTCGCCAGCTTGTCGTGGTCGTCGCGCGCCCAGCCGTAGTGCCATGCCGCTGGCCCCACCACGAGCGAGGCGTCGGTGACGCGCGGGCAGACGACGACGTCGGCGCCCGCCTCGAGGCACGCGACGATGCCGAAGGCGCCGAGGTACGCGTTCGCCGAGACCGGCTCGACGCCCTCCGCCGCGAGCGTGCGGCCCGTGTCGAGATGCGTGAGGGCGTGGCCCTTCCGCTGGAGCTCGCCGAGCCGCGGGAGCAGATCGTCGCCCTCGACGTGGGCGATCCTCGCCTCGAGCCCGAGCTTCGCCGCGAGCTCGCGGAGCTTCGCGGCGAGCCCGGCCGGGTTCAGCCCGCCGGCGTTCACCACGATACGGACCGACTTCTCGAGCGCGAGGCCGAGCACGTCCTCCATCTGGCGCAGGAACGTGACCGCATAGCCCGCCGACGGATCGCGCTGCTTCCCCTTCCAGAGGATCAGCATGGTGAGCTCGGCGAGGTAGTCGCCGGTCAGGAAGTCGATCGGCCCGCCCTCGAGCATCTCGCGCGCGGCCGCGAGGCGGTCGCCGTAGAAGCCGGAGCAGTTCGCGATCCGGAGGCCCGGCTCGCCGCGCGGCCGGAAGCGCCGCGGGGCGGCGCTCACCTCCCTCTCCAGACGGGCGCGCGCTTCTCACGGAAGGCGCGCGGGCCCTCCTGCGCGTCCTCGCTCTCGTAGACGGGCTTCCAGATCTCCTCGCCGAGCTCGAGCGCGCCCGCGAGGTCGCGGCCCGCGACGGCGTAGACCATGCGCTTCGCCGCGCGCACCGAGAGCGGCGCGTTCCGCGCGATCGTCGCCGCGAGAGCCTCGGCCTCCTCGAGGAGCCGCGCCCGCGGCACGACGCGGTTCACGAGGCCGATCTGATGCGCGCGCTCGGCTGTGAGCGGCTCCGCCGTCGCGATCAGCTCGAGCGCGACGCGCGGTGGAATCAGCCACGGGAGCGGCGCCGCCCACGGCGCGCCGCGGCTCCACTTCGCCTCGGTGATCGCGAAGCGCGCGTCGTCGGCCGCGACGCAGAGGTCGCACATCTGGGCGAGCGCGAAGCCACCCGCGTACGCCGGCCCCTGGACGGCCGCGATCACGGGCTTGTCCGTGTGGAGGTTCCGGCCGAGCTGCGGCAGGAAGTCGGGCGGCGGCACCTTGAGGCCGAGCGCCGCCATCTCCTTGAGGTCGGCGCCCGCCGAGAACACGTCGCCCGTGGACGCGAGCACCGCGACCTGCGCCACGTCGTCGGCGACGAAACGGCGGAACGCGGCCCAGAGCCCGTCGCGGAGCGCCTGGTTGAGCGCATTCCGCGCCGCGGGGCGGTCCATGGTGATGGTCGCGACGCCCGCGGCGAGCGCGTAGTGCACGCTCCCATCAGCCATCGGCGGCGCCCTCCTCCTCGATCACCGCGAGCACGAGGCCCGCCTCGACCTGCTGGCCGGCGCTCGCCGACAGCACGGCCACGCGGCCGGCGCAGGGCGCGCGGATCACCTGCTCCATCTTCATCGCTTCGAGCACGACCAGCGCGTCGCCCCTCGCTACCCGGTCACCCACCGCGACGCACACCTGCTTCACGAGCCCGGGCATCGGCGCCACGAGGGAGCCGGCCACGAGCTCGTCCTCGGGCTCGGCGAAGCGCGGGAGCACGCGGAGCGCGCTCGCGCCGAGCGCGCTGTCCACGAACACGCGCTCGCCGGCGCGCGATACCTCGTAGCGCCGCCGCACGCCTGCGGCCTCGAGCTCGATCACATCGGCGGACGCCGCGTGGAGGCGGGGCGCAGGGACGGGCTCGCCGTCCACGCGCGCCCGGAGGCCCTCGCGCGCGAAACGGTAGGACACGACGACGCGCACGCCCCGCCGTTCGAAGGCCTGCTCCTGGTCCGCGGAGGGAACGTTCCGCCAGCCCGACGGCAGGGCGGCGAGGACGCGCGCGTCCCGCCGACGCTCGAGCTGGAGCGCGAGTGCGGCCGCGAGCGCGTGGAGCCTCTCACCCTCCGCCCCGACTCGTGACGCGCCGAGCGTCTCGGGCGGGTTCCGCTCGAGGAAGTGTGTGTCGGTTCGCCCGGCCGCGAACTCTTGATGGCGGAGGATCCCGACGAGCAGGTCGCGGTTCGTCTGCACGCCGTGGATGCGCGCGCGCGCGAGGGCGGTGGCGAGCTTCGCGGCCGCCTCGGCGCGCGTCTCGCCCCAGGCAATCAGCTTCGCGAGCAGGGGGTCGTAGTGGACGGAGACCTCGGAGCCGCCCGCCACGCCCGCGTCCACGCGGAGCCCCGCGGCCGGCTCGATCTCGAAGCGGTGCAGCACGCCGGTCGCGGGCGCGAAGCCGCGCTCGGGGTCCTCGGCGTAGAGGCGCGCCTCGATGGCGTGGCCGCGCGGTGCGGGGAGCTCCGCCTGCGCCGGGAGCGCCCTCCCCTCGGCGACCTCGAGCTGCAGCCTTACCAGGTCGAGGCCGGTCACGAGCTCGGTCACCGGATGCTCGACCTGGAGGCGGGTGTTCACCTCGAGGAAGAAGAACTCGCCGGAGGGCGCGAGCACGAACTCGACGGTGCCGGCGCTCCGGTAGCCGATCGCCTCGCCCGCTGCGACCGCGGCCTTCGCGAGCGCCTCGCGGAGCGCGGCCGAGACCGCGGGGCTCGGCGACTCCTCCACGATCTTCTGGTGGCGGCGCTGGACCCCGCACTCGCGCTCGCCGAGGTGGATCACGCGACCGTGCGCGTCGCCGAAGATCTGCACTTCGACGTGGCGCGCGCCCTCGAGGTAGCGCTCGAGGTAGACGGTGCCGTCGCCGAACGCGGCTGCGGCCTCGCGCGCGGCCGAGGCGACCGCCTCGGCGAGCGCGTCCGCCTCGCGCACGATGCGCATGCCGCGCCCGCCGCCGCCGGCCGAGGCCTTCACGAGGAGCGGGAGGCCGAGCTCGCGCGCGAGCTTCGCGAGCGCCTTCCCCGCGGCGCCCGCCTCGAGCTCGCGGCTCGGGAGCTGCGGCACGCCGGCCGCCGCGAGGCGGCGCTTCGCCTCGAGCTTGCTCCCCATCGCGGCGATCACCTCGGGCGTGGGGCCGACGAAGACGAGGCCCGCGGCGCCGCAGACGCGGGCGAACGCGGCGTTCTCGGAGAGGAAGCCGTAGCCCGGGTGGACGGCGTCGGCGCCGGTCGCGCGCGCCGCCGCGACGAGCTTCGCGACGTCGAGGTAGGACTCGGCGGGGGTGGCGCCGCCGAGCGGCACGGCCTCGTCGGCCTCGCTCACGAAGGGCGCGCGGCGGTCGGGCTCCGAGAAGACGGCGACGGTCGCGATGCCCATCTCGCGGCACGTGCGCTGGATGCGCCGCGCGATCTCGCCGCGGTTCGCGATGAGGAGCTTTCGCATCAGACCGACGCTTCCATGGGGACGGCTTCTATGGGGACGTTGGTTGACTTGTTGACTCGCTTCATACGCCTTCGCCCGCTTCCTACCGGCCGACGACTCAACAACTCAACCAACGTCCCCGCCTCACATCCGGAACACGCCGAACGAGCGCGCGCCGGCGACCTCGTTCGAGCACGCGGCCGAGAGCGCCATGCCGAGCGCAGCGCGGCTGTCGCGCGGATCGAGCACGCCGTCGTCGAGGAGGCGCCCGCTCGTGAACTCCATCCACGACTCGCGCTCGATCTGCTCCTCGATCGCCGCGCGGCGCTTCGCGTCGGCGGCCTCGTCGAAGGGCTTGCCGGCCGCGGCGGCCGCCTGGCGCGCCACGATCGAGAGCGTGCCGGCGAGCTGCTCGGGGCCCATCACGGCCGTCTTGGCGTTCGGCCACAGGAACAGGAAGCGCGGCTTGTAGGCGCGCCCGCTCATGCCGTAGTTCCCCGCGCCGTACGAGCCACCCACCTGGAGCGTCAGGTGCGGCACCGCGCTGTTCGAGACCGCGTTCACCATCAGCGAGCCGTGCTTGATGATGCCGGCCTGCTCGTAGCGCTTGCCGACCATGTAGCCAGTCACGTTCTGGAGAAAGAGGAGCGGCGTGTCGATCTGGTTCGCGAGCTGGATGAACTGCGCGGCCTTCTGCGACTCCTGCGAGAACAGCACGCCCTGGTCGTTCGCGAGGACCCCGATCTCGTGGCCGAAGAGGCGCGCCCAGCCCGTGACGAGGTTCGTGCCGTAGAGCGGCTTGAACTCGTCGAACTCCGAGTCGTCGACGATCCGCGCGATCACCTCGCGGACCGGGAACGGCACCTTCGGATCCGCGGACGGGATCCCGAGCAGCTCCTCGGGGTCGTAGCGCGGCTCGACGGGCCGAGCCTGCGCGGCGGGGCCGCGCTTCGCCCAGTGGAGGCGCGCCACGATTCGGCGCCCGAGGCGGAGCGCGTCGCGCTCGTCGAGCGCCATGTAGTCGGCAAGGCCGGAGGTGCGCGCGTGCATTTCGGCGCCGCCGAGCTCCTCGTCGTCCGCGTCCTCGCCGGTCGCCATCTTCACGAGCGGCGGGCCGCCGAGGAAGACCTTGGCGCGCTCCTTCACCATCACCACGTAGTCCGACATGCCGGGCAGGTACGCGCCGCCGGCGGTGGAGCTCCCGAACACGAGCGAGATCACCGGCACACGCGCGGCCGAGGAGCGCGTGAGGCTCCGGAACATCGCGCCACCCGGGATGAAGACCTCGGCCTGACGCGGCAGGTCCGCGCCGCCCGACTCGACCAGGAAGAGCAGCGGCAGGCGGTTCTCGAGCGAGATCTCGTACGCGCGCAGCATCTTCGCGAGCGTATAGGGGTTGATCGAGCCGCCCAGGCTGGTCGGGTCGTTCGCGAGCAGCACGCACTCGGTGCCCTCGATCACGCCGACGCCGGTCACCAGGCTCGCGCCCACCCGGTACTCGGTGGTGGCGCCGGCGAGCGGCGAGAGCTCGAGGAACGGCGAGTCCGGGTCGAGCAGCAGCTCGATGCGCTCGCGCACGAGCAGCTTCCCGCGCGCGCGGTGGCGTTCGACGTAGCGCTCGCCGCCGCCGGCGCGCGCCTGGTCGAGCAGCGCCTCGAGCCGCGCCAGCTTCTCCTGCATGGCGGCGCGGTTGGCCCGGTAGCTCTCGGAGGCCGTGTCGAGGTGGGAGCGCAGGACGGGCATGTTCGAGGCGCACTCTAGTAGATTGGGGCCAGTGAGCCGAAGGAGGAGCCCAATGGCGACTGCCAGTCACGCGCCGGCCGCGGCGCCCGGAGCGCCGGCCTTCGGCCTCACCCCCGAGCAGGAGGCCACGCTCGAGCTCGCCGACAAGTTCGGGCGGGCGGAGCTCCTCCCCCTCGCGCGCAAGATGGACGACGAGGAGTGGTGGCCGCCCGAGGTCTTCCCGAAGCTCGGCCGCGCGGGGCTGCTCGGAGTCACGCTGCCGGCCGCGGACGGCGGGCCCGGCCTCGACGTGTTCGCGAGCGCGCTGATCCTCCAGGGCCTCTCGCGCTGGAACCAGGCCGTGGCGCTCTCCTGGCTCGCGCACGAGAACCTGTGCGTGAACAACATCCTCCGGAACGGGAGCGCGGAGCAGCGCCGGCGCTACCTCCCCGGTCTCGCGGACGGGACGAAGGTGGGCGCGCTCGCGCTCACGGAGCCGGGCGCGGGCTCCGACGCGCTCGGCAGCATGGCGACCACCGCCCGCCGCGACGGCGATCACTACCGGCTCTCCGGCCGCAAGCTCTACATCACGAACGGCCCGATCGCGGACGTGATCCTGGTCTACGCGAAGACCGCGCCCGAGCTCGGCCCGCGCGGCATCTCCGCGTTCCTCGTCGAGAAGGACTTCCCGGGCTTCGCGGTGGCGCAGAAGCTCATCAAGATGGGCTGCCGCGGCTCGCCGACCGGCGAGCTGGTGTTCGACGACTGCCGCGTCCCGGTCGCGAACCGGATCGGCGCCGAGAACGCGGGCGTCGCGATCCTGATGAGCGGGCTCGACCTCGAGCGCGCCGTCTCGGCCGCGATCCCGATCGGCGCCGCCGAGCGCCTGCTCGAGCTCTCGCTCGCCTACGCGCGCGAGCGGAAGCAGTTCGGGCGGCCGATCGCCGAGTTCCAGATGATCCAGGCCAAGCTCGCAGACATGTACGTCGCGCTGGAATCGATGAAGGGCCTCGCCTACAAGGCGCTCGCCGCGGTGAACGACCTCGAGCTGGGCGCGGGCGGGCGCGGCGAGGTGCACAAGCTCTGCGCCGGGGCGCTGCTCCACGCGGCGGAGGCGTGCTCGAAGGTCGCGAGCGATGCCGTCCAGATCCACGGCGGCGCCGGCTACATGTGGGAGATGGAGGTGAACCGCATCTACCGCGCGACCAAGCTGATCGAGATCGGCGCGGGCACGAGCGAGGTGCGGCGCATCATCATCGCCGAGGAGCTGCTGCGGGAGTAGCGGTGATCGCGAGGCCGATCGCTGCCGCTCTTTGTGCGATCCTCGCGCGACCGATGCGTATCGCGGCCGCCCGGACGACGATCCTGCTCGCCCTCGTGACGCTCACCGTCGGTCCCGCCGGCGCGCGCACCTTCCAGGTCAGCGAGGTCGAAGGCACCGCCAACGTCGAGCTCAGCTAGGCTTCCTCTGGCGAGTCGAGGATCGCGATCCGGACCTCGTCGCCATCGTGAACGGCGGAGACGCCGAGTCTGCGAACTGGGACGACGGCGACCTGAACTACGACGAGGGAATCGCCTCGAACGAGGTCCAGGCCAACCTCGAGCTGGCGGCGCGCTGGCGTTTCCTCGGCGCCTACGCGCGCGGCATCGGCTTCTACGACTTCGAGACCGAGCTGTCGGACCGCGAGCGGACCGAGCTCAGCCACGACGCCGGCCCGTGGGTCGGCAAGGACGTCGAGCTCCGCGACTACTGGCTCGAAGCGAGCCTCCGCCCCGGCGGCATGCCCCTGCAACTGCGCCTCGGGGACCAGGTGCTCAACTGGGGCGAGAGCACCTTCCTCCGCTTCGGCATCGAGACGGTGACGCCGCTCGACATCGCAGCGGGCCTGCGCCCGGCGAACTCGACGCGGGACCTCCAGATCCCGCAGGGCATGCTGTGGGGTGCGGCGAACCTCACCGAGACGCTGGCCGTGGAGGCCTTCTACCAGTACGACTGGGAGCCGGTGCGATCGCTCCCGATCGGCTGGTACCTGTCCGACAACGACGTGGTCGGCGTCGATGGACTGGGCGGCGCGATGTCCGGGGGCGGGCTCTTCTCCGACCAGGGCACCGACCTCGATGCCGCGTTCGAGCTGCCGCCCGGCACCCTCGGCTTCGACGCCGACTTCATGCGGATCCCGGGCCGCGGCAGCGACGAGCCGAGCGACCAGGGGCAGGCCGGCCTCACCCTCCAGCTGATCCTGCCGTACCTGAACTCCACCAAGCTGGCCTTCCACTTCCTGAACTACCACAGCCGCCTGCCGATCGTGAACGCGCGCACTGCCGACGCCGCGGCGGTGGCCGCCACCTCGTCGGCGGCCGTCGCCGCCCGCGCCGCCGCGCTCGCGTCGGTGTACGAGGCGGAGGGGCTCCCGCCGGACGCGGCCGCCGCGGCCGGGGCGAGCGCCGCCGCCACGCTCACGGTCGGCGAGTACGCGAACGCCGCGTCCTTCGCGATCGAATACCCCGAGAACATCCAGATGGTGGGCGTCAGCTTCAACACCGCGACGCTGCGCACGGGTACGCTCGTCTCCGCCGAAGCCTCCCACCACTTCGACTATCCCTTCCAGATCCTCCCGCTCGACGTGTTCACCGCGGCGTTCTCGGCGATCGAGTTCGCTCCCGCCTTCGGCGAGGGCCCGCTCGGTGACTTCGGCCCGGACGAGGTGATCTCGGGGGTCGAGCGGCTCGACAAGACGCAGCTCGAGCTCGGGCTCCGCCAGCTGCTCGGCCCGCGCCTCGGCGCCTCGCAGACGATCCTCGGGCTCGACTTCGGCTACGTGCGCGTCCACGACATGCCGGACGGCGATCTGTACCTCAGTGCTCCCGGCGTGACGGGCACGGGCGACTTCGACCACCTGCCCGACGCGAACTCCTGGGGCTACCGGCTGCTCGCGGCGCTCAGCTACGACAACGTCCTGGGCGGCCTCTCGGTGCAGCCCCGCGTGGCCTGGCTCCACGACGTGAAGGGCAACACGCCGGGGCCGGGCGGCGCCTTCGTCCAGAACCGCAAGGCCTTCAACGTGGGGTGCTCCATCGACTACACCAACACCTGGCTGCTCGAGCTCGGCTACACGCGCTTCTTCGGCGCCGGCCGCTTCAACCTGGTGAACGACCGGGACTTCGTGCGCTTCCAGCTGACCTACTTCTACTGACATGCGGTCGTCCTGGCTCGCGGTGCTCCTCGTGCTGCTCGCGCCGGCCGCGCGGGGCGGCGTGTCCGCGGAGGAGGCGGCACGCCTCGACCGCGAGCTGACGCCGCTGGGCGCCGAACGCGGCGCGAACACCGACGGCACGATCCCGGCGTGGAGCGGCGGTCTCTCCGCGCCCCCGCCGGACTTCCGGCCCGGCGGGCGACAGGTCGATCCCTACCCGGGCGATGCGATCCAGTACACGGTCACCGCCGCGGACCTCGCGGCGCGCGGCCATCTCCTCTCCGACGGCCAGAAGGCGCTGCTCGAGGCGCATCCGGACACGTGGCGCCTGAACGTCTACCCGACGCGTCGCTCGGCGGCCTACCCGACCTGGGTCTACGAGGCGGTGCGCGCGAATGCGACGCAAGCGCGTGTGAGCCTCGACGGCAAGGGCTCGGTCGCCGACGCGCGCGTGGGCCCGCCCTTCCCGATTCCGAAGAGCGGCGTCGAGGTGATCTGGAATCACAACCTGCGCTGGCGCGGTGCGCGGGTCGAGCGCAAGGAGGGCATCGCCGCGGTGACGCGGCTCGGCCGTTACCGCGTGGTGCTCCTCGACCAGCTGCTGGGCCTTCCCTATGGCGCCCGCCGGCCGGACGCGTTCGGCAAGGCCCACCCGAACGTCCTGCTCGCGCTCAAGGCGGCGATCGTTGCGCCGTCGCGGCTCGCGAACAACGCGTCGCTGGTGATCGAGCCGATCGACCAGACGAAGGACGCGCGCAAGTCGTGGATCTACGACCGGAACCTGCACCGCGTGCTCCGCCTTCCCTGGATCGCCTACGACTTCCCCGCGCCCTACAGCGACAACCTCCGCACCATCGACGACTTCTGGCTGTTCAACGGGCCACCCGATCGCTTCGCGTGGGAGCTGCTCGGCAAGCGCGAGCTCTTGATTCCGTACAACGCCTACCGCCTCCACGCCGACGATGTCGACGCCGGCGATCTGCTCGGACGGCACCACCTCGAGCCCGAGCGGGCGCGCTACGAGCTGCACCGGGTCTGGGTCGTCCAGGGGACGCTCCGGCCCGGCGCCAAGCACGTCTACTCGCGACGCGTCTTCTACGTCGACGAGGACAGCTGGCAGATCGCCGTGGCCGAGAGCTACGACCTGGACGGGCGGCTCTGGCGCGTGAACGAGGCGCACGCGGTCCAGCTCTACGACGTTCCCCTGCTGGCGAGCACGCTCGAGGTCTTCCACGACCTCAAGGAGCGGCGCTACCTGGTGAACGGGCTCGACAACGGAACCCACGCCTGGCGCTTCTCCGAGGGCAGCGACCCTCGCGAGTTCAGCCCGAACGCACTCTCGTACGACGTCCGCTAGACGGCCCGCCGCTCCCCGGCGGCTCGACCTAGAAGGTGTAGGCCGCGCCGAACAGCGGGCCCGCTATCTCGAGGTCCACGGGCCCGCGGTCGATCTCGAGCGTCCGCCAGCCGGCCCCGAGGGTCCAGTGCTCGCCGAGCCGGTAGTCCAGGTGACCCTGGAGCGACCAGGTCTTGTGCGACGAGCTCCCGATGCCGAAGCCGCCGTAGTCCCCCGCCGCGACGAACGTCAGGTTCTCGGTGAGGTGGGCACGGACGCGGCCGGCGGCGGTCATGTCCACCCAGAAGACGCTCTCGTCGGTGCGGAGCGAGAACGGGCCGAGGGGAGCACCGGGGTCGAGCTTCGCGTGGAGATGGGTGTCGAGCCAGAAGGCGCGGAAGTTCGGACCGAGGTCGAACGCGATGCGACGCTCGCCGCTCGCGTCGAAGAGCGGGAGCGAGAGCACCTCCCAGGCCGGCCGCAGCTCGAAGATGATCGCCTGGACCGTCGAGCGCACCTCGAACGAGCCCGGCGGCGCGGCGGGCAGCA
>Ga0187893_10003197_pt1 | contig 33896 bp, 21 predicted proteins | sample MA1701074metaG_FD_139574 | JGI IMG/M metagenome (GOLD analysis project Ga0187893, IMG submission 139574) | White microbial mat communities from a basaltic lava cave in the Kipuka Kanohina Cave System on the Island of Hawaii, USA - MA170107-4 metaG ...
CGGGAGTCGTAGGTTTGGCTCTGGCGCGTGTCACGCTCGATATCTTCTCCCGGCTTATCCATCAGACAGCGCCGCCAACGGTCCTCTTCCAGTTCCGGATCCCCGATTTCCCCATCGACCTCCACGTGTTTCTTTACATGCTGATCGTTGCCGGGTTGACCACAGTGCTGTTCGCGCTTGGACCCGCCGCGCAGGCGACGCGCGTAGCAGTATCCTTCGCGCTCAGGGGTGAATTCGGAGCTTTCCGCGCGTCGCGCATCCGCGACGCTCTCGTCGTGGGCCAGGTTTCCGCCTGTGTCATGCTGCTAGTGGCCGCCACCGTGTTGCTCCGCGGCGCCGGAAGGATGACGGACATCAACCGCGGCTACGACGCTTCGGGTGTCTACGGCGTCGCGAACCAAGGCCCCGAAGACGCCCGCGCGCTCCTATCGATCCTTGAACGGGAATCCTGGATAGATACGGTGGCGATCGTAGGATCACCTTTGAACGAGATGCGCTCTCTGCAGGTCGCCACTCCTGAACGGGCCGACTGGCGTAATGCTTACTATCACCGTTCCTCCGGCGAATTCTTTGGCCTTGTACGCATACCTCTGCTGCAGGGCCGCGCATTTACCCGGGAGGAGGGAGAGAATCAGGCACCCGTTGCCGTCATAAGTAACCTAGTGGCCAAACAGTTGTGGCCCGGGGAAGACCCCGTAGGCAAGACGATCTCTTTACAGCCGATCGAGCAAAGCGCGTGGCTTCCCCGATTCCGCTCTGTGACGGTGATCGGCGTGAGCGGCGATATCATCTCCAAGGCCAAAGATGGCGGCCCGCGGCGATCCATTCACTTCCCGGACACGTTGCGACCCGGCACGCTTGTGGCTGTGCGAGGCAAAGGCAGCCGGGAGCAAACGGGTCGCGACCTGCAAGCTGCGCTCGCGCGTGCGCCCGGCGCCACACATGGAGCGCGTGTCGTCGCACTGCAAGAGACGATCGATTGGGAAACCTATCCGCAACAGGCCGCATCCTGGCTCGCGACCCTGCTCAGCGTGGTAGCCTTGCTTCTGACGATTACGGGCATGTACGGCGTCCTCTCCTACCTGGTAAGCCAGCGAACCAAGGAGATCGGCATCCGCATGGCTCTCGGCGCCACGCAAGCCCAGGTCGCGCGGTTCATCCTGACATATTCTACGCGGCTCGCCGGCGCGGGGCTCCTATTCGGCACGGTGCTTGCGCTCGGCTTGCTGAAATACTCCGCCTCGACAGTCGACCTGCTGATCAACCTCTACGATATGCCCGCCTACTCGTTGAGCCTGATAGTGGTGGCGGCCGCTGCTCTGTTCGCCGCGCTGGGCCCAACTTGGCGCGCCTGCGGAGTCAATCCTCAGGACGCGGTGCGCTCGGACTGACGGGGCGCCTGTCTCCCCGATCAAGCGACGCGGCAGGCAAAACCCGCGCCACGACCATCAGGGAGTTATCGATTCCAAGTCTTTAACGGCTGGTCCGTTCAGGACCTGCCCGTACCGGCTAAACCGGGATCCATGGCACGGACAGTCCCAGGTTCGCTCGGTAGAGTTCCAAGCCACGATACAGCCAAAGTGAGGACACACGGCGGAGAATCTTCGAATAGCTCCATCCCGGTCACGGAATACGGCTAACTTGCGTAACCCGTCGCGCATCACGGCGCCGCTTTCGCACGGAATTTCTTCGATCGAGCTTACTTCGCCCGGAGTTACCCAGCCGGCATACTGCGCCGCCACGTTCCCGGTCTCACGCAAAAACACTGGCGCCGCAAGCAGAGACACGCGTGAGGGCTTATAGATTTCTTCCCAAGGATTTGTCCGGCCAAGAATCAGGTCGGAGATCAGCATTCCCGCGATCACGCCATACGTCATTCCGTTGCCCGAAAAACCTGTCGCCACGTGAATATTGGGCGAGTCCCCCGGGTTACGGCCGATGAATGCCAGTGCGTCTACTGATTCGATGATCTGGCCAGACCACGCATACAAAATCTTACCCGCGCCCGGAAAATGATCGTGCGCCCAACTTGCCAGCCGGTCAACGCGGCTGGCGCCGTCATCGTCTTGCCCGGTCTTATGGTCTTCACCCCCGGCAACCAGGAATCCGCCGTCATCGCAGACAGCCAGGCGTGCGTAGTGGTACGGCTCGCCAGTATCCCAATATAGGGCTCGGGGGAACTGTGGCGCATGAACCAGCGCAGCGACGGCATAGGATCGGTAGGCAGCCTGCTTCGTATGCACGGTTAGGATGTCATTGACGGGGTGTTGGTAGCCACAACCACTGCCCGGGCCTTCACAGACAAGCCCTGCGCCGTCACAACTTTCGCCGGATCGCCGGACTCGATCTGAGCGACGCGCGATCCACCGTACACCCTCCCCCCGAGTCGAAGGATGGCTTGGTACAGCCCAGTCGCAAACTTGAGTGGATGAAATTGAGCCTGGTTTGGAAAGCGAAGCGAATAGCCGGGATTGAGCGAGGGTAGCGGCGACCCTTGCGTAAGAACAGCCCCGGTCAACCCGGAGGCACGAACAGCTTTCAGTTCGGGCTCGAGGATTTCGAGAGGTCCCAGAAGATATCCATCGAGCCTCTCGAACTCACACTCGATTTCCTCATCCGCGACAATCTGTTCGATGAAGTCGATTGCCTTGGAATGACTCTGTACCGCCAATCGACTGGCGTCCTCCCCGTGAATCGTTTCCATTTCAAATTGACGCTTATCGAGAACATGGGTTAAATGGGCCGTCGTTCGTCCGGTTTCCCCGCCTCCGATACCATGCTGATCCAAAACGACTACCGAACGGCCCGCCTTAGTCAATAGGTATGCAGTTGTGAGTCCCGAGATTCCAGCTCCCACGACGCACACGTCGGCGGTTGCGCTTTCCTCCAAATGCGCCGGTAAGATAACTCCCGTCGTCCCCATCCATATTGACTGCGTCAATTGATTATAGGATTTGTCTTCCAATTGGCTCTGCAAGGGCTGCACTTGCATGGTGATTAGACAGACCCGGTAGCGGGACTGTTTCGGGCTGTCCAAATTCCAGACACTTGAACGAGGCTGTCGGTGCAGTTTTGGCAAAGGAATCAATGATTTTGGTCTTTGGCAGGTCTCTTGCACCTGCGACCGGGGAGAGCCACAGACGTATGCAACTTTTGAAATCCCTGCTGCCAGTATCGTTGTTGCTGTTGGGTGGAGTCGTCCTTCCAGGTCAAGAGAAGAAAGAGCCGGCTGCTGATAATACTGCAGTGAACAAGCGGGATCGTACTCCCGACGCCGTCACCGCAGACCAGCAAAAGATGAACAAGGCCGATCAGGAGCTGACTCGAAAGATCCGGCGGGCGGTCGTGAAAGAGAGTTCTTTATCAACCTATGCACGTAACGTCAAGATCATCGCCCGGGATGGAATGGTAACGGTCAAAGGGCCTGTTCGTTCAACCCATGAGAAGGAGTTGATCGTCAGCAAGGCCAAAGAAATTGCCGGCGCCGGTAACGTGACGGACGAGCTAACGATCGCGGCAGCCAAGCCGGAATAGAAAATACCAGACCAAGGAGCTACAGCAAATGGCAAACACCTCAGTATTCGGAATTTTTCCTAACCGCTCAACCCTGACCCATGCAGTTGAGCGGCTGAAACAAGCAGGTTACCGGAATACGGATATATCGGTGCTGTTCCCGCTAAACGAAGGCACCAAGGATATCGGCCACGAAAAGGCCACCAAAGCTCCCGAAGGGGCTGCGACCGGGGCGACCTCCGGGGCAGTGATAGGGGGGGTATTGGGTTGGCTCGCGGGAATCGGTGCGATCGCCATTCCTGGAATCGGGCCTTTCATTGCCGCCGGCCCGATTGTCGCGGCTCTCGCGGGCGCCGGCGGCGCTGGAGTCGTCGGTGGCGTTCTGGGAGGGCTAATCGGGCTGGGCGTGCCTGAATATGAAGCCAAGCGATACGAGGGCCGCGTGGTGGATGGAGGAATTTTGCTTTCAGTTCATTGCGACGACTCGGAGTGGTCAAACCGGGCCAAGAGGATTCTAGAGGAGTGCGGAGCGGACGATATCTCTTCGACATCCGAAGCGAAGGCAGACTATGCCAGCAGCAAACGCCCGGCGGCGCGCGTGTAATCGTTAATTAGCCGACATGACGCGTCTCACCACTCGGGTGGTGTTGGGTTATTATTCCGACGCAGACACAGCGCTCGTTCATTTTCGGGAGATAGGCAAGCAGCGACTTGGACGAATGGTTGTCTTACGCCGGGAGAGCGGCGAAACCTCGCTCTATCGAAAAAGCGGCCTTATTCCGGCCGTCCGACGGGGCGGGGTCGCCGCTCTAATTTTCTTAGCGGCATTCGGTATCTTCAGCTTTTTCCCCTTTACGGCCACCACTGCGGCGGCATTCACGATTATCGCTTCCTTTCTTATTTGGGGCGGATTCCGGATCGGAGCCGCGCGTTCCATACCGGCCGATGTAATCGCTCGATTCGGTCCCACATTGCTGCCGGGGGAAACCCTGCTCGTGGTGTGGGTAAGGGCCTCGAAGGTACCAGATGTACTCGCGCTCTTTCGCCAATCCGATTCGCCGTCCACGTTCATATTACGGCCCGATCCATCCACTGCGGCGGAATTGGAAGAGGTATGCGCCCAAGAGCCCCTGAGCCCGGACCAGTTGCGCAGCCATGCCGTGGAGCTTGCCCAGCAGATTTCGCCCCTGCCGCCAGCCAAAAGGCACCACCCGTTGCTCGAAACGCTGAGCCGATGCGAAGTGGACCTGGAAGGGGTTAGCCGGGACCTTGTCGAATCCACCCAACTGGAGAAACCACTGAGTAATGCCTCGGAGTGGTTGTATGACAACTTCCATTTGATCCGATCCAATGTCGCTGAGATTCGCCAGAATCTACCGAAGCATCATGACAAGATCTTGCCTGCGCTCAAAAGGGAGGATGGCCAGATTGAGTTCCGTATTTACGCAATCGCCGCGTCGCTCGCACACAGTACGGATTCGGCCGTCACAAGTTCCAACCTCACCGATTTTCTTGCTTCTTATCAGACGGCCCAACCGTTGACCATTGCGGAGCTTTGGGCCTTCCCACTCATTTTGAAGTTGGTCCTGATCGAACAGCTTTGCCGTCTCGGCCAGCGCGTTTCATGGGCGGAGCGGCAGAGGGACCTGGCCTACTTTTGGGCAGACCGGCTGATTCATGCCAATAGGCAGGGACAAGAACATTTGGACCGGCTGCTGGATGAGCTGGAGCATGAACCGGCGATCGCTCAATCCCCCTTTGTCGTCAGATTAACGGAGCAATTGCACGATGATGAAATAACACTCACCTCCGTCCGTGAATGGTTGGAGCGGCATGCCGGACCATCCCTGGCCGACGCGGTTCGGCAGGAGCACGCGGGGCAGGCGCGCGACAGGGTATCGATCGCAAACGCAGTCGGAAGCTTGCGCCGTCTCGCCCAGATCGACTTCAAGGAAGCCTTCGAACAGGTTAGCCATGTAGACGGAATTCTTCGCAAAGATCCCGCCAACGTGTATGGGCGCTGCGATTTTGCAACGCGGAACCAGTGCCGCACGGCTGTAGAGCAGATCGCGAGACATGGAACGCTCCATGAGGTCGAGGTTGCGGAGATCGCGGTGCAGATCGCCGCGGCGGCCTGCGCCATTCCACACACGGAACAGTGCCATGTAGGCTACTATTTGCTCGACGACGGCCTGGAGGTTCTGGAGAAGCGGGCGAGCTACCGGACCCCGCTCCCGCAGATCGTACTGCGCATTCTGCAGAGACATGCCACTTTCAGCTATATCAGCTCGATTGTCCTGTTCAGTACGGTTTTCGTCCTGTTCGCATCGGCGCTCAGCTACCAAAGTGGAGTACGTTCCCCATTCCTGCTCATTCTTTTTTCCGTGCTGGCATACTTTCCGGCCAGCGAGCTGGTGGTCCACATCGTAAATGAACTGATCGTTACGATCTTCCCTCCCCGCACCTTGCCGAAAATGTCCTTCGAGCGCGGAATTCCCGAGGACTGTTCGACTCTGGTTGTGGTTCCGATGATGTTGCTGACACCGGAATCGATTCGGACCGAAGCTGAGAAGTTGGAAATACGGTATTTGGCGAATAAGGATTCCAGCCTCCACTTTTCCCTCCTGTCCGACTTTACAGATGCCCCCGAGGCTCACATGCCTGAGGACGACGGGCTCCTTGGAATCGCTTTGGAAGCTATCGGAGAACTGAATGAGCGCTATCCGGGGGAGCGTTTTCTCCTTTTCCACAGGCCGCGGCGCTGGAGTGACAGCGAAAACCGATGGATTGGATGGGAGAGAAAGCGAGGCAAGATTGAAGAGCTTACGCGTTTTCTCTGCGGCGAAACCTTGCCCTATGAGCGTTTCCTGATCGCGGGCCGCTTGCCCGAGCAGGTTGAGTTCGTCATCACATTGGACGCGGATACCCAGCTCCCGGCCGGCGCGGCCCGGCGAATGATCGAAACCATCGCTCACCCGCTCAACCGCGTCCGGCTGGCTGAGGACGGGCGCACCCGCAGCCGTGGTTACACGATTATCCAACCCCGCGTCAGCATCACGTTGCCAGGTACAACCGCCACCCGATTCACTCGGCTCTTTACCGACGCGAGTGGCACGGACCCTTATTGCCAGGCCGTCTCCGACGCATACCAGGATTTGTTCGGGGAGGCTATCTATCATGGGAAGGCGATTTTCGACGTGCGGGCCTTTCACCAGATCCTCTCCGGGCGCTTCCCTCCGGAATCTCTCCTCAGTCATGACTTGATCGAGGGGGTATATGTAGGCGTCGCGCTCGCCAGTGATATCGAGCTCTTCGAAAACTTCCCCTACGATTATCAAAGCCACAGCAGACGATTACACCGCTGGATTCGGGGCGATTGGCAGATCGCACCCTGGATCTTCTGGAAAGTCCAAACCGCGGACGGATGGGAGAACAACCCCCTTTCCGCCATCAGCCGGTGGAAAATCCTGGATAACTTGCGGCGCAGTCTTGTGCCGGCCGCATCGGTTGCTCTGCTGGTGATTGGTTGGCTCATCGGCGCCGCGCCGGAGGTATGGAGCGGCTTCACCGGTCTGTGCTTCGCCTTTCCTGTTCTCGCGCAAATGCTCAACAGCGCCGCGATGTGGATCCAGGGGCGGCGCACTCGGATCATAGGGCAGAGGCGGACGGAGTTGGTCCGGCTGATTACGACGCTCGCCTTCTTGCCGCATCAGGCGTGGATATCCCTCGACGCGATTGCGCGCGTACTATACCGCCGTTCGGTCAGCCGCCAGCATCTTCTCGAATGGGAAACCGCGGAGCTGACTCACGTGCACGCGGCCCGTCATCTCAACCTCGTCTTCTTTCAAATCGTCGTGATCTGTCTCCTGACCGCCGTCCTGATGATGGTTCTCTTCCCTCGAGGACTTGTGGGCCCTCCGTTTCCATTTCTCGCACTCTGGCTGGCGGCGCCGGAAGTGCTTCGATGGATCGGAAATCCGAACCGGCAGCCGGCCGGGGTTCACCTTCACGAGACTGACCGGCTCCTGTTGCGCAAGGTGGCCCGCGAGACCTGGCGCTACTTTGATGACCTCGTAGGCCCGCGAACCAATTGGCTCCCCCCGGATAACTCCCAGGAAGCTTTGCGCGTCGAAGTGGCCCAACGAACGTCACCAACCAATATCGGCATGTGGCTTACGTCGGCCCTTGCGGCACGCGACCTTGGTTACCTCACTCCGGACCAATTCGTCGAACGATGCCTGGAAACGCTCACGACACTCGAGAAACTGGAGCGGTATGAAGGGCACCTGTTGAATTGGTATAACATTCAGACCCTCGAGCCTCTCAACCCGCGTTACGTCTCGACGGTTGACAGCGGGAACCTGATCGCCTGCTTCTGGCTCCTGGAGGCAGGCTGCCGGGAACTACTGTCAAGCCCGCTGCTAAGCCCCGTATGTCTGCGCGGGCTCAGCGATACGCTGAATGTGGCGCACGAAACCATTGATCGCCGCTCCCATTCCGGTATTCCCTTTTCCGCACTCGGGAACCTTTTCCGGGCAGGCGGCGCGAGCTCCGGGATCGCGGAACGCATCCGCCTGGCCCGGGAACCCGCTCATCAACTGGTGGAGTCTTTGCGATGGGGAAGCGGAGACAACACCGAACGCGCCTACTGGTTGACTCGGCTCGAGCAGCACGTCACCGATTGGCGGCGGATTGTCGACCGCTATCTTCGATGGCTGGAGCTCCTCGCCGCCCCGCCGCAAGATTTCCTTTCGCCGTTGGGAAAGGCGGCGGTCGAAGCCAGGCGGCAGTCTCTGCACCATTCGCCATCTTTGAGTGATATTGCCAACGGCCCCAGCGAACCGCTTCGTACCTTGTTGTCATTCCGCAGCTCGCCGGGCACGATCGGAAGGTCTCAGCTCAGTTGGCTCGAGGAGCTTGCCAGTGAATACGGGCGGTCCCAAACCCTAGCCAGCGAAGCCATCTCACGCCTCGAGAATCTGGCAGCCCGCATGGCGAAGCTCGCCGATGGGGTCAACATGAAGTTTCTTTACGATCAGAGCCGGCGTCTATTCAGGATCGGCTATAGCATCGGTGGCCCACTGGACGATTCGACCCACTATGACCTTCTTGCCAGTGAGGCCAGGCTGAGCAGCCTGATTGCCATCGCCAAAGGCGATGTTCCGATCGACCATTGGATGGCCCTCGGCCGTCCGTACGTTTCCGAAGCGGGAGGACAACTCCTGCTTTCCTGGAGTGGCACGATGTTCGAGTATCTGATGCCGCTGCTGTTCAACTATGCCTACGAAAATTCGATGCTGAATCATTCCTGCCGCCTGGCGGTAGAGCGGCAAATCGAATACGCCCGGGAGCGGGGAATCCCGTGGGGTATCTCTGAATCGGCGTTCGCCGCGCTCGATGCGCATCAAACGTATCAATATATGGCCTTCGGTGTCCCGGGACTGGGAATGAAGCGCGGGCTCGAAGACGATTTGGTGGTTTCCCCCTATTCGACCGTGCTCGCGCTGATGGTAGACCGCCCCAGTGCAATCGAGAACCTGAAACGTCTGGATCAAGCCGGATTGCGCGGGCGGATGGGGTTTTATGAAGCCCTGGACTACACCCGCCAGCGCTCCCGCGAGGGCGGCGGGGGTGTTGTGATCTATGCCTACATGGCGCATCACCAGGGAATGAGTTTGATGGCTATCGACAACGTCCTGCATCGCGACATCATGAGGAAGCGCTTCCATAGTGATCCCAGGATCCGCGCCGCGGAATCGCTGTTGTTTGAAGGAATCCCGAAGCTGCGGTCGCTGCTTCCACGAGCTCAACCGGACGAATCCGTGGCCTTCCGTCTTACCGTCGAAGCAACCGTACCGCCGGACCGCATCTTCGGTCACAACACACCCGTCCCCAGGGCTCATCTGTTGGGCAATGGACGCTATTCACTGTTCCTCACCAATTCCGGCGGTGGATATAGTAAATGGCAGGATATCGAGATTACGCGGTGGCGGGCTGATACTACACGCGATCATTGGGGTGCATTCTGCTATATCCGAGACGTGCGAAGCGGCAAGGTCTGGTCCGCTGCCTATCATCCAGCGGATTCGGCGGAAGAAGATTACTCGGCAATCTTCAGCGCCGATCGCATTGAGTTTTTCCGGCGCGATAGTGGAATCGACTGCCATACCGAGGTGACCGTCAGCCCGGAAGACGACGCTGAGATCCGCCGGATTACTTTGACCAACCGGTCGCTTCGTTCGCGCCTGCTGGAGTTGACCAGCTTCTGCGAGCTGTCTTTAGCACCTCATGCTGCGGACCGGTCTCATCCGGTGTTCAGCAAGCTGTTCGTCCAGACGGAGGTCCTGCCGGAATTGAAGGCTCTTCTGGCTACACGCCGGGCGCGGTCTCCGAGGGAAGCCCCGGTCTGGATCGGCCAGTTGGTGTTTGGCGGCGAGGAATCCACCTCCTTCCAATACGAGACCGATAGGGCAATCTTCCTGGGGCGCGGGAACGGATGGGATCAACCAGCAGGTCTGAGCGAGCCGCTCTCGGGTAGCTGCGGAACCGTGCTCGACCCGATCTTCGCGCTGCGCCGGCGAATTGAAATTGAGCCGCGCGAGAGGATTCAGGTTACCTTCGTCATGGTTGCGGGGGAGACGCGGGATGCCGTGGTCAAGCTCCTGGAGCGCTTTCGGATCGCCGAGGCCTGTCATCGCACCTTTGAGTTGGCCTGGACTCACGCCCAGCTGAATTTCCGTTATCTCGGAATTCAGACCGAGACGGCGCACCGCTTCCAGGAGTTGGCCAGCCACATGGTTTTTCCAAATCTTCGCATGCGCGCTCCCATCGACCGAATACGGCGCAATAGGCTGCACCGGTCCCGGCTCTGGGCGCACGGTATCTCAGGAGACCTTCCGCTCATGGTCGTAACCGTGGCGGACCACCGCGGTATACCGTTGGCCCGGGAGGCGCTGCTGGCCCATACCTTCTGGAGGATGCGGGGGTTCAAGGCCGACTTGGTATTTCTGAATCAGGAATCGCAAGGCTATGAGCAGCCACTGCGGGAACAGTTGTTGAAGCTGATCCAGGCGCATAGCCTGTACACCGGAAGTGACCGCCCGGGTGGCGTTTTTCTTCTGAATTGGCACCAGCTTCCGGATGACGAATTGACGCTTTTGCTGACCGCGGCCCGTGTGAGTCTTGGTCCGGGCCGAAGTTTGGTGGAGCACTTGTCCCGATCAGACGTTAGCCTGATACCACGGCGCCTTCTTCCTCCCGAAAGGCCCGTAAGGAGGCCACCGCATCCTTTGCCGTTTCTGGAACTACCCTACTTTAACGGCCTGGGTGGTTTCTCCGGTGACGGACGGGAATACTCGATTTATCTCGCACCGGGGCTGCAGACTCCCATGCCTTGGGTCAACGTGATGTCGAATCCCTCTTTTGGTGCGCTGGTGAGTGAAAGTGGGCCGGGGTTTTGTTGGTATGGAAACAGCCAGACGAACCGGCTGACTCCTTGGGGCAACGACCCTATCATCAACCCGTCGGGAGAAGCGGTTTACGTCCGCGACGACGACACCGGCGAGGTATGGACGCCAACTGCTTTGCCGATCCGGGAGGAGGAGGCCTACCGCGCCAATCACGGCGCCGGTTACACCCGTTTTGAATACAATGGCCACGGAATCGAACAGATCCTCCTCGCCTTCGTTCCGGTCGATTCGCGCGGCGGAGATCCGGTTCGGATTCAGATACTGCAATTGAAAAACATTTCCGGAGAGAGTCGCCGGTTGAGTGTGATTCCGTTCTGCGAATGGGTGCTGGGCACGGACCGCGAAGAGACACAACAGTTTCTTCTCATGGAATGGGACGCCTCCTGCCATGCTTTGCTCGCGCGCAATCCTCACCATGCGGAGTACGGCGGACATATCGCCTTTGCGGCAGTCAGTCCCGAGCCGATCAGTTACACCGCGGATCGGTCTTTCTTTCTTGGAAGAAACGGCTCGCGCCGGAGACCCATGGGTCTCGAGCATCAGCGGCTATCCGGTCGAACCGGGGCTGGGCTCGATCCCTGCGCGGCCTTTCAAGTACAGGTCACGCTGGAGCCCGGTGCACGTCAGGAAGTGATCTTTATACTCGGACAGGCGGAAACTGTCGAAGAGGCGCGCCGCCTGATCCGGTCCTATCGGGATCCCAAGCAGGTGAATAACTCCTACGGTGGGACGTGCGAGCATTGGGACGCTCTGCTATCGGCCATTCAGGTGCGAACGCCGATCCTTTCGGTAAACTTCCTACTCAACCGCTGGCTTCTGTACCAGTCCTTGAGCTGCCGTTTCTGGGGCCGTTCGGCGATGTATCAGTCCGGAGGCGGCTTCGGATTCCGGGATCAGCTTCAGGATATCCTCGCTTTTGTCTGGACCGCTCCTGAGATCACACGAAAGCATATTCTACGGGCAGCCTCCCGCCAGTTTGTGGAAGGCGATGTCCAACATTGGTGGCATCCCCCGTCGGGTGTCGGAGTCCGGACCCGGTGTTCAGACGACCTTCTGTGGTTGCCGTTTGCTGTCTGTCACTATGTCCGTGTGACGGGCGATCACCAAATCCTGGACGAGAATGTGCCGTTTCTGGAAGGGCCGTTACTCAAGGATGGGGAGGGGGATGCCTATTTTGTTCCGGCGACTTCCCCCGTGGAAGAGAGCCTGTTCGAACACTGCCGCCATGCGATCGAGAGAGCCAGCAAAAGGGGATCTCACGGATTACCTCTGATCGGGTCAGGGGATTGGAATGACGGTATGAATCTTGTAGGGGAGCAGGGGAAAGGAGAAAGTATCTGGCTAGCCTGGTTTCTGATCGATGTTCTGAACCAGTTCGCGGACCTGTGCGAAGAGCGCGGCGCTGTCATAGCTGAAAACTACAGGCGAATGAGCGAGGAGATCCGGGCCGCTGTTGAATCCTCGGGATGGGATGGTGACTGGTACCGGCGCGCCTACCATGACGATGGAACGTCACTCGGTTCCCGTGAATCGCCGGAAGCCAAGATCGACTCGATTGCTCAATCATGGGCGGTAATCAGCGGCGCGGCCGAGCCCATGCGCGCCAAGCGCGCCATGGAAGCGGTGGAACAGCTCTTGGTAAAGGATGCCGAACGGCTCGTACTTCTCTTCGATCCGCCGTTTGATCACTCGCAACCGCACCCAGGCTACATTCAGGGATATCCGCCGGGTGTTCGCGAGAACGGTGGGCAGTATACGCATGCAGCTCTCTGGGTGGCGCAAGCCTTTGCTCGCCTGAGTTATGGCGATAGAGCCGTGAGCGTGCTTCAGCTCTTGAACCCGGTGGAGCTCACTCACAGTCCCGGAGATGTGGCTCGCTATCAAGGCGAGCCCTATGTCGTCGCCGCCGATGTGTATCGCTTGGATGGACGCGTCGGCCGCTGTGGCTGGACCTGGTACACCGGATCGAGTGGCTGGATGTACCGCATTTGGATTGAGGAAATTCTCGGCCTTCAGTTGCGAGGCGATTCACTGCAGATTCGCCCGGCATTGCCGCGCACTTGGCCCGAGTGCTCCATGACGTATCGCTACCGCAGCGCCACGTATGAAATCGTGATCAAGAACGTAACCTCAAGCCGTCCTCGCACTTACTCCGTGACTCTGGACGGGCAACTTGTGTCCGGTGATCTCGTTCCCCTCAGCAACGATGGCCGAATACACAATGTCACTGTGCAGTTGGGTGAGCGGGAAGAACTAGAAGGCTTGGCTGGTAACAGGGTCAGCCTTGGCGCGGACAATGAACCGGCTAGGGGCCGGACCCACCCAGTAGAACGGGTAGCAGGTGACTAAAGTCAAAAGGGTTTCTTGCGAAGGCTGGAGGACGCTGATCTCGGTTGGTGGAACGACCTGGATTTCACTGACCGTGTAAGAACGGCGGCCGGTGGCATCCTGCACCCAAATCTCATCCCCAGCCCGAACGTCTTTGAGCAAGCGAAAGTGAGTGTCACGATGGCCGGCAATCACCGAGTTTCCACGCGATCCGGGCAGGGCTGTTCCAGCGACATGACCTGGATTCCGGCGGAGTAGTTTCTTGGTTGTTCCTTCGATTATGGTCAAGTCTCTTCCCAACCGGGGAAAGGAAAGACGGCAGACTTGAGCGCCTGGCTCTGGGGTTCGGGGAGGGCTGTGTTGGAGCTCTGGAACGGAAGGGGCAGCAGGATCGGGACTAGGGCTCAATGCAGTGGGAACGGGATCCTCCAATAAAAACCAATAGAGGGAGTGGCCTCCTTCGATTAAGAGCACCACTCCCGCTATGATCGCGAGCCGCGCACACCAGGAGCGTACGCGGCTTACGCGAACCCTTCTTCTAGGCACGGCGTAACAGTAGGCCCAACGAAAGGAGCGCTAGTCCACCGGCTAACGTGATCAGCCAATTATCCGCGGTGTCCGGCATCGTGGCCGCTTCCTCGGTGCTGGGCTTGGCCGCAGCGGCGGCTAAGCGATCACGCTCTTCCTGGGCTAAACGATCCCGTTCGGCCTGGGCTACGCGGTCCCGCTCTTCCTGGGCTAAACGATCCCGTTCGGCCTGAGCCAGACGATCACGTTCTTCCTGGGCTAGACGATCCCGCTCAGCCTGAGCCAAGCGGTCTCGCTCGGCTTGAGCCAGGCGATCCGCTTCAGCCTGTTTGTCGCGCTCAGCCTGGGCGAGGCGCTCTTGCTCGGCGCGCTCCGCCGCGGCTTTATCTTCGGCCTCCTTCTGTTCCGCCTGAGCTGTTACCGAAGTAGTGGCAGAAGTGCTCTCGTACGTGGCCGCTACTGAATAGGACTCACTGAGCTCCTTCATCCGCGACTTGACCTCATCCGGCAGAACGAACTCGTATCCATAGTCCTTCCCCTGGATCCAGATCTTATCGAAGTAGTAGTCCTTGCCTATGTGATGAAGGACCACCTTTGTGTCCTCGGGCGTCTTGTTATCCAAGGTTGGAATTGTCATCACGGTGGTTTCCAACTTCATACCTCCATCTCGAAAGATGTGAAGTACGCGGTTGTTCGTCGGACCAGTCATTTGACGAATCTCATACGCTCCCGGCTCCAGGACAATGCCGCGAATGGTCACTGGATAGGGTAAATTGACGTTTACTTTGTCGTGCATCGGGCCCTGGGCGACACCGGTAGCGAGGAAGATCGCTACTAACGCTCCAGAGACTGCAATTGGCTTACTCATATTGGTCTCCTTTTCAAACCTCTTTGAATTTATTCTGGGCCTCCCGCAGGCGAGCCGGAATCCGGACACGTGCAACCAGTCCCCATGGCGCATCCCCGGCAACAGAACTCTTGGCCCTCGAGCTGATATCCTTCCTCCTCAGGCCATTGCTCTTTGTACATGCCGCAGTTTGGGCACGTCGGCTCGACCTCCGGTCGGGAATAAGCTGGTTCACTACTTGTTCGCATAATCTTTGATCCTCATTCTCAACGGCCTACGGCTCTACTGGCGGCCACAGCCTTCGCCCCTGTTTGTGCACGTAGGCAGCCAAAGACGGTGAAGTCATCGGTTAGCATCGCCTTCCACTTCTGTTTTCGATGTACCGCTGTTTACGTGTGCCAATTCTGTACATCCGGTAAGAGTGGGGCGGCGCCATTCGCTGCCGTTCGGTCACTTGCTCTGTCTAGGCGCGGCTCACCTTGAGCAGATTGTTCACACGCTTTACACCATCGGTCTCCCTGGCGATTCGCTCCGCTTCGGACTTCGCCTCGAGCGACTCGACTGTGCCTCGCAGCGTGACGACATTGTTCAATACATCCACGTTGATCTTGCGCGCTGGAGTATCAGCGTCACTCATGAGCTTGGTAACGATCTTGGTGTGAATCCAGGCATCATCGAGCGAATTTCCGATTTTGTTCCCCAGAGACTTTGCCTTATCCCGCGCTTCTCGCGCCAGATCCTCGGTGTACTCAGTGCGGGAAACTTCCCGTGCCTTAACATCAATCCTGTCGGTGAGAAGCAATCCCGGATTGGCCTCCTTGGCCAATTCGATTGCCTGGCCGCGAACTTGTTGCGAAGGCACGGTGCCGGAAAGAGTCGCCTCGTTCCGATCGGCATTCGCGCTGACATCGATCTTGCTATCGCGTACGGCTGGATCGGAATCGAGCTTTGATTTGATTTTTCGCTCGAGATCCGAATCGGTCATCTTGGCAGCCGTCGTGGTTCTGGGTGTATCGGAGCATCCTGCCAGAACAATCAGCGCCAAAGCTGGCCCAGCGGTCCATTTTAAGATTCTCATTTGCAATCCTCCTCGGGCCGCCTTCGCAGTATCACGAGCAGCGGCCCTCGCTGTTCATAATGCACGTACCGTGCCATACATGAGCCAACTAGGTGCAAATTGGCCCTTTTCGTGCACACACGCCAGTATCTGGAGCATCAGTCTCTCAACCATTACCGTCTTGGCCGTGGTTCTCTTCCTCGGTTACGCACAGGCTGTGTTCGTACCCCTTGTGCTCGCGGTTTTGATTGCATACCCGTTGGATCCAATCGTCACGGCGATTACAAGACTGCGCATTCCTAGAGCTTGGGCGGCCGGATTGGTAATAACAGGCGTGCTGGCAGGGGTCGGATTCGGCGCCTACACACTGCGACACCACGCAATGGCTGTACTGGATGGCCTCCCAGAGGCGGCACGAAGGATTCGGGCGTTAATGCAGACGGGTTTGACGGCTTCGAACAGCCTAGATCCTCTCGATAGGATCAGCCGTGCGGCGACGGAGATCGAAAAGGCGGCGGCAGCAGCGGAAGGAGCCAAGCCCGCACCGCAAGGCGTTACAAAAGTGCAAGTCGAGGAGCCCGCCTTTCGCGCGCAGCAGCTTCTCTGGACAGGCTCTATGGGCGCGGCCGTATTGGCTGGCCAAGTGATTGTTGTGATCTTCCTCGTCTATTTTCTGCTCGCATCGGGGGACCTCTACAAGCGCAAGTTGGTGAAGGTTTTCGGTAAGACAATCGCCGGAAAACGCGTCACGACAGACGCTATCAATGAGATTCACAGTCAGATTGCTCGGTTCCTGTTGGTTCTGCTGGGCACTAATCTGATCGTGGGTGTTGCCACAGGGATCGTGCTTGCGATCCTCGGGGTTCAGCACGCCGCGATTTGGGGCATCGTTGCTGGAGTACTGAACTCGATCCCATACTTTGGCCCTGTCATTGTAACGGTAGGACTCGGACTGGTTGGCTTATTGCAATTTGGGACGATGGCCGCGGCACTGCGGATAGCGTTTCTGGCACTCTTGATTACAACCCTGGAGGGCTATCTACTGACTCCTATATTCATGGGTAGGGTAAGCCACATCAGTAGTTTGGCTCTGTTGATCTCACTGCTTTTCTGGAGCTGGCTGTGGGGCCCTATTGGCACGATTGTCGCCGTTCCGCTGACGATGATTATCAAGATTACGTGCGAGCGGATCCAGGGGCTGGAACCGATTGGTGAACTCTTGAGTGAGAAGTGATCGCACCTGTTTTGCTGGCTAGAGGCCGGAGGATTGCGCCTTATAGAGGACTCCGTCCTTCATCACGAAGACCACCCGTTTCATCGCGGTGATGTCCTCCATCGGATTTCCATTCACGGCAATGACATCGGCGAGTTTTCCTGGCTCCAAACTGCCAACGCGATCCTGCCATCCGATCAATTCCGCGGCAGTGCTGGTGGCCGAGCGCAAGATCTCCAACGGCGGCATACCGTAGCGCGCCATCCAGATGAATTCCTGACCGGCGTTTTCATGATTCCCGCTCAGATCGGTGCCGAATGCAATCTGGACTTGCGTTTTCAGAGCGCGCTCGAAAGTCTCCTTGTGACGAGCGGTGGTCCCAGTCATCAACCGGCGACGTTCAGGCGTCATCTTGATCGGATCATCCATCCCCTGAAGATACGCCATCAGTGTCGGCACCCAGTACACACCTCTCTCCTCCATCATCTTGAATGTGGCGTCGTCGAGATACATGCCATGCTCGAGCGATGCCACTCCGGCCTTGATCGCCGTCTGGGCAGAGGCGGTGTTGTAGACATGCGCTGCGACTCTCACGCCGACCTTTGCGGCTTCGTCGACGATCGCTTTCATTTCCTCGAACGAAAAAGTCGGAAACGCGGCAAGCCTGTCCGGATTCGAAGCGCCTCGCCTCCGGTGATCGGCGTAGATTTTGATGACATCCGCGCCGTTGGCGAGCTGCTCGCGGACGGCTCGTCTCACGGCATCGACACCATCCGCGATTTGCGCTCCCTTCGGAATCTCAACATCGGACGAATAACCGTACGGGGTGTATCCGCCCGTCACGCTCAACGCTCGCGTGGCGCACTGCATACGTGGGCCGATTACGAGTCCGTCGTTGATCGCGTCGCGAAGCGCGGCGTCGCCATAGCCCGCGCCTTCCGTTTCAAGATCGCGGATGGTTGTGAATCCGGCGAGTAACGTCTTGCGTGCCGCCACGGTCGCCCAGATCGCGCGATATTGAAGCGACTTCTTCAACAGCGCGTCATCATAAGCGATGCCATGCAGAAACATGTGTGTATGGCAGTCGATCAGACCCGGCATGACCGTCATCTGTGACAGGTCGATCACTTTCGCGCCAGCGGGAATTGGAAGAGCGGGACCCAGAGCGCGAATGCGATTGCCTTCTATCACGAGAACGACATTGTTCTGCAAGGCGAGAGTCTTGCCGTCGAAGAACCGGCCACATCGAATCGCAGTCACCTCAGCGGATTGGCCGGCTGCGGCGGCCACGAAGAGACTCAGTGCGAACCAACGCGGCATAGAATCAATTGTGAATCAATTCTGACGCATGCTTTGCGTCAGACGCAGCGCTGCGTCCAGTCCACCGGCACGTTGTATACCGGGCACGAAGAACTGGCGCAGGAAGTCCTCGTCCTTTCCGTGAAAGCCTTCGAGTTCCGCCTTGAGAGCGAGGCCGGTATCGGCGACGGCCGCGGCGAACAGGCACCACACGCCAGCCTTGCCGGTTCCGCGCAGCTCGATCTTCTCGGAAGTCTGCTTTCGAAGGAACGCGAGCGCTGTCAGAATGTCTTGAACGCGGTTGGCGTCATCGCTCCGGTTAAACGTAAGGAAATAGCGGTGAGACCGGTCCCGTGGAGCAACGGTAGCGCCCGTCTGAAAGGCATCTATCAGCAAGACGGGCCGGCCTGCCGACAGCGCTGCCTGCACCTGCGGACTCTTGCGCGCCGCTGCCGAACCTCCCTCATCCACGAAAAGCAAGGGGGAACCTTTCCCGGCCCGCCACGCGCCCGGCACACGATCGCGGCGATCGGTGCGGCTGAGAACGATACTTTCGCCCGACATCTCTGTTAGCATCCGTAACGGCCATTCGGTCCCCAATGCGTACGCCAGGCGCCGCCGCAAAACGGCGAGATCCCGCGTCTGCTCCGCCTGCCGTGCCGCGGTTTCCCTCCAGTAGCGGAAGAGCTCGTCGTACGTTTTTGCATTCTCCGGCAGCGTCCTGCCTTGCAAGGCCAGCATGTCTTCGAGCTTTTCGATCGTGAGCGGCTTCTCCTGGAACTTTCCCGGATCGGTTTCGTTCAGAATGTGTTTGCCGAAGAATCTATAGACAGCCTCGCGGCTGTCCCGATTGTAGTTGTGCTGCGCCTCGACTTCGACATTCTCAATGCTATGGATCTTGCCAAAGAGCGAATAGATTCCGCGCGTCACAATATATTCCTCGCGCGGCGTGTTGCGGCTCTGGTCCCAGGGACTCGAGACCAGAATCATCGGTCGCGGCGCGGCCAACGCGGCGATCTCGACGTTGTAGGTCTCCAGCCGCAGGTTGGGCGCGTTTTCGCAGGGCGACCCGCCCTGCATGATGCCGGATACCATGTTAACTGGCGCCGAGACTTTCACCCTGTCATCGATCGCGGTCAAAAGGAATGTCTGCGATCCACCGCCGGACCAGCCCGTCATGGCGATGCGCTCAGGATCGACGTCCTCGAATGATTGCAGGAAATCCAACACACGGGTCGAGTTCCACAACTGCAATCCCAGAGGACCGAATCCCCAGATTGTTTCCCTTGGCCCTCCGAACTCGTGGACGGTCTGTTTGGTGTCATTCCACCCCACCATGTCATAGGCGAACACAACGTATCCCTGCCGCGCCATGCTGATTCCGAACGACGGAGGCGATGCTAAGTGAGTGTGTTCCAGGCGGCCGTTTTTGGCATGCCCGTGAGCCAGCAGAACTCCGGGAACTTTCCCGGTCCGCCCGAGCGGGCGATAGAGATTTCCTCCGAGGTAATAACCCGGGAACGTTTCGAGCAGCACGTTTTCGATGGAATAGTCACTGTGCTCTATCCGCGAGAGGATGCGCGGATTTAGCGGCGTCTTCTCCGGCATCGGATCCAGACCCGCCGCCGAAAGAATCTGCCCGCGCAGGAAACGCTTTCTCTCCTCCCACTGCTCCAGTGTTCCGTGTGAAGCATGACGCCAGAATGCCTTCGGCTTGAAGTGGGTGTCCGTATCCGGAATGTCGGTATTCCGTGAATCCCGCGGCGGTGGAGTTTGAGCGATCGTTGCGACCGCGACCAAGATGAGGAAGCACGTGCGCATACCAACTATGCCTTTCGAATTCGCAGCAGGAAAGTTTGCCGCGTCCGTCCGGCATCGTCGGCAATCGCCGGCACAGCAATCTGATCGCTGGTTCGGTTCCAGCACGGGGCTGGATCGCACCTCAAATCGCCGCTCCAGTGATCGACCGGCAATCCGCGGGTCCGCAAGTGAGTGCTATCGGCGCGGCGAATGAAGACATAGAAATTCTCGCGCCCTTTCAGAAACCCGTTGACGAACCATTTGCCGTCGGGCGAGAGCGCTATGTCGCCGCCCGGACTGGGCAGGATTTCCGGCGTGCCGATCTGCTCGACGATCTCCTTCTTATCGACGTCATAGATCACTTGCTTGCCGCCAACGTCACCGATTACACGCGATCCGAACTCCCACTCCGGATGCCCGCCGATGAACTGTGTGTGCATCGTCAAGCCGGAACCGTTCGGATGGATGGTAAACGGGACGTTGATCCGATCTTGCTTGTCGAAGTCCCCACGAACATAGAAGTAGATTCGGTTATCGTCCCGGTTCCACAACGTATGGTTGATGAAGAGCTGCTTGCTGGCAACATCGGGACGCTTGGGCGCGATCATCTCGGCAAGCTGCCGGAATGAGACCAGCAGGCGTTTCTTGCCAGAATTGATCTCGACCACAAAGATGCCGTCGTTGTCCGGCGCAGCAGTCTGCGGATTCCAGTCGTACGCGCCTGGATATCCCGTCACGGGGCGAAGACGCGCCATCCGGCCGTAGTTGATTCCGAGGAAATAGCCGCCTTTTTGCGCCACACCGCCATTTCCAAAGGGTGTGTCGTCATAACGGTATTCCTTGACGCGCTTCCGCTTCGAGATGTCGTATAACACTGCGAACACACGATTGGTCTTTACATCGCGGTCATTAAAGATGAGCTGCGTATCCGCCGCCCTGGGATTCCAATAGAACATGGTCCCCTGCTGCGGGTTCCACCCGCGCGACTGATCGATCGTCGTTACCTCATTATTCTTGGTCGTATCGATCAGCGCGACATCGGCCGCTTCGTGCGGAGCCGGCATGTGGTCCTGAAAGCTCACCCTGAGCACCACCAGATAGTGGCCGTTCCCGTTCCAGGGTGTATTCTTCACATGCCCGATGTAGCCGAAAAAGTGATGCTTGGGACCATGCGTCAACTGCGTAATTTCGACATCCCAGTCACGGGTGGCTGCGAAGGCCGCGGCGAGGGGAGTGCCAAGCATGGCCCGGCGGGTGATTAGACAAGCCATAGTCGAATCCAGGGCGAACTGTGTTTGTATCACCTTCCAGGGCCGCAAGTCAATTTCCAGGACCGCAAGTCAATAAGAACGTTTCACCACCGAAAACACATGATTAAAAAAGCCCTTGACAGATCGTCATTGAAACGTTACGATGACCACAATAACTTTCAATTCTCGGACGAACAGGGGGCTTCCCATGAATCGCCTTTACGTCGCTTTGATCGGTCTGGTGCTGACGGCCTCTTGGCCGCTCCATGCTCAACGGCAAACAGGTTCCATCGCCGGCTCGGTAACGGACGCGTCCCAGGCGGCGGTGCCCGGCGCCAGGGTCGTGGTTACCGACTTGGCCACAAACGTAGAGCGCAATGCCGTCTCGAACGATAGCGGATTCTACGTCGTGACCGCGCTGCCAGCGGGCCGCTATTCCCTTTCTGTCTCTCGAGAGGGTTTCACGGCGCACAAAGTCCCGGAATTTGTCCTTCAGGTGGGCCAGCAGGCGACGGTCAACGTATCGCTCAATGTTGGCAGCGTCTCGGAAACAGTTTCCGTCGTCGGGACGGTTGCCACCGTTGACACCAGAGTGGGCACACTGAGCACGGAGATTCACCAGAAGATGATCACCGACCTGCCGCTAAACGGCCGGAACGTTCTGCAACTGTTGGCGGTCACTCCAGGAACGCTGAATGCGGCTTCGTCGGCCTTCAATCAAGCCGCGACTCGGCCCGAATCGTCCAGCCAGTTGGTCTCCGTTAGCGGGGGCAGAGGCAACTCAACCACATTCGCATTGGATGGCGGTATCCACGAGGACCCGTACACAGAGGTGGCCAATGTCGTGCCGAATCCTGATGCGATTCAGGAGTTCAGCTACGTGACCAACAGCTACAGCGCCAAGTTCGGTGGACGCGGGGGCGGCGTCGTCAACATTATCACCCGCTCGGGGACGAACCAGTTCCACGGTGCGCTATTCGAGTACTTGCGCAATGGCGAGCTGAACGCCAGGAACTTCTTCGGAACGGCGAACGACGGGCTGAAACGCAACCAGTATGGGCTGGCCGTCGGCGGCCCGGTGGTCCGCAATCGCCTGTTCTTCTTCGGCTCCTGGCAGGGAACGAAATCCCGGTCCCGGCCGACCACAGCGAGCGCGGTGATTCCAACTGCGGCGCAACGGCGCGGCGATTGGTCGAGCACCCGGACACAGCTCCTGGATCCGCGCACGGCACAACCGATCGCGGGCAATCTCATCCCGGCATCGCAACTGAATCCGGCGGCCCAGAAGTTTCTCCAACTGATTCCCGTTGCCACGTCACCGGACGGATTTTATCAATACTCGCTGAATGCGAAAACAGACAGCAACCAGTACATCGGCCGGGTGGATTATTACCTTTCGGAACGGCAGCAGATCTCGGGACGATACTTTTTTGATTCGCTGATCGCTCCGTCCCTCGCCGATCTGAACAACGCCTTGACCGCGTATAACCAGCAAACGGGCCTCTCCATTACGGACCGGCGATGGCGAAGCCAGAGCGCAGTGCTCAGCTATAGCTATACGGTGAATGCTGGATTGCTGACGAACACATCGGTGACTTTCAACCGGAATTTTCACATTGCTTTCGGGCCGGGCTTTCCGAGCCAACAGTCGTTTGGGATCAACGTGCCGAATCTCGCACACGGCCCGGAGATTCGGACGCTCATCGCAAACTACTTCAACGTGCGCTACAACAACCAGTATCGAATCCCGAGGAATCAATATAATATCCAGCACTCCTGGACGTGGGTCCGAGGCCGACATGAACTCGCTTGGGGTGTCGACTTGCTGCGGGAACAAAGCATGTTGGACAATGATTTCGAATCCGTGGGGCGGTTCGATTTTGGCGGACGCTACTCAGGAGACAACATGGTGGATTTCCTGTTTGGGAAGCCCTCCGCGTTCACGCAGGTTGTCCCCAACTACGGAAATTTCCGGCGCGACCTTTACGGCGGGTATATCCAAGACAATTATAAAGTCAACCGGCGGTTGACTCTGAATTTAGGCCTGCGTTGGAATCCTTTCGTACCGTTTACGGACGTTCCCAACGGCCTGGCGACGCTATTCGACCAGCGCGCCTACACAGCCAAGGTTCGCTCCAGCCGCTACCCCAACTTGCCGCCTGGCATGCTCGTCGGCGGGGACCCTGGAATTCCCAAGTCAGTCGTGAGCTCCCGCTTTGCCGTCTTTGATCCCCGGCTAGGATTTGCCTTCGACGTATTCGGTAACGGCAAGACCAGCATTCGCGCTGGCTACGGCCGCTTCCACGATCAGACCAGCGCACTCACTTACAACCGGCCGGCTTCTTCTCCTCCTGCCGCCGTGCGCGTCGATATCGTTGCACCCTTCAGTTACGACGATCCCTATCGAGGATATGTGAACCCGTACCCGGTATCGCGGCCAACTCCATCCACGCAGACTTTCCCGACTCCCTTCCTGCTGGTGGCAATGGATCCGGCATTTTCCTACCCGAACATTCACCAATGGAATTTCACCGTGGAGCAAAGCTTACCCGGCTCGATGGTGCTTCGCGCGAGCTATCAGGGCTCGGCGGGACGCAAACTGCTCCAGACGTCTGATCTGAACGCGGCGGTCAACGGTCCAGGCGCGAACCGCACGAATACAAATCAACGCCGGCCCCGGCCCGAATTCACCCAACTCACGTTTGCCGGAACGTACGGCTGGTCGGACTACCATGCGCTGGTGTTGAGCGTTGAGCGGCGGCTCGCCAGCGGGTTAACGTTCCTTGGCGGATATAGCTGGCAGAAGAGCACGGATATCATGTCGAGCACGGCATTTGAGGGCAATGGGGTCACTTATCCCTATGGAAGCATCGCTCTCAGTCATGCGTTGTCCGACTTCAGCTACGCGGGACGGTTCATTGGATCCTTTAACTATGCACTGCCGTTCGCGGCCGGCAAGAGGCCCATCCAATATATTTTGGGAGGCTGGCAGACCAATGGGATCGTCAGCCTTCAAACGGGCGGCCCGATGACAATCAGCTCGGGAATCGACAACTCCCTCAGTGGGATTGGCCTTGACCGGGCGGACATCATCGGAGATCCAACGCTGGCAGGAGGCAGGTCCCGAGGCGACCGGATTGCGCGGTGGTTCAATACCAACGCATTCGCGATCAATGCTATAGGCACGTTCGGAACCGCCGGAAGAAACACGCTGCGAGGACCGGGCCTCGCCAACGTGGACTTCTCCGCCTTCAAAAAATTTGCCATGCCCTATAAGGAGAGCCACAGCCTGGAGTTCCGGTCGGAGTTTTTCAATCTGTTCAATCGGGTCAACCTGAACAACCCGAATACGAACCGTTCGTCATCCTTGTTCGGCCGGATCATCACCGCAGGCGAGCCGCGCATCCTCCAATTCGGATTGCGCTACGCATTCTAAGGAACGAGTGCCAAACGAAACCTTCGGCTTTGCCACTATTCGTGACGTCGCTCGCCTTGCAGGGGTCTCCATTGCGACCGTGTCCGCTGTGATCAACAGCAAGGATCGAGTGAGCGCCCAGATGCAACGAAAGGTCGAGGAAGCCATGAAGGCGCTCGACTATCATCCCGATCACATGGCCCGGAGCCTCAAGACAGGGCGCAGCAAAGTGGTCGGCATGATCATTCCTGATTTGGCGAATCCCTTCTTCGTGGAGCTGATGTGCGGAGTGGAAGAGACGGCCAGGAATGCCGGCTACTCGGTGATTTTCAGCAACTCGAATGAGAATCCGGCGCAGGAGCGCGAGAACCTCGCCATGTTGTATTCCCAACGGGTCGGCGGTGTCGTCCTGGCCTGCTCGGATGGCCACGCGGCTTATGATCGAATGACCACGCGGCGATTCCCGATCGTGTTTGTCGATCGCCTCCCCGTGGTGGGGTTTAGCGGACGTGCGGTGGTGGTCGACAACGCGGGCGCCGCATACGAAGCTACGAAGCATCTGCTCAGCCTGGGTCACTTGGACATCGCCATCATTGCGCCTCGAACCGATCTGTCCAACGGCGTCGAGCGCATCGAGGGATTTCGCAAGGCAATGCAGGAAGCCCACCTGCCAATCCGCGAGCAGTATTTTCAGAGCGGCGACTATAGTCTCGAGAGCGGCTATCGGTGCGGGATGGAACTGTTACGCATGCCCGCGCCTCCGACGGCGATATTCTCGTGCAACAACAAGATGACCCTAGGGCTGATGCAAGCGTTCTCGGAAGCTGGAGTCGCCTGTCCGGAGCAGGTAAGCATTCTTTCCTTCGACGATTTCCCCTGGACGTCTCATTTCCAACCCAAGCTGACGGCCGTTGCGCAGCCATCGCACGAAATGGGACGCAGGGCGATGCGCATGCTTCTCGGCGCGATTGATCCGGAATGTGCACGGGACAACGAGGCGAACGAGTCCGTGGTGGTTCTGAAAGCAGAACTGCGGGTGCGCGAATCTACGGCCCCGCCGCGGAATCACGTCCCCTCACGCGCCCGCACGCCTTCGCCGGGTGCGATCCCTTCCGTTACTTTTCCGTCCCTCACCACAAAGACGCCATTCACCAACACATAAGGAATTCCTTCCGATGGCAGGTTGGGCTTTTCATAGGTCGCCCGGTCGATCACTTTCCCAGGATCGAACACAACGATGTCGGCGTCGGCGCCGGCCTTGATACGGCCCTTGTTGCGGATCTGGGGACTCATCGCCTCGAGCCGCCGCGCAGGCATCAGGCTCATCTTACGCAGTGCGTTCATCAATGTCGTGGCCTTTTGTTCGCGAACATAACGTCCAAGCACGCGAGCATACGTCCCGGCGGCGCGAGGATGGCCTTTGCCGTTCTCCATGATGCCGTCACTGGCCACCATGATCAGAGGGTGGGCCATGTTCTTCACGATCATCTCTTCGGTGTTGGTGAACGTCGCCACCAATCCACCTTGCTTGCGGTACTTCTCGAAGGTTGCCGCGGTAAGCCGTTCACCGGTATCGACCCACATCATGTCCTTATGCGTGATCCCGAGGCGCTCCTGCCATCCGGGATCGAAGATCGCCGTTTCGAGACGCGTCATTCCCGCTATGTATGGATACGACTCGACTGTGATGTCCAGTCCCCGCTTGCGGGCGGCCTCGACAAGCCGGATGCCTTCGTCGAAGTTGGTGGTGGAAGACGCGCCCATGTGGACGATATGAATCGGAGCGCCAGTGACGACGGCGTAGGCAATCACTTCGTCGATGGACTCGTGCATTCCCGGCACTCCGTGCGATCCGTACCGCATGTGGACAAACCCCGGCCGCTTCCACTCGGCGGCTGCCCGGAACATATCGAGCAACTCCGCGTGTCCCGCCGCGGGCGTGTACCCAAATCCAAAGCCGATGCCGAGACCTCCTTCCTTGAATCCCTGGATCAGCAGGTCCCTCATTGTGGTGCGCTCGGCGGGCGACGACTGTTTGTGGATCGCGTGATCCCTCGGCAGCCATCCTCCCGTGTCCCGCATCACCTTCATGCGCACCGGTACGTGACCCACGCTGGCGCCGAAGTTTACAAGCGCCTTGCCGTTGCGCTCCTGGTACCAGGCATCGACTGGAAAGACGCCGATCTCGAGCTCGAGCGCAGTGGTGACTCCGTCCCTCGCCTTGAGGCGATAGTTCTCATCCGTCTGTCCATGCTGGTGCAGATCGATGAAGCCCGCGGTCACAACATGGCTCCGCACGTCCACCACTTGCTTGCCTTTCAGCCGTCCCTTGGAGATCGCAGCGATCTTCTTGCCTTTGATGCCCACGTCACGCACTGCGTCGAGCCCGGATTCCGGGTCCATGACGCGGCCTCCTGACAGAACGATGTCGAACGGCTGTCCCCAGGCCACCAAAGCGGTCAGCAAGACTGCTCTCACCGAAAGAACTCCCTCGCGGCATCCACGGTGTAGCAGACATCCTCTTCCGAGTGCGCCCCCGACACGAACGCCGCTTCGAACTGCGACGGTGCAAGGTAGACGCCTCGCTCGAGCATGTGATGGAAGAAGCGCCCGAACCGCGCGGTGTCGCTGGTCTTGGCGGATTCGTAGTCAGTCACGGATTGGCTGGTGAAGAACCACGTGAACATCGATCCCACGCGATTCACCGTGACGCCGGCCGGTGCATGGGCGCACAGAACAGCCGCCCTCGCCTCCAACTGGGCATAGACCTCCCGGTGCTGGCTCAAATGCTTCAGCATAGCGAGTCCTGCGCTCACCGCCAGAGGATTGCCGCTCAGCGTTCCTGCCTGATAGACAGGGCCGACGGGCGCGATCTTGGCCATGATATCGGCGCGTCCGCCATAGGCTCCGATCGGCAGTCCTCCGCCGATGACCTTGCCGACCGTGGTGAGGTCCGGGTGAATGCCCCATAGCTGCTGCGCACCACCATATGCAACGCGGAAGCCGGTCATGACCTCATCGAAGATCAATAGAGCCCCGTGCTTTGTGCATAGCGCGCGCATCGCCTCGAGGAACCCTGGAGCCGGAGGCACGCAGCCCATGTTGCCCGCGACGGGCTCGACGATCACGGCCGCGATCTTGCGGCCATGCAACGCGAACGTTTGTTCGAGTGCGGGAATTGAATTGTAGGGCAGAGCGATCGTTGTATCGGCGAAGCCAGGCGGCACACCGACGGTATCGGGAATCCCGAGCGTCGCCACACCAGAGCCGGCCTTCACCAGCAGCGAGTCGACATGCCCGTGATAACAACCCTCGAACTTCACTGTCAGTTCCCGCCCAGTGAATCCGCGGGCGAGGCGCAAGGCGCTCATGGTCGCTTCCGTGCCAGAGTTCACCAGCCGCACCATCTCCATCGAAGGCATGGCTTGGCGGATCATCTCGGCAAGCTCGATCTCCCGTTCAGTGGGGGCGCCGAAACTGGTGCCGACCTCGAGCGCGCCCTCCAGCGCCCGCAGAATCGCCGGATGACGGTGGCCGAGCAGGAGAGGGCCCCAGGAGCCCACATAGTCGATGTAGGAGTTGCCGTCCGCATCCCACAGTCGCGCACCATCCCCGCGGACGATGAACGGCGGCGTACCGCCGACGGCTCGAAACGCGCGGACCGGCGAATTCACTCCACCGGGAATGACTTTACTGGCCCGCTCCATCAGGGCTTTTGACCTTGTCAAATTCATGATTCATCCAATCAGGAACGCGCGGGTGCGAGCAAGCGGCGGGAGAAGAAACTCCACGCGACCTCCGCAATAGTGGGCCGGACGCTCGCGAGCAGCCGTTGCTTCAACGTCTCATATCCCTGTGTGCCAGCGAACAGATCCTGCATCAGCTCGCGGAACCGGGGACTCCGCCGGACAAACTGCACCATGCGCGCCGGGATCGAGCCCATCAGAAAATTGCCGAGATAGATACGCCGCGAAAGGAGAGTGCCGATGTAGAGGTCACGGCCGAAATCCTGGTCAATGCAGCCCCGATAGCAAGCAGCTTTCTCCTGTAGTGGCACGCTGTCGTTGAGGATCGTCTGAGCGGCCAAGTCCCCGCTGCGCATGGCGTAGTAAATACCCTCGCCAGTCACCGGGTCGACCATGCCCGCCGCATCGCCGACCGCCATCCAGCCGTCGCCGGCAATGCGATTCTTCCGCCAGGATGAGGTCTCGAGCGATGGCAGCATATGGGCGTAGAACTTTGCGCCTTTCAATGGGTAGCCATGCCGGTCCATGTATCGTTCCAACCGAGCGCGCATCTGCTGCGCGGGCTCACCCTTTCCACCAATTCCCACCGACAAGTGGCCGCAGCGTGGGAAGACCCAAACATAACCCTGGAATCCCTGGAAGAACTGAATGTCGATGTGAGGTTGGCAGCCCTCGACATAGTAACCTAAGGCGTACATCGCGTCGCCCGGTCTGAACTCAGTGCCCAGCGTGCGGAAGGGGTTGCGCGCTCCGGTGGCTATCACACAGTAGTCAGCCTCAAGCGAGCCCTGCCTGGTTGCGATCCGCCAACCGCTATCCTTGCGCTCCATCCCGGTCACGCGGGCTTGCTCGAGTTGAGCGCCGGCGTTCTCGGCGCGCCGCAGCAGCATGCGGTTCAACTCCTGACGTGAGTAGATCAGAATGGGCCTGCCAAGATCGAGACGTACTCCGGTTGCACCTGTAGAGATTGTAGTTTCCTGAATGTGCTTCTTAGTCACCTCATTCTTGGACAGAAACGGATACTGCTGATAAGCCTTGAAGGTAACGCCTCCGCCGCACGGCTTTTCCCAAGCAAGCTTCTCGTCAAAGAGCATGACTTCCAGCCCACCGCGGGCGAGTACTTCGGCGGCCTGCGCTCCGCCTGGTCCACCGCCGATTACCGCGACCCGCTTCATTTGGCCTTTCCCTTCGGCTCGAGCGGCGGATGCCCGGGCGGCAATGCCGGCTGTCCGCCCGGCGTCTCCAGACCATTTCCGGCGCCGTGCGGACTCCCGGTCATCTCCCCTTTGCTCTTCACCACCCACTCGCTTCCCTTTCTCTCGAGGGTGTACTTCATCTGCATGCCTCCCGCGGCCGAACCACCTCGAGGCTCGAACGCAACGGTGGCGTCTGCCTCGTTCTGACGAAAGGAAACCGACGTCACCTGAACGTCGATCTTCGACAAGTCAAGATCCAGATTCTTGCGCGCGGCCAGATGCTGGATGACCCCCTGCCGAACGGCTTCCTTATTGTTGATGTCCCTGGCGCAGGCGCCCAGAATCACCAGGGAGCAGGCCAAGCCGATCTTTCGCACCTTACGATTATACGTTCGGTGCCCGGCCTTCGGCCCAACAGACCGCATACCAAAGCGCGGCATCACCGCGCTTACGCCAGCGCTCGAGCGCGTCCATGGCGCAGTCGAACCCTTCCGCGGAGAGAAGGCCGCCGTCCACAATTACACTCCGCGCGCTGACAATGACACCCATCAGGTTGCGCGAGTAGGTGTCAAACTCGGCATGTCCGGCGCACGATCCGAAGAAGACCCAGGTGTTGCGGGCGGGCTCGGCGTCGGCTTCCTTCAGCAAGCTCACGAGCCGGCGTCCGACCCATGGGTCGTTGCCCAGGCGGTCGAAGGCGCGGTTGTAAGCAGTCCACAACGGCCCGAATCCCGAGGGCTCGGGGTAAGCTCGGAGGACGTCGTGATCGTCGTCTTCGAGAATGATGCGCCCGCCGGGCCGGGCCGCGCGCACCATAGTTCTGACGACGGCGAGCGGGTCGGTGACATGTTCGAGCAGAAAACGCGTGTGGACCACATCGAACGTGCCCCATTCCTCCTTATCGAGAGGCATTGCACACGCATCACCCTTCCGGAATTCGACCAGACCTTCCTCCCACGCTTCCTTGGCGAAACGGCGGGCCTGCTCCAACTGATCTTCGCTACGCTCGATTCCGATCACGCTGCCGCCGGAACCGGCAGCCCGCGCCATCTTGCGTGTGAATTGCCCCAACCCGGAGCCGACGTCGAGAATGCGCTCTCCGCCTCGCAGCGCGAGCTCGCGGAGCGAGCCCTCGTTCAAAATCTCATTCAACAAAGACAAGCGCTTCTGTTCTTCGGCGCAGGTCCCGTGAATATACTGCGTCACACGTTACGCGTCCACGTGATCGCGGAAGAACTCGTCCAGACGGGCCTTGTACTCCTTACTCAGCTTGCCGGACATGTCGCGCATTTCACTCTTGCCTAGCCGCTTGAATGCCCTTGCCATACGGACATTCTCGTCGATGTACTCCAGTTTCGGCATGCCGACGACGGCAGCCGCCACTGGAAGCGTGAGGGCATAGTTGAGCAGCTTATCGAGCGGAGCAGCGCCCACAAGCCCTTCCTGCCCGTACACCTTCATGGCAGTGATCCCCATTTTCTTCTTGAGGGCGACGGGCAGCGCCAGCAACTCGAAGCTGGTCTTGAGATCGCGGTTGATGTCCATTTTGCCCTTGCCGTCCTTCATTCCGACCAGCGCCGCGTTGAGAGCCATCTGGACACAATCAAAGTCGTTACGTTCCAGTGCGGCCTTTAGCGTTTCGGGATCGGTGTGGGAAGTGACACCGATGAAGCGCGTGACTTTCTGGTCGCGCAGCTTGTAAAGATGCTTCAACACGCCGCCGGGCGCTTCCACCGCTGCCAGATCGTCAGCTCCGCCAAGAGCGTGGACATGGATCAGATCGATTTGATCGAGGCCCAACCGCTTCAAGCTGCCCTCGAGGATCCGGGCTGCGTCGTCGCCTTTCCGGACGTTGATCTTGGTGGTGATCCACAGACCCTTGCGTTTGCCCTGGATCGCTTTCCCAACCCAGGACTCGCTCTTGCCGTTACCGTAGCCGTAGGCGGTGTCGAGGTAATTGATGCCCGCCGCCATCCCTTTGTCAAGGGCGGCGATGGCCTTATCCTCTTCCTGATAGCTCAGCAGGCGGGATCCGCAGCCCATCGCGAGCACGGAGATTCGCGCGCCCGTCTTACCGAACACGCGGGTGGGCATACCGGTTTTAGAATCGACCTTGGTTGCCAGGGCGGCTTGCGCAGCGGCTCCCAGCGGAATGGCTTCGAGGAAAGATCGACGGCTTAGCATAGTGGTCTCATCATAACGCAGCCCGGGGCTCTGCGATACGATGGCCCAGATGAACCGCCTGTGGTTGAGCCTGCTCATTGGAGTCACCGCACTCGCACAACCGTTCGACCTCGTAATCGTAAACGGCCGTGTGGTTGATCCAGAATCCAAACTCGACGCTCCTCGCAACCTTGGGATCCGTGACGGGAAAATTGCCGTCATCACCACGGCTAACATCACGGGCAAGCGAGCAATCGAGGCTAAGGGGCTCACCGTTGCCCCGGGTTTCATCGATCTCCACGCGCACGGACAGGACATCGAGAACCAGCGCTACCAGGCGCGGGATGGAGTCACGACCGCACTCGAGCTCGAGATCGGCACAGGCGACGCGCCTGGGTGGTATGCCGCCCGCGAGGGGAAACGGCTCATCCACTCGGGAGTCACCGTGGGTCATGTTCCATCGCGGATGCGCGTTATGCGCGATCCGAATCCAGGTCTTGTACCTTCGGGCGATGCGGCGCGCCGCGCGGCGACCGAGGAAGAAATCACCCTCCTCAAACAGAACGTCGAACGCGGCCTCCAGCAAGGCGCAGCCGGGGTAGGTTTCGGTATCCAATACACACCCGCGGCGTCAAGGTGGGAGATCCTCGAAACATTCCGGGTCGCCGGACGATTCAAGGCGCCGGTCTTCGTCCACATACGACACATGGGTGAGGCATCGCCCGACGCGCTCACCGCTCTCGAGGAGGTGATCGCGGCTACGGCGGTAACGGGCGCGCCCCTTCACGTGGTCCACATCACGTCTTCTGGACTCACCCAAGCGCCCAGGCTACTCCAGACGATCGCCGAAGCTCGTGCCCGAGGTTTCGATATCACCACGGAATGCTATCCCTACAACGCCGCGATGACAGAACTTCAGTCGGCGATGTTCGATCCAGGCTGGCAGAAGATCCTCGGCATCTCCTTTGACCGCCTGGAATGGGTCGCGACAGGAGAGCGCCTTACAGAGGAATCGTTCCCGAGACGCCGCAAGGAGGGTGGCATGGTGATCATGCACATGATCCCCGACGCCATCGTCCGCCAAGCTGTCGCGAGCCCCCACACGATGATCGCTTCCGACGGAATGATCGTGAATGGCAAGGGCCATCCGCGCGGCGCCGGCACGTTCGCGCGAGTGCTGGGGAAATACGTCCGCGAGGAGAAGGCTTTGTCCTTGATGGATGCTATCGCGAAGATGTCGCTCCGGCCCGCCCAGAGGCTGGAACCGTACGTTCCCGCCATGCGAAACAAGGGCCGGATCAAAGTGGGCGCCGACGCCGATCTGGCGATCTTCGATCCAGCGACTGTGATCGATCGCGCGACGTTTCAGAATCCAGCACAGTATTCGGAAGGGATTCCGTACGTACTCGTGGGGGGCGTTCCGGTTGTCGAGCGAGGGAAATTGGTGGAGAGCGTTTTTCCGGGACAGGCCGTGAGGGCGCGTGTGCAGTGACACCGACTTTAACGCGATTCGGAGGCCTCCTTTTCCGGGCGGAGAGCAGCCAGGAGAGCCTGACCGGCCTCGGGGTCGAGGCCGGTGGCCAGCTTTTCCGACATCTTTGACATCTGGGGCAGCCATGCAAATCGTGGAACTCCCGCACGGCAAACAGCCGGATCAGCTTTCTGAAGATGAACTGCGAAGGTTGTTCAAATGAAAGCTCCCCCGAGTAGGGGAGTCGATGAACGGCTGGTCGAATCGATCAGCCGTTTCTTGATGAGTAGGTCAGTAGAATTCTCGCTGTTTGTCCGTGCGTGGAGCAAGCAGCAAGATCCGCACCTAAGATGAAGTGCGCGGCAGACACTCAACTTCAGAATAGGGCGTCATCCCACCGGACCACCAATCGACACCGGTGAGGTGGTTCGACGCATGCAGCCCAACAGCCTGCCATGCGACGCGCTCGCGAGCTTTTCTGTACAATCATCAACAGCCTCGCGTAGGCCCGGAGAGTTTTGTCGGCCGCGCGCAAACAGAGTTTGGCATCCTTGCGGGCCCGAACCAGCAGGACCGATCGTTCGGGAATCTCGCCGAAGCA
>Ga0187893_10003198_pt1 | contig 33893 bp, 39 predicted proteins | sample MA1701074metaG_FD_139574 | JGI IMG/M metagenome (GOLD analysis project Ga0187893, IMG submission 139574) | White microbial mat communities from a basaltic lava cave in the Kipuka Kanohina Cave System on the Island of Hawaii, USA - MA170107-4 metaG ...
GCTCGGGCGCCTCAACGTCGCCGCGCGCGGCGTCGGCGTCGCCAAGGCCGCGCTCGACGAGGCGGTGAAGTACTCGCAGCAGCGCACGACGTTCGGCAAGCCGATCTGCGAGCACCAGGCGATCCAGCTCAAGCTCGGCGAGATGGCGACGCGCGTCGAGGCGGCGCGCCTGCTCCTCGGCAACGCGGCCCGGATCTACGACCGCGGCGAGCGCTGCGACATGGAAGCCGGCATGGCGAAATACTTCGCGAGCGAGGCCGCATTCGAGAACGCGCACGAAGCCATGCGCATCCACGGCGGCTACGGCTACTCGAAGGAGTTCGCGGTCGAGCGCCTCTACCGCGACGCGCCGCTGCTCTGCATCGGCGAGGGCACCAACGAGATGCAGCGCATCATCATCGCGCGCCAGCTCATCGAGCGGAACAAGATCTGATCGTCCACCTCGTCGACGGGACGTACGAGCTGTTCCGCCATTTCTACGGCGCGCGCCGTTTCAACAAGGGGAAGGACCTGCCCTTCGGCGCCGTGAGCGGCGTCCTGCATACCGTGCTGCAGATGATCGAGAAGGGCGCGACGCACGTCGGCGTGGCCACCGATCACGTGGTCGAATCCTTTCGCAACGATCTCTGGCCGGGCTACAAGACGGCCGAAGGCATCGAGCCGGCGCTCTTCGCGCAGTTCCATCCGCTCGAGCGCGCGCTCGCAGCCATGGGCGTCGTGGTGTGGCCGATGGTCGAGCTCGAAGCCGACGACGCGCTCGCCTCGGCCGCGCGCCTCGCCGCCGCGGAGGGACGCGTCGAGAAAGTCTGCATCTGGACACCCGACAAGGACCTGGCGCAATGCGTCGAAGGCGATCGCGTCGTGCAAATGCACAGAAGGACGAACGCCATCCTCGACGCCGGAGCCGTCCGGCAAAAGTTCGGCGTCGAGCCCGCGCGCATTCCGGACTTCCTCGCCCTGGTCGGCGACAGCGCCGACGGCTATCCCGGGATCGACGGCATCGGCGAGGTCGGCGCCGCACGCCTCATCCGGCAGCACGGCGCGCTCGAGGATTTTCCGCCGCAGGTACTGGGCGAACGCCGGGAGCAGGCGCTGCTTTTCAAGCGCCTGGCAACGCTAAGGACAGACGCCAAGCTCTTCGCCGATGTCGACAATCTGCGCTGGCGCGGCCCGACAGATGCATTTGCCGCTTGCGCGGCAGAGCTCGGAGACGAGCGCTTGCTGGCTCGCGCAGGAAGGGCTCCGACCCCTTTTCCGGAAAAAGGGTCCTGACCCTTTTTCAGCTCAGCCCGGGCATCGAGAAGCCGACGGCTTTCAGGTCCCTGATGAGCTCTTCTTCCTGGCTGGACGTCAGCTCGACCAGCGGCGGCCGGCAGGTCTTCCACTGCGGGTCGTTGCCGAAGTGCGCCACCGCGCTCTTCAGCGCCGGGATCATCGGCTGCTTCTGCACGATCTTGCGCGTCGCGGTGATGCCGGCCTGCAGCTTGTCGGCCTCGCCCGAGCGCCAGTTCTTGTAGACGTGGGCAATCGGCCCGGGGTTGATGTTGCCGGTGGCGGTGATGCAGCCCTTGCCGCCGTGGCGCATGTTGTCGAGCAGGAACACCTCGCTGCCGGTGAACACGTCGAAGCCGCCGCTTGCGAAGTTGTCGAGCATCGCCTTGGTGTTGGACCAGTCGCCGGAGGAATCCTTCACCCCCGCGACGATCCCCGGGTATTTGCCCAACAGGCGTTCAATCAGTGAAAGGGTGATGGCAACCTGCGCCACCGGCGGGATGTGGTACAGGTAGAGCGACAGGCGCTCGTCGCCGACGCGCTCGATCACCTCGGCGAAGTTGCGGTACAGCCCCTCGTCCGAGACGCCCTTGTAGTAGAAGGGCGGCAGCATCAGCGCGCCGGCGCAGCCGAGCTCGACCGCGGCGCGCGTGAGCTCGATCGAGTCGCTGAGCGCGCAGTGGCCGGTGCCCGGCATCAGCGCCGCGGCCGGGACCCCGCCCGCGAGCAGCGCCTCCAGCAGCCTGCGCTTTTCCGCCACCGACATCGAGTTCGCCTCGCTGTTGGTGCCGAAGATCGCGAGCCCGGCGCAGCCCGACTTCAGCAGCCAGCGGCAGTGGCGCACGAAGCGCCCGGCGTCGGGCGCATAGTCCTTGCCGAACGGGGTGATGACCGGCGACAGCACGCCCTCGATTCGCTTTACCTTGTTGCCTGGTTTCATGTCGATCTACTAGAGTGAGGCGCAATTATGCACCTGCGCGACGCGGTGAACATCGAGGACCTGCGCCGGATGGCGAAACGCCGCCTGCCGCGCGCGATCTTCGACTTCTTCGACGGCGGCGCCGAGGACGAGGTGACGCTGCGCGAGAACCGCGCCGCGTTCGAGCGCGTGCGCCTGCTGCCTCGCGTTCTTGTAAATGTGAAAGAAGTAGATACGGCAATCGAGCTTCTTGGAGGCCCGTCCAAACTGCCTCTGGCCATCGCCCCCACCGGCGGCATCAGCGCCGGCCGCAGAGGCGCGGAGCTCTCGCTGGCGCGCGCCGCGAAGGCGTTCGGCGTTCCCTTCACGCTCGCCACGCCCGCCGCGTACACCATCGAGCGCGTCGCCGAGGAGGTCGGTGGGCGGCTCTGGTTCCAGCTCTATACCGTGCGCGACGTCGCGTTCCGGGAAAAGCTGGTGGCGCGCGCGAAAAGCTCGGGCTACGAGGCGCTGCTCGTCACGGTGGACCTGCCGGTGTCTGGCGGACGCGAGCGCGACCCGAGGAACGGCTTCGTCACCCCGTTCAAGCCGAACTGGCGCAACTCGCGCGACGTGCTGTTCAAGCCCGCGTGGCTCCTCGAGATCGCGCGCCACGGGCTGCCCGCGCTGGCGAACTTCGACGGCTACCAGTTCAGCACGCCGCGCGGCACCGACCTCGCCACCGCGGTGGGCCGCGAGATGGACGCCGGCCTCGACTGGGAATACGTCAAGCGCCTGCGCGACCTGTGGCCGCGCAAGCTGCTGCTGAAGGGCGTGGAGCGCCCCGACGACGCCGAGCGCGCGGCGGCGGCCGGCTGCGATGGCGTGGTGGTCTCGAACCATGGAGGCCGTCAGCTGGACGGCGCCGCCGCTACATTGGATGCCTTGCCCCAGGTAAGCAGAGCGGTCGGAAGCAAGCTCACGGTGCTGCTGGACGGCGGCGTGCGCCGCGGCGTCGACATCCTCAAGGCGCGCGCGCTCGGCGCGCACGCGGTGCTTACCGGGCGGGCGACGCTCTTCGGCGCGATGGCGGGCGGGGAGCCGGGCGCGCGCCGCGCGCTCGCGATCCTTTCGACCGAGCTCGAGCGCGCGATGCGGCTGTGCGGGACGCGCTCGGCCGCGGAGATCGGCCCCCACCTGGTCGCGCATTGAAGTTGCGGACGTAGTCGGGCGCGCTGAAGATCCACTCGAGCGCGTCGTAGTAGCGCTCGGGCTTGCGGCCGAGGTAGATATCGTTGCGCACCAGACGCTGCAGGCCGTCGGGCACGTGGAAGATCATGCCGACGAGGTCGTTGGCGGAAATCTGCACCCGCGTGGCGCGCACGATGCGCATCCGCTGGTACTCGACGAACGTCTCTTCGAAGTCTCCGCCGGCGGCATCGGCGCACACACCGAGGCAGACCGCGTCCTCCATCGCCATCGCCGCGCCCTGCGCCATGTACTGCAGCATGAAGTGCGCGGCGTCGCCGAGCAGCGCGACGCGCCCGCGGATCCAGTTGTCCACCGGCTGGCGGTAGAGCAGCATCCAGCGCCGGAACTCCTTCGGCGTGCGCATGAGCTTCAGGGGCGTGTCGCAATAGTGCGAGAAGAAGGGCAAGACCTCGTCGGGCAGGGCGAGCTCGTTGTGCCCGCCGCTCGTGTGCTTGCCGATGACCGTCGCCACCAGGTTGAAGAGCTTCCAGCCGCGCAGCGGGTAGTGGACGATATGCGCGTTGTGCGCGGCCCACAGCGTCGCCGCGGGCAGCCGAAGCTCCTTCGGCACGTCCTCGATGTTCAGCACCGCGCGGTAGCACATGTGCCCGGTGATCGGCGGCAGCGGGTCGCCGACGATCTTCTCGCGCACCACCGAGCGTCCGCCGTCCGCGGCGACCAGCGCCGTGCCTTCGATGCTGCCGTTCTGCGTGCTTACCCTGACGGACGAGCCGTCCTGCTCGAACCCGGTCACCCGCGTGCTGGTGCGAAGCTCGATAAGCCCCGGCAGCGCCTTGCAGCCGTCGAGCAGCGAGCCGTGGATGTCGGCGCGGTGCGTCACCGCGTAGGGGTTGCCGAAGCGCCGGGCGAAGCGCGCGTCGAGCGGGATGTCGATCACCTTCTCGCCGCTCACCCCGTCGAACATCAGCATGTGCTCGACGAACACCGCCTCCTTCTTCACCAGGGCGCCGACGCCGAGCGCGTCGAGCGCGTGCCAGGCGTTGGGCGCGAGCTGGATGCCGGCGCCGATCTCGCCGAACTGGGGGGCCTGCTCGAGCACCACCGAACGCCAGCCCTTGCGCGCGAGCGCCAGCGCCGCGGCGAGGCCGCCGATCCCGCCGCCGGCGACCACCACCGGCTTCGCATTGCGCGCCGAGGCGTTTCCCTTCATGCCAGCATGTTAAGCGCCGCGCGGCCGAGCGGGGAGCGCGGGTCGGCCAGCGTTTCGGCGATCTCGAAGTGGTTCATGCCTTTCCCGACCAGGGCCGGCGCACCCAGTTTCTCCGCAAACTGCTTCGACTGGCGGAAGAACTCGGCGCTCTCCTTCTCGGCCCAGGCGACGGTAACCGGACATTGGATGCGCTCGATGTGCCGGATCGGCGAATATTCGTGTTCGAGCCGCTCGTCGATCCGCACGTAGTCGTTGCGCGAGCTCAGGCGCACCGGAAGGAGGTCGTAGATTCCAGACACGAGCAGCGCCTTTCTCACGAAGGGCTTTCTGACCAGGGCGCAGGCCGCGAGGTGCGCGCCGGAGGAGTGGCCGCAGAGCACGATGTGGCGCGAAAGGTTGCTCATCACCCACTCGATTCCGCGGCAGACCTGCGCCGCCATTTCGGGCAGCGTGACGGCCGGCAGCAGGGCGAAGTTCAGCGCCACGAAGCTCGCTCCGGCCTGCACCACCAGCCCGGCGGCGAAGGCGTTTTCCCAGCTCCGCTGGCGCTTCCAGGCGCCGCCGTGGACGAACACGAACGCCTTGTCGCCGCCGCCGTAGATGTCGAGCGTTTCGGAGGCGGTGGGGCCGTAGGGCTCGACGCGTGGTTCTCCTATTTTCTTCCTGACAAGATCACTTTTTTCGCCATACCGACGAATGATCTCGTCGGCGTGCGGCACCCAGGCGCGCTGCTCGTACTGGTCGTCGAGCGCCTTCTGGTCGTAGTCGAGGAAGACCTTCTTCAAAACAGGATCGCGATGCCGTCGAGCTCGCCTTCGGAGTTCACCAGGTCCACGCGCTTGTGCGCGATCTTGAAGCTGCCGTTGGTCTTGCGCAGCCGGTGCTCGACCAGCGCGCCGTAGAGGCGCTGCTTCTCGTTGCGGAACTCGACCAGGGTCAGCGTGGAGCTCACGAGGATTTCGTTCTCGCCTTCCTCTGCCACGACGTTTCCGATCTGGTGGACCGTTCTCGCCAGCGGAAGCCGCGCATGCGCGCGCGGGTGGCGCGCCTGCTTCACGCGCAGCTCGAGGAGTGTCCTGTCGTCGTGGATGATCGAGCTGGTCTCGAACGGTTCTCTCTGGTTCTGCTCGAGAGGCACCCAGTAGGTCGCGTCCTCGGTGAACAGCTCGAGCCACGCCTCGAGCTGCCCGGTGTCGAGCAGCCGCGCCTCGTGGTACAGGAACTGCTCGACGTTCATTCCTTCATTTTTCCGACAAGTAGCGCAGCCAGGCGGCGAACTGCGCGCGCATGAAGATCTCGCTGGTGCCGGTGCCGCCGCGCCGGCTGCCGTCGGGCTCGTCGACGTCGCGCCCGTGGCCGCGGCCGATGTACACCCAGTCGACCGCGCCGGAGGTGAGGCCGTGCTGCAGGCGCTCGTAGACCTCGAGGTCGTCGGTCAGCACCCACGAGGCGGTGCCGTTCACGACGTTGGCGAACGCGACCGTGTCGCGCCACATCTGCGCCGGCGCATGCTTCATGCGGAAGGAATACGTGCAAACCACCGAGCGGTCCACGGCGATGGGATGGACGATGCGCAGCTGGCGGAACTGGCTCATGAAGGAGCAGTTCGGGTAGATGATGGTGTTCCACAGCGTGACGCGCAGGATGCGGTCGGCTTCCGCCTCGCCTTTCTCTTCGACGAGCTTCTTTCGATAGCGATCGAAGACGGGATTTCCCAGCCCGACGACCAGGCGGCTGTCGTCGTGGTAGTCGCCCATGTAGCCGTGGCCGCGCGGCGTGGTCCACATGCCGGTGCCTTCCCACACCGCGTCGGGCGCGCCGTTCTGCCGCATCTGGCGCACCGCGATGTCGTAGTAGTGCTCCTCGCCCGGCTTGCCGGGCTCGGGCGCGCCGCGCGCCACCGCCACCGACGAGGCGTGCACCCAGGCGGGGTGCGCCCCGTCGAGGTGGTTCTCGAGCATCAGCTTCCAGTTGCCGTTGTAGGCGTGCTTGAACACCCCGCCCGCCACCTCGAGCTCGCCGCCGGGCGCGCGGTCGACGAAGTCGTCGAAAGACGCCCGCGCGGGGCCGAGGAAGGTTTGCAGGTCCTCTCCCTGCGGGGAGAGCGAAGCGAAAATGAAGCCGCGGTACACCGCGACGCGCGGAACCGCCTTCAGCCCCGCCGGCAACTTTCCTTTTTCATATCCAGAGGAAAAGGGAACTGCCTGCAGCGTCCCGGCGCGGTCGTAGCTCCAGCCGTGGTACGGGCAGACGAAGCGCTCGGTGTTGCCGCGGCCCTCCGCGCAGACCATCGCGCCGCGGTGCGCGCAGCGGTTGATCAATACGCCGATCTGGTCTTTGTTCTTTCGAACGACGACGACCGGTTCCCGCCCCATGCGCGTGGTGAAGTAGTCGCCATCGGCCCTGATCTGGCTCTCGTGCCCGAGCACCAGCCACGCGCGGCCGAAGATGCGCTCCATCTCGAGGTCGAAGATCGCCGGGTCCGCGTACACCGAGCGGTGCACGCGGTCCGGCTGGACCAGCATGGCGAGGCGCTCCGGCCCGAAGGCGCTCATGCCGGGATTCTAAAGAACCCCGGCATGCGCCGTCGTGGGTGCGCTATTTAGCGGCGAAGCAGTAGAACAGGCCGTCGCCCCCGGTGCCGCGCAGGTTGTCCTGGCCGCGGCCGCGCGACAGGTGCGAGGAGTTCCACGACACCGCCCACGGGTGAGGGATCGGGCCGGCGCGGTCGTGATGGCCGACCATCGCCGAGCCTTCGGCGCCTGACTTGGTCCAGTTGCCGCAGGTGTAGTCGTAGCCGGCGGCGTAGGCGGTGCCGTCGGGCCGCGAGCCGGTGAGGATGTCGTGCTTGTTCGGCTTCATCGTGCGGTCGTTGATCGGCTGCCCGCGCTCGTCGAGCGCCGTGTCCTTGTTGACGTTGGCTTCCGGCGAATGCAGGTCCTCCAGGTTGCGCGCGACGCGCACGCCCTTGGCGTTGTGCTAGGGGCCGGCGCCGATCCGGTCGCGCGCATGGACGACGTTCGTATCGTTGATCGCCTTGCCCTGCGTGCTGAGGTAGGCGCGCCAGGTCTTGCCGCCCGCGCCGGCGGCGCTGGCGAGCGACTGGCAATGCCGGTCCGCGCCCTCGACGCCGCCCAGGTCGGCGCCCCTGCCCGGCCCGGCGCTGGTGACGAAAAAGGTCATCTCGGACGAGCCCATCATGCCCGCCATGCCTCCGCAGCCGCGATCAGCGTCGACAGGCCGGCAGCGGCCAACAGGGTTCCTTTCAAGCGTTTTTGCATCGTCATCCTCCTCGGGTTGTGTTGAACCATATAACGCGTCCGGAGAGCAGAAATTCCATAATTGGCGCCATGCGACCCCATGGCCGCGGCGCGCTCGAGATGGTCGAGGACTGCCTCGCGCGCATCGGCGGCGATCCGATCCACGCCTGGGCCGCGCTCGACCCCGAGTACGCGCGCCGGCAGGCGCGCGCGCTGGACGCCGGCCCGGCGCGCGGCCCGCTGCACGGCATCCCCGTCGGCGTGAAGGACATCTTCGACACCGCCGACCTGCCGACCGCGTACGGCAGCCCGATCTACGCCGGCCACCGCCCCGCCTGGGACGCCGCCTGCGTCGCCGCCGCCCGCGCGGCCGGTGCCATCGTGCTCGGCAAGACCGTCACCACCGAGTTCGCCACCATGGTGCCCGCGCGCACCGTGCACCCGCGCAACGCGAAGCACACGCCGGGCGGCTCCTCGAGCGGCAGCGCCGCGGCGGTCGCGGCCGGCATGGTGCGCTTCGCCTACGGCACGCAGACCGTCGGCTCGACCATTCGACCTGCCGCCTATTGCGGCGTGGTGGGCTACAAGCCGAGCTTCGGAATGATCAGCCGCTCGGGCATGAAAATGGGCGCCGAATCCCTCGACACTGTCGGCATCATCGCGCGCAGCGTGGCGGACGCGGCGTTGCTGGGCTCCGCGAGCGCGATGCGGCCCGACCTCGCGAAACTGGAGCTTCTCGGCAACCCGAAGCTCGGCGTCTGCCGCTCGCCCAACTGGGGGCACATGTCGCGCGAAGGCGCCGACGCCTTCGAGGCTGCGGTGCGGCGCTTGGGCCAGGCCGGCGCGAAGATCGTCGATGCCGAGCTGCCCGCCTCCTTCGGCTGGCTCGACGCCGCGGCGCAGCGCATCCTCGTCTACGAGATGGCGCGCGGCCTGGCGCACGAGATCGCGCACCACCGCGCACGCGTCAGCCCGATGCTGCTCGAGCGCGTCGACGCCGGCGAGGCGATGCCGTATCCCGAGTACGCGAAGGCGATCGCCTATGCCGCCGACTCGAGGCGCCAGCTCGCCGACCACCTGCGCGACGTCGACGCGATCGTCACCCCGAGCGCGACAGGCGAGGCGCCGCTCGGCCTCGAGAGCACCGGCAACACCGCGATGAGCCGGCTGTGGACGCTGCTCTATGGCCCCTGCGTCACGGTGCCGGCGGGCGAGGGGCCTGCAGGCATGCCGCTCGGGATCCAGCTCGTCGGGCTGCCGGGTGCGGACGCGCGCACGCTTGCTGTCGCTGCGTGGGCGGAGCAGGTTCTGCGCTCCGCATGACGATCGCGCTCGAAGCCGCCGGCGTCCGCAAGGTCTACAGCAAGGACGGCCGCGAGATGCCGGTGCTCGACGTCGAGCGCTTCGCCGCGCGCGAGGGCGAGTTCATCACCATCATCGGCCCGAGCGGCTGCGGCAAGAGCACCTTCCTGCACATCATGGGCGGCTTCATCCCCGCCGACGCCGGCACCATCCGCGTCTACGGCAACGCGGTGAACGGTCCGGGCCCCGACCGGGGCATGATGTTCCAGGAGTTCGCTCTGTTCCCGTGGAAGACCGTGGCCGGCAATGTCGCGTGGGGGCTTGAAGTACAGGGTTTTGAAAGAGAAAGAATCGATGAAACAGTGCGGCGCTACCTCGACATCATGGGACTCGCCGACTTCCGCAACCACTATCCGGCGGAAATCTCCGGCGGCATGAAGCAGCGCGCCGCGCTCGCGCGCGTCCTCGCGTTCGATCCCAAGGTGCTCCTCATGGACGAGCCCTTCGGCGCGCTCGATGCCCAGACGCGCGAGACCATGCAGGAGGAGGTGACTCGCCTGTGGGAGCGTACGCGCAAGACCATCGTTTTCGTCACCCACGACATCGAGGAGGCGGTGTTCCTCGGCGACCGCGTCATCGTCCTGAGCGCGCGCCCGGGGCGCATCCGCGAGGAAGTGAGAATCGATCTCCCGCGCCCGCGCGGCCTCGAGGTCAAGAAATCGATGCAGTGCCATGAGTACCGCAACCACATCTGGGACCTGATCCGGAGCGAATCGCGGGCGTGAGCCATCGTTGATTCGCAAAGATGCCTTCGTACTCCAAACGCCTCCAAAAGCACCTGGCCTCTTACAAGGCGGCGAGACTGGGAGTTCGAGAGGCGGGGGTATTTCGGTACAGAGGACGAGACATCTTGTGTGCTCACATCCTTCCGAAGGAACTCCAATGGCTCAACATCCTTGAGCCATTCCGGAAAGAGATAAGGGCATATGCCGGCGGCCGCCTGAAGCTGCACAAGTACTTTCACCATCTGAACTCATCACAAGCATTTGCTCTCAACCTTTTCTTTCCGTTTTTCGAGGCTCATCGTCCGGAGTCAAGGTTCCTGATCGCGGCACTGGGGCTGTCGGGAGAGGCCGCCGACTGGGCGCCGGAGTATGTGGTCGACAGGGAAGAGGGGACGAATGTCGACGTCGCGTGGCGGGACAAGAACCAGGCTTGGATCTTTTGCGAGGTGAAGCTAACCGAGCAGGAATTCGGGCGGGCTGCTGGCGAAGAGCGGCATCACCTCAAGCTGAGGAACAAGTACGTTCCGTTCTTGCCGGATCATTGCGCATCCGAACTCCTCGAATCCGCTGCGTTCTTCGGCAGCTACCAAATCCTGAGGAACGTGTGGCTCGCTGCGCGAGATCCCGGGACCCGAGTTCTATTCCTCATGCCCAAGCAGAACGAGGTCTTGTGGGAGCCGCTTCACAAAGTCCTCAGTTGCCTGGCTCCCGGGCTTCGTGCGCGCATTAATGCGGTCTCTATAGAGCAGGTTCTTGAGCAACTTTCAGGCGATGATCGCCTGACCCCGCAAATGCGATGGTATGTGTCGCAGCTGGCAGAGAAATATGCTCTGCCAGCTGCCTAGCGACTTCGCTACTAACGCGGCAGGTAGCTCAGGTCGACCATCGAGTCGACGTTGACCGGCTTCTCGAGCCACTGCAGCTTGTCGAGCATGAAGGCGGAGAGCTTCTTCAGGCTCTCGACGTCGACGCGCGCGTCGGGGTCGCGCTTCCAGTCCTTGGTCTTGAGGTAGGCGGGCAGCGGGGTGCGCACGAAGCCGGCCTTGTGCAGGTCGGTCTTCGCCTGCTCCATGTTCGCCAGGTAGTACTTGGTCACCGCGACGTAGTCGGCGAGGAAGGCGCGCACCGCGTCGGGATGCGCTTTCAGGAATTTCTCGCCGAAGAAGAGGTCGAGCAGCTCGTGGTCGTAGCCCACGGCCTCGGTCGCGGTGAAGATCCTGCGCAGCCCGCCCTTGCCCATCTCCATGGAGTAGAACGGCTCGACGAAGGTCCCGGCGGTGACCTTGCCGGTGCGCACGGCGTCGCCGATGACAGGGAAAGCCATCGGCACCACCTTGGTGTCGCGGTCGGGGACCAGGCCGGCGTTGATCAGGGCGGCGCGCGCCCAGAGGTCGGTCGCCGTGCGGATGCCGACCACGCCGATGGTGCCGCCCTTCAGGTCCTTGACGCTCTTCACCGGGCTGTCGTCCTTGACCATGTACACGGTGGTGAAGTACTGGCTGCCGGCGGCCTCGAGGCAGACGCTGGCGACGATCTTGACGTCCATCCCTTGCGCCTGCGCCGGGATGAGCACCATCCCCGGCGCGGTGCCGGCGTCGAGCTCGCCCGCGAGGTAGGCCTGGAAGCGCTCGGGGTTGGCCTGGAAGAGGAGCTGCTTCAGCTCGTAGCGCTTGCCCTGGTTCGGTGTCAGATCCTTGCGCGCGCTCATGAGCCAGAGCTGCTCCTCGGCGGCGAAGCCGCGGCCCATGCGGATCAGCGGCGGAGTCTGGGCAAGGGCGCTGCCAAGGAAAACGAGGCCCAGAATCCCGGCGAGTATCTTCATGGTCTCCCCCTCAGACGTAATAGGTGTCGAGCTTTTCCCAGTATATCAACCGGTCGCGCGCCAGCACGACCGCCTTGTCGAGCAGGTAGCCGAGAACGGCGATCACCGCCACCACCGCGAGCATGCGGTCGGTCCTGAGGGAGGAGAGCGCATAGATCACGAGGTACCCCAGGCCGTCGGCCGAGGCGACCATCTCGGTGATCACCACCACGATCATCGCCACCGGTACCGCGACGCGGAAGCCCGCGAAGATGAACGGCGCGGTCGCCGGGATCACGACGCGGCGCAGGATCGCGGCGCGCGAGGCGCCCATGTTCTGCGCCGACCAGAGGAATGCGCGATTCACTTCCCGCGCGCCGGCGTACGTCATGATGACGATCGGGTAAAGGCACTCGAGGAACACCAGCGCCACCTTCGACAGGCTGCCGATGCCGAACACGAAGATGAAGATCGGGAAGAGGGCCAGCTTCGGCACCGCGTAGGTGCCGGAAAAGAGCGGATCGAGCAGGCCGGCGACGAACTTCGAGCGCCCCATCAGCATGCCGAGGGAGATCCCGACCACGGCCGCGAGGGCGAAGCCGCCGAGCGCGCGCTGCAGCGACACCCAGGCCTCCATCCACGAGGCGCCGCGCGTGAAGAAGAGGCCGAGCTCGGTGAAGATCTTCACCAGGGACGGGAACAACAGCGGGCTCCACAGGCCGCTGCGCGCGGCCCATTCCCAAACCACCAGAGCCGCTCCAACCAGAATAAAAGGCAAAAGCCGGTTCACGCGGCGGTCGGCTGCTGCCAGGCGAGCAGGCGCGAATGCGCGAGACGCACCAGGCGGTCGCCGGCGTAGCCGAGGATGGCGATCGCGAGGAGCGACACGTACATCAGGTCGAAGCGCAGCGAGTTCTCGGCGACGCGGATCATGTGGCCGAGGCCGGAGCGCGCGTTGATCATCTCGGCGGCGAACATGACGATGAACGAGAGCGCGAGCGACACGCGCAGGCTGGCGAGGATCATCGGCGCGGCGCTCGGCAGCACCACCCGGCGGAAGATTTGCGCCGGGGTCGCGCCCATGTTGAGCGCCGACCAGACGAGGATCGAGCGCGTCTGGCGCACGCCGTAGTAGGCGTTGATGAACACCGGGTAGAAGCAGGCGAGCGCGATGATCAGCACCTTGGAGAGGTCGCCGATGCCGAACCAGATCATGAAAATCGGCAGCATCACGATCTTCGGCACCGGGTAGGTGAGGAACACCGCCGGGGAGAGCATCCGGTCGAACCAGCGCGCCACCCCGGCGGCGAGGCCGAGCGCTGCGCCGAGGAAGCTGCCGAGCACGAAGCCGGGGACCGAGCGCGCCAGGCTCGCGCCGATGTTCTCGTACAGCTCGGCCGTTCCCAGGGCCTGCGCGAAATGCTTGATGATTTCCGCAGGAGACAGGATGTACCCCGGCAGCGGAGCGAGCTGCCAGACGAGCAGGACGGCAACCAGCAGGCTGGCCTTGGCGGCGGCCATACCCGCCAAATTATCACCCCGCTGGCCTACACTCGGACATTCTCGCAGAGGAGACCACCATGAGAAACACGACCCGCAATCTCCGCAACCGCAGGCGCAGGCAGAAGATTCACAAGAAGCTGCGGCAGCAGGCAAAGCAGCGGAAGAAACAGGCCGCGATCAAGGCCGGTACGCCGTAGGCGATTAACTTCGAAGGGACGCGGCGACGCCGGTCCTCCGGCCGCCCCAGACTGCCCAGTACTCCCGCCCGCGCAGCACCACTTCGACCTGCAGCACAATCGCCGGATCGACGCCCGACACCGTCTTCGCCCGGTCTTCGGGGATGTGCCCATCGAGCCGTTCCCCGTAAACCAGCAGCGCTTCGGCGAAGCTGCGCCCGCAGGCCTGACGGCAATGCTCCAGCCGCTCGCGGCCGCCGGGCTTGTCGGACCAGGGCCGCGATCCCTTGTGGTTCGGCGCCCAGAGCAGGTAGCTGCAAACGCCGCTTTCGCTCTGGATGTCGTCCTTCCATATCGAGAGCACGACAGTGCTGTCGGAAGCCCGGACCCCGCCCCAGCTCGACAGCGCGGGCAGCAACACCCCTCTGCTCTCGAACGCGTTTCGCCGGCTCACCAGCCGCACACCCTTCGTCTTCGAGCCGTGTGCCCTTTTCGCGGCGAGATCGGCCGGGCGCTGGAGCTGCAGAACCTTGTCGCAAAGCGCGACCACCTCTGCATCGCCCATTCCCGCCGCATTCGTGCGCAGCTGCGTCACCTCGCGCTGCGCGAGCCTGGCGACGCGCTCGATCGTCCACCGGTTGCTGCGTGAACGAAGCACGGAAGACGATTCGGCCATGGCGTTCTTGTTATACGCCCATTCGAACGCCTTGCCCCGCTTTATTTCCATGCAGAGCCGGACAGGGCGTATTCCCTCTACCGTCAATCCACTTTCGGCTACACCCAGACCTGCAGTACGTAGTCGTAGGCCGCCTGCGCGTTGGTCATGTCGACGCGCTGCAGCTTGATGCGGTAGCCCTCTTTGGTCTTTTTCAGTTGGTGCATGTACGAGCCGGCGAAGTGCCGCACGTCGTCGCGCCTGAGCTCCATCATGTGGAAGCGCGAGCGAACGATCACGCCCCCATCAGGAGAGGTCTTTTCAAGAACAACATTTGAAACCACATGGTTCGTACCCCACAGCGGGCGCTGCGACCAGGCGTCGGGGTGCAGCACGCGGCCCATGCGCACGCGCATCAGGTTCTTGTCCTCGGCGAAGATCGCCGGCGTGCCGTCCCAGGTCTTGTACGAGGGCTCGGGGGGCATCCAGTAGACGCCGTCGTCGGTGAACAGCCCGATCCAGTCCTCCCACTGCTTGCGGTCGAGCAGGTCCGCCTGCCTGTAGAGGAACTGCTCCACCTGGTGTTGAACATCCCTAGCCACGCAGGTACTCCGCCCAGGCCTTCATCTGCCCGCGCATCGGCGCCTCCGAGGTGCCCATGTTCGGCCCGCTCTCGACGTGGCCGTCCTTTTCGATGTCGCGTCCGAAATGGCGGCCGAAGCTCACCCAGTCGCCGGCGTCGGCGGCGAGGCCCTGGTGGCACTTCCAGAAGTTCTCCAGGTCGTCGGCGTTGATCAGCGTCGCGGGCGAGTTCACCAGGTTGTAGTAGGCGAGCGAGCGGCGGTAGATCGCCTCGGGCGCGCCCTTCAGCCGGAAGTGCCAGATCTCGGTGAGGGTGCGGTCGACGCCCAAGGGCCTTACTGCGCGAAGCTGCTGAAGGGGCGACTGCACCGACAGGCCCGGATAGACGATCACGTGGTGGATGTTGACGCCGACGATCTCCTCGAAGCGCTTCTGGCCGTAGGCCTTGATCATGATCTTGTCGTAGGCGACGGTGTCCGGGTCCTGCGGCCGCAGGCCCATGTAGCCGGTGAGCACGCTGTGGCCCCCCGGATAATTGAGGGTCTGGAAGTTGTCCCACTTGTCGATGGTGACCGTGGCGAAGGCGGAGAGCATGTGGTACGAGAGCGGCGTGCTTCCGGTCTGGCTTGCGATCTTCTTCTCGATGTCGTGCGCGGCGCGCCCGGTCGACTGGTGCACCACCGAGGGGTGAAGCGCGTCGAGCTGGTTCTCGAGGAAGATCTTCCAGTTGGAATGCTGGATGACGCGGAAGCAGTTCGGCACGACCTCGACCTCGCCCTCGGGCGAGCGGTCGCACATGTCGTCGAACGCCACGATGGCTTCTCCAAGAAATTCCTTTAACGAAACTCCCTCGGGGGAGAGACTTGCAAATACAAACCCCCGGTAATTCTCGACGCGCGCCGCGCGCTTCATGCTGCAGTCCGGGTTGTCCTTGCCGAAGCGCGTGCCGGCGTAGGCCGAGTCCATCGGAATCGAGCGCAGCTTGCCGTCGTGCTTGAAGGTCCAGGCGTGGTAGGAGCAGCGGAAGAACTCGCCGGCGTTGCCGTGCCGGTCGCCGCACATCATGTTGCCGCGGTGCGGGCAGCGGTTGTAGAGCACGCTGATTCTGCCGTCCGAGCCGCGCACCATGAGCATCGGCTGGCGGCCGATCTGCAGGGTGTAGTAGTCGCCGGCCTTCGGGATCTGGCTCTCGTGGCCGCAGTAGATCCAGACGCGCTCGTGGATGCGCTGCATCTCGAGCTCGAAGATCTGCGGGTCGGTATAGACCTCGCGCCGCACCCGGTCGGGCTCGACGCATTTCGTGAGATCGGGAATGGATTCGCGCAGCATGATGTTCTCCTCGATGGGCGAATGATAATCTAGCCGTCCCTCAGGAGGAGGCGCCATGACCAGGCTGTTCTTGCTGTTGTGCCTATTCCTGTCACAAGGCGTTGCTGCGCAGACCCCGCTGAAAGTCAAGATGTTCCCCGGAGCGCAGTCCCTCCCGGCCGCGGCCGCGCAGGCCCAGGGCGTGTTCGAGCGCCACGGGCTCAAGGTCGAGCTGCTGTTCACCGCGAACTCGCAGGAGCTGCGCGACGGCCTCGCGGCGGGCGAGTTCCAGATCGCGCAATCGGCGGTCGACAACGCCGTGGCGATGGTCGAGATGGCGAAGCACGACGTGATCATCGTCACCGGCGGCGACAGCAGCATGAACGAGCTCTTCGTGCAGCCCGACATCCGGTCGCTCGCCGACCTCAAGGGGCAGACGGTGATCGTCGATGCGCCCAACACCGCCTACGCGCTGCAGCTGAAGAAGATCCTGCTGATGAACGGGTTGACGGACGGCGTCGACTACAAGCTGCAGCCGGTCGGAGGCACCTTCATGCGCGTGAAGGCGATGCGCGAGAACCTGGCTTTCAAGGCGGCGATGCTCAACCCGCCGTTCTCGGTCGACGCCGGTGCCACCGGGCTGAAAAGCATGGGACGCGCGGTCGACCTGCTCGGGCCCTACCAGGCGCAAGGCGCGTTCGTGATGCGCAAATGGGCGCAGGCCAACGCGCAGACGCTGGAGCGCTACATCGCCGGGTTCATCGAAGGCAACCGCTGGGTGCTCGACCCGGCGAACCGCGAGGCGGCGGCCAAGCTGCTCGGTGACCGCCTGAAGCTCTCCCCCGAGGTAGCGCGCAAGACCCTCGCGCTGATGGCCGATCCGAAGTTCGGCCTCGCTCCCGACGGGCGCTTCGACATGCAAGGCTTCGGGAACGTGCTCGCCCTGCGCGCCGAGATCGAAGGCAGCTGGGGCGGCAAGGCGCCGGCGCCCGACCGCTACATCGACCTCGGCTACTACGAAAGGGCTTTGAAAAGACTCTCGCAGTGAAAGTCGTCGATGTGCACACGCACATGCTCAACGGCGCCTACCTGGCGCTGCTGAAGAAGCATGGCGGGGGATACAAGGTAAGAAAGGTCGCCGGCGGGCAGACCGGCATCGTCAAGGACGGCGCGCCGTTCATGACCCTGATGCCCGGCATGTTCGACTACGAGCTGCGCATCAAGGCGATGGACGCCGCCGGCGTCGACATCGCGATCGTCACGGTGACCAGCCCGAATGTGTACTGGGGCTCGCCGCGGATAAGTTTGGAAGCTGCAAAAATAATGAATGACGACATGGCGGCGCAGCAGAAGCGCTACCCCGGGCGCATCCGCTTCATGGGCTCGCTGCCCTGGCAGCATCCGAAGCTCGCGGTCGCGGAGCTGAAGCGCGCTTGCGACGAGCTCGGTGCCGTGGGCGTGATGGTGCTGGCGAACATCGATGGCCTTTCGCTGACTCACCGGAAATTTTCATCGATATGGCGCGAGATCGACCGCCGCGCGCTTCCGGTCCTTGTCCACCCCACCGCGCCGCCGGGCACCGCCGAGCTCGACGTGATGCGCTACAACCTCGTCGCCTCGGTCGGCTTCATGTTCGACACCTCGCTCGCGGTCGCGCGCATGATCTTCGACGGCTTCTTCGACCGCTATCCGGATGTGAAGATTGTCGCCGCCCACGGCGGCGGCGCGCTGCCGTACCTTGCCGGACGGTTGGATATCTGTTTTGAGAATATGCCGGCGTGTCGAGAGAAGATTTCTCAGAAACCGTCCAGCTACCTAAAGCGCATCTACTACGATTCCGTGGTGTTCCAGCAGGAATCGCTGGAGCTGGCGCTGAAAGTCGGCGGAACGGGGAACGTCCTCTACGGCTCGGACTACCCGCACAACATCGGCGACATGAAGGGCTGCCTCGCGCGCGTGGACGCTCTGCCGCCGGCAAGCCGCGACGCGGTGCGCGGCGGCAACGCGATGCGCATTTTCAAGCTCTGAGTTTCGGAAGAATCTCCGAAGAGAAAAGCTCGATCGAGCGCATGGCGTCTTCGGCCGCAAGGCCGCCGAAGGAGAAGATGCACAGCAGGTAGTTGGCGCCGGTCGCGCGCAGCATCTCCCGCAGCTTCTGCGACACGCTCCTGGGCGAGCCGGCGATCAGCCGCTGCGCGGAGTCCTCGTCGTAGGGCGTGGTCTTGTGCACGTCGGGCCGCCCGATCTTGCGCGTGAGGTGGTGGATGTGGCCCGCCCACGTGTCGTAGGCCTTGAGCCCCAGCTTTTCGGCCTCGGCGTCGGTGTCCGCGATCACGAGGTGCTGGGTGCGCGCGAGGAAAGGCGCGGCGACGTGCGCGTTGTGGCGGCCGGGGTCGTTGCGGTGCTCGCGCCACAGCTCGCGGTAGCGCTCGAACATCGGCTTGCAGTCGGCGTGCTTCCCGATGAACGCGGTGTGGTAGCCGTGGCGCGCGGTGAACTCGATCGACTCCCTGTTCGAGCTCGGGAACCAGAGCGGCGGGTACGGGCGCTGATGGGGCTTGACGTGGAGCTCCGCCTCCACGCCGTTGATGTTCATCGTGGGGGAGGCGCAGGCGGCAAAGAACGTATCCAGCGTTTCGCGGTATCGCTCCCGGGACTGCTCGATGCTTGTAAGGCCAAAAATGCGAGATTCGATCGGCGAAACGCCGCGCCCGACGCCGAGCTCGAGCCGGCCGCTCGACAGGTGGTCGAGCATGCAGACCTCGCTGTAGAAGCGGTACGGGTGGTACCACGGCAGGCAGAAGGTGAGCGCGCCGGCGCGCAGGCGGCGCGTACGCTGGAAGATCGCCGACAGCAGCGCCGCCGGCGAGCCGTCGATCGAGAGCGGCGTGCCGTGGTGCTCGGCGATGAAGAAGCCGTGGAAGCCGGCGCGGTCGGCGGCCGTGGCCAGCTCCAGCTTATGTTCATAGATCCGGGAAGGCGGAAGCGCCTGCGACGCTTCGACCCAGTCGAAGATGCCGCAATCAGTCATGCTTCACGCCCGCGGCCTTGACCGCGGCCGCGTAGCGCTCGAGATCCTCCCGCACGAAGCGCGCGTAGTACTCGGTGCCGTTCTCCATCGGCTCCATGCCGAGGTTCGCCATGCGCTCGGCGACCTCGGGCTCGCGCAGGGCCTTCGCCACCGCGGCCTGCAGCCGGGCGACGATCTCGCGCGGCAGGCCCGCGGGCGCCTGCAGGCCGATGGTGGTGGCGATGTCGAAGCCGGGATAGCCGAGCTCGGCCGCCGTCGGCACGTCGGGCAGCGAGGCCGAGCGCCGGGCGGCGCTGATGCACAGCACGCGCAGCTTGCCGGCGCGGATGTGCCCGGCTACGTTCGGGATCCCCGACCAGCCCGACTGCACTTCGCCCGTGAGCACCGCCGCCACCAGCGCGCTGCCGCCCTTGTACGGGACGTGGAGCATCTGCGCGCCGGCCCGGCTGAGGAACACCGCCATGGTGAGGTGGTGCACCGAACCGTTGCCCGCCGAGCCGTAGGCGAGCTGCCTTGCTTTTGCCGCTTTGACGAAATCTTCCAACGACGTGGCTGGAAGCGACGGATTGGTCACCAGCACCGTAGGCACGGACACGAGCGCGGTAATGAGGGCGAAATCCTTGAGCGGGTGGTAGGTGAGCCTGGGGTTGAGCGCCACGTTGATCGCGAGCGCGCCCGAGTCGCCGAGCATCAGCGTGTGGCCGTCGGCCGGCGCGCGCGCCACCTGCTCGGCGGCCACCACGCCGCCGGCGCCGGGCAGGTTCTCGACCACGAACGCCCGGCCGAAGGCGTCGGTGAGCCTTGCCGCGAGCATCCGCGCCAGCACGTCGGGGTTTCCGCCGGGCGCCGCGGCCGCGATCAGGCGCACGGTCTTCGAGGGGTAGCTGTCCTGCGCATGGGCCGCCGCCGCGGCCAGCGCGAAGCTCATCAGCAGAAGCGCTTTCATCGCATCCTCCTCAGCCGCGCTTGTCGACGAAGCGCGGCGGCTTGACCGCGGCCTCGAACTCGCGCGCGATCGTGCCGCGCGGCAGCAGCCAGACCTCGGGCGTGATTTGAAACGCCCTGTGAACGGTTTCCATTATCCGCGACTTGTCCTGGTCCCTGGTCTCGACGAACAGCCGCAGGATGTCGTTGTCGCCCTCGTTCGCCGCCTCGGCGCGGAAATCGACCACCTGCGGGTCGCGGAACAGGGCGTCCTCGAGCTCGGCGTGGTTGATGTTGACGCCGCGCACCTTGAAGAAACCGACCGTGCGCCGCTCGTGCTTGAGCGTCGGGAAAACGGACCAGGGGTATTCCTCGGAAAGCCCCGAATCGCTTCTCATGGAAACCAGGTCGCCGGAGCTCCAGCGGAGAAAAGGCGTCATGGTGTTGTTCCAGAGCGGCGTGACGACGAGCGAGCCGACCTCGCCGTCGGGGACCGGGTCGCCCGTCTTCTCGTCCACCACCTCGACGTAGAACTGGTCTGCCCAGACGTGCAGGCCGTGGTGGCCGACGCCTTCGCCGGCGACGAACGCCGCTTCGGTCATGCCGAAGTGGTCGAACACCTCGGCGCCCCATGCGTCCTCCAGCTTCTTTCTTTTCACCGGCGAGAGCGGCTCCGCGGCCACGATCAGCTTCTTCACGGTGCTCGCCTTCAGGTCGAAGAACTTCGTTTCCGCCAGGTTGGCGAGGTGCAGCCCGTAGCTCGCCATGCCGAGCCACACCGTCGGCTTGAGCTGGTCGATCAGCTCGAGCTGGACTTCGGAAGGCGTGTTGGTGCCCGCGCCGCACCAGACGGTGCCGATGCCGTGGTTGATCGCTGCGCGCGCGTAGAGGTGCGCCACCGGGTGCACGCCGAGCGGGAAGGAGATGTGCGCGCAGTCGTCGGCGGTGGCGCCGACGAGCGCCCAGGCGCGCTCGAAGGCGAGCAGGCCGTGCACCATGTCCTCGGCCGAGCGCGGGTAGAACAGCGGCCGCCCGGTGGCGCCGCCCGAGCGCCAGTACTCGACGACCCTGGTGCGCGGCTGGATGCAGAACTCGTCGTGGAACCGATCGGGCGGAATCTGGCGCAGCTCTTCCTTGGTGAGGAGCGGGATCTTTCGCCACACGGCGTCGACCGGCCCCCGCGGCACGCGCTTCTTCAGGAACGGCGACTGGCGCGCGCGCTCGAGGGCGATGCGCTTTCTCGCGAGCTGGATGCGCTCGATCTCCGCCCGCGACTTCGGCCAGCGCAGGTTCATGGTGCGCGGCAGACGATCAGGCGGTAGCTCTTGTAGCGGGCGAAGGTCTCGGGCGTGCGATGGCCGCTGAAGTACTTGAGCCGCAGTCTGGCGAGCCTGCGCCGGCCCAGCAGCCGCAGCACGCGGAGCAGCCACGGGTGGCGCTCGGACAGGTACTGCGCCAGGGTCACGGACGCGGGCAGGACGCGGCGCATCAGGATTTCGTCGGCCACCTCCAGCGTCGGCGCGATCCGCGCCGTGAGGTCCTCGTCGCGCACGACGGTGAAGCGCGCCTGCGCGAGCGTCTGGTAGAAGGCCGCGAGCGGGTGGCCGCCGCCGAAGGTGCGGTCGCCGGGTCCGCCGTCGCCCTCCGCCGCGGTCTTGAAGAGGTCGCAGATCACGAGGTGCCCGCCGGGCTGCAGGATCGCGGCCGCGCGCTCGAGCGCGGCCGGCACCGGGATGTAGTGGAAGCTCTCGGCGAAGACAAGCGCGTGGTAGTGCCGGGACCGCTCGGCCGCCGGAAAGTCCTCGAAGCGGCACTCGAAGATGCGCGGCCCGGCCTGCGCCTCGCGCGCGAGGCGCTCGCGCGCGAGGCGCGTGAGCACGGGCGCCGGGCTGACCCCTTCCGCCTCGTAGCCGCGCGCGCGCAGCTTCGCCAGCAGCTTGCCCGTGCCGCAGCCCACGTCGAGCACGCGCACCGGCCGCGGCGCGATGCCGCCCAGCGCTTCGAGCAGGAATTCGTTGTAGCGCTGCTGCGCGAGCCGCAGATTGGCCAGCGTGCGGGGCAGCCCGGCGTCCCACAGCCCGTAGTGCAGCTCGTCGGTGTCGAACAGTTGCTGCAACAGCACGATGCCGAGCTCCCGGCTGTCCATTGTCATATTCCCAGGTAGCGGTGCCAGAGGCCGCGGTCGGCGTCGAGCGCCGCCGCCGCCCCCTGCCACGCGACGCGGCCGCGCTCGATGATGGTGTGGCGGTCGGCGAGCTTCACCAGGCGCTCGATGTACTTGTCGATCACCAGGATGGTCTGGCCCGCGGCGCGCAGCCGCGCGAGGCATTTCCAGATCTCCTCGCGCACCAGCGGCGCGAGCCCCTCGGTCGCCTCGTCCAGGATCAGCAGGTGCGGATTGGTGACCAGCGCGCGGCCGATGGCGAGCATCTGCTGCTCGCCGCCGGAGAGTTGATTACCCATGTTGTTTTCACGTTCCTTCAATCGGGGGAACAGGTCGAACACGCGTTCGGGAGTCCAAGGCTCCCTGCCGCCGGAGCGGTTCCCGGCGAACGCCGCGAGGTGCTCGCGCACGCTCAGGTTGGGGAAGATCTGCCGCCCCTCGGGCACCAGCGCGATGCCGAGGCGCGCGATGCGGTCGGGCGCCAGCCGTTCGATGCGCTCGCCGCGGAATGCAATGCTTCCCTTGAAAGGCTTGGTCAAGCCCATGATCGAGCGCACGGTGGTCGTCTTCCCCATGCCGTTACGGCCGAGAAGTGCGACCGCTTCGCCGGCCTCGATCTCCAGGCTCAAGCCGAAGAGGACCTGGCTCGTGCCATAGGCAGTTTCGAGGTTTTCGACCTTAAGCAGCAAGCTCGTCCCCCAGGTAGGCCTTGCGCACTTCCTCGTTCATCCTGATCTCCTCGGGAGAATCGGTCGCGATCAGCCGGCCGGCGACCATAACCGAGATGCGGTCGGCGAGGCGGAACACCGCGTCCATGTCGTGCTCGACGAGGAGCACCGTGACCTGCGCGCGGATGCGGCCGATGAGCTCGATCGTGCGCCTGGCATCCTCGGGACCCATGCCGGCCATCGGCTCGTCGAGCAGCACGAGCTTCGGGCGCGTGGCGAGCGCGAGGCCGACCTCGAGCGCGCGCTGCTCGCCGTGGGCGAGGGATAGACCTGAAGAAGCAATCTTGTGGGAAAGGCCGACCTGGTCGGCGATCGACCGGGCCTCGTCGAACAGCGCGGCTTCCTGCGCGAGCGGGCGCCAGAACGAGAAGCTCGAGCCGCTGCGCGCCTGCACCGCGAGCGCGAGGTTCTCGAGCACGCTGAAGCGCTTGAAGATGCTGGTGATCTGGTAGCTGCGGGCGAGGCCGGCCGCGACGCGCTGGTGGGACGGCAGGCGGGTGATGTCCCGGTCGAGGAAGCGGATCTCCCCCGAGTCGGCTCCGACGCTGCCCGAGATCTGGCCGATCAGCGTGGTCTTGCCGGCGCCGTTCGGGCCGATGAGCGCGTGCACCTCGCCGGCGGCGACCTCGAGGGTGACCCCGTCGACCGCCACGACTCCGCCGAAGCGCTTACTGAGGTCTCTTAGCGAAAGCACCGGCAATTCCCCGCGGCGCGAACAGCACGACCGCGAGCAGGATCGCGCCGACCGGCAGCTGCCAGTGCAGCGCGTAGGGGCCGAGCAGCTTGCTGCCCGAGAACACCTCCTCGAGCGTGAGCAGCACCGCGGCGCCGACCGGGCCGCCCCAGAAGCGCCCGACGCCGCCCAGGATCACCATGATCATGAGCGTGCCCGACTGCACCCAGTGCAGGATCGCCGGGCTGACGTAGCTCGTCTGGTTGGCGATCAGCGCGCCGGCGAGGCCGGCGATCGCCCCGGAGATCACGAAGCACGCGAGCCGGTAGCGGTACACCGGGTAGCCGATCGCCGCGGCGCGCGTCTCGTTCTCGCGGATCGCCTCGATCACGCGCCCGAAGCGCGAGTGCACCAGGCGGTGCAGCAGATAAAGAATGATCATCAATAAGAACAAAACCACGTAGTACCAGGCGAAGTCGTTGCGCAGGTCGACGCCGAAGCCGAGGCTCGAGCGCCGCGGCAGCGACAGGCCGTCGTCGCCGCCGTAGGCCTTCATCGACACGAAGATGTAGTACATCATCTGCGCGAACGCGAGCGTGATCATGATGAAGTACACGCCGCGCGTGCGCAGCGACAGCGCGCCGATCACCAGCGCGGCGAGCGCCGCCACCGCGACCGCCGCCGGCCAGGTGATCCATGCGCTCGTCACGCCCTCGAAGGTGAGGATGCCGACGATGTAGGCGCCGGCGCCGAAGAACGCGGCGTGGCCGAAGCTCACCATGCCGCCGTAGCCCAGGACGAGATTGAGGCTGGCCGCCGCCATGGCGTAGATCAGCACGCGGGTGGCGAAGCTGATGTAGAAGCCCTGGTCGAGCGCGTGCATGGCGAGCGGGAACGCGCACGCCACGATCGCCAGGATGACGATCTTTTTCATCCGCGGGCCGGGAACAGCCCCTGCGGCCGCAGGAACAGCACCGCCGCCATCAGGACGTAGATCATGATCGAGCTCAGCGCCGGCCCGAGGTTCGAGGCGACCTGCGGCGGGAACATCTTGGCGAACGCGATCGGCAGCAGCGCGCGCCCCATGGTGTCCACCAGTCCCACGAGCAGGGAGCCCACGAACGCGCCGCGGATCGAGCCGATGCCGCCGATCACGATCACCACGAAGGCGAGGATCAGGATGTTCTCGCCCATGCCGACCTGCACCGCGAGGATCGGCCCGAGCAGCGCGCCGGCGAGCGCGCACAGCGCCGCGCCGAGCGCGAACACCGCGGTGAACAGGCGCCGGATGTTCACCCCCATCGCCACCGCCATCTCCCGGTTGGATGCGCCGGCGCGGACCAGCATGCCGACTCTTGTTTTTGTGACCAGGAAATACAAAACCAAGGCGACAAGAACCCCGACGCCAATGATGGCCAGCCGGTACGACGCGTACTGCATGCCGCCGGGCAGCTGCACCGGGCCGGTCAGCCCGGCGGGCGCGTTCAGCATGATCGACTGCGGGCCCCAGATCATGCGCACCGCCTCGTTCGCGATCAGGATGATCGCGAAGGTGGCGAGCACCTGCGTGAGGTGGTCGCGCTCGTAGAGCGTTCTCAGGAGAGAGACTTCCAGGGCGGCGCCAACCAGTGCGGTGGCGACGAGCGCGAGCGGCAGCGCGACCCAGAACGAGCCCGTCTGCGTCACGAGCTCCGCCATCAGGTACGCGCCGATCATGTAGAGCGAGCCGTGCGCCAGGTTGATCATGTCCATGATGCCGAACACGAGCGTCAGCCCGGCGGCGAGGAGAAACAGCATCAGCCCGAATTGCAGGCTGTTCAGCGACTGCTCGAGAAACAGAATCCCTGACATGAATAATTCGGGGACGGAGCCCTAACTAGTTCGGGCTCCGTCCCCGTATTCCCGTATTCCAGAACGTCTTGCTACTTCATCTTGCAGTCTTTGGCCCAGAAGTCGCCGAGCCCGCTGACCACGGTGCCGATCTTCTTGTTGACGAGGCGGCCCTGGCTGTCCTTGGCGACGACGCGCAGGTAGTAGTCCTGCACCGGCGTGCCGTTGTGCGCCATCTTGAAGTCGCCGCGCGGCGACTTCATCCGGCCGGGCGCGGCCATCAATGCCTTGTGGAAGGCCGGCACGTCCTCGATCCTGCCCTTCGCGCTGCGCACCGCGGCGTCGATCAGCAGCGCGGTGGTGTAGCCCTGCTCGGCGAAGAGCGACGGGATGCGCTTGTACTCTTTCTCGAAAGCGGCGACGAATTTGCGGTTGGCGTCGTTGTCGAGGTCGTACGCCCAGTGGGAGGTGTCGAAGATGCCGAGCATCGGCTCGCCGACCGCGCGGATGATGTCCTGGTCGGCGGCGAACCCCGGCACGACGAGCGGCACCTCGGCCGAAAGCCCCCCGGCGACGAACTGCTTGATGAAGTTGATGCCCATGCCGCCGGGCAGGAAGGCGTACAGCGCCGCGGGCTTCGCGGCGCGGATCTGCGCGAGTTCGGCCGAGTAGTCGAGCTGGTTCAGCTTCGTGTACACCTCGGCGGAAATGGTGCCGCCGAAGCCGCGCTTGAATCCCGTGGTCGCGTCCTTGCCCGCGGGATAGTTCGGCGCGATCAGGTACATGCTCTTGTAGCCCTTGGACTTGGCGTAATGGCCGGCGGCCTCGTGGTGGCCCTCGTTCGGCCACGACGCGGACACGAAGTACGGATTGCAGCCCTCGCCCGTGATGCGCGTGGGCGTCGAGTTGGGCGCGATGTAGAACACTTTGCCTTCCTGGATGGTGGGCCACGCCGCGAGCATCACGTTGGAGAAGATGACGCCGGTCATCAGGTTGACGCGGTCGCGCTTGAGCAGACGCTCGGCGAGCTGCTTGCCCATCTCGGGATTCAGCGTGTCGTCGGCGAAGATCACCTCGGTCGGCAGCCCGCCGAGCTTGTTGCCCGCCATCTTGACGGCGAGGTTGAAGCCGTCGCGGACTTCCACACCGATCGCGCCCGCGGGACCGGACAGCGTCGACAGGTAGCCGATCTTCAGCTCGTTGGCGGCCTGCGCATTGACCGCGAATGCCGCGGCGGCCGCGGCCCAGATCATTCTCATGATTTGTCCCTCCTCGAAGGAATTCTACGACCGATCCAGTGGATTTGGCGCTGGTACGGCTCCGAGGGCTCGGCCGCGGCCATCGCCGCGAGGCGCGCCTCCTTCTGCGGCGTGTTCTCGGGAATGACGTCGAGGGCGTCCTTGAGCATCGGCTCGTAGTCGGCGCCGACCGGGCACACGTCGGCGCAGCGCCGGCAGCCGGTGATCACGCCGGCGCCGCGCAGGATGCTCTGCCACAGGTTGAAGCTGTCCTCGGAGCGCAGCATCGCCTTCTTCTCCGTAGTGCCGGGCGCGTCGATCACGCGCCCGAGGTACTCGGAGAGCTGCGCGAAGCCATGCGGCGAGCGGTAGCGGTCGCAGGCCTCCCAGTCGCGGTCCCAGTGCCGGATCACGTCGCCCGGGCAGGCCTTGAGGCAGCGGCCGCACTCCGGGCCGAGGCACAGCGCCTCGGCCATGGGCTTGTCGCACTCGACCTCCACCGAGCACAGCACCGCGGTGAGCAAGACCCGGGGTCCAAACTCTTTTGTAAGAAGCTGCAGATTCAGGCCCAGGGTCCCGAGTCCCGCCTCGACCGCGGCGTGCGGCAGAGAGATCAGCGTCTCGCGGTGCTTCCGCGGGTCGCCGTCGTAGCGCCAGGGGTCGACGTGCGTCGGCGGCACGATGAGCGCCGGGTAGCCCGCGTCCTCCAGCCAGTACACCAGCTCGAGCGACACCTCCTCGAGGAAGGTGAGCGAGAGCTCGTCGTTGTAGTACTTGTTGCGGTCGTTCCACGGCAGGATGCGCGAGCTTCCCGCCTGCACGCGCGCCGCGAGCACGATCACGCGCTCGCCGTCGTGCTCGGTGATCTTCTGCGTATCGAGCTTCTTTCCGTCGGCGATGCCTACGAGGTCCGCCCCGAGCTCGCGCGCTTTTGCCTTGATCTCTTCCGCCGTCAGCCGCCGCCTGAAGATCTTCATTGGTTCTGGCGCTTCTTGAATTCCTGCAGTTGCCGCGCGACGATCCCCTGATAACCCTTCTCGCCGACCCAGCGGATGTTCCACTCCGACAGGCCCGGCAGCGCCTCGCCTTCCTTGCGCGCGCGCTTGAACGCCGCCGCCTTCGCCACCTTCTCGGGAGTCTTCTCGGGAATGACCTTCTGGATGTCGGCGAGGTGCGCGTGGTAGTCGTTGCCCACCGGGCAGACCGCGAGGCAGCGCGGGCAATCGCCGAACGAGCCCACCACGCGCAGCAGCCCCTGCCAGAAGCCAAACAAGTCTCTTGAACGTATGGCGGCGGCGCGCTGGGCCTTGTCCATGTCCACGAACTTGCTGAAGAAATTCGTGATGGTCATGTAGCCGAACTCCTGCGCCTCGGTGGCGCAGCCGGCCTTGTCGAGTCCCCACTGGCGCACCGCGTCGGGCGGGCACGAGTGCAGGCAGCGGCTGCAAGACTCGCCGATGCACACCTGCTCTTCCATTCGCTGGTCGGCCTCGAGCTCGAGCTCGGTCAGGATGCCGGTGAGATAGAGGCGCGGGCCGAACTCGGGCGTGAGGATGTTCACCTCCAGCCCCAGCGTGCCGAGGCCCGCCTCGACCCCGAGGTGGCGCGTCGAGAGCTGGCCGTAGCTCGCGCGCTTCAGGTTCCAGTCGGTCTCCTGCGCCGCGAGGGTGAAGGAGGGATGCCCGAGGCGCTCGAGCTCCTGCGCGAGCCTGAGCGCGATGCGGTCCATGCGCCGCAGCACCAGCATGTCGAGGTACTGCACCGGCACGTTGCCCTTGCAGCGGAACGCGCCGACCGGGATGCGCTGCACGATCACGATCACGCTCTTCACGTAGCGCGAGATGCGCTCGGGCGTCTGCGGCCAGCGCGGGTCGGGCGGGAAGGCGTTCAGCGTCGCCGCCGAGGCGATGCCGCACAGGTCCGCGCCGAGCTCTTTCGCGCGCCGCTTTACCTCCAAGGAATTGATCTGGGGTCCGAGCGGCGTGCCGCGGCGCAGCGTTCTCGACATACGGTACCGTATGCTAGTCTTTCCGCGTGAAACCGCAATGGCTGCGGGCGGGGCTGGAAGCGCTGCGCAACGGCGGCGTCGGCGCGGTGCGCGTCGAGCGCCTCGCGGGCGAGGTCGGCGTCACCAAGGGCAGCTTCTACCACCACTTCCGCGGCCGCGGCGCGCTGCTCGACGCGCTGCTGGAATTCTGGTCGCGCGAGATGACCGACGCCGAGTTCGAGCGTCTGCAGGGCATGCGCGGCGGCGAGGCCAAGGGGGCGCTGCGCGCGCGACTGGTCGCGCTCGCCGAGGACGTGCTGGAGAAGGGCATGGGCCGCTACGACCCGGCGATCCGCGCCTGGGCGCGCCAGGACCGCAAGGTCGCGGCCGCGGTGGCGCAGGTCGATCGCCGGCGCGTGCGCGCGCTGGCGGGCTTCTTCGAGGAGGGCGGCTTCGGCGCCGCCGAGGCGCGCACCCGCGCGCGCACCTTCTACACTTTCCTGCTCGGCGAGCCCCAGGTGCGCGCGCCGGCGCGCGAGGCGGGCGAGCTCGAGCGGATGGTCAGGATCCTCGCCGGCTCCTAGCGCAGCTTCTTCCAGTTCTCATCGGCGCGGCGCAGATGGTCAGGGATGTTGGTCGACCAGCGGCTGCGCACCGACTGGCTGAAGTTGAGGTAGAGCTTGCCGTCGCGCACCGTCCAGGCGTCGGGCTCGATCGGCGCCTTGTAGCCCGAGGCCATGCCGAAGGCGCAGTAGCCGCCGTACTGCGGCGCGTACTTCGCGGGCTCGGCCGCGAACGCGTCGCGGTTGGCGGTGCTGGAAAAGCGGTAGGTGGCGCCTTCGTGCTGCGCGGTGAACTCGGCCTTGCCCTGGACGGGCCGCTTCTCGGTGAAGTAGGCGACCGGGTCGTAGCCCTTCAGCGCGAGGCCGGAGGAGTCGACGTTGTTCTGCGCCCACGCGCTGGCTGCGAGGGCGAGGAGAGCGGCGGCGAGGATGGTTTTCATGGGGCTTGGTCGGGAACGCGGCGTTGAACTTACGGCAAAATGGGACAGATGCCTCTCGAGCTCCCCAAGACTAGAAAAGATATCGCGAAAATTCAATCCGTGCGCAAGCGGGTGGCGGTCGAGCAGGCATTGCGCTCGCCGTTCTGGCAGAAAAGGATTCCAAAGGATATTTCATTAGAGAAGCTCGACGATCCGGGCACCTGGCGACGCATCCCGATCCTCGACAAGGATACGCTGCGCGCGCTGAGCGACGCCCAGTTCTACGGCGAGTTCTGCATCGCGAGCCACGACGGCATCGCCGAGTACTGGCGCTCGGGCGGGGTGACCGGCCAGCCGCTCTTCTATCCGCGCAGTTTCCGCGACATCGAATACGGTCTGGAAGCGTTCGCGCGCACCTTCGACTGCGCCGGCGCGAAGCGCGGCGACCGCGCGCACGTGTCGTTCCCCATGGGCATCCACCCCGTCGGCCAGATCTATGCGCGCTGCGCCGTCTCGCGCGGCATCACCGTCAACTGGGCGGGCGCGGGCACCTCGACGCCCTCCGCGCTGCAGCTCGAGCTGATCCGGCGCCTCAAGCCCACCCTCTGGCTCGGCATGTCGAGCTACGCGCTTCACCTCGCGAACCTGGCGGAGGCGAGGGGCGTTTCATTGCCGGAGCTCGGGATCAAGCATGTCATGTGCTCCGCCGAGCCGGTGTCGCAGGCGAAGCGCGACAAGATCGAGCGAAGCTGGGGCGCGAAGCTCACCGACAACTTCGGCATGACCGAGGCGGGCATGATGGGCGCCGAGGACCAGCCCGGCGCGGGCTTCCGCATCTGGAGCGACATGTACTGCATCGAGGTGCTCGATCCCAAGTCGCTCGAGCCGGTGAGCGAGGGCGAGGTCGGCACGCTGGTGGTGACCGCGCTCTGGAGCAACAACGTCACGCCGTTCCTGCGCTGGAGCTCGGGCGACCTCGTCACCTACCACGAAGCCGACGACGAAAGAGAGGGAAAAAAGGCAGGCCCGTTCTCGGTGTTCCCGCGCATCCGGCACGCGCACCGCACCGCGGGCTTCTTCAAGATCCGCGGCGTCAACCTCGGCCACCAGGACCTCGAGGACTTCATGTTCCGCCACCTCGAGATCGGCGACTTCCGCGCCGAGGCGCTGAACGAGGGCGGCAACGACATCCTGCGGGTCTGCATCGAGGTCAGGAAGGGAACCGACGCCGGGAACATGACCGGGAAGCTGGCGGAGGAGATCAAGGAGAAGTTCGAGCTCGCGCCCCAGCTCGTGGTGCTCGAGACCGGCACGCTGGCGAAGGAGTTCGAGGCGAACGTCAAGGCCGCGCGTTTCGTCGATCGGCGCTGAATTTCGTCGCCAGTTCCCGACGGAAGCTCTGCGGAATCAATAGGTAAGGGTATGTCAGCGTCTTGCTGGTGCTCTCTAATACGACTTAGAATGTTCACCTTAGAGGATTGGCATGGATAGCCCGCTCAAAAAGGAATTTCAGTACTACCTCGAGCACCAGAAGGAGCTCGTGGATCGGTACAACGGAAAGTTCGTGGTCATCAAGGACTCCAATGTGGTTGGAGCCTATGACGACGAATTGGCCGCGATTGATGATGCAAAGAAGAAGGACCTAAAGCCCGGGACCTTTCTAGTGCAGTTTGTCTCTCCAGGGGACAGCGCGTACAAGCAGACATTCCATTCGCGGGTGGTCTTCTCCTAGGTGCCGCAACCGCCGCAGTGGTCGGCGTTTACCACACGATCAGCCGGCGGTCTTCTAAACGTACTAAAGAATCAGTGCGGGATTTCGCAGGCCTTTAATCCTGCGTCTGGGGGCACCGCTCCACCAGTAATTCAATACGACGCTATTTGGGACACCGGCGCGACAAACAGCTGCATTACTCAGGCTGTGATTGATGCTTGCGGCCTCGTCCCGATCGGGATCGCTCAAGTTCACGGCGTCGGCGGTGCCACGACAGAAGAGGCCTTCCTAGTCAACATTCATCTGCCTGGCAATGTCGCGTTTGCTGGCGTAAGAGTCACGCGGGGAAGATTTATCGGAGCAGACATTCTGATTGGCATGGACATAATCAGCCAAGGCGACTTCGCCGTTACCAATCATGGTGGCACTACAAAGTTCTCTTTCCGCATCCCGTCCCAGAAACATATCGATTTCTACGAACAATACCAAGCACTGTTAAACCAGTTCGGGAAAGGAAAGCCACAACACGGCAAGAAGAAGAAGTAACTTCTGCCTGGAAACGCGTTGCCCGAGCCGGGGAGCGCGCTGCAGTTCGAGAACGTCAAAGCTACGCTGTTGACCGATCAAAGAGCTTGAGCGCCTCGTCGGCGGTGAGCACGTCGCCGAACTGCTGGATCATGTTCTCGAGCGTCGCGCGCTGTTCGTCGTCGGAGAGCGCCGCGGTGCAGTCGGAGAGCAGCACCACCTTGTAGTCGAGCATCATCGCGTCGCGCGCGGTGCACTCGACACAGACGTTGGTCTTGGTGCCGGCGAGGAGCAGCGTATCGATGCCGCGTTCGCGGAGGTCCTTCTCCAGGTTCCCCTTGATCAGCGCGCTGTAGCGGTTCTTCGCGACGCGCAGGTCGGCGTTCTCGACCCTCAGCCCTTGATAGAGCTTCTGCAGCTCCGAGCCCGCGGCGAGCGCGGCGGCCGCCGCGGCGCGCCGCTCGGGCGCCATGAAGGCGTCGTAGAAGCCTGCCCAGTCCTTGCCGTCCCTGGCATTCTCGTGCTGCACCCAGACCACCGCGACGCCGCGGCGGCGCAGCTCGGCGGCGAGCCGGTTGATCGGGTCGACGATGGCGCGCGCCGCCGGCACTTCCATCGGCGCGCCCTCGGCGACGAAGGCGTTCTGCATGTCGATCACGAGGAGCGCCGTGCGCTTCGGGGCCAGCTTGTCGAACAGATGCAGCCGGCCGCGGCGCGCGAGCACGCGCTCGACGATCTCGCGGCGGATTTCAGCCGAGGGCATCGAAATACGCCGTCATCTTTTTTCTCTGGTCCTCGTTGGGAACGCTACCCTGACCGGCGCCGAGGTTGTCCTTCATGTGCTCGGGCTTGCCGGTGCCCGGGATCGCGCAGGTCACCGCGGGGTGCGAGACGATCCACTTCAGGAAGTACTGCGCCCAACTCGCGATGCCGAGCTCCGCGGCCCACGGCGGGAGCGCCTTGCCTTTCACCTGTCTGAACAGCGCACCGTGCGCGAAGGGGCGATTCGCGATCACGGCGACCTTGAGATCTCTTGCCAGAGGCAAAAGCTGCTTCTCGGCATCGCGCTCGCCCAGCGAATAGTTGATCTGCAGGAAATCGTACTGCCCGGTCCTGAGATGGCGCTCGACCTCGGGGTAGGCCGACGCGGTGTAGTGCGTGATGCCGATGTAGCGCACGCGTTTCTTCTCTTTCCACTCCTTCAAGGTTCTTGCATGTGTCTCCACATCCTCGAGGTTGTGCACCTGCATGAGATCCACCTGCCGCAGGCGCAGGCGCTTAAAGGAGGTCTCCATCTGTTTTACGCCGGCGTCGCGGCCGGTGGTCCAGACCTTGGTGGCGACGAAGAGCTGGCTGCGCAGGCCGAGCTCGGCCATGAGATCGCCGGCGACGCTCTCCGAGCTCCCGTACATGGGCGAGGAGTCGATCAGGTTCTGGTTCAGGAGCTTCAGGACTTCGCGCAGTGGCGCACGCGCGGCAGGATCGTTTCCGACGTCGAATACCTGCCAGGTGCCGACGCCGATGACGGGCAGGGGCTCTCCGGTGGACGGAATCGGCTTGGACATGATTCGGGCCTGGGCAAGCACGGGCCTTACCGCGGCCCCGGCTGCAAGGACGGCGAGGAGCGCGCGTCGTCGCGGGTCCATGATTTCATTCTAGCGCCGAGCCAGAACGCGACCGCGGTCCACGCCACCGACAGGCCCGCGGCGAAGAACACCGAAAGGCCGGCGAAGATCCAGCCCGAGAGCGCGTCGCCGCCGCGGTAGACGACGGTGTCGATGAAGTTCTTCGCCTTGTAGCGCTCCTCGCGCGGCACCACGGTGAACAGCGCCTCGCGCGCGGGCTTGGAGACGGCGAACTCGCCCACGCGCCGCGTCACGCCGAAGGCGATGAGCGCGGCGAGCGTCGGCGTGGCGCCGAGCCACAGGAAGCCCGCGATTGACAAGAGCGGCATGAGCGCGAGCATCCAGCCCGGCCCGAGCCACGCGGCGAGGCGCGAGAACGCGAACAGCTGCAGCACCAGGGTCGCGGAATTGACCACCAGGTCCACGGTCGCGAAGAGCCGCGTGCGCCCCGCGGGGTCCGGCGCCGCCCCCCGCACGATGCTGGGCGGCTGGAAGTACAACGCCGTGGCAA
>Ga0187893_10003199_pt1 | contig 33878 bp, 25 predicted proteins | sample MA1701074metaG_FD_139574 | JGI IMG/M metagenome (GOLD analysis project Ga0187893, IMG submission 139574) | White microbial mat communities from a basaltic lava cave in the Kipuka Kanohina Cave System on the Island of Hawaii, USA - MA170107-4 metaG ...
ATCGCAACAGGAATTCGCGAAAGAACGTAAAGTCGTCATGGAAGAGCGCCGTTTGCGCACCGAGGACGATCCCCAGGCCATGACTTATGAGAAGGCCATGTCCGTCGCTTATCAGACCAGCCCCTATCGCCACCCCATCATCGGCTGGATGGCGGACATCCAAAACTACACCCTAAATGATCTGGGCGCCTGGTACGAAAAATGGTATGCGCCGAATAATGCGATTGTGGTGGTTGTCGGCGACGTGGAACCACAGGCGGTTTTCGATCTCGCGAGACGGACATTTGGGGCGCTGCCTAGAGCCGAGGTGGCGCCGGTCAAACCGAGGCCGGAGGTCCCGCAGCTGGGGGAGAAGCGGATCGTCGTCAGGGACGTCGCAGAGCTTCCGTATCTTATCCTGGGATACAAAACACCTTCTTTGAAAGAAGCTCTGGACACACCAGCGGAGATCACCGAGGCAGAGGTGTACGCCCTGGAAGTATTGGCTGCGGTGCTCGATGGCGGTGACAGCGCGCGTTTGAACAAGAATCTGGTGCGGGGAAAACAAGTCGCGGCGAGCGCCAGCGCCAGTTACGATCTGCTATCACGCTTGAATGCGCTCTTTATGCTCGGGGGGATCCCGGCACAGGGTCATGACGTGAAGGGTCTAGAAGCAGGGTTACGTGGGGAGGTGGAGCGATTGCGTAGCGAGCCGATAACGCCGGAAGAGCTCGCTCGGGTCAAAACCCAGGTTATCGCCTCAGAGATCTATGAGCGGGATTCCACCTTCTACCAAGCCATGCAGATCGGGATCTTGGAGACGATAGGTTTGCCTTGGTCGGTTCAAGACGGCTATGTGGGCAAAGTTAAAGGGGTGACGGCCGAACAGGTTCAACAAGCGGCGAAAAAATACCTGATCCCCGAGCGCTTGACCGTCGCTGTGCTGGAGCCCTTGACCCAAGCGAAAGAGCGATCGCGATGATTGCCAGGACTATGGCATTTTCCCTAGTGGGGCTAACGGCTGCGGCGTACGCCGCGCCCCCCATAGAACACTGGCAGACGAGCAACGGTGCACGGGTGTTTTTTAGCCATGCGGGCGATTTGCCGATGGTCGATATCAAGGTGGTGTTTGACGCCGGTGGGGCACGCGACGGCGTAAACAAGGGCCTGGCCGTATTGACCAATACGGTGCTCGCCGAGGGCGCGGGGGGATTGCCGGCGGAGGCGATCAGCGAACGATTTGAGGATCAGGGGGCTGACTTTGAGTCTAGCGCCTTGCGTGACATGGCGTGGGTGAGCCTGCGCAGCATGACGGAAAAAGCAAATCTTCAGCCGGCGTTGGAGACACTCGCCTTGGTTTTGGCCGAGCCCGATTTTTCGGGACCCGCTTTCGAGCGCCAGCGCAAGCGTCTGTTGGTGGCCTTGGCACAGAAACAGCAGTCTGCCAGCGATCTAGCGGATGAGGCTTTTTATCAGGCCGCCTACGGCGATCATCCCTATGCGAGCGATCCAAACGGAACACCCGAGACTCTCAATGCGCTCAAGGTTAAAGACCTGCGCCAGTTCTATCAGCGCCTGTATGTGGCGCGTAACACTTGCCTCGCCATCGTCGGCGATCTTAGCAAGGCCGAAGCGCAAGCGATGGCAGAGGCGGTGGTCGGTCGGCTCCCAGAGGGCGATGCCCCCGAGCCCTTACCGGAGGTCAAACCGCCGACCGGCTCGATCACGCGTCATCTTCCTCACCCATCGACCCAGACCCATATTCGCATAGGCCAGATCGGGATCCGACGAAATGATCCGGACTACTTCCCGCTTTATGTGGGCAACCATGTCTTGGGCGGCTCTGGACTCGTGTCTAGGCTGGCTGACGAAGTGCGGGAAAAGAGGGGGCTTTCCTATAGCGTGTCCAGCTATTTCTCCCCTATGCGGGTGAGCGGACCTTTTATCGTAGGCCTAGAGACGAAAAATGCCCAAGCCAAAGAGGCGCTGGAGGTAACCGAAGCCACCCTGCGCGCGTTCGTAGAGCAAGGACCAACGGAAAAAGAGCGTACTGCGGCGGTCTTGGATCTTACCGGTGGATTCCCGCTGCTCGTCGACAGCAACGCAAAGATCGTGGAATACCTCGCTATGATTGGGTTTTACGGCTTGCCTATCGATTTCTTGCGGACTTTCGTCGACAAGATAAAGGGCGTAACGCGTGAGGGTATCGTGGAGGCACTGCATCGACGCATGGCCCCTAGACGCGTGGTCACTGTGACCGTCGGGGGAAACGCGCCCCAGGCCGCGGCCAGGCCAGCAATGAGCGAGAAAAAAACGCCCCCATAGCGTGAAGCGTGCAACAGCCGGTACGGTGCGGATCATCGGCGGGCGCTGGCGGGGGCGGCGATTGTTCGTGCCCGAGGTGGCGGGCTTACGTCCAACAAGCGATCGGGTGCGGGAAACATTGTTTAACTGGCTGATGCCCTTCATCGAGGGCGCGGCCTGTGTGGACTTGTTCGCGGGCAGTGGTACGTTGGGGTTTGAAGCCGCATCGCGCGGCGCGGTGCGCGTGGTCATGGTAGAAAAAAGCGCACCACTGGTGAGCTCATTGCACCGCACGGCGGAAAAACTCGGCGCCGAGAACATCCAGATAGTCCACGCCGATGCTTTAGAATGGCTGAGGGGAGCCGGCTGTCCTTATGATATCGTGTTCCTAGATCCTCCGTTTCAAGGAGGCTTACTGCCGGCTTGCTGCTCGCGCCTCGTTTCGAAGGAGTGGCTCACCGGCAATGCGCTGGTGTATGTTGAAAGCCGCAAAAACGCACCGCGTCCGGACTGGTTAATCGATTGGCGGATCTGGCGCCAGGGATGCACGGGGGGCGTGGCTTACTACCTGCTGCAACGACAATAATCAAAACGAAAGACAAAGATAAGGACCGCCGCAATGAGCATAACAGTGATCTATCCGGGCACTTTCGATCCCATTACCAACGGGCACACCGATATCGTCGTGCGCGCCGCGAGGATCTTTCAGCGGGTGGTTGTGGCGGTGGCCGGAAGCACCTCCAAGCACACGGTGTTTTCTCCCGAAGAGCGCATCGAGCTAGCAAAGAGCGCCCTTTCCGCCGTGGGCAATGTGGAGATTTGTCGCTTTGATGGCCTGATGGCCGACTGCGCGCGCGAGAAGAATGCCACGGTCATCCTGCGAGGCTTGCGCGCGGTCTCCGATTTCGAGTACGAATTCCAAATGGCCAGCATGAACCACAAGCTGATCCCGGAGGCAGACACTTTGTTTCTCACCCCGGCCGAACAGTTCGCCTTTATCTCCTCAAGCCTGGTGCGCGAGGTGGCTTCGCTAGGGGGCAGTGTGGGCGATTTCGTTTGCCCGGCGGTGGAGAACGCACTGATGCGGTGCCTGCCCGGGCAGCGCCGGCCGATCGAATAAGGGTTCGCGTTAGGACACTCCGCCGCACGACATGCACGCAGAACCGCCCGTGTGTACTCTTTTTTTTGGTCTAAGGCCAAGAGCTTTGAGAGCAAATTGCGTGATCCAGCTTCTATCGGGTGCCGCTTATTCCCCACTTTTACCCCGGTCTCCCGTCGCATTTGCCTAAGTTATTGTCTTTATTGGCGCTCCCTAGGGGACTCGAACCCCTGTTTTCGCCGTGAGAGGGCGGTGTCCTAGGCCACTAGACGAAGGGAGCGAGGAAGCGTGCTTGCGGCGGGTATAATGGTATCATATGGTTTTGCTGCGCTAGCTCAAGCACAGCGGCGAGAGAAATTCCCGAATGGTTCCCTATCCTCATGAGCGAAACACGTCCTTTGCCCGGGTATTTTCATTTCGGGCTAAACCGCGTATCGTGCCGCGCTCGGAGCACATCATTTCCCGAGCGAGCATTTCGGATAATGCCCTGAAGGTATTGTATCGGCTAAAGAACGCCGGCTACAAAGCCTTTCTCGTCGGCGGTAGCGTGCGCGACCTGCTGCTTGGACGCGAGCCCAAGGATTTCGACATCGCCACGGATGCGCTGCCGGAACAAGTGCGCGAGATGTTTCGCAACTGCCGCTTGATCGGTCGCCGCTTCCGTCTTGCCCATGTGCACTTTGGGAGGGAAATCGTCGAAGTCGCCACCTTCCGAGCGCAACACGATGCGAAACCAAACGGCGACGGCCTGATAAAAGACGGCCGGATCGTGAGGGACAACGTCTATGGTGAGATCGACGACGATGTGTGGCGGCGCGACTTTACCATCAACGCGCTTTATTACAACATCGAGGACTTCACCGTGGTGGATTACGTAGGGGGCGTCGAGGACATAAAAGCCGGCTGCTTACGACTTATCGGAGATCCAGAAAACCGTTACCTTGAAGACCCGGTGCGGATGCTGCGGGCGGTTCGTTTCGCGGTAAAACTCGGGTTCAATATCCACCCAGAAACCGCCGAACCTATATCCAAATTTCAGCATTTGCTCAACGAGATCTCCCCCGCACGTTTGTTTGAAGAAACGTTGAAGCTCTTTATGGGAGGGTCTGCCGTGCAGAGCTTCGAGCAGTTGCGCCACTTTAACTTGTTCGGCCTGTTATTCCCTCAAACCGAGCCCTGCCTCGAAGAGCAAGAACACGGATTTCCGCACATGCTTCTGGTGCGTGCTCTAGAAAATACCGACCAGCGAATCGCTGAAGCAAAGCCGGTCACGCCCGCCTTCCTGTTTGCCGCCTTGCTATGGGATCCAGTGCGCCGGTTGTGGCAAGAATTCTGCGCCCGGGGTGTCAACAGCGACGAGGCCTTGGTACTGGCCGCCGATGCCGTGATCTCCCGCCAGATCGCGCGCGTCTCCATACCGCGGCGCTTCACCCGCATCACGCGGGAGATCTGGACGCTGCAGCCTCGTTTCACCAACCGATTGGGGAAACGGCCCGCTCGTTTGCTGATCCACCCGCGGTTTCGTGCCGCGTACGACTTTCTGCTCCTGCGCGCCCAAGCCGGAGAAACCTCAGAAGAACTAAGCGACTGGTGGACGGAGTTCCAACAAGCGCCGAGCAAACAGCGGGACCAAATGCTGGCGGCGCTAAGCGAACAGCGTCCCGCCCGCACTCGGGGCAGGCGCATGCGCTGATAAATGCCGAGTAGGGAGAACGCGTGGGGCTGTACGGCGTTTGTTGGCTTAGGCAGCAACCTGGCCAAGCCCAGGTCTCAGGTGAAACGCGCCTTGATCGAGCTTCAGACGCTTCGATTGAGCCGATTGCTGCGACACTCTTCGCTGTATCGAAGCGCCCCTATGGGACCCCCGGACCAACCGGACTACATCAATGCGGTGGCGGCTGTTGATACTGACCTATCGGCCTTCGCTTTATTAGCCGCGTTGCAGACCATAGAAAACGGCCACGGCCGCACCCGCGGCAAGCTGCGTTGGGGACCGCGTACCTTAGACCTAGACTTACTGCTGTTTGGAAACGCCACAATCGATGAGGAGCGACTAAAGATACCTCACCCGGGTATTTCCGAGCGTGCGTTCGTGCTGCGCCCTTTGTACGAAATTGCCCCAGATCTCACGGTCCCGGGTTTGGGTCCGCTGGCGGAGTTGGTTCGCAAATGTCCCTCGCAAGGCCTTAAGCGCCTGGCTAGCGATGGCCGGTAGGGTGCCGTGAATCTCGTGCTCGGGCAGCCAGATTACGCTTTGTTGCTCGACCAGATCGCCGTTCCGCTCAAAGGAAGGCGTTTTTGCAACCCCTCCTTCTGATGACTCGGATCACCCTTACCCGGCTGCAGGAAATGAAGCGGACAGGCGAAAAGATCGCCTGCCTTACCGCGTATGATGCAAGCTTCGCGGCACTGCTTGAGGAAGCGTGTGTGGAGGTCCTTCTGGTCGGCGACTCACTGGGCATGGCGATCCAGGGACATCAAAGCACCTTGGAGGTGCGCTTGAACGACATGATCTACCACACCGCAAACGTTCGCAGGGGACAGAAACGGGCTTTGATCCTGGCGGATCTGCCCTTCCTCAGCTACAGCACCCCCATTCAAGCCTTGGGCAACGCAGGGCGGGTAATGCAAAGCGGCGCGCAAATGGTGAAATTGGAAGGCGGCGCCTGGCTGGCGGAGACCGTACGCCTGCTCGACACTAGGGGCATACCCGTGTGCGCTCACCTTGGGTTGATGCCGCAGTCGATCCATAAGCTCGGGGGGTACCGGGTACAAGCCCGAAGCCCCGGAGATGCGGAGCGCTTGCTTGAGGAAGCCCGCATTTTGGAGCACGCGGGGGTGGCATTATTGGTGGTGGAGTGCATCCCCCGGGCGCTCGCGGCGACTGTTACCCAAAGCCTTAACATACCTGTGATCGGGATCGGCGCGGGCCCCCAGTGCGATGGCCAAGTCTTGGTGCTCTACGACATGCTCGGAATATCGGGAAAAATCCCCTCGTTTTGCCGCAACTTTGCGCGCTCCGGTAACGATATCCCCAGTGCACTGCGTGCTTATGTACAAGCCGTAAAGTCGGGTGAGTTTCCGGCAACAGAGCACGGTTTTGACTGATGCAAACCTTGGAAAGCGCTCCTGCGTTGCGCGAAACCGTGCACGCTTGGCGAGCCGAGGGCCACCGGATCGCCTTCGTCCCCACGATGGGAAACCTACATCGAGGACACTTGGCGTTAGTAGAACGCGCGCGCCAATTGGCGGATCGGGTCGTGGTGTCGATATTCGTGAATCCTACGCAATTCGTTGCCGGTGAAGACCTCAAAAGCTACCCCCGCACCCTGGCGAAAGACAAGGAGCTTCTGACCGAAAGGCGGGTTGACGTACTATTCGCACCCACTGTGGCGGAGGTATACCCCCTTGGGCTGGCAGAGGATCAGACCCGAGTAGAAGTCCCGGCTTTGGATGGGATGCTTTGTGGCGCTTTCCGCCCGGGACATTTTCGCGGTGTCGCCACCGTGGTGACCAAGTTATTCAATTTGGTTCAGCCGCAGTTCGCTGTCTTTGGAGAAAAAGACTATCAGCAATTGCTGCTGATCAAGCGCTTGGTGCGCGAACTGTGTTTCCCCATAACGACCATCAGCGTGCCGACGGTGCGCGAGCCCGATGGTCTGGCCTTAAGCTCGCGCAACGGCTACCTGAGTGATGCGGAACGGCGGCAAGCCCCCAAGCTCCATGTCGTTGTGGAAAAAGCGGCCAACGCGGCTCTACGGGATCCAAAGGATCTCGCTGTGATCGAGGGAGAGGGCATGAGGGAGCTCGCCTGCTGTGGTTTTCGCCCCGAATATTTCAGTTTTCGCCGCTCCCACGATCTGGCCTCGCCACGCCATGGCGATAAGCACCTCGTCCTGCTTACGGCCGCTTGGTTAGGCCGCACGAGGTTAATCGACCATGCGCGATGTGAAATTCCATGAAGGCGACCTAGATCGATACCCTATTCATTTTATAGGCCCTGACTTCCGCGTCCGCACGGAAGTCAGGTTATCTCTGCAAGGGTATATATGCTATCGGGTCAGTGCGAGCTTGCAAGTCCTCCCCAAGGTGCTTGAGCACCTCAGCGGCTTCGCCCACCACCGATAAATACTGAGGAATGCGCTGGCGCAGCCTCGCGCGCCGAGCTATTGGGATCCGCTGATACAATGCGTTCCGATAGAGCCCATGGACAAAAGCATAGCGCGATGCCAAACGCCGCTCTGGATAGTAGGGATGGCCACTGGCCCGGAGAAATTGATCGTTTCGCACGAGCTTTTCGCAGCACGCTTCGATCTCTACCACGTCTTCTCCCAGAACTGTCGCTAGAGTCCGCGCCGAAAACTCTAAACCGATGGTGCTTGCGGATTCCAACAGGCCTCGCTCTCCTACGCTGAGGCGTTCCAACTTGTCCTCTATTAGCTGAAGTATGCCGGGGGGCACGAGGCTCTCGAGCTCTGCCTTCCCAATCTTCAGGCTCAACTTCCGCTGGAGGGAAATCAGCAAACCAGTTGCCGACAAGTATTCCACCGTATTCGCCAAGAACAGAGGATTTCCGTCCGTGTGTAGGTGGAACCACTTCCCGAGGTCTCGCGAAAACTCCTGCCCGGGAAACTGCTTTTTCAGATAGTCAAATACTCCTTCCTCTGTTAATCCGGCCAACTTCAATTCCACACAGCGTCCTCGGATCTGCAGCTCTAGCTTGAGCCGTTTCAAAGGGTGGTCACGCTGGAGCACCTCGTCGGGCCGGTAACTGGCGATCACCATCAGCCGCGCTGCGTCTCGCCGGCCCGCGAGCCGGGTAATCAAGTCTAGCGTGAAACGATCGCTCCAGTGCAGATCTTCGATGATCAACATGAGCGGGATCTCCTTAGTAATGGCCTGCATGGTCTGGACGAATTCGAGCAACATGTGCTCCCGTGATCGCTCACCAACCATCTCATTCGCAAGACCTTTCTCTTGAACGATGAGCGAGGGGATCTTCATTAGCCAACTCGGTGCGGGGATCCGAAGGGTCGCCAGTGCATCTTCGCCCCCCGCTTGTTGCAACAACTGACTCAGTGCGTCGACCAGTGGAAGATGCCCCTGGCTATGGTGCTCGAAACACTGGCATTGGACGATCCGAATAGGGCGCACGCATGCCCGCGCCATGAAAGCCTCCAATAGTGCGCTTTTGCCGATCCCCACCTCTCCCGTCACGAATACGAATTGGCGTTCCCCGTGAAGCGCGCGCTCGAGCCGCACGGAAAGTTGCGCTAGCACTTCCTCTCTCCCAGGGAGCCAGATGTCTCTCGGTGGCGAGCACTGGAATTCCGGCCCCCGATGACGAAACACAGGGTGCGGTTCGCTTACCGGGGCTTGAGGTGGAGTAGCCCACAGATCGCGCACGCTTACCTCGCCCATGAACCTATAGCCGCGACGGTGCACGGTTTCGATGAAACGAGGGGTCTTCGATTCATCGCAAAGCACGCGACGGATCTCGCGAATACAGACCCTGAGGGCAGAATCACACACGAAAACCTTTGCCCATATGGCAGAGAGAATTTCCTCCTTGGTAACCAGGCGCTGTGGATGCTGAAGAAGATAATGCAATACCGCGAGCGGCGTTGGTTTCAAGGGGATGATCACCGATCCCCGCTGTAGCCTAGCATTGACCGGATCGAGATGGAAATCTCCAAAGAAAAAGATCGGCTGGCGTGCCTGAGCGTCTCCCATGGTGCGAACCCCTCCTAGCTTTCGCTTTTGTGCCACAGACTCTTACACCATAACGTATCTTTCACAAAAAAATTATGCCTTGCTTATCACTTTCCTCCACAACCTACGGATAATCCTCCACAGAGCCGGCTCAGGACCTTGGTGTGTCAAGAAGCTTGCGGAAGGGATCGCATCCCCGAGTGGATCGGGCCAGTAGTCCCACGGCCGGCTCTACCAAGACTCCCGCTCCCGATGATAGGCGGGTGCTTGGAAGTGTGGATCTGAATCTAATTTTCTTTTTTAAGGAGAATACGAGATGTCACAGTTGACGCGACTTACCCCCTCCCCCAGACCGCTGGCCGTGGCGGCCCTGGGACTGATGCTCGGCCCAGCGCTCGCCGCGGCAGCGGCCGATCAAACCAGGCTCGAGCAGAGCTATGGCAAGTTGCCCTTGAGCTTTGAGGCCAACCAGGGGCAAAGCGATGCGCAGGTTAAATTCCTCGCCCGCGGCCCCGGCTACGCCCTGTTTCTCACCCCCACCGAGGCGGTGCTGAGCCTGAAGAAACCCCCAGTCCAACGCAAGGCGGCTCGGAAGCTGCCGGCTCCCTCCGAACCGGGGCGCGGGACGGTGCTCCGAATGCGCTTACTCGGAGCCAATCCGGCGCCGCGGGTGATAGGCCAAGAAAAGCTTCCCGGTAAGGTCAACTACCTCAAAGGCAAGGACCCGAGCCAATGGCGCACCGGGGTACCGACTTATGCGAAGGTGAAATACGAAGCGGTGTATCCCGGGGTAGATCTCGTCTACTACGGGAACCAGCGCCAACTGGAATACGACTTCGTGCTGGCCCCGGGCGCGGATCCCGACGCCCTCACCCTGAGCTTTGAGGGGGCCGACCGACTCGAGATAGATCCCAATGGGGAGCTCGTGCTGCACACCGCAGGTGGGGATCTGCGGATGCACAAGCCTCTCATCTATCAGGAGGTGGAGGGTGTCCGGCGGCCCATCGGCGGCGGCTATGTGCGCAAGAACGAGCGGCAGGTGGGCTTTCAGGTAGCTGCGTATGAGCGTGCGCGGTCCCTGGTGATCGATCCGGTGCTCGTCTACTCCACCCACCTCGGCGGGAGTGGCGGCGACGACGGCTTCGGAATCGCCGTGGACCGCTCCGGCCAGGCCTATGTGACGGGAGGCACCAGTTCGCCCGACTTCCCGATCCAGGATCCCCTGCAGCCGGCTCTTGGCGGCGGCTTCTTGGATGCCTTCGTGGCGAAGCTAAATCGGGCAGGCTCCAAGCTGGTCTACTCCACTTACCTCGGCGGGACCGACGACGACGAAGGCAGGGCCATCACCGTGGACCGCTTCGGCCAGGCCTATGTGACGGGACAGACCTGGTCGGCCGACTTTCCGATCCAGAATCCCCTGCAGTCGGCTTTGGGCGGCGGCTTCTTCGATGCCTTCATGGCGAAGCTGAATCCGACGGGCTCCAAGCTTGTCTATTCCACCTACCTCGGCGGGACCGACGACGACGAAGGCAGGGCGATCGCCGTGGACCGCTTCGGCCGGGCCTATGTAACGGGATTCACCCGTTCGACTGACTTCCCGATCCAGAATCCCTTGCAGTCGGCTTTGGGCGGCGGCTTCGTCGATTTCGATGCCTTTGTGGCGAAGCTGAATCCGACGGGCTCCAAGCTTGTCTATTCCACCTACCTCGGCGGGACCGGTTTCGACGGGGGCATCGCCAGTGACATCGCCGTGGACCGCTTCGGCCACGCCTATGTGACGGGAAGCACCCGATCGACCGACTTCCCGACCCAGGATCCCCTGCAGTCGGCTTTCGGCGGCGGCGACTTCGATGCCTTCGTGGCGAAGCTGAGTCGGGCGGGCTCCAAGCTCGTCTACTCCACCTACCTCGGCGGGACCGACTTCGACGGGGGCATCGGCAGCGGCATCGCCGTGGACCGCTTCGGCCACGCCTATGTGACGGGAGGCACCCATTCGGCCGACTTCCCGACACAGAAACCCCTGCAGCCCGCTTTGGGCGGCTCCTTCGACGCCTTTGTGGCGAAGCTGAATCGGGCGGGCTCCAAGCTTGTCTATTCGACCTACCTCGGCGGGGCCGACTTAGACTTGGGCAGCGGCATCGCCGTGGACCACTCTGGCCAGGCCTACGTGACGGGATTCACCGGTTCGACCGACTTCCCGACCCAAAATCCCTTGCAGCCGCCCTTTGGCGGCTCGTTCGACGCCTTCGTGACCAAGATCGGCCCCTGAGCCTTCTCACATCCTGGTGCCAGCCGGCGGCGCGACCGTGCTGACACCTCCGGGCGGGAGCGGACTCGATCCTCGTTCCGCTTCCCGCCCGGATCCAACATGGCACAGAATGCACCGCACCGGTGTCCACGTGGAGCGAGGCCATGAAGACGATCCCATCCCACCGCTAATCCCAACCGACCCCAACGACGCTTCTGCGATAACGGGTTTGGCCGAGCGGCGGCCGGGACGCTTTTAGCTTGGGTCGAATGATTAAATCACTCAGAATATAAGCTGCCTCCTTTAGCAGCACATCTTTGCTCGGGTCCGTCTCCTGTTCTGCGTCAACTGCGCCTTCCTTATCGACTGCCGGGGAAAGGCCTAGAACCCGTTGAATGCGCGCTTCACGCTCGCGTTGACTGTTCTTGCTCTCTCGCATTTCCTGGCTGCGTTTGGACTCGAGTAAACTGACGCGGGTTTTCTGCCGCGCCTCGTTGGCGAGCTGGACTTCCTCCAGCAACACACCGAACCCAGGGTCGCCCCTGACACGCTTTTCGTGCTGCCCCCGCGCCGAGGCAAACGCCTGCACTGGCGCGCGCGCAGGAATAAAACGCAACGGTCGGACGTGATCCCACGGCAGGGCGTTTTCCAACCCCCGCTCTCCCTCTTCGATGACGCCCAGCGCCGTGGGAAACGCGATGTCCGGCGCTACTCCTCGGTGTTGGGTGCTATCGCCGTTGACGCGAAAAAACTGGGCGATCGTGACCTTAAGCTGCCCGAGTTTTTCCTCTGGGGGACCACCGCGCCGATCGAGATCGATGAGGTTCTGCACCGTCCCCTTGCCAAAAGTCCGCTCTCCAAGCACGATCCCACGCCGATAGTCCTGTATTGCCGCGGCAAAGATTTCGGATGCCGAGGCGCTAAAGCGGTCGACCAGCACCGCCAGCGGGCCCGTGTATGCGATCCCCGGAACGGGATCGGGATTCACTTCGATGCGGCCCTTCGCGTCTTTGACTTGCACGACGGGGCCTCCCTCAATGAACAAGCCGGTTAGGGAAGTGGCTTCGGCCAAAGAGCCTCCACCATTGCCACGCAAATCGACCACAATACCATCCACGCGCTGCACCAGCAGCTTCTCGATCAACGCGCGGACATCGCGTGTCGTGCTGCGGTAATCCCGCTCACCTCCCGAGCGGGCGGCGAAATCTACATAAAATGTAGGCACGCGTATTATTCCTATTCGCATTTTTTGCCCGGGTATTTCAAGAACGTGGCTATTCGCCGCCTGTTCTTCCAGCTCTATGCGCCTTCGCGTCAAGGTGATCAACTTCGTTGAACCTTCGGGTCCACTCGTTTTCGGTAAAATCTCAAGACGAACCATCGTGCCCTTGGGGCCACGAATGAGGTCGACGACATCATCAAGACGCCACCCGACCACATTGACAATGGGCTCCCTGACTCCTTGCCCCACCCCCACGATCCGATCTTCGGGGCGCAGCTGTTTGCTCTGATCGGCCGGGCCGCCCGCCACGACCTTGCGCACCAAGGTAAATTCATTCTCGCTTTGCAAAACGGCCCCGATTCCCTCCAGCGATAAGCTCATGCTGATCAGGAAGTTCTCAGAAGCGCGTGGCGAAAGGTAGCTGGTGTGTGGTTCCACGGAGGATGTGTACGCGTTCATGAAAAACTGATGTATGTCTTCCGCGTTCAGTTGCTCGGTGCGTCGCTCTAAATCGTCGTAGCGCTGTCTTAGTGTGCGCTTTATGTCCGCCTCGATCTTGCCCGCCAGCTTTAGACTTAACACATCGTTTTTCACCCGTTTGCGCCAAATCTCGTCGAGTGCCGCCGCGCCATCTGCCCAGGGCTGCTTGCTGCGGTCTAGCTCGTAGTCCTCGTTCACGCTAAAATCAAAAGATTCCTCCAACAGTTGGATGGCGAACCGCGCCCGTTCTTGCACGCGTCGATGAAAGCCGTTGAACATGGAGAAAGCCGGAAGCAGATCCCCTTGCTTAAGGCTATCGTCCAACCGCTGGCGCCATTGCTCGAATCGCGCTATGTCGCTTGCCAGCAGGTAACTTCTGTTCGGGTCCAATGTCACTAAGTAACTATCCAGTATCTTGGACGATAGCGTGTTGTCCAGGGCTATGCGCTTGTAATGGTGCTCTTCCATGAGTTTCAACACCAGTTCAGTGGCACGAATTTGGGCGCTGCTCGGCTCAAGATCGGGCTTTGCGAAAGTTGGGGTTTGAAAAAAAGCCCCCAAAAATAGCAACAAAACGGCCTCCCGCAATCCCAAGCAAGCGCCTGGCCGCTGCGCAGCACCTTCACTCATTTGAGGATTGGCGCCGTCGCAGGTACGCATACCGACCGTCGCAGTAAGGGCGACAATAAGCCTACTCAAGCCACTGCAAAACAGGCGTTTTCGAGCTCTCATACGAATATTCAATCACACGCTCCCCTGGATTACCACTCGGGCTAACCACGGCTGAGGAAAGATTGCTCGCTTGCTGACCTAGCCCTACTGCGCAGAGCGAAGCCCTGTGACCTCGAGAACTATCGCTTGGAGCAAATTTATGCTGCAATATGCGGTTAAGCGCACGGCCACCATAAATTTAAGAATTCGCTTTAGAGGCCCACGGATAATACTAGCACCTTGCGAACCTTGGCCTGGACCGGGCTATCCAGGCTCTATGTCGGCTTGAGGTTCCTTGCCGGAAAGGATATTTAGGGTGAGTTCTTTTGAGGAGCAAAATGTCGGCTGCTTAGCGCCTGCGACGGCGGACGCAGCGGGGGCATGAGCTATGAGAGATGGCGATGCATGATAAGGACGGCGTGATCTGGGTGGACGGAGAAATGGTCCCCTGGCGGCATGCCACTACCCACTTATTGACCCACACCTTGCACTACGGGATGGGCGTATTCGAGGGCATTCGCGCCTATCAAACGCACAGAGGCACTGCCATTTTTCGCTTGCAGGCACACACCGAGCGTTTGTTTCGTTCTTCTCACATCTTGAAAATGACCATCCCCTTTGAGCGGGACGTCGTCAACCGAGCCTGTTGCCAAACCGTGTCGCAAAATCGACTGGAGTCCGGCTACATCCGGCCGATGTGCTTTTACGGATCTGAAGGCATGGGACTGCGTGCGGATAACCTCAAGATACATCTCATGGTGGCGGCTTGGGCCTGGGGTGCTTATCTCGGAGCCGCGGGTTTAGAGCGCGGCATACGCGTTAAGACATCCTCGTTTAACCGCCATCACGTAAATGTCGCAATGTGCAAGGCAAAAGCAAACGGAAACTATATGAATTCCATGCTAGCGCTGCAAGAAGCCATGGACGCCGGTTATGACGAATCCTTGCTTTTGGACACCCAAGGATTCGTCTCCGAAGGCAGCGGAGAAAACGTATTCATCGTGCGAGACGGTATGCTCTTCACGCCTGATCTTAGCTCTGCCCTAGAAGGAATCACTCGGGACACCATATTAAGGCTTGCAACGGACGAGGGGCTCACCGTGCGTGAGAAGCGCATTACCCGCGATGAGGTCTATATTGCCGATGAAGCGTTTTTCACCGGCACCGCGGCCGAGGTTACGCCTATCCGCGAGTTGGACGGACGGACAATCGGCAGCGGCGGGCGGGGGCCCATCACGAAACGCCTGCAGCAGATGTATTTCGACTGTGTGCATGGGCGCGCTGAACGCTACGCCGAATGGCTGTGCTACATCTGAGAGCCGCTGATAGGGTGGTTGACACGCGTGACTGAAGCCGAATCACTTGCCGATGCAAAAACTGGAAAAAATCTCGGCTAACAGATCCTCGCTCGTAAACTCACCCGTTATGGTACCCAAACTTCGCTGCACTCTCGCTAGATGCTCAGCAACCAGCTCCAGGGCCCCTGTTCGGCCTAGCTCCGCGCCCGCCGCAGCCAAATCTGCTTGAGCTGAGCTCAAAGCTTCCAGATGCCGCCGGCGCGCGGTAAAGCCCCCCTCCTGAGCCGATTGATATCCCGCCAGAGCTTTAAGGTGTTCTTCCAATAACTGTATTCCAAAGCCATAACGTGCCGATAACCAAATCTCCGTCCCATACTGGGCGTGATTTATACTGGGGGCTTTCCCGTAGAGATCGATCTTGTTGTGTATGATCGTGATCCGTTCCCGCAGCCCCGGATCAGCCGAGAGTTCGATCTCTGTTGCCTGCCGTTCCACCCCATACTCGGTTACGAGCAGTACGACGTCTGCCTGATCAATAGCGGCCTGTGCCCGCTTTATACCCTCTTTCTCTATGCTGTCTTCCGTGTCGCGTAGCCCAGCCGTATCGATTAAAGAGATCGGCACACCACCGATCGACACTTGTTCTTGCAACGTGTCCCGTGTTGTACCCGGGCGGGCGTCGACGATAGCGCGATCTCTTTTGAGAAGCTGATTCAACAGGCTGGACTTCCCGACGTTGGGCTGCCCGGTTATGGTCACCGACAAGCCATCGAGTAACACCTGGCCTTGGCGCGCTACCAGAAAAACCGATCCAAGTTTCTCTGCTACCGCTTTAAATCGGGCCTCCAAGACTCCGTTATCCGACGCCCCGGTCTCTTCATCGGGGAAATCGAGTGTCGCCTCTACTCGCGTTCGTAACGCGATCACGTCTTGTACCAAGTCCCGCACGAGTTTCGAAAACTCCCCTCGCAGAGTGCGTACCGCGCGACGTGCCGCTTCTTCAGAAGCACTGTCGATGAGGTCAGCCACAGCCTCGGCTTGTGCGAGATCCAGCTTGCCATTTAGAAACGCCCGTTCACAAAACTCCCCTGGCCTTGCTAAGCGCGCGCCCAGCCCTAGCATCCTACGCAACAGCCGATCCATGACCACGGGCCCACCATGACCGTGCAACTCGAGCACGTCCTCACCAGTAAACGAACCCGGGCCGGGAAAGAAAAGCGCGATCCCCTGATCGATGGTCCGACCCGAAGGATCCGGAAACGCTTTAACCTCCGCCACCCTTGGTGCGGGGACCTCACCAAACAACGCCGTTGCGATCGCTCGCACCGCCGGGCCAGAGACCCGAATTACCCCAATCCCCCCCCGCCCGGGCGGAGTAGCCTGCGCCGCGATGGTTTCCCCCGCGCCCGCAAGATGCACCATCGATTGCGACTATTAGGCTTTCGCCGTTTGGGCGCCTTCTATGCTGCGGGTGATCATCCACTGCTGGAGAATGGACAGCACACTATTAACCACCCAATACAGCACAAGCCCAGCGGCGAAAAATGTTGACATTACGGTGAAAACGATCGGAAACAGTTGAAACACTTTTTCTTGCACGGGATCCACGGGGGTGGGATTCAGTTTTTGCTGCGCGTACATCGTGACCCCCATTAACAAGGGCAGGAAATAAAAGGGATCTGGCAGAGAGAGATCTCTTATCCAAAACATGAACGGCGCTTGCCTTAATTCGACGGATTCCATCAGCACCCAATATAGGGCGATCCACACCGGGATCTGTACCACCACCGGTAAACAGCCACCCAGCGGATTAATCTTTTCTTTCTTGTAAAGCTCCATCATCGCCTGGTTCATCTTTCCACGATCGTCGCCATGGCGCTCTTTGATCGCGAGTAACCGGGGTTGCAACCGCTTCATATTCGCGATCGAGCGGTAACTCGCGGCCGCTAGGCGATAAAACACCCCCTTTACGATCAAAGTGATCAAGACGATCGACCAACCCCAATTACCGAGATAAAAATGAATTTTGTCGAGCAGCCAAAACAGCGGCTTGGCGATGAACCACAGCGGCCCATAGTCAGCGGTCAGTTCCAAGTGGGGCGCGATATGTTCTAGTCTCTTTTGCATCTTTGGACCCAAAAACAGTTGCATGCTTAGTGTGCGCCTTTCACCGGCGGCAACATCCACGGCGGGACCCGTCAACCCGACCAAATAGCTGTTATTCTTAGGAACGAGCTTTGCGTAGTAGTGGTACCGAGAATTTTGATCCGGGACCAAAGCAGCCAAGAAATAATGCTGCAACATAGCGGCCCAGCCGCCTTTAGCGTCGATCGCGACGGCTTCCTCAGACAGATCATCGCTGTCGAACTTCTCGTAACGCCTTTCGGGACTAGAAAGTGCCACACCGGTAAAGGCTTGGACGAACCCGGTGGAGCGAACCGCCTGATGACGCTGCAATTGCTGGTAGAGATGTCCGCTCCAAGCTTGGGAGCTAGCATTATCTATCTCATAACGAACTCCTACCAAATAATCACCTTTGCGAAACGTAAATATCTTCTTCACCGAGATCCCGTCTTCACTCCAGGACAGAACCACCTCTAATGTTTCTTCCCCCGGCTCGAGCTGGTGATCGGTATTGCTGGCTGTATAGACAGTCTCATGAGTGGGTGCTTTTTTACCGCTGAGCAACCCACCTTGAGCGATAAAAAAAGGAAAGTCCTCCTGCATTAAGACAAAAGGCTGGTTTGGCTGATCGATGTCTACTGGATAGCTCGGCAGCGTCACCCGCCGGATGTCGCCCCCGAGGGTATCGATCACCACTTCCATGACGTCGGTCCTAACTTTTATGCGCTTTTCACTTGCTAGCACATTTTCTTGTAGCTTACTCTCCTTAGGGGCTTCGGCCTTTTCTGGCACATCCGGCATATCCTGGGGTGTGACAGCAGCTACCGGTGCTTGTACCTTTCCCTCTACTGCCTGTTGACTCGGCCTGGAGAACTCCTGCCAACGTTCCCAAAGCTGAAATAACACGAAACCGAGGGCTACGATGAGAATTATTCGAATATTGTCCATCTACTTTGGCTCGCGTACTTTCCAGCAACGTCGTTACGCTATAAAAAAAAGAGCCATCTCAATGGCTCTCAGGCTAACTACCGTGATGTGCTCCTAGATTCAGAAAAACTCGATGCCAAAGCTCTTCTAACGAGGCTACTAATTTCGCTCTTGCACAAACAGCCGCGGATGCCCGCGCTACGACAACGATGTCCCAGCCCGACAATCGCTTTCCTTGGCGACGAAAGCTTTCCCTTACAACCCTCTTTATTCGGTTCCGCTCCACGGCGGAACGCACGCTCTTCTTTCCTACTGCTAATCCCAGGCGCGCGCGTACCGTTTGATTGGGTTTTCCCAGCACAACCCAACAGCTATTGCGCTCCCTCGCATAACTATTCTCGAAAATACGCGCGTAGTCCACTGAGCGCAATAATCGCTGGTGACGTGAAAAAGACTCCTGTGCCACCTCCTTCCTTGCGCCTAAATTTCTAAGCGCTGAGCCTTTTTCGCCCTTTTCCCCTGCGGCTCCGCAGGACGCCTCGCCCACCGCGGGTCCTCATTCTCGAGCGGAACCCGTGTCGCCTTTTGCGCTTAAGATTACTGGGTTGAAAAGTGCGTTTCACCGTACGCCTAATAAAACACTATCCAAAATAGCAATGCTAAAGGTCAGCCCTAACCCTGTCAATCGCGCTTTCCCAAAAAGAATGTTTTAGCGATATGGCTAACAGCGTCGCACGGGTATACAATCCTTCGCGCGACCCCCCCTACAAGAGACCATTACCCCCATGGCTGAATCCGTTTGGCACCAATGTCTGAAGCGCCTCGAAGTAGAACTATCTCCCCAACAGTTCAACACTTGGATCCGTCCCCTGCAAGCCGTGGAAGAACGAAATGGTCTGCACTTATTTGCCCCTAACAGCTTCGTGCTCGAGTGGATAAAGGAGAAATACCTACCTACGATAAGCCACCTCCTGGAAGAAATCTCAATCCAAAAACATTTCGATATCGACGTTTCCGTCGGCAGTAGGAACCCGATCGTGGACTCGCCCAGCGCGCCAACTTCGCTTCCATCGAACGAGACAAGCAACGGAAAACAAAAACCGCTGCCTTCTTCTGGACTTAAACCCGATCTCAATTTCGACACCTTTGTCGAAGGCAAATCCAATCAGTTGGCCAGGGCTGCTGCACTGCAGGTCGCTGAAAATACAGGTAATGCTTACAATCCCTTATTCATTTGTGGTGGCGTTGGGTTAGGGAAAACGCATTGCATGCACGCGATTGGAAATATGGTCGGGACCTTACATAAACATAAACGGGTAACTTACCTTCATTCGGAACGCTTTGTTGGCGATATGGTGAAAGCCCTCCAGCACAACGCCATCAACGATTTTAAGAGACATTACCGGTCCTTGGATGTTCTGCTCATCGATGACATTCAGTTTTTCGCGGGGAAGGAGCGTTCTCAAGAAGAGTTTTTTCATACCTTTAACGCCCTGCTCGAAGGTCAACACCAAATCGTTCTTACCTGCGACCGCTATCCCAAACAGGTGTCCGGAGTTGAGGAACGTTTGAAATCGCGCTTCGGCTGGGGCCTTACCGTTGCCATTGAACCACCAGAGCTTGAGACTCGAGTCGCCATCCTGAAGAGCAAAGCGCAGCAGGCGGCCATTAAGTTACCCGATGATGTTGCTTTTTTTATGGCGAAGCGCTTTCGATCCAATATCCGCGAACTAGAAGGCGCCCTACGTCGGGTTATCGCTTACTCTCGGTTTACCGCCCACCCTATTAATTTGCCATTTACCCACGAAGCACTAAAAGACTTACTAGCCGTACAGGATACGCTCGTCACCCTAGAAAATATCCAGAGGACCGTTTGCGAATATTACAAAATTCGCATGGCAGATTTGCTGTCGAAACGGCGCAATCGAACGATTGCCCGTCCAAGACAAATGGCAATGGCTCTCGCTAAGGAGTTTACTAACCATAGCCTTCCAGAGATCGGGGATGCTTTTGGTGGCCGTGACCATACCACTGTACTACACGCGTGTCGCAAAATTTCTGATCTTCGTCGCGCCGAGGCCAGAATAAACGATGACTATACCAATCTCGGCCGCATCCTGACTACATGATGTGGAAAAAATGTGAGCAACTGACATTCGGCGGGTTATTCACGTTTTATCCAAAGCTTTTATACGCGTTTCCAACTATCCAACAACAGCCCTTATATAGCATAAGGTATTGATTAATAATTGAAATTAATAAATAACCTGATCGTCTAATAACTATAAAAGAATGAAGGTATTTACTACTAGAGAAATCCTGCTGGGCCCGCTCGTGGCGGTTAGTGGGGTCGTAGAGCGAAGGCATAAACTGCCTATTTTGTCCAATGTTTTGATAGAAGCCAGAGGCGAGGAATTTTATTTAAGCACTTCAGATTTGGAAGTAGAGTTGCAAATGGCGGTTCCATTAGTCGCGGAAGAGTTGGGAAGAACAACGGTTTCTGCAAGAAAGCTATGTGGAATCATTCGCGCACTACCGATAGGAGCGGAGATCACGCTGCTTGGAAGGCAACAGCAGTTAGAAATCGATTCTGGAAGCAGCCATTTCCGATTAGCAATGCTACCAGCGGATGATTTTCCCAGCGTCAGCGAAATCACAGAATATCTGGAACTCAAGATAGAAGCACCCATCCTGAGTAATTTAATTGCAAAGACGCAGTTCGCAATGGCACAGCAGGACGTTAGGTTTTTCCTCAATGGCATGCTGATGCACTTTGATGGGGAGAACTTGGTAGCAGTTACGACGGACGGGCATCGTTTAGCGTTAAGTACAACGGCGTTAAAAATACCGGAGAAAAAAGGTTGTCAGATAATTGTACCCAGAAAAGCGGTACAAGAGATGACTAGGTTACTGAACGATCGAGATGAAGACGCGGTAATTCGTATAGGGGAAAATCATATTCAAGTGTGTATTGGGTCCCAGAGTTTAAAGGCTAAACTCATCGATGGAAGCTTCCCTGATTACAAGCGCTCTATTCCTGGCGGTGGAGATAATGTTGTCACAATTAATCGGGAACAGCTACAACAAGCCTTATATCGGCTTTCGATATTGTCGGATGAGAAATATAAGAGCATCAAAGTCGAGTTATCCAACGAGTGCTTGAAAGTCTCTGCCCGTAATCCTGAACAGGAAACAGCGGAAGAGGAAATCCAAGCAAATTATCAGGGAAGCGAACTCGTTGTCGGTTTCAACGTAACCTACTTATTGGATGTGTTATCGGCTATATCTACGGATAATGTTGTACTGAAGCTAACAGACCCCGATGCAGGTTGTTTGATCATCCCAGACGAGAAGAGTGGAAAGGACAAATACGTTGTTATGCCAATGCGGTTGTAAGCGACGTTCGCTCGTTGCTCAAGAAAATTTATTTAAGCAACGCAGACTTGACTTAGCGTAGAGCAAGCAAAGAGATAATTGCATTGCTCGCCCCACGACCGAGCCGTGGTCATCTACTAAGGTTGGGGCACCTGTCTAAAGAATCCAGAAAGCATTGATTTGCGAAAAAACGGATGGAGTTTTCGCTCTGCCCGGATGGGTAACTGCGAACTCGATACCAGGTTTCACGTGAAACTCCTATATGAGGGTGGTGTTAAAATTAGGTTATTAGGGGATGATGATTAGTTGGAGTCTTCTATGCAAACAGTAAAATACGATTCGTCGAATATAAAGGTACTGAAAGGATTAGACGCCGTTCGTAAGCGCCCGGGTATGTATATTGGTGACACCAATGATGGAACGGGCCTGCACCATATGGTGTTTGAGGTTGTGGATAATTGTGTTGATGAGGCTTTAGCGGGTTATTGCTCTAAAATTGCGGTGATGATCCACTTGGACGAATCGGTATCGGTTGCAGATGATGGACGCGGAATACCTGTCGACCTCCACAAGGATGAGGGCCGTTCTGCGGCAGAGGTGATAATGACTACGTTACATGCCGGAGGAAAGTTTGACTCGAATTCCTACAAAGTAGCGGGAGGTTTACATGGAGTCGGGGTTTCGGTTGTAAATGCCTTATCAGAGTACCTTATCCTGATAATAAAGCGCGATGGGAGAGTTTATCAGCAGGAGTACCGAAACGGAGAAGCTCAAATGCCACTTGCGGACGTAGGTGAAGGAGAAGGAACGGGAACGAATGTCCGCTTCAAACCTAGCCCACTGGTTTTCAGCAATAGAGAGTTTCACTACGACATATTAGCGAAGCGATTGCGGGAGTTGTCTTTCTTGAACTCCGGGGTTCGTATCGAGCTATATGACGCAAGGACAGACAAAAGGGATGTATTTGAGTACAAAGGGGGAATAGCGGCTTTCGTCAGGCACCTAAATGGGAAAAAGACACCTCTCCACGAAAGCGTCATCGTGATCCACGCAGACCGCGAAGCGATAGAGGTAGAGGTAGCTCTCCAATGGAACGATTCGTACCAGGAGAACATTTTCTGTTTTACCAACAATATACCCCAGCGTGACGGCGGCGCCCATCTGGTGGGTTTTAAGAGTGCTCTGACCCGCACCTTTAATCAGTTTATGGACTCCGAAGGGATAGCGAAAAAATCCAAAGTTGCCGTGTCAGGGGACGACGTGCGTGAAGGACTGATGTCGGTGCTTTCGGTTAAGTTAGCAGAGCCTAAGTTTTCTTCCCAAACCAAAGAGAAGCTCGTATCCAGCGAGGTCAAGGCAGTGGTTGAATCGATCGTTGCCGAAAGGTTGAACGATTTTCTGCTCGAGCGACCCGCCGAGGCTCGGGCTATAACGGACAAAATCATCGAAGCGGCTCGAGCACGCGAGGCGGCGCGAAAAGCGCGCGAACTGACACGACGAAAGACAGTGTTGGATGTTGCCGGCTTGCCTGGAAAGTTGGCAGACTGCCAAGAAAAAGACCCAAAGTCTTCGGAACTGTTCTTGGTAGAAGGTGACTCTGCGGGGGGGTCTGCAAAACAAGGGAGGGATAGGAGGCATCAAGCCATTTTACCCCTTAAGGGTAAGATATTAAATGTAGAAAAGGCACGTTTCGACAAAATGTTATCCTCTGCCGAGGTAGGAAACCTTATTACCGCTCTCGGATGCGGGATTGGGAGAGAGGAGTTTGATCCAGAAAAGCTGCGCTACCATCGGATCATCATCATGACGGACGCAGACGTCGATGGCTCCCACATCAGAACCTTGTTGTTGACTTTTTTCTATCGGCACATGGCCGAACTTATGGAACGAGGACACGTCTACATCGCCCAACCCCCGCTCTATAAAATCAAAAAGGGAAAGCAAGAGAAGTACCTTAAAGATGATCAAAGCTTGGATGCCTACATCATCGAGTTAGCATTACAAGAAGCGAAAATCTATCCGGATTCCGGTATCGAACCGTTGAAAGATGGGCGGCTTAAGGATCTAGGAACCGATTATCTAGAGTTGCTCGCAACGATAAAGCGACTTAAGAACTACGAGTCAGGCTTACTCGACGCCATTCGCATGTTGCCTGCCCTAGAAAGCGCTGATTTACAGAACCACGAGGTCGTGGAAAAGTGGTTTACAGCCTTAAGTCAGCGTCTTACGGAAAACGGGGAGCGATACTCAATAGAAGTTTTCGCTAAGGAACATCGCCTGGCCAAACTTACCAAAGAAGCGCTTGGCAGGCGTCTTGAATATCAGCTCGACAGATCCTTCTTCAGCTCCGCCGAATACCGGCGTCTGATAGACCTAAGTCGTAAAGTAGAATTGCTGCTAACAAACGGAGCGTACGCTGAGCGCGGCGAGAAGCGCCAAAACATTACGGCCATTAAAGAGGCTTTTGAATGGTTTCTAGAACAGGCGCGACACGGGCTAAGCATACAGCGTTACAAGGGCCTAGGTGAAATGAATCCCGATCAATTGTGGGAGACCACGATGAACGCGGAAACACGAAATCTGCTTCGCGTACGAATAGAAGACGCGGTTGCAGCCGATGAAATATTTACCACCCTGATGGGGGACCAAGTCGAGCCGAGGCGGGAGTTTATCGAAACGAACGCCTTATCAGTAACTAACCTTGATGCTTGATCTTGTCAGCGTTGAGGAAACGCACGGCAACATACCCAAACATCGATGCGTTCTACGCCGGCTTGCACCAAAAGCTTGGCCAATTCATGCACTGTCCAAGCGCTTGTGATCACATCATCGACTATCGCTACGTGCTTGTAATTTAGGTGGCGTGTTAAAGAGAAAGCGCCGCGGACATTATTGCGCCTTGCGGATACGGGCAGACCTGCTTGTGGTTGGGTGTCGAGCTTTCGCTTTACGCACAAAGGATCCACGCCGATGCCAAATGCCCGCGACACTGTCCGGGCTAACTCCATGGATTGGTTAAAACCACGCTTCATCAGTCGCTTATGATGAAGGGGTACCGGGATCAGGCATTGCGGATAATCGGTCACGCAGGTTCGCAGTTTGTTGCTCATGGACGTCCCTAAGAGACCGGCGAGATCTATTTTTGCCGCGTATTTGAGTTGCTTCACCAATCCGTCGATAGGATAGCGATAGTCGAACGTTGCGACTGTTTGCTGGTAAGGCGGTGGGGATCCCAGACAGCGCCCGCACAGAGTACCCGAGGCGAGAGGTCGAGCACAGCGCGGACAGGCTTCGTTGGCCCAGGGTAGATCAGCAGTGCAGCCTCGGCATAGCTGTGAGTACCCATCCCAACGTAGCCCACACAAAACGCATGTTCCTAGCGTAAAGCGATCACGTAGTGGTCGGTTGTAAACCGTTTCCAGAAATTTCTCGGTTGACAAGTGTCTGGCCAAATTTAACATGCTCGTTTTTTGCGGTTTAGCGTTCACAGAGCCCCTTATGTCAACCCCCTACAGCGTTTTGATTAGGCACGACTGGCAGGCGGAAGAGGTAGGCGCTCTATTCGAGCAACCCCTTGTCGACACGATATTCCAGGCGCAAAGCATACATCGGCAGTTTTTCGATCCCAACGAAGTCCAATTGAGCACCTTGCTTAACGTAAAAACGGGGGGGTGCCCCGAAGATTGCGCCTACTGCCCACAAAGCCGCTATTACCCAACGGGAGTTCGAGCGCACAAGCTGCTAGCGCTCGAAGACGTGCTGGGGGTGGCCAAAAAAGCACAAGACAATGGAGCAACTCGATTCTGCATGGGTGCGGCATGGCGCGAACTGAAAGACAAGGATGTGCCCAAGATAACGGCGATGATTCAGGGGGTCAAACAGTTAGGCATGGAAACCTGCGTCACGCTGGGAATGTTAGGTTTACGTCAAGCGCAGGCGCTGAAAGCAGCGGGCTTAGACTACTACAACCATAACCTGGATACTTCGGAGAGCTTCTACGAACGGATTATCACCACCCGCGCATACAGCGATCGGCTGAACACCCTAGCCTGCGTACGGGAAGCGGGGATCCGCATCTGCTGTGGTGGCATCATCGGTATGGGAGAAAGCCTAGAGGACAGGAGTCGCTTGTTGATTAACCTGAGTAATCTTCCAGCGCATCCGCAAAGCGTGCCGATCAACGTGCTGGTAAAGGTAGCCGGCACGCCTTTGGCGCAAGCGCAGGATTTACATCCGTTTGATCTCGTCTGCACCGTAGCGATAGCGCGGATCATGATGCCGAAGTCTTATATTCGCTTGTCTGCCGGCCGCTCCCTGATGTCGGACGAGCAACAAGCGCTGTGTTTTCTAGCGGGAGCCAACTCGGTCTTTTTCGGTGATAAGCTTCTTACCACGGACAATCCCGTTGTCGCGAAAGACCGAGCCTTATTTAAGCGGCTAGGTCTTCGGCCCCAAAGTTAATCTGAAATGGAACCGTTGTCAGTAAGCGCGCAACGGGAGTTGCGCGCACGCATCGGCGCTTTCCGCTATCGCAGGCGACGAACTAAGGAAGGCCCACAAGGTGCGGAGGTGGTTTCAGAGGGCAAACGGGTGCTCGATTTCTCGAGCAACGACTACCTGGGTCTAGCGGTGCACCCCCGTTTGAGCAGAGCCTTTACCCAAGCGCTCAAGCAGTTTGGCGTGGGCAGCGGCGGCTCAGCGCTTATCGGGGGCTATACGCGGCCCATTCGTGAACTGGAGCGTGAGTTAGCAGAGTTTACCGGTAGGGATAGGGCCTTGGTGTTCAGCTCTGGCTATCTAGCGAATCTAGGGGTCATAGCGGGACTAGCATCGCGTAGGGACACGGTTTTTATGGACCGGTTGAATCACGCATCGCTCATCGATGCCGGGCTGCTCGCGAGGGTGGAGCTAAAGCGCTATCCTCATCGCGATGTGAGCGCGCTTTCGAGGGCTTTAAGCAGTCCTAAGGAGAACCGTAAATGGGTGGTAACGGAAAGCGTGTTTAGCATGGACGGAGATTTAGCGCCACTGCCAGAGATCGCGGCCCAGTGCCGCGATTATGCGGCGCTGTTGTTGGTAGACGAGGCCCACGGGATCGGAGTCTATGGACCGGGAGGAACGGGCGTAAGCGCTCACTTCGGTCTGGATTGTGCCGACGTGCCACTGCTTATCGGCACATTCGGAAAGGCATTGGGCTTGGCCGGAGCATTTGTAGCCGGGTCAGCCGGGCTCATCGAGCTGCTCATCCAAAAGGCGCGCACGCTGATCTACAGCACCGCCATGCCCCCCGCTCTAGCGGCAAGCGCGCGGGAGGCTCTGACCATCTTGAGAACGGAGCACTGGCGACGGGAGCGCCTGTTCGAATTAGTCGCGCGCTTTCGGGAAGGCGCTCAGCGCTTAGGGGTCCCTCTGACGGGGGTGGAAGGACCTATACAGCCGATTCTATTGGGGGATTGTGCCGGGACAGCGGCGGCGAGTGCAGCCTTAATGTCGCGTGGGATCCAAGTCGCCGGCGTGCGTCCGCCTACAGTTCCCGAGGGGACGGCACGCCTGCGCATCAGTATCAGCGCGGCCCATAAAGAAACGCACATCGATCGCCTCGTTGACGAACTGGCCCTGCTGTTGTGTGCTTGAGTGCGGTTCGCCTGGGGCTCGGACAACCCCTAGTGCTTTTACACGGCTGGGGTTCTAGCTCTCGGGTATGGAGGAGGCTTAGTGTTCGGCTTGCCCCGCAATTCCAAACCATGGCCTTCGATTTACCCGGTTTCGGATTTAGCGATCCTGTGGAGCGGGTCGCCTTTAGCCGGCTGAGCGAGCGGCTTTTGCGAGGCATCGACGGCCGATTCGTGATCCTTGGGTGGTCGCTCGGGGGGCTTATTGCCCTGGATATGGCAAGGCGAGCGCCGGAGCGCGTGGCGGGTGTTGTGCTGATAGCGACTAACCCGTGTTTTACCCAGCGCCGTGATTGGCCGAATGCGATTGAAGTGGGCGTATTTGAATCCTTCGCCCACCCGATCGCCGTGGCTCCGGAGCGCGCGCTGAAGCGCTTCGCCGTGTTGCAGGCGTCTAACGGGGCGCGCCGGGCTGAGGTGGTCAGAGAACTCCAGGCTGCGGCGGCTTGGACGGTTCCCGAGTCTCGCGTGTTGTTAGCCACGCTTAGACTGCTGTCCCAATCGGATATGAGGCAAGTGCTTATTGGACTGCACTGCCCCATTGCCTTAGTGCTAGGAGAAAAAGATGCCTTGGTGCCGGCAGCGATACGGGGTGAACTGGGGGCGCTCGCACCGCGGCTCTGTTGCTACGTCGTTGCCGGTGCGGCGCATGCCCCGTTTCTGTCGCATCCGATGCAGATCGCCGCCTATGTTAAAGGCTTTCTGCTGTGACAGAAGAGGTAGAAAGGTATCGCTTCGACAAAGCGCGCGTGAAACACACGTTTAATCGCGTGGCGGCTCACTACGAGCAGCATGCGGTGCTACAGCAAGCGGTGGCGAGTCACATGCTGGAACGTCTGGACCTATTCCGGTTACAGCCTGGGCTGATCTTGGATATCGGGGGGGGCACGGGTTGGGCTGCCCGTCTGCTGGAGCGGCGTTATCGCAAAGCCCGTGTGGTGCTGTGTGATCTGGCCGAGCAGATGCTACTGAAAGCGCGACAACGGGCGCGGATTTTTTGCTCTCGGCAAAGTTTTCTTTGTGCCGATGTAGAGAGTCTCCCGGTCGGGGATACGCGGGTCGATATGATCTTTTGCAACCTGTGCTTGCAGTGGTGCACTGATCTCGATCGAGTGTTCAATCATTTCCGGCGTGTGTTACGGCCGGAGGGTCTGGTCCTGTTTTCCAGCTTTGGTCCCGATACCTTGCGTGAACTACGGTTGAGCTGGGCTGCAGTCGATGCCAGGGTTCATGTGCATCGTTTTCTTGACATGCATGATGTGGGCGACGCCCTCATCCGTGCCGGCTTGGTGAGCCCGGTCATGGACGTGGAGCATTTTACCGTGACCTATAGCGATGTGCTTGCCTTGCTGCATGATTTAAAGCGGATAGGCGCCACCAACGCGGCTGCGGGAAGAGCTCTTGGCATGACCGGAAAGGGTGCTTTGCGGGCCTTGGCGCAGGCTTACGCACGCTTCGATCGAGGAGGGAGACTGCCTGCCACCTACGAGGTGGTGTATGGGCATGCCTGGGCGCCTGTTGGTGGGCAACGTCCTCAAGACGGCAGCACGGTAACGCGATTTCCGATCTCCCAGATCAAACGCAGCACGAACGTGCGCTGAAGATGGCTCGACGTTAACGCATGGGCCAGGGCTGTTTCATTACCGGCACCGATACCGGGGTGGGCAAGACGTGGGTTACCTTGGGGCTGATGCTTGCGCTTAAGCGGCGAGGCTTCACGGTCTCGGGGATGAAACCGGTCGCCAGCGGCTCCCGACGCACCCCGGAAGGGCTTCGTAATCGGGATGCTGAAATGCTGCAAGAGCACTGCTCGAGGCCGATCGCGTACGAACTGGTTAATCGCTATGCCTTCGATCCGCCTGTCGCTCCTCATATCGCGGCTAAAGAGGCGGGAGTCGAGGTAGAGCTCGATGTGATCTTGCGGGACTTTCAGCGCGTGTTTGTTAAAGCCGATTTCGCCTTGGTGGAGGGGATCGGCGGATGGGCGGTCCCTCTTAACGAGCGCCAGCGCCTGTCTGATCTCGTGCGGCGAATGGCCATACCGGTTATCCTCGTAGTGGGCTTGCGTTTGGGCTGTATAAATCATGCCTTGTTGAGCGCAGAGGCGATCGGAAACGACGCTGTCCCCTTGTTGGGCTGGGTAGCTAACGGAATCGATCGCCACTATCACAGCTGCGAAGAAACGCTATCCACCCTATCCGCACAAATCAGCGCTCCAATGCTCGATTTCGTTCCCTGGGTGCACCCGTTGTGTCCAGAGCAGATAGCCGAATACCTAGGAAATGCGGCGGATCTGTTGTGCTCGCTGCGGGCAGGGAACGAAGGAGGTGTAGCGCTCGCTAGAGGTCATCAACTAGAATGACGGGCTGCGGACTTGGGCGTTATAGTTGACACGACAAGAGCAATTTGAGAGAGGCGATTAACGGGTATGGCTGTAGCTATTGTCTTGGTGTTGATCGTCGTTGCTTCGCTTCTGTTTAACTTTCTCAACCCCTGGTGGTTCACGCCGCTCGCCTCCAATTGGGGGCAGATGGATTTGACGCTTATCATCACGCTTTGGATCTCGGGGATCGTCTTCGTCGCCATCACCCTGTTTATGGCCTATGCTGTGTTCCGCTACCGCCACCAGAAGCACCGGCGGGCGGCCTACGAGCCAGAGAACAGGAAGCTCGAATGGTGGCTGATCGGATTGACCTCGGTAGGGATCGTGATCATGCTGATCCCGGGCTTGTATGTATGGGCCGAATTCGTCAATGTGCCGAAAGACGCATTGAGCGTAGAGGTCGTCGGCCAGCAGTGGCAGTGGAGCTTTCGGTTTCCCGGAAAAGACGGTGTCTTAGGCCGCACGGACACACGGCTCATCAGTGCTGAAAACCCATTCGGTCTGCATACCGGTAACCCCTTCGGTCAAGATGATGTGCTGGTAAAAAGCGGCGATCTGCACCTTCCGCTCGGTAAGCCGATCAAGGTCTTGCTGCGCTCCAAAGACGTCTTGCATGACTTCTACGTGCCGAATTTTCGGGTCAAGATGGATGCAGTGCCAGGCTTAGTCTCCGGGCTCTGGTTCACCCCCACCAAGACCGGGACCTTCGAGATCGCCTGTGCCGAATACTGCGGGGTAGGGCACCACACCATGCGCAGCCGGGTGGTGGTGGAGGAGGAGGGCCTATTTCAGGCGTGGTTGCACGAGCAGCCGACCTTAGCGCAAGCCTTGAGCGAGGACGCCGCGGAGACCGGGGATCCTTTAGTTCGGCAAGGGCGGAAACTGGCGCAAGATCAGGGCTGTCTTGCTTGCCATAGCGTAGACGGCAGCCCGGGGGCGGGTCCGACCTGGAAAGGCCTCTATGGCAAGACCGAAACGCTGGCCGACGGCAGCACGGTAGTAGTCGAGGAGGAATATCTGAAGGAGTCCATCGTCAATCCGGGTGCCGCTGTCGTTAAAGGCTACGATCCCCTGATGCCGCCCTATCAACTCAGCAGCGAGGAACTGGACGCGCTGATTGCGTATACTAAAGCGCTGTCTGACCAAGGTTAGCGCGCTAGAAGGAACCGAGAGATTCAGGCAAATCGAGCACTACTAAGGTTAAATTTTAATATTGAAGGGTAAATTTGATGGCAGACGCCCCGTATCAAGAAAATATCCACCTCCACGATCCACAGAGTTATTGGACCAAGTACGTCTTCAGCCAAGACCACAAGGTCATCGCGATCCAATACACGATCACCGCGATCTCGGTGGGCTTGGTGGCTTTGGTGCTATCTGGGTTGATGCGGCTGCAACTGGGCTTCCCGGGCATTTTAGATTTCATCGACCCGGGCTCGTACTACCAATACGTCACCATGCACGGGATGATCATGATCGTCTACCTGCTCACCGCCTTGCTGCTGGGAGGTTTTGGCAACTACCTAATCCCGCTGATGGTAGGCGCCCGCGATATGGTCTTTCCCTTCGTGAACATGCTGAGTTACTGGGTTTATCTGATCTCCGTGCTGGTGCTGATGGCGAGCTTCTTCGTGCCCGGCGGGCCCACCGGCGCCGGCTGGACCCTATACCCGCCCCAAGCCATCCTCCCCGGCACTCCGGGGGCGGAGGGTGGTGGCATCGTCTTGATGCTCGTCTCCCTCGTTATATTCATCATTGCGTTCACCATGGGCGGGCTGAACTACGTGACGACCGTGTTGCAGGCCCGCACCTGGGGGATGACGATGATGCGCATGCCTCTGACGGTTTGGGGCATTTTCACGGCCACCATCATGGCGCTGTTGGCCTTCCCTGCCTTGTTCGTCGGCTGCGTGATGCTGCTGTTGGACCGGGTCGTGGGCAGCAGCTTCTTCATGCCCGCCGTCTCTTCGATGGGACAGCAGCTCGACCACGACGGCGGCAGCCCAGTGTTGTTTCAACACCTGTTCTGGTTTTTCGGCCATCCTGAGGTCTATATCGTCGCGTTGCCCGCCTTCGGGATTATCTCCGATCTCATCAGCACCCATGCGAGAAAAAACATCTTCGGCTATCGGGTGATGGTGTGGGCGATCGTGGCCATCGCCGTCATTAGCTTTATCGTGTGGGCACACCACATGTACTACAGTGGCATGAACCTGTACTTGGGCTTCTTCTTCGCCATCACCACGCTCATCATCGCCATCCCCACCGCCATCAAGGTCTACAACTGGGTGCTGACCTTGTGGCGGGGCAACATCCACCTCACGGTGCCGATGCTGTTTTGCCTCGCGTTCATCCTCACCTTTGTGGTGGGGGGGTTGACGGGACTGTTCCTCGGCAATGTCTCGGTGGATGTGCCTCTTGGGGACACTTATTTTGTGGTCGCCCATTTTCATATGGTGATGGGTGTGGCCCCGATCCTGGCCATCTTCGGCGGGATCTACCACTGGTTCCCCAAGGCCAGCGGGCGGATGCTGAACGATACCCTGGGCAAGGTCCATTTCTGGGTCACCTTCCTCGGGACCTATATGATCTATTTCCCCATGCATTACCTGGGTTTCGTGGGCGTACCGCGCCGCTATTACAACTTTGAGAACTATGAATTCATCCCGCCCTCCGCCCAGGAACTGCAAGCCTTCACCACCGTGGTGGCCTTGATCGTCGGGGTCTTTCAACTCTTGTTTATCTTCAATCTTGTCTGGAGCCTGTTCAAGGGCAAGCGGGCCGATAGCAATCCCTGGCGGGCCACCACACTGGAATGGCAAACCCCCGACACCCCACCGGTGCATGGCAACTGGGGTCCTAAGCTCCCCGTGGTCTATCGCTGGGCCTACGATTACAGCGTGCCGGGCGCCGACCAAGACTTCCTGCCGCAAACCCTTGCGCCGGTGGTCGCAACCGCCAGCAACGAGCAGGCGCGCGCCGAAGGGGATAAGGCATGAGCACTATGTCCGACGCCGGCCCAAAGCCACTGGCGGTGGCTCGGGGAGCGACAGCAAGGCCGGGGATGAACACCCAGCGCGCGATGAAAGCGATGCAGACCGGGCGAGGCGGCGACAGCGGTTGGGGCGGCAACGACGGTGAACCCCTTGGTGGATTGCCTATGCCCATGGCAAAAGTCGGCCTTTTGGTATTTATGGGCGTGGTCACGGTACTGTTTTCGATCATCGTCAGCACCTATGTCGCGCGCATGGGGTTTGCGGACTGGGATCCGTTGCCGGAGCCGCGGCTGCTATGGCTGAACACGGCTGTGCTGACCCTGAGCAGCCTCGGGATGCAATGGGCGTGGGTGGCCGCCGATCGTGGGCAGCGTGGAGGCGTCCAGATCGGCCTGCTGGCCGGGGGTATCTGTGCCTCAGCCTTCCTCGCGGGGCAGCTTTGGGCGTGGCAACAGCTTAGCGCCCTCGGTTATTTTGTGGCGAGGAACCCCGCTAATAGCTTCTTTTACCTGATTACCGCGGTGCACGGCCTGCATCTCTTGGGCGGTCTAGTCGCCTGGGGGAGGACCACCGGAAAGCTTTGGCGCGGGGTTGACGTAAGCTTAAGCGTGCAGCTCTGCGCCTGGTATTGGCACTTCCTGCTAGTCGTTTGGCTGGTTTTATTCGCTCTGATGTTGTCTACCTGAGGGAAACATGACATATGGCAGACCATGCAGAGACAGCTAAAGCGAGAAATGTAACGACGCCTGAAGGGTGGCGCGGCATCGTCACCGACTGGTCCTCGGACAAGCGCGCGTTTCAGGTTCCCTGGGGGAAGGCGATGATGTGGATCTTCCTCCTCAGCGACACGTTTATCTTCGGTTCGTTCCTGACCGGGTACATGACGGTACGGATGTCTACCACAGAACCTTGGCCCAACCCCAGCGAGGTGTTCGCGTTGGTGATTGGGGGCACGAAAATCCCACTCATTTTAATCGCCATCATGACCTTTATTTTGATCAGCAGCAGCGGAACGATGGCCATGGCGGTCAACTTCGGTTACCGCCGCGATCGGGTTAAAACCATGGTGTTGATGCTGGTGACCGCGGTGTTCGGCGCGACATTCGTCGGGATGCAAGCCTTTGAGTGGACCAAGCTGATCGTAGAAGAAGGCGTTCGCCCCTGGGGCAATCCCATGGGCGCGGCGCAGTTCGGCTCTTGCTTTTTCATGATCACGGGTTTCCATGGCTTGCACGTGACGGTCGGGGTGATCTACCTGAGCATCGTGGCCCTTAAGGTATTTCGGGGACATTACGAGCATACCAACTACGAGATCGTGGAAATCACGGGTCTATATTGGCATTTCGTC
>Ga0187893_10003200_pt1 | contig 33873 bp, 29 predicted proteins | sample MA1701074metaG_FD_139574 | JGI IMG/M metagenome (GOLD analysis project Ga0187893, IMG submission 139574) | White microbial mat communities from a basaltic lava cave in the Kipuka Kanohina Cave System on the Island of Hawaii, USA - MA170107-4 metaG ...
AAGCTGATGCGCTACATCCGTCTCTACAACAAGAACCCCAAACCGGTGAACTGGCAACACAAGGACCCCACGCGGCGGATCGTTTCTACTAGCGATCCAAAGGTTACGGTGCACTAGTCGCGATCTCCCTTGAGAAACTGCGTGACCGCCGCGGTCCACCGCTGGGGATGTTCGGTTTGCACGTGATGCTTCGCCCCCGTGAGCACGTGCAGTTCGCCGTCGGCGAGGCGCTCGAGAAACGCGGCCGCATCGGTTGGGCTCGCGCCGGTATTCTCCCGACTCCAGGTCAGCAGCACCGGCCGGCCGAGCCTGCCGGCGTACTCGGAGATGTGCGCGCCGCGGTACTCTAGATTTCGGTTCCACTGAGCCGGCGTCGAGGCAAGCGCCTTCCGGCGCGTCCGGGCGAACTCGAAGTTGTGCATCCACATCTCCTGCGTGCGGCGGACCCGTTCCTCAGTGACGAGTCCCGGACGCAGATAGAATTCACGCAGGTACGCCGCGACGCCGTCGGGTGTTGGAGTCGACTCCGTGTCGCGGGGAAGGGGATACCCCGCGGGGATGGGGGAGGTGCCGTTCAGACTGTTGATGATCACCAACCGCCGCACCAGATCGGGCGCGTTGTGGGCGACGTACTGCACGAGCCAGCCGCCGTGCGAGTTGCCGGCGAGATGCGCTGGCTGCCCGAGCCGCTCGAGAAAGCGGATAAGGAAGTTCCCCTGTGCATGCGCGCCGAAGTCTTGCGATCCCCGGCCCGGCGTCAGCCCAAAGCCGATCACGTCCACCGCGACGACATGGAAGGCCCGGCTGAGGGGCCCGATCACCGCACCGTAGGTGAGCTCGGCACAGCACCAGGCCAGCGCGCCGTGGATCAACACCAGCGTCTCGCCCTCGCCGGCCTCGAGGTAGTGGGCGGGCACGCCGTCCACGTCGAGCGTGCCCTCGCGCCAGACGGAGTCTCGCGTCGTGTGCGCGCCCATGCCTCGCGATCCCGGCGCCCTCTATCGAGGCTCGTAAAATGCGGCCATGGCGTCCACCACCACGTCGATGCCTTCGCCCATGTCGGGATGAGATGGGAGCGTGACGATCTCTTCCGCGAGCCGGTCCGTCACCAGCCGCGGCCCGGGATCGTCGCCCGTTGCGGCGAGGTAGGCGGGCGCTCGATAGACGGGATGCCGGTAGTGAATCGCGCACTCGATTCCGCGGGCGCGCAGAAAGGCCAGCAGGTCATCGCGCCGCGGGGCCCGGACGACGTAGTGCAGCCAGCCGTGCCGCGCCCACGGCATCACCGCGAACGGCCGGACAGGCACCTTGCGCGCGCGAATGCCCTCGGCGTAGCGTGCCGCATTCTCGGCGCGAATCGCGTTGTGCCTATCGAGGCGTGACAGCGATACGCGGCCGACGGCCGCCTGGCACTCGTTCATCACACAGTTGAGTCCAACCACGGCCACATCGCCGCGATACGGGTCACCGCGATCCCACCCGTGGCGGCGCAGCCGCATCATCCGCCGTGCCCATCCCGCGTTGTTCGTGAAGGCCATGCCGCCCTGACCCGCCACGGTCACGCATTTGCGCGCGAAGCTGGCAAAGCCGACGTCGCCGATGCTCCCCAGCCGCCGCCCCTTGTACTCGCCCCCCAGCGCGTGCGCGGCGTCCTCAATGACGTAGATACGCCTGGCGCGGGCCAGTTCGATCAGGGGGTCCATGTCGACGGCGTGGCCATATGTGTGGATGGCGATGATTGCCCGAGTCTTCGAGCTTAGATGGTGCTCGACCGTCTCGACGTCCAGGTTGGCCGTGGCTTCCTGAACGTCACAGTACACCGGGCGGGCGCCGACGGTAATCGTGCACTCGGCGGCGCTGAGGTACCCGTTGGCGGGAACGATGACCTCGTCGCCGGGCCCGATTTCCAGTGCGCGCATTGCCACGTAGAGCGCCGCGGTGCCGGATGAGGTGGCGACGGCGTGGCGCATTCCCAGATAGGCGGTCATCTCCCGCTCGAAGGCGTCGCATTCAGGCCCGTCGTAGTACACGGGCCCCGGCGTTGGCCGCAGCATCGCCTCGCGCATCTCGGCGTCAAAGGGCGTCCACATGCTCTGATACTTAACCGGCGCGCTCATCGACATGTCAGTCACTCCCCGTAAAATTCGACGATCGCGTCCGCGACAGCGGCGAGGTCCGCCGCCGTCATCCACGGATGCGAGGGCAGCGTCAGCATGTCCGCGGCCATCGCCTCGGCCACGGGGAACGCCGACGGATCCGGCGCAAGTGCCTGGAAGGCCGGCTGACGGTGGAGGGGAACCGGGTAGTGAAGCTGAGTTTCGATCCCGCGCTCTCGCAGGAAAGCGCGCAGCGCGTCCCTCCGTGGCGCGCGGATGACATAGTGCAGCCACCCGGGGTCCTGATCTGGTCTGGTGACCGGCAGCGTCACCGGAGCGCGGCCGGCGGACAGTTTTGCACTATATCGTTCCGCGTTCGCCGCGCGCGCCGCGGTCCATGCATCAAGCTTCCGTAGATTCACGCGCCCGATTGCCGACAACAATTCACTCGTGCGCAAGTTTAACCCTAATCGGTCGGCCACGTGCCAGACATTTCCAACCTCTTGATTCCACCCATGTACCCGCCGAGTCGCCATGCCGGCCGCGAGGTCCGCGTCATCCGTGACGGCCATGCCCGCCTGCCCACACACGGTAATCGACTTGCCCGCGAACGAAAAGAAGCCCACGTGCCCGAGCGAGCCGACGCGCCGGCCCTTGTAGCGCGCGCCGAGCGCATGAGCCGCGTCCTCGACCACGAAGAGGTCCCGCTGCCGGGCCACATCCATGATGGGGTCCATCTCAACGGGGTGGCCAAACGTGTGGACAGGGATGATCGCGCGCGTGCGGGACGTCAGGTGGCGCTCGACGATGGCGCGGCCGAGGTTGCCATCGGGTTCGACGTCGGTCAGGATCGGCGTGGCGCCGACGAAGAGCACGCATTCCGGAACCGAGACGAAGGTATTCGTCGGCACGATGACCTCATCGCCTGCGCCGATGCGGCGCGCCAGCAGGGCAAGCAGGAGGGACGACGTCCCGGAGTTGGCGGCCACCCCGTGGCCCACTCCACAGTAGGCGGCGACTTCGGCCTCGAACGATGCGGTCTCAGGCCCGGCGTAATACGGGGTGCGCTCCAAGACCTGGAGCACCGTGTCGCGGATCTCGTCGTCGACAACCGTCAGGCGCGTCGTGATGCGGCGCTCGACCTTCGCCACCGCAGGCCTCCTCACTGGACGTAGAACTTCTTGATGACGCCTGCCACGTAGGCGATGTCGTCGTGGTCGAGCGTCTGATAGCAGGGGAACGTCATGATGGTCTGGGCGAGGCGTTCAGTGACGGGGAAGGTCCCCTCCGGCGCTCCGCAGTGCGGCTGGTATGCGTGATCCAGGTGAATCGGCGTGCCGTACTCCACCATGACGTGCACTCCCCGCCGCTCCATGTGGTCCCTCAGGGCGTCGCGCCGCGGCGTCTGCGCCACGAATCGCAGCATGCTATGCGTCGTGTAGGGTTTGGTGATGGGGAGCGTGAGGTCGTGTGGAAATTCCTCGAGCAGCCGGCGGTACAGTTCGGCGTTGCTCCGCCGGCGGGCGTTCCACTCGTCGAGGTACCGCAGCTGGATTCGGCCGATGGCGGATAGCAATTCGTTCTGGCGGTAGTTGAACCCGACGACCTCGATCTGCGCGGCCCGGTAGACCTCGTAAGCCTTTTTGGCGTCAAACCACCGCCGGCCGCGGCCGTGATTGGCCATCATCATCGACTGCTCCCACACCTGAGGGTCATTCGTGACGATCATGCCGCCCTCCCCGCCGACCGAGATGCACTTGTTCTGCACGAAGGAAAAGCAGCCGGCATCTCCGATCGTTCCGAGGAATCGTCCCTTATACTTGGCCCCCGCGGCGTGGCAGACATCCTCGACGACCTTCACCCGGTGACGTCTCGCGATGGCCATCAGCGGGTCCATATCCGCGGCGTGGCCGTTCATGTGCACAGGCATGATGGCCTTCGTGCGCGGCGTGACGGCCGCCTCCAGCAACCCGACGTCCAGGTTGTAGGTGTCGGCCTCGACGTCGACCAGCACCGGTTTTGCGCCGCACAGGATGATCACGTCGGCGACCGATGAAAACGTGTTGGGGACGGTGATCACCTCGTCGCCCGGTCCCACCCCCACTGCCAGCAGCGCGAGGTGGAGCGCGGCCGTGCCGCTTGAGAGATTGACGGCGTGGCGCGCACCGATGTAGGCGCAGAATTCATCTTCGAAGTGCTTGCCCTCCGAGTCCTCGAGCGGAAAGCTGCGGATGTACTTCCCCCCGCGCAGCACGCGGGTCGCCGCTTCGAGCATCTCGTCGGTCATTACCGGTTTGTAGGTAATGTGACGGCTTGGAGCCTCACGCGACACGGATCATGCCTCCTTCCCGCGAAAGCGGGGATCGTAGGCCTGACGCAGCGCGTCGCCCAACAGGTTGATCCCGAGGACGACGGTGGCCAGGGCAATGCCCGGAAACGTGATGAGATGCGGCGCGACACGCATATACGTACGGGCCTGCGCCAGCATGTAGCCCCACTCCGGCGTGGGCGGACGCACGCCTAAACCGAGGAAGCTGAGGCCTCCGGCGGTCAGGATCGCCGATGCCATCGAGAACGTCGATTGCACCGTCAGGGGGCCGATGAGGTTGGGCAGGATGTGCCGGCTCATGATGCGCGCGTCGTGAGAGCCTAGTGCCCTCGCGGCCGTGACATATTCCATCTGCGAGACCGTTAGCGTCGATCCGCGCACCAGACGCGCGAAGATCGGCACATCGGGAACACCGATCGCGATGACCAGTGTCCAGAACCCAATGCCCCACGTCGCGACGATGACGATGCCGAGCAGTAGCCGGGGGATGGCCAGCAGCATGTCGGCCAGCCGCATCGTTAGGCTGTCGAACGCCCCGCCGTAAAACCCCGACGCGATCCCCAGCGGAATACCCATGATCACGCCGAAAGCCACGGCCGCGACACCGATCGCCAGCGAGATGCGCGAGCCGTAGATGATCCGCGACAGCGTATCGCGGCCGAGCTCGTCGCTGCCCAGGACGTAGCCGTCCCGCCCCGGCGGGCGGAGCGCCGTTCGTAGATTTTGATCTGTGGGATCTGCGGGTGCGATGAATGGCGCGAATGCCGCGATCCCGACGAACAGGATCACGATCACGCTGCCGACCAATCCGGGCCGTGATCTGAGCAGCGTCTTCCAGCGCACGGGGCACCTTATGCGTAGCGGATGCGCGGATCGAGAATCAGGTACAGGAGATCCACCGCAAAGTTGATGACGATGACCGCGAGCGCGATCAGGAGCACGCCGCCCTGCACGATGGGAAAGTCGCGCTGGTTGACGGCCTGCACGATCATGCGCCCCAGGCCCGGGACGGCGAATACCGTCTCGGTGATCACGGCGCCCCCCACGAGCAACCCCAGGCGAAGGCCGATCACCGTAACCAGCGGCGGCAGGGCGTTCCGCAGGGCATGCTTGTAAAACACGATCCGTGCCGCGAGCCCCTTGGCCCGAGCGGTGCGGACGAAGTCTTCGAGCAGGAGCTCTACCATGAGCGACCGGGTCATCCGCGCCAGCAGCGCGAGGCTCGCCAGGCTGACAGAGAACACCGGCAGGATCGCATGCGATACCGTGCCCCAGCCGGACGACGGGAGTACGCCCATGCGCAGTGCGAACAAGAGAATGAGCAAGAGCGAGATCCAAAACACCGGCATCGACATGCCGGCCACGGCCAATCCCATGATACTCAGGTCCAAGAAGCCGTCTCTGCGCACTGCGGCGAGCACCCCGGCGGGAATGCCGAGTACGACCGCAACTGCCAGGCCGCCAAGGGCGAGGGTCATACTGATGGGAAACGCCCGTGCCAGTTCCGGTCCGACGGGCCGATCCCCCCAATGCGAGACTCCAAAGTCGCCCCGCACTATGCGGGTCACCCAGTTCCAGTATTGGAGGGGCAGGGGATCATCGAGACCGTACTGCCTCCGGATTACCGCGAGTTCCTCTTCTCGGGCCTGATTGCCCGCGATTAGCGAGGCCGGATCGCCCGGCGCAAGATGTAGCGACAGAAATACCAGCAACGACAGGCCCACAATAGTCAGCGCGCCTTCCACCACCCGACGTGACAGGTATGCGATCATCCAGTGACTCCGCGGCTTTGTCCGCCACCTGAGCGACAGCCCCGAGGAATCTCCCCGGGGCCGTCGCCGGGCGCCGATTGCTCGCTACGACTTAGCGCGCGATGTTGGCTTCCCTGAAGTGAATCAACTCCACCGGCAGGGCCTGGACACCGGTAAGGGCCTTGTTCCCGACCGCGGAGTGATTGACCGTGAAGATCCAGATCCAGGGTAGATCGCGCCACAGGATCTCCTGCGCTCGTTCATAGGCCGCGCGCCGTTCGGCCACGCCCGTGGCGCCCAGGGCTCTGTCAATCAGCGCGTCGACCTCGGCGTTCGAGTAGAAGTTTCGGTTGCAGCAATCGGGGGCGAAGTTGCCCGAGTGGAAAACCAGCCGGAGCGCATAGTCCGCCTCGCCGGTCTGCGTGCCCCACCCGTAGTACGTCATCTCCAACGTGGATTCCCTGGGACCTTTCGAGCGCAGCAGCACCAGCCACTGTCCGCTTTCCATTACCTCGAGCTTCAGGTTGATGCCAACTTTCCGGAGCATGTCGGCGATTGCCTCTGAGATCTGTTGCGCGGCCGCGTAGGTGCCGATCGGGACCCACATCGATGCGGAGAAGCCGTTGGGATATCCGGCCTCGGCCAGCAATCGCTTCGCGCGTTCGGGGTCATAGTCGTAGCGGGCCGCCTGTGCCTTGTATGGGAACACGCCGGGGGGCAGCGGGGAGTCTGCGACGCGCGCAAATCCGGCCAGGAACGTGTCCACGATCGCCCGCTTGTCAATGGCGTGCGCCATGGCCTGACGCACCTTCAGCTCGCTCCACGGCTTCTTGGTCATGTTCGGGTAGAGACCCTGGATGCGGGAGCGGGGCAGGTTGTAGACGACCAGGTTGGGATTGTTGGCGAGCCGCTTGGCCTCTTGTGGCGCAATGGTGGTCACGAAGTCGAGCTCACCCGTTTCGAGACCGATCGCGCGCGTCGCGTCATCAGGGATGGGCCGGTACTCGATCTCGGTGATGTTGCTCTGCGACGCCAGCCAGTGGGCGGGATTCTTTGAGAGTACGATCCGCGTCCCGCGGATCCACTCGCGGAAGAAGAACGGCCCCGAGCCGACCGGGGACCGCCCGAACGTACTGACGTCCTGCTTGGCGGCGGCGGTGGGGCTGACGATAGACGCCGACGGATTGGCCATCGTATTGAGCATGGCCCCGAAGGGTTTTTCGGTGCTAAACGCCACCGTGTACTCGTCGACCACGTCGATTCGTTTGATCACCTCGAACAGGGTACGGCGCGAAAAGTTGTTCCGTGGGTCGAAGAGCCTCTCGAAACTCGCCTTGACGGCCGCCGCGTTGACGGGCGTCCCGTCGTGAAACTTGTGGTTCCTTCTGAGTTTGAACGTCCATGTGAGCCCGTTGCTCGAGACGCTCCACTCGGTCGCCAGCTGCGGCACGATGTTCGAGCGCATATCGAACATGACCAGCCGGTCGTAGAGATGCGCAAACAGTTGATCGCTGGCCAGGTTCGTGTTCGAATGACCGTCGAGTGACGGCGGGTCGGTATCGAAGCCCACCACGAGCCTTGTGCCGCGCGCCGGTCCCGCCTTCGAGGCCGGTCCGAACGACAGGACCAACACGACCGCGAGGAGGAGCCAGGCGTACACGTGCGGCCTCCAGGTGCGCATAACCAAGCCTCCTTTATACATTTCTAAGTTCTACGAGATTTTGTGGAAAAGGTTTCTGTCCGCCCCAGCATCTTCCTGCAAGATTCGCGTTCCGCGGCCTGCAGGGATGCCCCAATCACCGTTGAAACGGCAGAAGGCCCGCTTGTGGATTGACCGCTTGCGGCTTGACCCGAGGTGTGAGTGTGGACCTTCATTTCCTCTCCGTCTCCGAACTGTCCGACCTAATCGCCAAGAAAGAGATCTCTCCCGTCGAGGTGATCGAGGCGCTCCTCGAGCGCATCGACCGGTACGATTCCGTGCTGCACAGTTACATCACCGTCCGCCGCGAGGAGGCGCTTACGGCCGCGCGGCGCGCCGAGCGAGATATCCGCGCCGGCCGGCGCCGCGGCCCGCTGCACGGGATCCCGATCTCGCACAAGGACATCAGCTGGACGAAGGGTGTGCGAACCACGGCCCACTCGAAGACTCTGTTGAATTTCGTCCCCGACCACGATGCTACGCACGTGCGGCGGCTCGCCCGGGCCGGGATGATCCTGTTGGGGAAGACGAACACGACCGAGTTCGCCCTGGGGGGACTCGAGGTATTTGGGATAGCCAGGAATCCCTGGAACCTCGCGTACTACACGGGCGGCTCGAGCGCCGGCTCGGCGAACGCGCTGGCCGCGGGCCTCGCCGTCGCGGCGACGGGGTCCGATACCGGCGGCTCCATCAGGGTGCCGGCAAGTTTTTGCGGCATCGTGGGATTGAAACCCACCTACGGACGGATCAGCAGGTACGGCGTCATCCCTCTGAGCTGGACGTTGGACCACGCGGGCCCGATGACTCGCGGGGTGCGCGACTGCGCGTTGATGCTCAACGCCATGGCGGGGTACGACCCGCTCGATCCTAGCAGCGCGCGCCTCCCGGTACCCAACTTCGCCGTCGATCTCGGCAAGGACCTGGGCGGGCTGGTCCTCGGGGTGCCGCAGGAGCACTACTATGAGAGGCTGGAGCCGGATGTCGACGCCGCGATGCGAGCCGCGCTCCGCCAGCTCGAGACTCTCGGCGTGCGCCTCGAGCCGGTGAGCCTTCCACATGCCGGCGATGTGGAGCATGCCTACCAGGTCGTCATGGCGGCGGAGGCGTTCGGGCATCATGCGGCACGCCTTCGTGCGCAGGCGCCGGAATACAGCGCGCGCGGCCGCCGGCGCATCGCCGCCGGCGCGTTCTACACCGCCGGCGAGTACCAGCAGGCGCTGCGAATACGGGCGCGGTGGATCCAGGAGCTCGATCAGGTCGTGCAGCGCGTGGACGGATTGGTGGCGCCCACGCTGCCGTATCCGGCGTTCACCGTCGAAGCCCAGATGACCAACGCCCCCGATTCGAGCTGGGGCACACGCCAGTTCAATATGTCGGGGCTCCCGGCACTGTCGGTGCCGTGCGGGTTCACGTCCGCCGGCCTGCCGATCGGCATGCAGTTGGTCACCGGCGCCTTTGATGAAGTGACGCTGTTTCGTATCGCCGATGCCTATGAACAATCGACGGATTGGCATAGGCGGCGGCCACCCTTAGAACAGGAGGAGGCATCCCGTGATGAGAGTCGATCCCGAGTGGCTGCGGGGCGAAGCGGAGCGTCAGGGGCTGGCGTTGACGGATGACGACCTGACGTTCATCCGCGATCAGATGGAGCGGGTGAAGACGGCGCTCGCGGAGCGGCGATCTCTGGATATGCCGGACGTGGACCCTCCGTACCGCTTTGCTCCCGCACCGTCGCGCCCGGGGCGGAGGCGGCGGTCCCGCGGCTGATCACCCAGATACCCACGCCGAGCGCCGCGGCCGAGAGGAAGAACGAGCTTCGCAGTCCGGACCAGGCGACCAGCCCGCCGAACACGATAGGGCTGATGACCTCGGCGAGGCGGTTGCTCGTCATGCGCAGGCTGAGGGCGAGCCCGCGTTCATGCGGGGCGACACTGCCGGCCATCAAGCTCATGGTCAACGGCTGCGTAAAACCCCACGCCATCCCTGTTACCCCTGCCGCAAGCGCCAGGGGGAAAAACTCCATCAGAAATGGCGTGATTCCGATCGCGAGGGAGGCCAGGACCACAGCCCCGAGCAGGACCTGCCTGCTGCCGTAGCGGCCGGCTATGGCTCCCACCAGCGGGCGCACGATCATCGAACCGGCGCCGAGGAACGCAAAGATCAGACCTATCCTCGCATTGGAGATCCCGACTGACTTCAAATAGAGGGGATAGAAGCTGGATTTGATACTCCAGGCGAAAATGATCACGAACGCGATCCACAGCACAAAGCGCAGTTCCGGCCTTCCGACCAAACTCCAGGCTGCGCGGTACGCGTTGTTGGGCCGCAGCACGCTGGCGGCGGGGTCTGCCGCGGCGCCCTGAGGCGCGGGCGGCTCAAGCCCAAGAGCCAGCACGCCGGGGACCAGCGCAAGACCGGCGAAGGCGAACAGCGCCGTCTCGATGGAGGACGCGTCGGCGAGGAATCCTCCGACCACCGGTCCCACCAGTTGCCCGATTGAGACCGCGAAGGTAAAGAAGCCGAAGTTTTGGTCACGGTCTTCCGAGCGACTTCCCCGAGCCACGGCGGTCTGATTGCCGAGGATGAGCACGTTGTTGGCCAGCCCGCCGATCGCCGTGCCGACCATGAGCAGCCCGATTGTCGGTGCGGCCGCCATCAGCGCGGTGCTGGCGGCAAGAATCAGGGAGCCGGCGATCGACATCCGACGCGAGCCCAACACGTCGGCGGCGACACCGGTCCACACCCCCAGCGCCAGCGGGAGCACGGCGGCTGAGGCCGCGATGAATCCCACCATCGTGGGGGAGGCGCCGCGCGCGACGGCATACAGAGGGATCAGCGGGGTGAGCGCCGCGGTCACGATCATGTGGCTGGTGCCGACCGCGAACGTGGGCCACAGCCACAACGAGCGGTGAAGAGAGCCTGTGCCTATGCCGGCACCCCGGCGCGACCGCTCGCTCCGTAGGCGCTGACGGCGTGCTCCAGCGTGATGCGCTCCTCGCGAAGATCGCGCTCCACAAGCGAAGGGCTCCGCTCAATGACCTTCCCGTAACCGGCGCCGCCCCCGGAGCGCACGGTCAGGATGTCGCCGGCCCGCAACGCGGCGCTGACCTTCGAGCCTAAGTGAATGGTCTCGCGACCGCGCTCGACGAAGCATGCCCCGGGCACGCCACCCAGACCACCAAACAAACCGGCCGCCGAGTGCTTGTGACGGTCGGAGTGCAGGCCGAAGTGAACCCCTTCTTCCAAGAGGCGGTATTTGCGTTCCATGCCGAGGCCGCCGCGGAACTTGCCGGGGCCGCCCGAGTTGGCCATCAGACCATAGCGCAGAATCTCCAGGAAGGGGAACTCGATCTCCACCGATTCGACCGGCGTGTTCATGCCGTTGGTCAGGTGCATGATCATGCCGTCCGCGCCATCCTGATCGTAGAGCGCGCCCACACCGGCGCCGAGGACCTCTGAGAGCACCTGGAAGCGTCCCTCGCGGCGCAGCGCCATTGAAATGCCCGTCTGGCAATCGAATCCGGGCGCAATGGTTTTCTCCGGCATGACAGGGGCCAACGCGTAGTTGACCGCATCGAAGATCTTGTAGCACGTGCTGGTCCGTGCCCGCGTCGCGGCCGGCCGTGCCGGATTGACCAGCGTGCCCGGCGGCGCGGCGACCTGGATCGGCCGGAACGCCCCGGCGTTCACCAGCAAGTGGCCCGCCTGCAGGATCGACATGATCGTGGTCCTGCAGGTCGCGTGGGTCGATGCGAGCGGGATGTTGATGAAGCCCTTCGCCTGCGGATCGGTTCCCGCGAAGTCCAGGAGCATGTCCGAGCCGCGTACGCGCACCGTGACGCGGATCACAAACGGGCCGGGCGCGCCCGTGCCATCATCCTCCATGTACGCCTCGGCGCGATAGTCCCCGTCGGGTATCTGGTCAATGGCCCCGCGGATGATGCGTTCGGAGTAGTCTTGAATCTCGCGCTGGAACTCCAGGATCGCTTCTTTCCCGTACTTCGCGCACAGCGCCGCAATCCGCGCTTCGCCGGTGCGGCAGGCGGCGATCTGCGCATTGAAATCAGGGATCGTCTTCTCCGGCACGCGGATGTTCGCGCGGAAGAACTTGCCGAACGGGGTGTCCTCCCAATCCTGCCCGAGCGTGATCTTCATGGGCGGAAAGATGATGCCTTCCTGAAAGACCTCCGTGGCGCCGGCGTTGTTGGCAGGGGCGCCGCCGCCCAGATCCAGGTGGTGGACGTTGGCGCACGACAACCCGATGACATCGCCGTCGACGATGATGGGCGTAAAGAGCAGCACGTCATTGATGTGCTGGCCGCCGTCGAACGGGTCGTTGGTGAGGAGCGCCTCATCCGCGCGGAGCTGCCGGAAGTCGTAGTGCCTGCGAAGGGCCTTCGCCGCCGGTTCCATGGCATTGAGCAGCATGGGAATCCAGTTGGCCATGGCCACGGTGTTGCCGTCGGCATCGAACAGCGCCGTCGCCATGTCCCGGACCTCGCGCACGATCGTGGAGTGGGCCGACCTGTACAGGTTGACCCCCATCTCCTCGGCGATTGCCACGTACGCGTGCCCAATGACGGAGAGCGAGACCGGATCCACCGCTACGTCCTCCTCAGCAGCATATTGCCGCCGTCCTCGACCGAGGCGACCCACCCGGCGGGCACGAAGGCCGTCGCGGTGGCCTCTTCGATGACCGCGGGGCCCTTGATGACATGCCCCAGCGGCAGGCCCTCGCGACGATAGAACCGGCATGCATGTTCCTGACCGTCGAGCCAGATGGGAGCCACGTCGGTAGCACGCTCTCCGGCTGGAGGCACGGGTGCCATCCCTGCCCGCTGCACCGCGGATCGGTGCACGGCGGTCACCCGGAAGTTGACGATCTCGACCCCTTCGCGGCTCGACGCGTGGCCGTAGCGCGACCGGTGGAAGGCATGGAACCGGGGGACGAGCTGGGCGAGAGGCGTCTCGCCGCTGACGAAATCATCGACCGGCATGCTCAACTCGTAGGCCTGCCCGACATATCGCATGTCGAGCGCGTGGGCCCGTTCTACGGCGTCCCACGCGATGCCGTATCCGTCGAATTCGCGCCTGGCCCGGGTGTCGAGATCCTCGAAGCTCTCCACCAGGAGGTCGCGCGTGGCGGCGCCGGCCGGGGCGATACGCGTCGCCATGAAGTCCTGCTGTGTGTTCGCGATGAGCAGCCCAAACGCCGAGAGGATGCCGGGGTTGACCGGGATCAACACCTGCGCGCAGCCCAGATCTTCCGCGAGCTGCGCGGCGTGGAGCGGTCCGCCCCCGCCGAACGCGACGATCGTATAGTCACGAGGATCGTGCCCGCGCTCGACAGACACCAGGCGCATGGCCTGGGCCATGGTGAAGTTCACCAGACGCCGCACGCCCTCCGCCGCGGCCATGGATTCCATTCCTAGCGCGGCGGCGACCCGGTCCAGCGCCACGCGGGCCGCGTCCGTGTCCAGACGCAGCTTTCCTCCGAAAAACGCGTCGGGTCTGATGAATCCAAGCACGACGTTGGCGTCCGTCACCGTGAAGTGGGCCCCGCCCCTGCCATACGATGCCGGCCCGGGCGCGGCCCCCGCGGACTCGGGGCCGACCTTCATGATCCCGCCGCGGTCAGCCGCGGCGATCGAGCCGCCGCCCGCGCCCACGGTCACGATGTCGATCATCGGGAGGGCCAGCGGCAGGCCCGCAATCTTGTAGTCTGTGGTGATCCGCGGCTCGCCGTCGTTGACCAGACACACATCGGTGCTCGTTCCGCCCATGTCGAACGTGATGATGTTCGGGAACCCGGCCTCGACCGCCAGCGCGGCCGCGCCGACCACGCCGGCGGCGGGCCCGGAGAGGATCATCTTCACGGCGTGCCGGCGAATGGCCTGGGCCGGAACGCTCCCGCCGTTGGCCTGAATGACGTTCAGGTGGCCGGTGAACCCGCGCTCGATGAGCTGGCGTTCGAGCTGCCCCAGGTAGCGATCGACCACCGGCTTCGTGTACGCGGACATCACGACGGTCGAGGTCCGCTCGTATTCACGAAACCGCGGCAGGACGTCAGAAGACAGCGAGATGTGCAGGTGGGGAAGGCGCCGGGCGATGGCGCGCTCGACCGCCTGCTCATGGGCCGGGTTGGCGTACGAGTGGAGGAGGCACACCGCAAGCGACTCGACGCCGTCTTCCGCGATCAGGCGTTCGAGCCGATCCACGACGCCATCCATCACAAGGGGTTGACGGATGGCACCGTCGGGCGCGACCTTCTCCCGCGCTTCCAGGATGCGATGTCGCGGCACGAGCGGCTCGGGGTGTTTGTAGAACAGATCGAACAACCGCTGCTTCGCCTGCCGCTGGATCGCCAGCACGTCCCTGAATCCAAGCGTCGTGACCAGGGCCGTGATGGCGCCCTTGCGCTCCACCACCACATTTGTTGCGATCGTGGACCCGTGCACGAGGCTCCCGATGTCCTTCAGGCTGACGGCAGCCTCGTCCAGCGCGTTCATGACGCCGATCTCCGGGTGGCCGGGCGTCGAGAGGACCTTGCCGATCCGCAGCACGCGGTCGCCCTGTGTCACCACCCAGTCGGTGAACGTGCCGCCGACCTCGACGCCGACGCGCATGCGCTCCGCCACGGCCTAGCCGCGCGCCTCCCGGTGGGCGTGCGGGGCGTCCAACACCGCGCGGTTCACCAGGAACGGCGGCACGTGACCCTCCAGGGCCAGCGCGATCTGCTCGGCGGCGTCACGCTGCATCTGCTCGATCGATTCCACGGAGTAGAAGGCAATATGCCCCGAAACGGTGACATTCGGCAAGGTCAGCAACGCATGGTCTGTCGGCAGCGGCTCTTCGGCAAAAACATCGAGCCCGGCGCCGGCGAGCCGTCCCGCGCTCAGCGCCTCCACCAGCGCTTCGCCGTCGACGACGGGGCCCCGGGAGGTGTTGATCAGAATCGCCGAGGGTTTCATCCCGGCCAGAGCCTTCCGACTCACGACCCCACGCGTTTCCGGTGTCAGTGGTACATGAACCGAAAGGAAGTCGGCCTCCGCCAGGCAGGCCGCAAAGTCGACGGCACGCACCCCTTCGCGCCTGAATACGGCCGGGTCGAGGTAAGGATCATGCGCGATGACTTCTAGACCCAACGCGCGCCCTTTGCGTGCGGTCGCCCGCGCGATATTACCGAATCCGAGCAGTCCCAGCACTTTGCCCCCAATGCGACGCAGCGGCGCGATCGGCGTGATGTGCCACCGGCCCTCGCGTACCGCGCGATCCGCGGCCACAATCTTGCGCGCGACCGCCAGTAGCAGCGCGATCGCGTGCGAGGAAACCTCGTCCTCCGCGTAGAGCGGGCCGTTGGTCACCCAGATGCCGCGCGCCGTGGCTGCGGACACATCGAGCCTGTCCAGGCCGGTCCCGTAGTGCGCGATAATCCGGCAGCGCGCAAGCCGGCCGATCCGCTCCTCGTCGAGCGTGCCGCGGAGGTGGAGGACGGCATCCGCTTCCGGGGCCAAGCGCGCGAAGGCCTCAGGATCATCGATGCGGACGGGGTCCACGCGCACGCCCCGTGGCTCGAGGACGGCCCGCTCGATCTTGATATCGTAACTGGGCCGGTCGCCGGTTTCGGTCCGCAGGCAGACCCACCGCGCCGGCGTCACGCGATGTCGTCCCCCACAGACAGGTTCCCTTGCATCTCGCAGGCGTGGAAGTGTTCCCGAGATGGCGTGCGCCTTTGGGAGGAATTCACGAACGCCGCGTGTGAATCCTCTACTGACCAACGCGATATGGACGCTACGCAGATTGACCGAATGGAGGATGCTCGATGAGCAGAGCGCGCCATACCTGGTTCGCTACCGCCGTTGCGTGCGCACTCGCCGCGGTGTTGCTGGTGGGGCCCGCGTCCGGTCAGGCCACACGCCCCGGGAGAGGGATCATCGTTTCGGCCTATCCCCGGGACTTTCGCAACCTCGACCCCGCCCATATACCCGGATCTCCCGACTACCAGATAGCGCTGAACGTGTACAGCGGGCTCGTGCGTTACAAGGTCAACAGCCTGGACGTCGAACCGGATCTGGCCGAGCGCTGGCGGGTTTCCCCCAACGGTCGGGTCTACACGTTCTTCCTCCGCAAAGGCGTGCAGTTCCACCGCGGATACGGCGGGTTCACCGCGCGCGACGTCAAGTACAGCTTCGAACGGGTTCTGAATCCCGCCACGCGCTCGCGATACCGGGCGTCGATGTCGATCATTGAGTCCATCGAGGTCATCGACGATCACACCGTCCGCATCGCCCTCAAGGCGCCGTCGGCCAGTTTTCTCGCCGGTGCGCTCGCGTTCCGGCCCGGCTACATCGTGAGCCAGAAAGCGGTCGAGCAGCTCGGCGAGCGGTTTCAATTCAATCCCATCGGGACAGGTCCGTTTCAATTCGTCAGCTACACCCCCCGGCAGGAGCTGGTGCTGGAAGCATTTCCGCAATACTTCCGAGGCCCGACTGAGGTCAGGCGCATCATCTGGAAGGTGGTGCCGGAAGAGAATGTCGCCTCCCTCGCCTTACAGAAAGGTGAGATTAACCACATGATCGTGCGCGATCCTCAAGTCTACAAGGTGCTCCAGCGCGATTCAAACCTGACGCACACGGCGACGGCCACCACCGGCTGGTGGGAATTCTCGATGAACATGAGGCGGAAACCCTTAGACGATGTCCGCGTGCGACGCGCCCTGGCGCACGCGGTCGATCGTGACACCTTCGCCCGCACGGTCCTCGAAGGTCTCGGCTCACCGACCTACAGCGTCATTCCGCCCGGCATGATTGGGCACACCGAGGACGTCGAAAAGTACCCGTACAACGCGGCGCGTGCCAAACAGCTCCTGGCCGAGGCCGGACATCCCAACGGGTTCCGCATCAACGTGGTCTATGAGCCTGGTGAGTTCGGTGAGCTCATCGCCCAGGCTATCCAACAGTGGTTCAAGGACATCGGAGTGGATCTGCAGCTCGTGAGGTTGGAGGCGGGCGCGTGGACCGCCCGCCGCCAGTCGGGCGACTACGATCTGACCATCAGCGGCACGACCAGGTTCGATCCCGATCAGTTTCTCACTGAACTGTTCCACTCGGAGAGCTTCCCGCCCGGTGGAAACCAGTCATACTATGGCGCGATCGACGACATGATCGAAGCGCAGCGCCGCGCCGTCAATGCGCGGGAGCGTACCCGGATTCTCATTGAGATCCAAAAGAAAGTGGCCGCCGATGTCCCCTTCGTGCCCGTCTTCAATCCTGTGTACGTGACGTCCTACCGCAAGAACCAGAAAGGTCACGCGCTCAACACCGCCCACTGGATGACCCGATTCGAATTCGTGAAGTTCGACGGGAACTAGCCGCTGAGCTATTTGTTCCATCGCGTCCTGGTGACGATCCCCACGGTGCTGGGGGTCGTCACCCTCGCGTTTGTATTGATCCACGTCGCCCCCGGGGATCCCGCCGAGCTGCTGCTGGGAGACTATGTGGGCGTGACCCCGCAGGTGCTGTCGGAACTCCGGGAATACCTGGGTCTCGGCCTGCCGCTGCCGGTGCAGTACGTCAAATATGTGACGAACGTGCTGCGCGGCGATCTGGGTCGGTCCTTTCGGACGAACCAATCGGTGGCAAGCGAGATCATCGGGCAGGCGCCCTTCACGCTGGCGTTAGCCGCGGCCGGGATTATCCTCGCCGTGACGGTGGGCATCCCGACGGGGATTGTCGCGGCCGTTCGGCGCAACTCGCTTGCCGACTACGCGACCACAACCGTCGCCATGTTCTGGCTGGCAAGTCCGGGTTTCTGGTTCGGCATCCTTCTCATTTACTTCCTGGCGTACCGACTCGGCTGGTTTCCAGTGTTCGGCGCCGGGACGTGGGACAACTGGCGGAGCCTGCTCGCGCACCTTGCCTTGCCCGCGGTGGCGATCGGGGTCCGCTCGGCGGCGCTGATCGCGCGCATGACGCGGTCGGCCCTGCTGGAGGTCCTGAGCCAGGACTACATCCGCACCGCGCGCGCGAAGGGCCTGGCCGGCGGCGCCGTGATCCTGCGACACGCGCTCCGAAATGCCGCGATTCCGATCGTGACGATCATCGGGCTGGACATCGCCTACCTCCTGGGTGGTGCCGTCGTGACCGAAACGGTCTTCTCCCGACCCGGCCTCGGGAAGCTTGTGGTGGATGCCATCCATGCCCGGGACTACCCGATGGTGCAGGGCGCGATCATGGTGTTCGCCTTCGGCATCCTGTTGATCAATCTGCTCGTGGATTTGAGTTATGCGTTCATCGATCCTCGCGTCCGCTACTCATAGCGCGCATCCCGTACGAGCAACGCGTCCCGGACGCGTGCGGTACGCCATGCGGGTGCTCTGGGGACGCCGTAGCGCCGCCATCGGCCTCGTCATCGTGGTCGCCATTGTCACCGCGGCCGCCTTCGCGCCGTGGATCGCGCCCCACGATCCAGTGCAGCAGCGGCTTCTGGGCCGTCTGCGCCCCCCTGGGGCTCCGGCTCACCCGCTGGGAACCGATAACTTTGGACGTGATGTGCTGTCGCGGCTCTTGTTCGGCTCGCGCATTTCCATTCTGGTCGGTGTGGTCTCGGTGGCGATCGCCGCGGGCGTGGGCATCCTCTTCGGCCTCCTCGGAGGCTACTACGGCGGCGTTCTCGATCAGTGGCTCATGCGGCTCATCGACATCCTCATCGCCTTCCCGGTGGTGCTCCTCGCGATCGCCATCGTGGCGTTTCTTGGTGGCGGCCTGCTGAATCTCATGCTGGCGGTAGGGATCTCCAGCGTGCCCCCATTCGCCCGTTTGGTGCGCAGCGAAGTGATCTCCCAGCGAGGCCGGGACTATGTTGAGGCTGCGCGGGCCCTCGGTGCGGGGCACGGACGGCTCATGGGCCGGCACATCTTGCCCAACAGCATGTCAGCCATCGTCGTGCTCTCGACCTTGCGCATCTCGACCGCGATCCTCACCGAGTCGAGCCTAAGTTTCCTTGGGCTTGGGGTTGGGCCGCCCACTCCGACCTGGGGCAACATGGTTGCGGAGGGGACCAAGTTCCTGCAAACGGCGCCGTGGATTTCGATCGTTCCTGGGGCCGCCATCATGCTGATGGTCCTGGCGTTCAACCTGTTCGGCGACGGGCTCAGAGACGCGTTGGACCCGCGCCTGAAGGGAGAGGGTGGATAGATGAAAGATGCGCGTTTCCACACGGGGTCTACGCGATGACTGTTCTTGTCACGGGTGGGGCCGGGGTCGTCGGATCGTACGTCGTGCGCGATCTGGTCGCGCGCGACGACCGGCCGGTCGTCGTCGATATCGCCCCAGGGGCCAGGTGGCTGCGTGAGTTCGAGGGGAAGGTTTCGATCGCTCGGCTCGACATCTCCGATCTTTCGGCGCTCACGTCGCTCTGCGTCACGCACAATGTTGCCTGCATCCTGCACCTGGCCGCGTTGACCGGCGCGGCGTCGGATGATGACCCTACCGTGATGTTCCGCGTGAACATGCAGGGAACGATGCACGTCCTCGAGGCGGCGCGGGCGGGCGGGGTCCGCCGAGTTGTCATGGCCAGCACCCGCACCGTCTATCCCGATTTCGATGGCACCCCGTTTGGCCATCCGGAATACCGCCCGGTTCCGGAGGACCACTGGCTCGATCCCGACCGACCCTACGAGGTCTGGAAGCATGCCGCCGAGCGCATCGGCCGATTCTACACGCGCAAGTTCGGCCTGGAATTTGCGGCGTTCCGATTCGCGATCTACTATGCCGCGGAGCGTACGGTCGATCCTGGAGGCCGCGCCATGGGTCTACTCCACCAGATGATCGGCAATGCGGTGGCGGGCCGCCCGACCGTCATCTCCGGGGGCTCGGATCGCATCATGGACTGCATCTACGTCAGGGATCTGGCGCGCGCGTTTGTCTCCGCCGCCGACACGGAAACGCTTACAAGTCCTGCCTACAATGTGGGGACCGGCGATCCGGTCACGCCCGGCCGATTCGCGGCGACGGTGAAAGCGGCGGTTCCCGACGCTCGCATCGAGATCGGCCCCGGCACCGACTTCGCGCCCGGTCACTACTGTGTGCTTGATATCAGCCGGATCCACGCCGAATTAGGATTCGCGCCGGCATGGTCGCTGGAGGCCGGCGTGGCAGACTGCGTCGCGCGTACACGAGAGCTTCTGCACGCCCGCGGGGTAAGCGCGCGGAACCCGCCCGCGTAATTTCGGCCGGGTGATGTCAGTCCCACTCCGCGTGGAAGAGGTCTCGAATTCGCTCCCTATCAAGGCCGGCACTGAGAAGGACCGTGAGCTTCACGCGGGCCTTCACTGCCGGCGTGCCCGCGAAGATCACCCCGAGTTGCAAAAGGTGAGATTCGCCTCCAGTGTGCCGGTAGGTATTGCGGTGGAGTCGACCGCTGCCGTGAGGGTTGCACAGGACCACCACGGTCCCGTGCGCAAGCGCGCGTGTCGCCAGATCGAGTTGCCTTGGGGTCAGGCGCCCCGCCTCGACGACCAGTCCGTGCACGCCGGAGTCGATGGCGGTTTTCAAGAGCAAGTCCGACGCATCGGCTCCGGAGGGAATGCGCTCGACCCGCGCGGTGATCGCCGGGGGCAGTATCGCCGGGATCCGCCGGAACGGTCGGCGCGCGAAGAAGACGTGGTCCTCGTCGATGGCCCCCAAGGGCCCGAACTCCGGTGAGTCGAACGCATCCATGCGCGATGAGTGAGTCTTGGTCACGTCCATCGCCGCATGAATGGTCCCATTCATCACCACCAGCACGCCGAGCTCGCGCGAGCGGGGGCTGGCGGCCACCTGGATTGCGTTCAATAGATTTATCGGCCCATCATCGGAGAGCAGCGTGGGGTTCCGCATGGCGCCGGTGACCACAACCGGACGGTGCTGGCCCAGCGTGACATCGAGGAAATACGCGGTCTGCTCGAGCGCGCCGGTGCCGTGGGTGATCACGACCCCCGCGACGCCTGAATCGGCCAGCACCGCCGTGACGCGTCGCGCCAGGGCGAGCATGTCCCCAAACCCGATGAAGGCGCTGGCAACGTTGCTGACGTCTTCGACGGAGACGTCGGCGACCGCCGAAGCGTGCGGGATGCGATTCAACAGCTCCTCGGGCGCCAGTCCGGGCGCGACCCCGCCCGTCGACTGGGGCTTTCCGGCGATCGTGCCACCGGTGGTGAAAACGTGGACGCGGGGGCGGAGCGTCAGGCGAGATACCCGAGCGTCCGGTGACCAGGGTGCTAGTCTGTGCCGGAGCGCCTTGTCGCGCGTTTCGCGGCCACGCGCGGCGTTCCCTTCATCCGGGACAGGGGGGCTCTGGTGTCCCGACGAACTTGCTCTTCTCGACCCTAAGGTTGCGGGAGGCCGGCGCTGCAGCATCCTACGCTAGCGATGTTCTCGCTCGAAGGCCGGGTGGCCATTGTCACAGGCGGGAATCGGAACATCGGCCTCGGACTCACGCGGGGTCTGGCCGGCGCCGGCGCGAACGTGCTCATCGCGAATCGCGATGCGAGCAGCGGTGAAGCCGCCGCCGCTCAGCTCCGCGGGAAGGGCTGGGATGTTGCTGCGGTCGAGACCGACGTCAGCGACGTGCAGTCTTGCCGGCGGATGGCTGCTGCGGCGCTGGACCGGTGGGGGCGCATCGACATTCTGGTGAATAACGCGGCCGTCCGCATCGATAAGACTGCGATGGACCACACGGCCGAAGACCTCGACTGGATCATGAGGATCAATGTCCGCGGAATCTTCCACGCCTGCCAGGCTGTCTACCCCTCGATGAAGAGTCAGAAGAAGGGACGCATCGTTAATATCAGCTCGATCTCGGCCAGGCGCGGCGTATGGAAGCGCACGTCCTACACCGCGTCGAAGGGTGCGGTCACCGCGCTCACCAAGGGCCTCGCGGTCGAGTGGGCCGACGACGGCATCACCGTCAACGCGCTCTCCCCAGGGGCGGTTGCGAGCCCGGAACGGCCGCCCGAGGTCGCATCGGCCCGGTACAGAGCCACAGCGGACCTCATTCCGCTCGGACGTTTCTCCTGGCCCGACGATCTGGTCGGCCTGTGCGTCTTCCTCGCATCCGACGCGTCAGGCTACGTTACCGGACAGGACATCTTGATCGACGGCGGGTGGTCCCTGATGATGCGCCCCCGCTCGGCGCCCTGACGCTCGGAGCGCCGCGTGTACACCGACCTTGATGCGGTCTTCCGCAAGTTTCTATCCGGGGCGCGTGCCCAGCGGCACACCGTAGAGATCACGCGGCACTACCGATCTCCCGGATCGTCCGGCTATCATACCGCGACCCGGTATGTGGCGGAGGCCATCCGCGACGCCGGTGCCGACGAGATTAGTGAAGAGCGCTACCCACTCGATGGCGACACGCGTTTTCTGGGTCGCACGATGCCTCCCGCCTGGGAGCCACTCGAGGCCACGCTCACGCTCATCGAGCCCGTTCGCGAGCATCTGATTTCCTATGAGGAAGTCCCATCAACGCTGCCGTGGTGGTGCACGAGCACACCCGACGGCGGGGTGGACGTGCAGGTTGTTGACGTTGGTCACGGGCTCTCGGCCGCCGACTACTCCGGGAAGCCCGTGGAGGGGAACGCGGTCCTCATTCGAGACAGCGAGTCCCGGCCGGCCTGGGCGCATGCCGCCGAGCTGGCCCGGCGGCACGGCGCGGCGGGCATCATCACGGACTTTCTCCACTCCCAGACGCCGCCGTGGCGCACTCGTGAGGCGTTGCCCGACGCCGTGCAGTTGCTTCGGCTGCCGCCGCGGTGGGACAATGCTTGGGCGTTTTCCGTCGGGTACCGCGTGGCCCAACATCTGGCCGACCTGATCCGGCGCGGCCCGGCGCGTGTTCACGCCTCGGTGCGCGCACGGACCTTCAGGGGCGAGGGCGTCAACCTGATCGGCACCATTCGCGGCGGCGATCGGGCGCGCGAATCTGTCTTCTTCGTCGCCCATACGTCGGCGGGAACGAAACCCTGCGCCAACTGCGCGGCCGGTCCGTCCCTCATGATCGAGCTGTGCCGGTCCATTCAGGCCGCGATACGCGCGGGCGCCGTTCCGCGGCCGAGGCGCTCGCTCCGGTTCATGTTTGTGGCCGAGGGGCTCGGGAGCTCATATTTCATCCACACCCATCGAGCCGATCTGGCCGACATCAAGGCCGTGCTGTGCCTCGACTCCGTGGGGCACCGCCAGTCGACGCTGAAGTCATCGCTGGTTATGTATCGCTCGCCCGATTCGGTGCCTGGGTATGTGAACGATGTCGGTGGAGCGCTGATCGAGGCGTCTATGGATGCGGCGTGGCCGTTCCGCGCCGGGCCGGCGATATCACTGGTGAATTTCCAGCAGCTTCCGTACACGCCGTGGAGTGACAATCACTACTGGGTGACCTTTGGCGTTCAGGCGCCGCTGTTCATGTCGTGGCCCGACCTGTATTTTCATACGCAGCTCCTTACCGCGGAACATACCGATCCCCTGGTGTTCGAACGCGCGGGCCGGGTGCTCGGGAGCCTGGCGGTCGGGATTGCCCGTGCCGGTCCCGCGGACGCGGCCCCCATTATCAAAGAGGTAGCGGCGAGGTCGGCGTATCGGCTGAGCCGCCTCACGCGCGATGGACTCGCAGAGCTCTCACAGCCGGGCGGCGAAGACGGTGGCTCGCCGGCGAGCAACGCCCTTGACCGCATCGGGCGTCACGTCAGGATCGTTGTCGAGCGCGATGCTCAGGCGATCCGCGCCGCCGTAGCGTTGGCGGGCAGCGATGAGGGGATCGACAAGATGACGCAGTTGGCCGATCGGGCTGTTCAAGGCCTGCGCCGGCAGGCTGATGCCGAGCTCGACGGCCTGGCGGCCCTGGCCGGCATTGACGCACCGCCTGCCCTCAGCCGCGCACCGGATGAGGGCGCCACACCGACTCCCCACAGGACCTCCGATGGCATTGCGCCGGGCGTGGTCGGGCTGACATACGATGAGATGGCAGCACTCGTTCGCGCGATGCAGACCGAGGATGCTGCGGTCAACTGGGAGAGCCTGCGCATCTTCGGGGATGAGTTGTGGAACCTTGCCGACGGCCGGCGGACGGTTGCGGAGATTGGGGAAGCCATCTGCGTGGAGTTCGGCTTTCGACTCGGCGCCAACCACTTCCTGACGCTGGCCCGCGGTCTGGAAAAGGCGGGGTTGTTTCGTTTAGAGGTCGCGCCGGTGCGGTCCGAGAGTGGGTCCCTACTTCACGGTGACGCGCACCGCCGGTAAGGCCGCCCATCGTGTTGACGCCATCCTCATGGGTCGACCTGAACGGTCACCTCTCCTTTGAGAGTGATCCGCTGCCCTCGGGCCTGATCGGGACCCTCGGCGCTGAGTTCGAAACGGTCACGTCCGACGAAGCCGCGCTTGGGAGTGTAGAAGAACCTCGGCACCTCTATCCGGACCGTGCCGTTCTTGGGCGGACTTTCAACCTTGATGGCCTCTACGACCACGTTGGCTTCGGGTACGGTGTAGAGTGTGGCTCCACATGCCTTCACGTTTTTCTTTGTCACCATCGTGCCCTGCCCGGCCCCCTGAGACCAACCCCGGCTGAGCTGGACACGGCAGTGGTCGTCTGCGATTGCCGGCGCTGGCCCTAAGCTCAGGGCGACCAGCCATGAGAGAACGCCCCATGTAAAGAGACGCCCTCCGCGGGCCACCGCCATAGATAACCTCCGTCGCGGCGCTGCTTGGGTACCCTTCATTCCGAGCCTCGTCGTTCCTGTCCCCACCGTGCACCCGCGCCAAATTCTCCAGTAGCCTTCCAGGGACTCGGATCGTGAGGCTAAGCGGTCTTCCGGCGAGGCCGCTTTCGGGTGCCTTCCGCTTCCTCGACGCTCCGCTTCAGCAGGCTCATGATGTCCACCACTTCGCCACGCTGGCGACGCGGCTGCTCGGCCTTTTCAATCTCCTCTGTGGCACCTCGTTCGCCCTTCTTGCGGATGAAGGCCAGCAGTTCTTTCTCATACTCGTCCTTGTATTTCTCTGGATTCCACGGTTCAACCATCTCGTCAATGAGGCATTCGGCCATCTTCATCTCGTTCTCTGAGATCCCGAGTGCCTTCGCATTACCTTTGGGAAGGCCGAGGGCGTTGGGATCCCTGAGCTCGTCGGCGTATCTGAGCAAGTTCAGTACGAGAAGCGAATCCTGTGGTATCAGGGCGGCCAGGTACTGTCGGCTTCTAATGACGACGGTCGCGATGCCGACCTTCCCGCTCTTCTTGAGCGCCTCCCGGAGGAGCGCATACGCTTTTTCATGCTTGGGCGCAGGCTCGAGGTAATACGGCTGGTCGAAGAACGTCGGGTCGATCTCGTCCGCGTCAACGAACGCTTGGATGTCCACCCGCTGCGTCCGCTCGGGACTGGCGCGGCGCAGATCCTCATCGTTCACGATGACGTATTGGCCATCCCGGTATTGGAAACCACGGACGATGTTTTCCTTGGGCACCTCTTTGCCGGTCTTCTTGTTCACCTTGAGATAGCCGATCGGCGAAAAATCTCGCTTGTCCAGCAGATCGAAGTCGAGCTCTTCCCGTTTCTCCGCAGGATGGAGGACGACCGGGATGTTTACCAGTCCAAAGCTGATATGGCCCTTCCAGATCCCTCGCGGCATGGTGGTATCCCTCCTAGACAGGGGGATTTTCCCCCGGCTTCATCGGGGCCTAACCGAGGGCCCCGGGGCTTGCGCATCCCGCGTCATGGCGTCACTGATGAGCGCCACGGGGACCGAACCGTAGGACAACAAGGAATCATGGAATGCACACAGGTCGAAGGGTCGCCCATCGGCCGTCAGGCGGCGCCGAAGCGCCTGAATCTCCTCCAGCCCCATCAAGTACATGAGAGCCACGCCGGGGAACATGCTGTTCTTCACGGCCTCGGCGTGGCTGGCCTCGGGTGCCATCGCGGCACGGTCGCGATAGAATGCCGCCGCCTCGTCCAGCGTCCACACCCGAGTGTGCAGGTTGACGTCGACGAGCGCGCGGGCGGCAATGCGCAGGCGGCTGTGGGCCTGCGCCACACGCTCGAGTGGATCGAGAAATCCCACCTCATCCATCAGCTCGGTGGCATAGCACGCCCATCCCTCTGCCATCGTTCCCCCGCAGTACAGCGCGATGCGGCTGGCGCAGTCGACCGCCGCGACCCGGCCGATGCGGGATGCCGCGCGGTAGGCGTGCCAGTTCTGCACATGATGCCCGATGCCGCCGTGATGAATCACGTGGTTCAGCTTGATGACGCCGTCGTTCGCGCCGCGCAACCGGCGCGATTGCTCCTCGGCCGGCATGTCGGGCTCGATGGGGGTCACCAGGTAGTCGACCACTGGCACGTGATCGAACGCGGCCGGCGCCCGATATGACAGGAAGTATAGGTAAGGCGCCGCCTCGCGGGCCCAGGTGGGCTGTGGCACGTAGCGGAGGGGGTAGTCCGGCCAGGTTAGCAGTCGGCGTCCTTCGGCGGCGTGCCGTGCCGCCTGCCACACGTCCGCGTACCGGCCGTAGTAGCCGTCGACGGTGGGATGCCGGTCGGCCAGCGCCGCCAAGGCCTCACGCCAGCCGGTGGTGTGGGCTTCCGCTGCGCGCACTCGTATCTCGGCTTCAGCGGCCGCGACACGGTCTTGCGCGAGGTTCAGGATCTCACCGGCGCTCATGGTCAAGAAGTGCCCGCGACGCAGAAGCAGATCGAGGCCCTCACCACCGCAGGCGTAGTCTTCCGTAGCACGAGGGCGGAGCTCGGTCTCCAGGTACGCCCGAAATTCCCTGAAGGCCGATGCCGCCACCCCGGCCGCGTCTGGGAGCCGGGGATTGCGGACCGCCTCCTCCTGAATCAGCCTGGCTATCCCGCCCTCAAAGAACGCGCTGGCACCGGCGCATTCGCGGATGGCCCGCTCAACCCACGCGCCGGGCGGGCGCCGAAGGTTCTCGCGGGCCTGAGCGAGGAAGGCAGGAATCGCCAGCATGCGCTCGACCGCGGCTTCCGCCCGCGTCTCGAGCGGGGCGAAGGGGCGCAGAAAGAGGGCAATGACGCCAAACACTGCCTCCCCCGTATACAAACTGGGGTTCGTTCGATGAAAGTGAGGGGAGGTGAGCTCCCAGCGAAAGACGTCGAGCAGCCCTTCAATCAGGTGCCGGTCCAGAGCCTCGTGTCCGGCCAGGGTCTCGCGCGGTAAGGTCTGAAAGCGCGCCCGGAGGGTCTCCACGCCCGCGAGCGCGTCTCCGACTCCGTGTTCTGAGAGGTCAGGTAGCTGTGCATCGTAGTCGTGGAGGCCGATGAACGTGGCGTTGACCGGATACGCCCGGTAGAACCAGGAGAAGAACGCATCAATCGCGGGTGTAGGGGCTTGCGGGGTCATGGCCAGGTGAGACCGTTCTCGTGATATCTAACGGTCCAGCGGCAGCTCGACCCACCGCCGTTCGTGAAAGGAGCGCTCGACCGCGTTGATGACTTCCTGAACTCGTGCGCCGTCCTCAAAGTTCCCCTGGTTGCGGCTGCTTCCGTCGAGGATCTCGTCCGCAAAATCCTTTACAAGGTTGGCATAGAACAGGCTGCGCCATGACTCATGGGCATGACCGCCCCTGGGATAGAAACGCTCCGGGACCTCGCGGGCTTTGAACTCCACGTCGTCAGGGGTGGCCACCTTGATCGTCTCGGCCACGCCGAACTCTTCCACCAGCCGGCAGATAATCGCGCCGCGATCGCCGTAGATGCGGGCCTCAATGCCGGGGTAATTCCCGATCGTCACGAATGAGGTTTGGATCGAGCCAATCGCCCCGTTCGTGTACTCCGCGAGATAAATGTCGCCATCGTCGATGTTCATCCGCATCATTCGTCCCGTCGCGCGCACCATGCGCTCGGGGATGAAATTGCGCATCGTGCCGACGACGCGGGCGTAGTCGGCGCCCACCCACCATAGGCTGATGTCGATAATCGGGGCGCCGTAGCCCTCCAAAGACGAGGTGTGTAACACCGATGGGTCGGCCGTGGGGTCGACCTGGCGCAACGGATTCTGGGGGTTGAGCCACTGCGAGTTCTGTTCGTAGCCGTTGAAGATGAAGGGCGTGCCGACAAACCCCTCGTCGATCAACGACCGCGCGTATTGGACCCCCGGACTGTAGCGGAAGGTGAACCCCAGTTTCGTTTTCAGCCGCTTGCGCTTCGCCAGGTCCGCCGCCCGTTGCGTATCGCGGAAATCGTACGCGACCGGCTTCTCGCAGAGGACATGCTTGCCGGCCTCCAGCGCGGCCACGGCCAGTGTGTGGTGAGTGTGGGACGGCGTCGCGACGTCGATGACGTCGACGTCGGAACGCTCGACCACCGCCTCCCAGTCGTGGTTGGCCTCACGAACCCCAAACTGAGCGGCGGCTGCATCCGCGCGGGGGCGCTCGACATCGCAGATCGTCACGACCTCGCATCGAGGATCGCGCTGCCAGCCGGGGATATGCGCGGCCCGTGCCCAGGCGCCGGCACCGAGCACCCCGACCCGAAGCTTTCGCGTGGTCACGTCCGGCCCTTCTCGCCGGGTTTGTCCGGCACCTGCTTCATTTGACACCCGCTGCGGCGACGAGTAGGCTGAAGCAAACTCCATACCTTCCCTTCCCACTCTTCGTCGCAGCGGAGGTCGATCCCACGATGCAGCAGCCGTCCCAGCATCCTCCCCGTAGTGCTTCGGTTCCGGCCGCCCTGTATTGCGCTCTGGCCACGGGCTTCCTCTGGTGGGCCGTCATCAATACGTCCCTCGCACTGCCTGACGGCGGCGTCTACTCGTTGGTGCATGGGCCGTTCCCGACCGCAGAGAAGTGCCTGACTTTCACCCGGCTGTTCGTCTCGACCTACGACGATCGGGCGAGCGGCACACCGCTTGGCGGCGCGTTCTGCGTCAATCCCTACAAAGGGAAAGTCATGAAGAGGTAGAGAGCCCCCTGACAAACTTGGTAAGTTCAGCGGTTTTCTCGTCGAGAAGTTTTTGATTGCGTGCTTCCACATTGAGTCGGATCAATGGCTCGTTGTCGGATGGCCGCAGATTAAACCGCCAGTCGGGAAAATTGACTGACAGCCCCGCCGTGTAGTCTAGCTCAGCATCCGTGCCGTACTGATCTTCCGCTTTCTTGAGAATTTCTTTCCCGCGCGCTATTTTTGGAAGCGGAAAGTTGGTTTCTTCCGTCACAAAGTAGTGTTCTCTCCACGGAGCAAAGATCTCCGAGACCTTTTGGCCTGTTTTCGACATGCTTTGCCAGACGGTGAGGAAGGCGACCAGTCCATTCTCTGCGTACCAGTTCTTTCTGAAGAAATAGTGGGCGGAGTTTTCGCCGCCAAAGATTGCGTCGCATTCGATCATCTTGGCTCGGACAAATGGATACCCGGGGGGGCTGAGCAGGAATTTACCGCCGGCAGCCTCCACCGTTTCTTTCACCGGCCAGAGAACGCGTGGCTCGGAAACGATTGTCCCTCCCGGCTCTTTCTCCAAATAATGCTTGGCGAGAAAGGCGGTCATAAACGCCCCGCGGACAAACTCGCCATTTTCATCGTGAATGTAAGATCGGTCAGCGTCGGAATCCCACGCCGCGGCAAAGTCGACCTTCTCTTTTTTGGCCATCTCCGTCACTTCTACCCGCATCTGGGGTAGCAAGGGATCTGGTGGCCCTTTTGGAAAATTACCGTCCGGCTCAAGATTGAGGGGCACGAGGTCGATGGGCAGGCGTTTTGCGACCTCCGTGAGCACTCGCCCGACTGTCCCAAAGTTCCCATTGACCAGGAGTCGAATCGGCTTCAAATCCTTTGTGTCGGCGAGGCTGAGAGCATGGTCCAGATAAGGCTCGAGGACGTCTTTCTTAACGAGCTCTCCCCTCCGATTTGCTCGGGGAAGGGACCGACCCGAGAGGACAAATTCTCTCACCTTGAGCATCTCTTCGATCGTCGCCGGAACAACACCCTTCCTCATTGCTTTGAATCCATTCCACTGCGGAGGATTGTGGGAAGCGGAAACGATAAAGCCGGCGTCAAAGCCGTACTTTCCAGTAGCAAAATAGAGCATATCGGTGCTCACGGTACCGATGTCAGTGACGTCAACTCCTGCCACGAGTGCTGCCTCAAGAAATGCTTTGTGCAGAGCTGGTGAAGAAAGGCGAACGTCACGACCGAGGACGATACTCTTTGCTTGAAAGAGGTGCAGGAACGCCTGCGCGATCTTGTTGGTAATTTCTTCGTTCAGCTGGTTGGGGTAGGTACCACGAATATTGTATGGACGAAAGATCGATGGCTCAATCATCCCGGTCATTCTACCTGATTCGACCGTCGTTTTCTAAAGTCGCTGGAGGATGTGACTGCTAGCGTGAGGCCCAGTCTCGCCGCGGCACCGTCCAGTCGGTCCGGCCAGGCAGCTTGATTGAGATGTGGGCGGCGGGGCTGTTGCCCGTGGCGCCATGCCAGTGCCAGACGCCGCGCGGGACGATGACCATGTCGCCGGTCTCAGCCACGCGCCGTTCATCCTCGATCACCACCAGGCACCGGCCAGAAATCACGTGCAGCACCTGTGTGCTCTGATGGGTGTGGGGTATGGTTCGCGCTCCAGCGTCGAAGAACACGGCGATCAGTTCCGATTCCTCCCCGTCGCGGTCCGGCTGATAGAGTTCCTGCATACGTACACGTCCCTCGAAGTAGTCCGGCTGCGCTGGAGGATGTGCCTGGGAGGGATCGACTCTCTTGACGTTCATGCGCATCACCCAAGAGACGGTGTCAGGCTACGACCTGCGAGGCTCACTGTTATACTCGCCGCGCGCAATTCCTCCGAAACCGCGATCCCTGTGGAGCCCGCGGGAGGCGGTGGCGGCCGGGCGATAGTATTGTAGAATAGAGCACCTGCCGTGGAGATCGTCAGGCGCGCTGAGGTCAAATACACGCTCGCGTGGCTGGCATCACACGTCGTCGACGTCATCGACGACGCGGTGGCCATTTGCGCAATTCCCGCGCCGCCCTTTCATGAGGCTCGGCGGGCCAGGCATGTCGCGGACAGAATGGCCGCGCTGGGCCTGGGCGCCCCCACGGCCGACAGCGAAGGCGACATCATCTGCGAGCTGCCGGGAGATCCGGCGCTACCGACCGTACTCCTCATGGCGCACCTGGACACGGTGTTTGGCCCGGAGGTTCCGATCGCGGTCAGCCGTGACGGGAACCGCCTCCAAGGCCCGGGCATCGGGGACAACAGCATGGGTCTGGCGGCCCTGTTGTGGGTAGGAGCCGCGCTGCGTGATCTCCCGGAGCGCGGGCCGCTTGTGCTCGCCGCGAACGTCGGCGAGGAAGGCCTGGGCAATCTCCGCGGCGCCAAAGCTCTATGGGCTCAGTTCGGCAATCGTGCCAACGCCTGGCTGGTGCTGGAAGGCGGGATGTTTAATCGGGCGGTCAGCGTCGGGGTTGCGTCGCGGCGTCTGGCGATTCGCTACCGCTCGGGCGGCGGGCATAGCTGGAGTCATTTTGGACGGCCGAGCGCCATTCATGCGCTCGGGCGGCTCATTGATCAAATCGCGCAGATCCAGGTAACCCCGGAGCCCTAAGACGACCTACAACGTTGGGATTATTGAAGGCGGGAGGGGTGTAAACACCATCGCCCCCGACGCAGGCCTCGTGCTCGACATGCGGTCGGAAGCGCCTGACGCGCTGGCCGACCTGGAACGCATCGTGCGAAGCCTGGTCGCGTCAATCGCGGATGCCGCTGGCGTCCGGCCGGCAATCGACGTGGTGGGCGATCGTCCCGGCGGGCAGCTGGCTCCCGGCCACCCGCTGATCGCGCTCACCGAGGCAGCGGCGCTGGCGGTGGGGGTCCCGGTGGTGTGGGAGGCTGGAAGCACCGATGCGAATCTCCCGCTGGGCCATGGGGCCGCCGCGGTATGCCTCGGGATCGCGCGCGGAGAGAATATGCATACGGTTGAAGAGGCGCTCGATACAAGCGTCCTCGCCGCCGGACTGCAGAAAGCCTACCTCATCGGCGCAGCACTCCTGCGCGGGATCCAATAACACTCTTTCGCTCAGGTGAGGCGCCGGGGCGTGGGCACTATCGGTAGTAGGGAGAACGTCCCGTGCGAGCCATTCGACCTGCCTGAGATCAGGTAACGGAGCACGTGGTGCGTCGCCTCTTCGAGTGCCTTGGTGGGGTTGTCCCCCACCGCCGCGTACGCGAGCCCCGCGATCGTGAAGTTTGTCTTTCCATTGGCCGCCGCAGCCTGGCGTATCATTGGCGTGTATTGCGCCATTATCTGGATGCCGGCCGTTCCAAAGATGAATCCGTCGCCGATTCGCACCGCCCGGCCGATGGCTTTCTCAGCAATGCCGCCTACCCAGATCGGCGGCCCGGGTTCCTGCACGGGCGCCGGGCCGAGCACGCCCTGGTCCTTCCCGGCCGCCCGCGCCTGCGTCCAGATCTCGCGGATCCGGGTGATTTGCTTTTCGAGTTTCCGCCCGCGGTTGCCGAAAGGTGCGCCGAAGACATCGAAGTCGTCCTTTCGGCCTCCCACGGCGACCCCAAGATCCAATCGGCCGTTTGACACCCTGTCGATCGTTGCCGCCTGCTTGGTGACGAGGACCTCGTCGCGATTTGGCAACTGGAGGATTGTGGTGGCCAGCCTGGCGCGCTCGGTAACGGCAGCGGCGGCAGCCAGCGTCGCCAGCGGATCCCAGGAATCGTAGTTAGGCTTATCAATCACCGCCAGTTCGTGAAACCCGGCCTGGTCGGCCAGGCGTGCCCAATCGAGCATCAGCCGGCGGTCGGTCTCGTGCGCCATCGTATTTGGCAGTCCAATGCCAAGTTTCATCTTTGCCCACCCGAGTGGCCCCAGCGGACCACGTTTTGGATTGTAACCACAATCATCGGACAATTCTGGAGATCCATGCGCCGGTACTGTGGGTACTTCCGCCGAAGTAGATTTAGGCCGATCGTATATGCTTTACCCCGTTGCACTATTCGGGCGCGGCCTTCAAGCAGGACAAAGCCTAGCTTCGACCAGTCCTCGGCGTACACGTCGATCACGGCAGCCACGCGGGGATTTTGCCGGATATTCCGCACGCGGCGCAACGCCTTCGGCCCTACGCGCTTTGGCTTCCTATCTATGACCGTAAACAGCGTCGTTCCAGAGACCGCGAAGCAGATTGGGACGACGTGCGGCCGCCCTCTATTGTTGGCCGTGGCCAGGCGCGCCACACGCTGTTGTCGTAGGAACCTTTCAACCTCCGCCGGGACCGCTCCGGTACGCACCTTGGGTCACGGCTAGCCGTCGCTGGGGAGTTCCCCCGGGGTCACGCTGACCTCGATCCACCGGCCTTCTCGCACGACGCGCAGGCTCAGCGGTTGACCAAGCGGGTGACGGCCAAGCGCCATCTGGAGATCGTCGAGCGACGTTACCCCAGTGTCACCGATCCGCCCGATCAAGTCGCCGACCCGCAGCCCCGCGGCGGCGGCGGGTGTATCGGGTTGAACCTCCGTTACCCGGACTGCCGTGGCCGCATCGATGCCGTAGCTCACGACGATCCGGCGGTCCAGCGGAAGGGTTTGTGCGAGGATCCCCAGGTAAGCGCGCCGCACGCGGCCCTCGCGAATGAGCTGCGCGGCCACCCACTTCGCCGTATTCACCGGGATCGCGAACGAGATGCCCTGCGAGCCCGCAATCACCGCGGTGTTGATCCCGATGACTTTGCCGTGGAAATCCACCAGCGGTCCGCCGGAGTTGCCCGGGTTCAGGGCGGCGTCGGTTTGCAGAACGCTGGCGATCAGGCGTCCTGTCTGGGATCGGAGTGTTCGGCCCAGGGCGCTGAGGACGCCGGCTGTGACGGTCGCCTGAAACCCCAGCGGATTGCCAATGTCGACAACGAGCTGGCCGACCCGCAGGCGTGAGGAGTCGCCGAGTTCGGCGACCGGCAGCCCTCCGTCAGGGACTCGGATGACAGCCAGGTCGCTGTCAGGATCGTTTCCGATGAT
>Ga0187893_10003202_pt1 | contig 33857 bp, 16 predicted proteins | sample MA1701074metaG_FD_139574 | JGI IMG/M metagenome (GOLD analysis project Ga0187893, IMG submission 139574) | White microbial mat communities from a basaltic lava cave in the Kipuka Kanohina Cave System on the Island of Hawaii, USA - MA170107-4 metaG ...
CCGTGGGGATGGTCGGGTAGACCTTGGCCTCGGGGGGAATGGGAGGCGGCTCGGGATGCGTCGGCTCGCCGGGGAGGATGCGGACCGTCGAGGAGACGTGGCGCGTGGAGTGCACGCTGAAAGACCATCGATCGGGCGTTCTCCGGTAACCAAGTTCATTGGCCACCCAATGGCAGCTCGGCGGATCCGTGGGAGTGTAGTAGAACTCCTCATCAACGAATCTAATTGGCGTTGTGGTCCCTGGCGTCCCACGGACTCGAAACCAGAATGTCCCTAGGGCGAAGGGGCGACCCCCAGATAGAAAAACCTCCTCAGCCCCGGGATTCACAGATGCACTAGCGAGGAACCCTCGCTTGCCGGAAACACTTAACACAGCCCCTGGAATTCCCACGGCTCCATAGAAGGGGAGCAAAGCGAATTCATCAAACTGGTCGGAGTAGACAGGCTCACCAAGTGGGATGAGTGCTTCTCGGTCATATTCCATCACGAGTGCGAAGTGCCCGAGGTCACCCTGAAGCCGCTCTACGACTAAGCTCACCTCGATGCCGACCACGTCTCCTACAGCACCCTCGGTAGACGATGCGACGAACGAGAAGTCGTTCGTGAATTCGTCCCCGTGGTCGAATTCGCAGTCCTGGGACGGCAGTCCTGCTCCTGCCAACGCGGCGAGGGGAAGAACAAACATCCGAATTCCTGGATTCTTCATCTCGCGACCTCAGAAAACGTTCCGTCTTCCTAATCTTGATGGGGAACAAGACTGCAGCCTTGTCCGTCTCCATCTGGATTGCCATTCTTGCATGAGAGACAGTCGTCGGTGGGATCGAAACCTCATCCGGGGTGTGGCGCAGGAGGTGGTGGGCAGGGCGGCCCTTCAGGACAATTCCCGAAGAGGAAATTCAGCAGATAGATTCCATCCGTGATGTTCACGTTGCCGGTGTCGTCCACATCCGCAGCATCGACGCAAGCTGGACGCGGTTGACCCAAGAACAGCCAATCATTGATGAAGATAGAATCGGAGAGGTCCACTTCATCATCGCCGTTTGCGTCCCCCCGGACAAAATGCGGTCTCACCCCCGTCTGGAACACATCCTGAAACCCGTTCGTATCCGACTGGCCCAGCATGTCCTGATCCGTATCGACCAGATTCGTCGCCGAGGAATGGTACGTGACGACCCGCCCGTTCAGGGCTATATCGGGACAACCAGAGGACCCAAGGGCCTGCTCGTCGTCGCAATCGCGGCTCACTAGCCGGGTGACAACGCAACTCCACGGGCAGCCTTGCTGCGCACACGTGGGCATAGGGGGGGTGTTAGGACAGTTGTCCGAGTGCGTCACAAAGATGTCCGACTGATTGGCGTCCTGTACATCAGCATCCGTCACCGGATCCGTCAGGTTCGTTGCCTTGGACGTGAACGCCACGTGCGTGCCGAACTCGTCGAGCATCGGACTGTGTGATTCGCCGTCAGGCAGGGCGCCGGCGAATCCCATGACCTGGCGGGGGTTAGAACTTCCGTTTTCGACGTCCACGGGAACCAAAAAGATGTCCTCAACCGCATTTCCGGCTACAAAAGGATCCAGGTTCGTCGCCGTTGAACTGAATGCCACGCAGCCATCATTCATGACAAACTGTGCGCTCAAGGTTGCCCGCCGCGAGCGGCCGTTGCCGGGCGGACGGCCGGCGGCTTCGGATCTCGAGACCAGGATCGTGCTCGGAGGGTTGAAGAAGGCCCGAACGAAGATCTGCTCTTGGGTGTTGCCCTGTAGCGACCCCTGAGGGTCGACCAGTGGATTGCCGACCCCGGTCCAGTTCGAGGGCGCCCCCTGAAACGCGACGATGGCTCCCTCGTGGTTGAGCACGCGCCCAACTGAGTCTAGGGTTGCATCGGTCGTCCGCATGGGGGCATTCGATTTCGGATCGGCGGGATTGTTGCTCCGACTGACCCAACCAACGGCGAGCGTCGTCGTGTTCACGCTGAAGACGTTGTCCAGTCCGGTGAAGCCAGAAGTCTGGGCGTCAAGGTTCGTGGCTGACGAGGTGAACGCGACATAGCCTCCGTTTCCAGAGATGCCAGGCAGCCTCGATGTCCCGTTCGCCGCCTGTTGCGTGAGTTCCGATCGGCTCAGTAGTTTCGTCGTCGGGTTCCCTCCTCCGGCCGGGAACTCCCGGACGTAGATGTCCTGAGTCGTATTCCCGACAGGGTCGACGGTCGGGTCAAGTCTCGCCGCGGTACAGAACACGACCTTCGTTCCGTCGTCGGAAATGCACGGGTGGAAGCAGTGGTCCGGCGATGGAGCGCCGGCGGTCGTCCGGCTCGCAAGGTCGATCGTGACGGCGTCGTCCGGCTGGATCCGGATGCGAAAGATCTGGACCTTGTCGTACGTTCCGCCGCCGGGTGCTCCGCCATCGAGATTCGCCATCGAGCAGAGGACGATGAACTGCCCATCCGGCGTCATCCGCGCGTTCTTGCTCAAACTGTTGGGGGTGGGAACCTGAGGAATCCGCCGCGTGAAATCGATGTGGCCGGGACCACCTTCCAATCCTGCTGGGGCCGGTCCTCCCCCACCAAGGTCCTTCGTGAGGATCGCGGCAGCGGGCGACAGAGCGGCAGAAGGGCCGTTCAGAAAGCCCGACACGTCGAGGAGATCGCCTTTGCCCTGCCCGCTCAGAAGGACTTGGTCGAGCTTCCCACCCAGCTCGAGCCAGTGGTTGAATGCGAAGCGGTCCCCGTAGGTCGATGTACCGTCGCCGTCACAATCCACAGGGAGATCCAACCCGGGGCCGGGTAAAGGAGGCAGCTCCGAAGCCTCAACGATCCTCACACACGCCCACAGGAGAGAGAGAGAGAGAGAGAAGACCTTGCGCCCACTTCAGCATCGGCAAATCCTCCCAATTCAATCCGTCACCCGAGAGACGGGGGCTGATCAGGCGAAAGCCATCATGCTCGGCGTTTGATGAATGTCAAGATTTGCGTTGGTGATGTCATGGGCAAATGCGAGAAGGACTTCGCCGCAGGAATTGACCTCTCCGCGTCCTCTGCGTCATCCTCCGCGTCCTCTGCGGTTCCCGTCCGTCTCCTAGCTAACCGCTACGCCGGGTGGCGCGCCATGAGGCAGATGAACTCCTTGTTCGCCTTGAGCGGCTGAAAGTGCGGCGAATCGAGGATCCGCCGCGGCTCGACGCGGCCCTGGTCCATGGCCTTTCGCAGCTCCTCGATGGCCTCCGGGAAGCGCGCCTGCTCGGTGTAGAGCCGCGCGAGGCCCAGGAGCGCCGTGTCGTTGTCCGGTTCGATCAAGAGGGCAGCGCGGAAGCCCTCCTCCGCCCCCCGCCAGTCCTTCTTCATGAGCTGGAAGCGGGCCTTGATGAAAAGCTCCTCGAGGCGAGGGTCGATCTTCGACGCGCTCGATAGGTTGAAGGGGTCCCGCTTCGGCGCCGGGGGGCCGCTCGTCGCCTGCGGGGGCTTCTCGGTCCGCGGAGCCAGAACAGGGCCGGCGCGTTCGCGGCGGAGTCCGACCTCGAGGATCGATTTCTTGGGTCCCTGTGGCGCGGCGGGGGTTGCCACGGTCGCGGAGGGGGATTGGGATGCGGATTCGGATGCCGATGTGGCTGCGGATTTGGTTCCGGATGCGGTTGCGGTTACGGCTGCGGCTGCGGGTGTCGATGGCGCCGCCGCCCTCGCGGACCCCGTCTCCCTCCCCCACTCTCGGTGCTCCTCGAGAATCTCCAGCAACTCCTGCGAGCTGCACCTCTCGTGCGGCTTCTTTGCGCAGAGCCTGTCGATCAGCGCCGCAAAGCCCGGATGCATCTCGGGCCGCTGCTTGATCAGCGGCGGCACTGGATCGCGGACCTGGGCCTGGAGCATCCTCTTCATCTCCTTATGCGGGAACGGGTGAGCACCCGCGGCGGCCGTGTAGAGGAGGAGGCCGAGCGCGTAGACGTCCGCTCTCCCTTCGACGGGCTCCCCGAGAAGGACTTCGGGGGCCAGATAGGCCGGCGTCCCGATGATGCCGCGCTTCTCGCTGGTCGCATCACCGCTCATCATGAAGCCGCCCGCTCCGAAATCGGCGATCTTCGCCTCGCCGCGCGCAGTCAGGAGGATGTTCTCCGGCTTGATGTCGCGATGGATGATCTTCGCCTCGTGCGCGGCGGCCAGGCCGCGGGCGATCTGCGTCGCAATGTGCACGAGGGTCCCGATGGCCATCCGGGGCTGGCCGACCATGACCTCCTTCAGCGTCACCCCTTCGACGTACTCCATGACGATGAAGTGGATCTCGCCATCGATGCCGACATCGAAAACCTGAACGATGTTGGGGTGGTTGAGCTTCGCCGAGAGGCGCGCCTCCTGAATGAACTGCACGCGCAGCCTCTCGCCGGGGTCGTCGCCCCCTCGAGCGAAGATCTTGACCGCCACCCGCCGGTCGAGCGAGAGCTGGCGGCATTCGAAGACGGCCCCCATTGCTCCTCGGCCGATCTTCCGATCGATGCGGCAGCCGCCGATGATGGCGCCGGCGGTCAGCTCGAGCCCGGTGAGAGACGGAATTCCCATGGAAACGAAGGTAGGGTTTCCCTCTGGTACAAAATGGTCCGGGGGAGGCGATGTCCCCGAGAAATATATCATCCGCCGCCAAGCGATCGCGGGAGGGGGAGCCCAACGGCCGAGGAGTCGCCGGCGTATCGGCATCCGTTTCCGGAACCGAAGACGGAGTTCCGGAGGCGCAACCGCATCGGCATCCGCAGCCGCTTCCGCATCCGGATCCGAATCCGCATCGGCATCCGCGTCCATCGCCGCGGCCTGAATTATCGGCCGTGCAGGCCGAAGACGTTCGACCGCGCGCGTCGGAGACGAGATCCTTCGCGACGCCGCGACTCCCCTACGCCCCCTCCACCGTCACCGCCATCACCACCGGTGCGGTGGCGTCGGGCCCTTTGACGAACTCGATGCGCTCGATGGGCTGTTCCTGGCGCTGGGGGTGGACGGTTAGATAACGGAGCTGCTGGCCGCGGAGCCGGAAGGCGAATTTCGAGCCGGGCACGTCGACACGGCGGATGTAGTCGGCGAAGTGCTCGCCGTTCTTCAGGGCGTGGTCCTCGGCCTTGCCATCGGCGTAGTGGAGGCGGACGATCATCGTCACGGATCCCTTCTCGCCGAGCGGAAAGCCCCAGCCGCTCACGCCGCTCAGGAGATGGATCGCCTTGACGGGCGATCGGCAAGGCACGGTGACCGACTTCGGCATCCGCGGCGGGACTCCTCCCTGCGGCCCGTAGAGGAGGATGGCGTTCCGCGCGCGCCCCCCCTGTGGATCGACGAGGTAAAAAGGCACGCCCTCGAAAGTCTTCGGCGTCCAGTCGGAGAAGACGAGCCTGTCCCCTCCCTGCGAATCCTCGCTGAGGAACATGCCGCGCGTGCTCACCACCGTGGCCACCTTGTCGAGAGGCAGCGGCAAATACTTGCCGCGCTGCGTGAGGAACTCGAGGAGGTTCGCGAGGTCCTCCGCCGGCGCCTGCTTCTCGAAGCCATCGGGCATCAGGGAAAGGGTCGAGGCGACGATCTGGCGGAGGTCCTCGCGCTGGAGCGCGTGCTTCTGGCCCTCGACGTCGTAGATCTCCACAGCCGTCCGCGACTCGGAGGCCATGAGGCCGTTGAGGACTCGCCCGTCCTTGGTGATGGCCGTGTACATCCGGTAGTTGCCCTCGACGCTCCGGTTGGGGTCGAGGATGTTGATGAGGAGTTCTTCCTTGGGATGGACGGCCATGCCCGTCAGGTCGGGACCGACTTTAGCCCCTTCGCCCGAGTGGGTGTGGCACTTGGCGCAGATCTTCTTGAAGACCTCCTTGCCCGCGCCGGGGTCGGCCTTCTTGAGGACGAGGGGCGAAAGCTCCTCGATGACCTTCTGGCGATCGGCGTTGGGGAGGCTCCCGCCCTTCTCGAGGATCGCGCGGGCGCGCTCCGCGAGCGTCTTGTCGGGGTGGGACGCGAGGGACTGCTTCTGGTCGAGGGAAAGCTCGCCGACGGGCACGCTTCCGTCCTCGAAGGCGGCGAGGAGGGGCTCGGTCCACTCGGGGCGGCTCAATAGGGCGCGCACGGCCGCTGCGCGCGTCGTGGGGGTGAAGGAGGGGAAGCTCTCGAGCAACGCCGCGGCGGTTTCGGGAGCAGCGCTCTTCCCCGCCGCATCGACGATCGCCACGGCCAGCTCGGGGGAAGTCCGGGCGCTGATCACGGCAAGGATGCCGCGGGCGGCCTCCGCATCTTGCGGCCGGAACTCGATGAGCCGGCCCGCGGCGGCGATCCGGTCGCTGTCGAAGCCCTTCTCGTCGCGGACCGTGGCCAGGAAGCCGACCGCGATCTCGGCCGAGTGCTTCTCGAGGCTCTTCGCGCCCCACCGCGCGGCGAGGGAGACGAGGACGCCACGGGCGCCGGCCGGCAGTTTCTCGAAGAGGGCGAGGAGGTTCTTCTCGGACTCCTCATTCAGCGTGACCGGCTTGTCCTTGGGCCAGCCGCGCGAAAGACCGGTGACGACGGCCTCGGCGACGGCTGGGGCCGCCTTTCGGAGGATTCCGACCAAGTCACCGGCCGCTCCCGGGGGCGCGCCTCGCGCATGGTGCTCCGCAACGATTCGTAGAACCGGGCTGAGTTGAGAGGCAACGGCCTGGGTCTCCCGACCGCCGCCATCCGTAACCGCGACGGCCGAGCGGAGGAAGTTCCCGGCGCTCGCCGCAGCCGCGCTGGTCAGCCCATCGATCAGCCAGCGGTCCGCGGCATTGGCCTCCCTCGCCAGCGCGCTGAAGGTGGCGGCACCGCCTCCCGGTGCGTTCGGCAACTCGGCGAGGGCCAGGCTCGCCGTCAGACGGACCTGACCATCCCGATCCGCCAGGAGCCCCTCTTCGATGATCCTGGCCGCCGACTCGGCACTGGGCGGAACGACCTGCAGGGCGGTTCGCCGCACGCCGGCCGAGCGATGGGCGAGGGCCGCCACCGCCGCCTCGGTGGCCTCCCGGACTGATCCATCGAGCGCGCCGAGCCCGTGGAGCGTCCAGAGCGCGTGGATGGCGCCGGCGTTCAGGCCGATTTCATCCACGGACTTGTCCTCGACGAGCTTCAGGAGGTCGGGGACGACGTCCTTCTTCCTACGCTCGACGAGGAGGCGCTGCGCGTGGCGCCGCCAGAGGAGATTGTCGCTCTTGAGGGTCTCGACGAGCTTCCGGGGCGTCGCGTCCTTCAAGGAGATCTTCGGCGCCGCCGGGGCGCCCTTGTAGACGATCCGATAGATGCGCCCGTGCTTCTTGTCCCGCAGCTCGGTCTCGTAGGCGGCCCCTTTCCCGGTCCGGAAGCCGGCCGGCGTCGGGTTGTGCTGGACGATGAAGTTGTACCAGTCGATGACCCAGACGTGCCCGTCGGGCCCGACCTCGGCCATGATCGGCGCCGACCATTCGTCGTCGCTCGCGAGGAGATTTCCCGCGATGCGGGAGGCGTAGCCCGCCCCCTGCGGCTCCAGCTCGAAGCGCGCCACGAGGTGGCCGGTCGGCTCGCAGACGAAGGCGATCCGGTTCCAGTACTCGCGCGGATAGGCCCGCGCCGTGTAGAGCGCGTGCCCAGCCGCAGCGGTGAACCGTCCGTGCTGGTCGACCTGCCTCACCTGCTCGGTGATCGGATCGAACTTCGGGTTTCCTGCGATGCCGCGCAGGACGCTCGAGGACCAGCCCTTCACCGACTCGTAGTAGCGGTTCGGGATGGGCATGTACTCGCTCGGGTTGGCGTTGGCAGTCGAGCCGAAGAGGACCCCCTCCTCGCTGAAGCCCACGCCCCAGGAGTTGTTGTTCGTGTTGCGGAGGAACTCCAGCTTCGATCCGTCGGGCTTGAGCCGGTAGAAGCCCGTTTGGAACGATACGTTCTCCCCTCCCACGTTGCCCCTGAAGCCCGAGTAGCCGCAGATCCCGTAGAGCCAGTTATCGAGCCCCCAGTTCAGGTTCGACGGCCCCGCGTGGGTGTCGGCGAGCGACCAGCCGCTGAAAAGAACGCGCCGCTCGTCGGCCGCGCCGTCGCCGTTCGTGTCCTTGAGGAACAGGGTCTCCGGCGGCTGGTGCACGATGGCCCCGCCTTGGGCGAACGCGATCGACGTCGGGAGGCTCAGCTTCTCGGCGAAGACCGTGAAGCGGTCGGCCCGCCCGTCGCCGTCCGCGTCCTCGAGGATGCGGATGCGGTCGCGCCCCTCGCCCTCCGGCTGCTTCTCGTTCGGATAGTCGATCGTCTCGGCGATCCAGAGACGCCCGCCCTCGTCCCAGCTCATGCAGATGGGCTTTCCGCCGATTTCCGGCTCCTTCGCAAACAGGCGCACCTCGAAGCCGAGGGGCGTGACGAAGTGCTTCATCGACTCCTCGACATCGAGCGGCTTCTGCATCTTCGTGAATGGATCGCCGGTGACCCCCCACCGCGTTCCCGCCGGATAGAACGGCACCTTCGCCTCGACGAACTCGAAGGGCTTGACGTCCGTCCGCTTCGCCGTCATCTCCGGCCGGTCCGAGTATGACCGGACGGCGCCGGGATCGCCGCCGATCGCCCACCGGATGCCGCGCTCGACAAGGTTCTGGAACCCCGGATGGCCCCAGGTCCGCTCGTCATGGCCCCAGGCGGTGTAGAAGACGCGCCCCTTCCCGTGGGTGCGGACCCAGGTCCACGGCTCCTTCCCTTCGGCGTCCTCGCGGACCTCGAGGACGATCCGGTCCTTCTCGTTGTGCTTCGTGTGGACGTAGGTCTCGTCCCAGCTCTCGAAGCCGTGGAAGCCATTCATGATCGGGTGAGCGACGCCGACGATCGTCGTGCGGAAGGTTCCCGTCCCGTGCCGCTGGAACTGGGCGCCCATCAGCGCCACGACGCTCTCGGAGTTCCGGAAGCAGTACGAGGCACAGTGGAGCGGAATGAAGCCCTTTCCTCCCGCGACGAAGTCAAGGAGCGCCTTCTCGGCGTCGGGCGGGATCGAGTCGATGTTGGCGTAGAGGGCGAGGCCCGCGAAGCCCGCGAGCTTCTCCGCTTTCAAGTTGGCCGTGTTCTCGGTGTACTCGATCTCGATCCCACGCGCCCCGAGGACCGGCTGGAGCTGCTCGAAGCGTGCACGGGGCTGATGGTGCCCCTTGTCGCCGAGGAACAGAATGCGGATCGGCCCGGCGGCGTCGGCGGCCGGGACTTCGACGGTGAGGCAGGTAAAGAAGCCGAGAGCCAGCGAGAAGAGCGCGACGCGGACTCCGCGAAGCCTTGCAGAGACGCCAGGACGCAGGCGGCCGAATTTCACTTCGTATTCTCCATTCAAGATGGTCGGGCAGACCGGCTTCAGGACAGGAAGCATGGACAGGAAGTCTCGCCCGGCTCGCGGCCGGAATCAAGGGGGCGGAGAGCCGAGAGCGGTCGCTGGATTGAAACTGAGACAAGTCACTTTGGCGCTTTTGCGACACCGGGAATCCAGGGTCAGCGAGCCGGCGCGGCGACCGAGCGCACCGCCCTCTCCTCGAAGAGGTGGGCGTACCGTTCCTCGATCCTCCGGCGGATGATCTTGGCCGAGGGGCCGACCACGTCCGCAGCGCGGAGCCGCTGGGGGGAAATGGCCCACGGGCCGATTCGGTCATCGGCCCCGAGGCCCATGTTCACCTCCCTCAGGAGCCGGCCGAGGTAGCGCCGGGTCGCCTCGCCGTTCTCGAACGGCTCGCGGAGGAAAAAGACGCAGCCGAGGTGCGCCTGCCCGTCCCCGAGGACGACGACCTCCTCGATCATGTGCTCCGACTTCAGGTCGCGCGCGTGGATCATCTCCTCGTAGCCGATGGGGTTGTAGTTGAGGCCGTTGAGCAAGGTGATCCGGTCCGAGACCTTGCCGAGGACCTTGAGCCGGCCGCGGCCGTCGAAGGCGGCGTGGTCGCCCGTCCGGAGACGGCCTCCGAAGGGAAGGAGCGTCCCATCGGGCTCGAGGTAGCCCGAGGCGATCTGCGGCCCCTCGACGACGAGCTCCTCGCCGTCCAGATACGCCCGGGCGCGGCCGAAGAGGTCCCCGCAGGTGCCGAACGCGCCTCGGAATCGGTCGCCGAGCCGGCAGACCGCCAGGGGACCCGTGGTCTCGGTCATCCCCCAGCCTTGAAGGCAGCGGATCCCCATCGCTTCGAGGAATGCCATCGACTTGAGCCCCGGCTTGGCTCCGCCGACGACGACGAAGCGCGGCGAGGCGAGCCTCCGGCGCACGCTCCCCCCGAGGAGCCGGCGGGTCGCCTGGATGAGCGGCCATCCCGCAAATCCGAACCACTTGCCCGACTCGCAAGCGATCACCGCTCGCTCCGCGGCGCCGAGGAGCTTCGCGAGCCCCCTGCGCACTCCTTGCGGGAGGCGCACGAGCCGTGCGAGGTCGGCATCCGGCGGGCTGCCGTCCTTCGGCAGCGCATCGTGAGGCCGGGCGAGGCGCTCGTAAAAGCCCGCTCGGATCTTCTTGAGGACGAGCGGGATCAAGACGATCGCGTCGATGCGGCCGATCCTCTCTTCGGGGAGCCGCGCGAGGTACTGGATGTCCGAGAAAACCACCCGCCGCGGCTTGAGCGCGAGGAAACCGAGGATCACGACGAAGGCGAAGATGTGGCTCGCCGAGAGCGGACAGTGGAACGTCATGCCGGGATGGAGGAAGTCGAGGAGGCGGATGTTCTCGATGGCGGCGGCTAGGTTGCCTTGCGTGATGAGCGTGCACTTGGCGAGGTCGCCGGAGGTGCCCGATGTGAAGATCGAAGCGCACGGATGGCAGTCCGGGAGGTCCCGCGGGAAGAATTCCGCCCCGCGCAAGAAACTTCGCTGCGCGGGAGAGAGCGGCTCGCCGACCGCGTGTCCTCCGAGGGGGGCGCGCGGCCAGCCCACCGCAATGAACCGGTCGATCGAGTCGCGGAACTCCTCGGCCCGCGAGCGGAAGCTCTCCCCCGCCGCCAGCGTACGCAGCCGGTACCGCTCGAGGTACTGCCGCTGCACGCCGGCCGACCAGGTCGGGTAGAGGGGAACCACGGTGAGCCGCTCGGCGAGCGCCGCGAAGGTGGCGACGAGGAACTCGAGCGTTTCATCAGACCGGAAGAGGAGCGCCACGCGGCGGTCGTCTTGGTCCCAGCCCGCGAACGCGGCCCGCTGGGAGAGGACCGCCTGACAGAAATCGAACCCCGTGACCCGCCGCACCAGCTCCCCCTGCCGGTTGTAGGTCTCGAGAACGGTCTCGCCCTCGGCGATTCGATCGAGGATGCCGGCCAGGATGGACATGAAACCCTCCTCCTTGTGGCGGCCGGAAATTCACCACCACCATATTCGCGAGGCGGGCGAGATGTCAAGGCCTTCGGTGGATGCTAGTTAACCGCAGAGGACGCAGAGTAGCGCAGAGGAGCCTGTTCGTGGTCGATATTTCCTCCGCGTCCTCCGCGCCTCCTCTGCGTCCTCTGCGGTTCCCGTCTACTTCATGGGGTCACACGTCCAGGTCGTCCGCTTCGGTGGCGCGCTCCATGACGAACTTGAACCTCGCCGACGTGTCGCGGCCCATGAGGTCGTTGACCATGCGGTCGGTCTCCAGCTCGTTATCGATGACGACCCGCAGGAGCGTGCGGGTCCTCGGGCTCATCGCGGTGTCCCAGAGCAACTCGGGGCGCATCTCGCCGAGACCCTTGAAGCGGGTGATGTCGGGGTTCCCGCGGCCGGGCTTCGTCTCGAGGATCTTCGCCTTTTCCTCGTCATCCCAGGCCCAGAACGTCTTCTCACCGTACTGGATCCTGTAGAGGGGCGGGCGGCCGAGATAGATGTGACCCTTGCGGATCAGCTCGGGCAGGTAGCGGTAGAAGAACGTCAGGAGCAGGGTCGAGATGTGGTGCCCGTCCGAGTCGGCATCGGTCAGGATGATGATCCTGTGGTAGCGGAGCTTCGCGGGGTTGAAGCTCTGGCCGATCCCGCAGCCCAGCGCCGAGAAGATGTTCGCGATCTCCTTGTTCTCCATTACTTTCGCCATGCCCGCCTGCTCGGTGTTGAGGACCTTGCCGCGCAGGGGGAGGACCGCCTGGCGCTTTCGGTCGCGCCCCTGTTTGGCGCTTCCGCCGGCCGAGTCGCCCTCGACGATGAAGAGCTCGCTCTCCTCCGGGCGCGTGCTCTCGCAGTCGGCCAGCTTGCCCGGCAGGTTGAGCCGGTGGGAAACCGCCGACTTGCGGGTCACCTCTTCCGAGGCGGCCCGCGAGGCGGCGCGGGCCCGCGCGGCGATGATGACGCGGGCCACGATGCCGTTCGCAATGGTGCCGTTATGGTTCAGGAACTGCTCCAGGGCCGGCGCCACCGCCGCCGCCACGAGAGCGTTCATCTCGGGGTTGTTGAGCCGTTCCTTCGTCTGCCCCTGGAACTGCGGGTCCAGGAGGTAGACGGAAAGGACCGCGGTCAGCCCCTCCCGGATATCCTCCGCCGTCAGCGAGACGCCCTTCGGTTCCAGCTCGTGCGTCTGGATGTAGTTCCGGACGGCTCGGACGACGCCGGCGCGCAGACCGAGTTCGTGCGTGCCGCCCGAGCTGGTGAGGATGCCGTTGGCGTATGAGCGGATCGACTCCGCGGTCTCATCCGTCCACTGCAGCGCGACCTCCATGCGCGGGTCGCCTTCCTTCGAGAAGTAGAAGACGAAGTCCTGCGTCGGAGTCCGCCCCCGATCGGCCACGAGCTTCTTCAAGTAAGCCTGGATGCCCTCATCGTGGCGGAACTCGTGATAGACGGCGCCGCTCTCCTCCGTCGCGTCGCGGTAGACGATGCGGAGGCCCTTGTGGAGGTAGCTCTTCGCTTCGAGGGCGTCGCGGATGACCTTCGCGTCGAACCGCGGATCGGAGAAGACCGTGGAGTCCGGGCGGAAGTAGATCGCCGTCCCGGTCCCGCGGGCCGGGCCCACTTTCTCGAGCGGCGTCGATGGATTCCCCTGGCGGAATCTCTGGCGGTACTCGAATCCGTCGCGACGGACCTCGGCCACCAGCTCGCGCGAGAGGGCGTTAACGACCGACGAGCCGACGCCGTGGAGGCCGCCCGAGTGGAGGTAGTTCCCCTGGTCGAATTTCCCGCCCGAATGGAGCGTCGTCAGGATCAGCTCCAGGGCGGGCTTTTTGTGCACGGGGTGCTTGTCGACCGGGATCCCGCGTCCGTTGTCGGCGACCTTGATCCCCCGGGCATCCTTGTCCAGCTCCACTTCGATCGTCGAGGCGAAGCCGTTGATGACCTCGTCGATGGAGTTGTCGAGGATCTCCCAGACGAGGTGATGGAGGCCGCGCGAGTCGAGGCCGCCGATGTACATCGCCGGTCGCCGCCGGACCGGCTCGAGGCCTTCGAGGACGGTGATGTCCTTCGCGGCGTAACTGGATTTCGCGCCGGTTCCGCTCACGGGCTTCTTATCCTTCTCTTTCTTCTTCCGGTTCTCGTCTCGCCGTGCCATTGCCGTTCTTCGGTTCGCCGCCGTTTGCGGTGCTGTTCCCGTCCGCGGAACCCTTCGCAGGGCCTCCGGGGGCGCTCTTCGCCGGCCCTTCGGCGAGCCCCTCGGGCTTGAGGAACTCCGGAAGCTGGGCTGCCGGGCGCCGGATCCGGGTCAGCTTGCCGCGCTTGATGATCTCAAAGCCTTTGCCGGCCCGCGAGGATACTTTGTAGCTCTTGGGGCGGATGTCGATCTCGGTCCCATTGTCGCGGATGACGGTGAGGCTGTCCGTGTCCGAACGGGCGGCGGCAAATCCGATCACGCGGTCGTCCGCGGCGACCTTGATGACCTTGACGCCGCGCCCGGGGCCGGCCAGGAAATTGATCTCGCCCGCCTGACAGAGGAGCGCGCGCCCCTTTCGGGTGGCGGCGATGACGACCTCGCTGCCGTCGATGGCGGCCACGCCCTGAAGCTCCTCCCCTTGCTTGACGCGGGCGAACTTCCTACCGGCGCGCGTGGAGGCTTCGACGAACGCCGCGAGGGAAAAACGGACGCCGTAGCCGCTCGATGAGACCGCAAGGCCGTGGAGGGGCGGGATCGCGTCGCCCCCCGGCTTCCCGAGGAGGGCGAGGCCGCTCGGCTTCCTTGCGGAGGCCCCCGCGGCGGGGCTCGCGAGCGCTCTCGGGTCGAAGGAGACCGCCCCGACGACTCGCTCGCCGTCCTTGAACTTGAAGAGCCGCTGCACGGGGTCGCCGAACCCGTGCGGCGAGGGCGGGATGTCGTTGATGCGGATTGTGTACGCGACGCCGAAGTTCGAGAAGAAGGCGATGGTCGTGCGCGTGTTGCCGCCGAGGATCGCCAGCAGCTCGTCGTCCTGGCGCAGCCGGACCTTCGAGAGGTCCGTGACGCGCTGCACGCGGCGCACCCAGCCGTCGCGGGAGAGGAGCACCGTCGCGTCTTCATCCGCGATGAATGCCTCCTCGTCGTATTCGGCCTCGTCCTCGCCGCGGCCGCCGATGCGCGTCCGCCGCTCGTCGGCAAACTCCTTGCCGGCTTCCTCGATCTCTTTCTTGGCGACCGTCCAGAGGCGGCGCTTCGATTCGAGGACCGCCTCGATCTCCTTGGCGGCGGCGCGCTTCTCCCTCAGCTCGTCGAGGATCGCCTTGATCTCGAGGCGGGCGAGCTTGTAGAGCTTCAGCTCGAGGATCGCCTCGGTCTGGACCTCGTCGAGCTTGAAGCGCTCCCGGAGCTTCTGCGAAGCGTCCTCCTTGCCTTCGGAGGCTCGGATGATCCGGATCGCCTCGTCGAGGACGTCGAAGATCTTCCGGAAGCCATCCAGGACATGGATGCGCTCCCTGAGGAGGCGCAGCTCGTACTGGAACCGCCGCTCGACGACCTGGTAGCGGAAATCCAGGAAGTGAACGAGCATGCTCTTCAAGTCGAGCCGCCGCGGCACGGGCGGCGCGCCCGGACGGCCGCCTTCTTGCGGAACCAGACACGTCAAGTTCATGCCGAAGGTGGTCTGGAGGGGTGTGTTTCGATAGAGGTACGCCATGACGAGGGCCGGATCGCTCTCTCGCTTCAGCTCGATGACGATGCGCACCCCATCCTTGGCGGTCGTCTCGTTGCGCACGTCCAGCATCTGCGGGACCTTCCTCGCGACGATCACTTCCGCTATGCGCTGGACGACCTTGTCGGTCTCCGTGAGGTACGGAACCGACTTGATGACGATCCTCTTCGAGCCGCGGTCGGCCTCTTCGACCTCGTACTCCCCCCGCAGCCGGATGGAGCCCTGTCCTTCTTCATAGAACCGGCGCAGCTCGGCCTTCGAGTTGAGAACGAGGCCCCCCATGGGGAAATCGGGTCCTTTGATGTGCTTCATGAGGCCGGCGACGCTCGTCTCGCGGTCCTCGATCAAGGCCACGCACGCCGCGGCGACCTCCTGCAGGTTGTGGGGTGGGATGCTGGTCGCCATCCCCACGGCGATCCCCGTCGTGCCGTTGACGAGGAGCTGCGGGATCCGCGCCGGCAGGACGACCGGCTCGCGATGGTTTCCGTCGTAGTTGTCGCGGAAATCGACCGTGTCCTGGCCGATTTCGGCGAGGAGCTGGCTCGAGATCGACTGGAGCCGCGCTTCGGTGTAGCGGAAGGCGGCCGGCGGGTCGCCGTCGATCGAGCCGAAGTTGCCGTGGCCGTCGACGAGGGGGTATCGGAAATTCCACGCCTGGGCCATGCGGACCAGCGTGTCGTAGATCGCCGTGTCGCCGTGCGGGTGGTAGCGCCCCATGACGGCCCCCACGACTCCGGCGCACTTCGAAGGCCTGGCGTCCGGGCCGATGTGCAGGTCGTGGTGCATCGTGTAGAGGATGCGCCGCTGGACCGGCTTCAGGCCGTCGCGCACGTCGGGGAGCGCCCGCGAGGTGATGACCGAGAGGGCGTAGTTGAGGTAATGGCGGCGGGCGACCTCGTGGAACGAGGTGTCGATGACGACGCCGCCCCCCCCCTGACCGGGTTCTGCGGGTTCCTTTCTCTTCACCATCTTCTTCTTCACTTCCACGCCGCCGCGGAGCGAGGCGTGAAGGACGGTATGTATCGACGTCGAGAGCGAAAATCAACGGATTTTCCCCCGATGGGCCGTGTTATCATGCCTTCCATGGCTCGAAAACGATTCTCTCCGAGCGGTGTGTTCGCCTGCGTCGTATGCGTCTTTCTCTTCACCAATGTTTCGGGTCAGACGGAACCTCCGGACGCCGCGGAGGCCTTCGAGGTCGGCGCCGCGGATCTCGACCGCCTCCCGAAGGGCAAGGAGGCGGATGGGATCGTCGGCGACTTCGTCCTCCGAAACGCGCTCATCGAGGCCCTCGTGGCGGGCAACCAGCCCCTGCGCAAGGCCAACATGACCGTCCACAGCGCCGTGCCGACCCCCGGATGCCTCTACGACCTTTGCGCCAGAGGATCGAGGAGCGACCAGCTCACGATCCTGGCTCCGGGGAACCTCCAGGGAACTATCTCCTCGGTCCGCATCGTCTCGAAGGCGAACGGCGAAGGCTCTCCGTGGGCTCACGTCCGTGCCGAGCGGACCGGGGCGACGGCCGGCGGCCTGGAACAAGTTCACGATTACCTCCTTGGGCCCGGCTGGAGGCATCTCATCGTCGTTTCCACCTACCGAAACCTCGGTTCGGCCCCCGAAAACGTCCAGCCGGCTCCCTTCTGGAAGGGACTCTCCGGCGAAACGACGGCGCTCGGGATTCGGAGCGCCGACGCCATGGACCCGCTCGACCGCCAGGCCTACGCGGTCGCCCCGATCGACTGGCCGGGTTGCGTCAACTCGCTCGATGAATTCGATCTCGCCTCGGGCGCGGAGAGGCGCATCGCGATCGCGGTCGCCCCCGGCATCTCCCCCGCGGCCGCCTGGGGGACTCTCGCCGCCCTGCGGGGAACCACGGGAACGCTCCGGGGGACCATCCGAGGGCCCCGAATCCGCTCGATCGCCACCGCGTCGGTCGAGATTCCCATCGACGGCAAGAAACTTGCCGCCTATCCGGATGCCGCCGGGGAATTCGCCGTCCTTCTGCCGCCGGGAGAGTACGCGCTCGTCGCGCGGGACATCGGGAGGCCCGATGTCTCGATCGCCGCGACGGTCCGGCCCGGCGAGACGGCCGCGGTCGCCTTCTCGATGGCCGAGGCCGCGCGCGTCTCGTTCGAGATCTCCGGCGCCGGCGCGGAAAACACGCCGTGCAAGGTCCAGTTCCGCGGAACGGGCGGCACGAAGGACCCGGACCTCGGTCCCACGATCCGCGCGCACGGATGCCGGAACCAGTACCACTCGGAGACCGGCTGGTTCACGGTGGCGGTGCCGCCGGGAAGCTACCGCGTCGTGCTCACGCGCGGCATCGAGTTCGGCCACCACGAGGAGGACATCCAGGTCAGGCCGGGGCGGACGACGCGCGTCCAGGCCGTCCTGGAGCGCATGGTCGACAGCCGGGGCTGGGTCTCGACCGACTTCCACAACCACTCCACCCCGAGCGGCGACAACTACTGCGGTACGGACGACCGCATCATCAACCTCGCCGCCGAAGGCGTCGAGTTCGCCCCCACCACCGAGCACAACCGCTTCTACGATTGGGCTCCTCACATCGAGCGGCTCGGGCTCTCGAGCGAGCTTTCGACCATCGTCGGGATCGAGCTGACGGGCTCGGGCCCGCACTTGAATTCCTTCCCGTTCCGCGTCGTCCCGGGAGCCCAGGACGGCGGAGCGCCCCAGTGGAACCGCGATCCGCGGATCAACGCGATCACGCTCCGCGACTATCAGGGCGGCTCCCCGAGTCGATGGGTGCAGCTCAACCACCCGACGGTCGGAGAGTATCTCCGCGACCGAAACGGAGACGGAGTCGCGGATGGCGGCTTCATCGGCCTCGAAGCGCTCATCGATGCCGCCGAGGTCTGGAGCGACCGCATCCTCAGCTTCGATCCGGTGGTTCGAGACGTCGACAAGACAACCGGTAAGCCCCGCCGCTACCAGAACCGGACATTCGCGTGGCTCCAGCTCCTCAACCAGGGACGGCGGATCCAGTGCCTGGCCGTCGCCGACGCCCACGAGGTCTTCAACGGCGGCGTGGGGGGCTGGAGGACCTTCATCCCCAGCTCGACCGACGACCCGGCGCGGATCGACGCCGCTGAGATCATCCGGAACGCCAAGGCCGGCCGGATGGTGGTCACGAACGGCCCGTTCCTCGAGGCTTCGCTCGACGACGGGACCCCGCCGGGGGGCCTCTCGGTGCACGCAAGCCCCGTGCGGCTGGCGGTACGCGTCCAGTGCAACTCCTGGGTGAACATCGACCGCGTTCAGGTGCTCGTCAACGGCCGAGCGCCCCCGGAGCTTGATTTCAGGCTCTCGAAGCACCCCGATCTGTTCCCGGTAGGGGCCCGCGCCGCCCTGCGCTTCGAGAAGACGATCGAAGTGCCGCTCGCGGAGGACGCCTGGATCATCGCCGTCGCGTACGGCGAGAACTTCAAGCTCGAGACGGGCTACGGGCTCTCGTGGCAGTCGGAGCTGCACCCGTGCGCCTTCCACAACCCGATCTACGTCGACATCGACGGCAACGGCTTCCGGTCGAACGGCGACACGCTGGGCCATCCGCTGCCGGTGATGTTCCCGATGCGGCGGCGGCTGTAGCCACCCCAGCTTCGCGGGGTGTGTATGCGGTACGGCAAAGTCTCCCGCATGGTTTTGAGCCGAGGAACTGATTAACCGCAGAGAACGCAGAGTTACGCGGAGAAGCGGCATCGGTCCCTCTGCGGCCTCCGCGTTCTCTGCGGTTATTCCTCCCGCCCGGGAGTCGAGAAAATCGCAGTTTCCTCCACGCGCTCGAGCTCCCTCTTCCGTCTTCTCCCCGGATCGGTGAGGATGCGCCCATGAAAATCGGCCTCCTCATCACGCCGTACGCGTCGCGTCCCCTCGATGAAGTGCTGGCGGACTTGCGCCGCACCCACCCGGTCCTCGAAGCCGTCGAGATCGGCATGAACCCCTACTCGAGCCTCGGCCACGGCGATCCGCGGCGGCTCGGAGCTTCGCAGGCGGCCCGCGACGAGTGGGAAGAGACAATCCTGCGCCACGGATTCCACCTCTCGTCGATCTCCGCGCACGGAAACCCGCTCCACCCGCGGCGGGCTTTCGCGAAGCTCTCGATCGATCGGTTCCGGCAGTCGGTCGAGCTGATGGGCAAGCTCGACGCGAGCCTCCTTCGCGACGGGCGCGGCCGGCCCGTGCGTGTGGTCAACGGTTTCAGCGGACTGCCGGGCCAGGTCGTCAAGGGAGGGAAGAAGCTCCTGCAGCGCGGAACGGTGCCGCTCTGGAACACCGCTCCGTGGCCCGACGAGCACTTCGACGCCCACAAGCTGCAGATGGAGCTGGCCGGCAAGGTCTGGCGAGAGCTGGCGAAGGTCGCGCGCGACGGCGGCGTCAAGGTCGGCTTCGAGCTGCACCCGAACATGCTCGCCCACAACGCCGAGAGCTACCTCGAGCTGATCGAGCGCTCGGGCGACGACGGCGCGACGCTGGGGCTCAATTTCGATCCGAGCCACTTCTTCTGGCGCGGGATCGACCCGCTGGCGATGCTGAGGCACCTGCGCCGGCAGGTTCCCGCCGGCGCCGTGAAACACAGCCACGGCAAGGACGCCTTCACGGACCGCTTCAACACCGAGGTGAACGGCTGCCTGAGCATGGTCCCCTACTCGGACGAAGCGCACCGCCCCTGGCGGTTCGTCGCCATCGGCGAGGGGTGGGATCCCGTGAACGGCCCGCACAACCTCAACTGGTGGCAGCGCTACGTCACGGAGCTTCAGCTCGGGGGGTATGACCACGTCGTCTCGATCGAGCACGAGGACAGCCGCAAGTCCTTCGAAGAAGGGCTCGCCAAGGCCGTCCGGGTGCTGGATTCGGCCGTGAATCGCGATGCACCCGGCCCCATCACCTGGGCAAAGCGCTGATTGTGCTGAGGCCGGCTACGGAGGGCAGCTGAAGACCTTGCAGGTCATGCGGTCCGATGTCTTCCCCGTGAAGGTGCCGCAGGCCCTGCCGAAGTTCTGAAAGGGGGCGGCCGGCGGCGGCCCCTCCCGGAACTGATAGCCGAGGAAGTAGATCGCATCCGTGATGTTGATCTGGGCCTCGGTTTCCGTGGCGGTGCCGTCGGTATCGCCGTCGATGTTGAAGGCGACCAGGCAGTTGTCGGCCGTGGTGCGGATGTTGGATGCGAGGTTCTCGCCCGCGAAGAGGTACGTCAGGAGGCCGATTGGGTCGGTGATGCTGATGCGGCCGTTCTGATCGAGATCTCCCCGAGTGAATCGCTGTTCGGTGCCCGTCCCCTGGGCGGTCACCGTCAACTTGACCGGGGCGGGGTTGGTCGAGGGAAGGAGCGGCCGCTGAGTGACCCCGAAGATATCGAGGATGACCTCGACCTTCGGCAAGCCGAGGTCGCCGCTCACCTGCACGACGGTCGATCCCGAAGCGAGCTTCAACCGGTACTTGGCGTTTACGATCTGGTGCGGGCTGCTGTTCGCGGCGAAAACCTTGGTGCGGTCGCTCGCGCTCAGGATGAGCGCGACCGTGAAGCCCGCCCCACCCGCCGGCGCCCGGTTCAAGGCGAAGAACCGGTCGTCGGGATTTCCTCCGAGGACCGTCGTGACGTCTTCGGCCAGCGTCACCTCGATGAGGTCGAGTGCCGCCTCGTCGTGCATGACGCCGAACGAGAAGCCATCGACGGCCTTCGGCGTGTTGTGGAGCATGATCGGCACGGTGAACTCGGCGCCGCTGGCGATGGTCGCCGCCGGATTCTGGAAGGCGATCTGGTAGGACGGCTCGGCGCCGACCGTGACGGCGAGGCCGTCGAGGCCGTCGGGGGGAAGGGTCTGCCCGCCGGCCCGCTCGTTGTAGAGGTTCGTCACGACGGGGTTCCCGAGCTGGGGAGCGAACTCGATGCGAGTACTCTGGCCATCCCCCGTGATTTGAAGCGCCTTGTAAGAGAGAACGAGCACCTTCGTGTCCCCTTCGCCTATGACGAAGGTCTGCGCTTGCTGCTCGAAGATCACGCCGAGCGTGAAGCCCTGGGGCGCGGTGGTGACCTCCCGGAGCGCGAAGAATTCGGGTCCTTGGCCGTTTCGCAGGGCCGGGGTTTCGAGCGCGGTGCCCCTCCACGTGGCTGTCTCGAGGTCGAGGAACGCTGGATCGTGGGTGACGGCCATCTGAAAGCCCTGGATGCTCGGCGCCGAGCCGCCGGAGTTCGTAATGAACACCGTCGGGTTGATCGTCTGGTTGAGCCCCGCCGCAAACGGCTGGTTGACGGTGCCCTTGTCGTCGCGGACCTGAAAGCGGACCTGCGCGGGGAGCGGTGCGGAAGAGAACCCCACGAAGAGAAGAGCCGCAAGCAGAGAAGTAGGTCGCATCGAAATCCCTCGTTTCATCACGTGCGTTTGAGATCCCCAGCTCCGAAGCAAGGAGGTTTACCCATTTCTCACGCACTCCTCAAGGGTCGCTGGAGTGGCCCGATTGTACCGCTTGCCCCGCTTTGGGCGAAAACCGAATTTCCCCATAAAAACGCAAGGCCCAACCTTCCGGTTGAGCCTCGCGTTCCCTCCCGTCCCAATGGACGGAGAGGTGTCACCCGCTTGGGTCGCCTACTGGCAGTTTGGCACCGCGCACTGGAGCGCGTCGCCCGTCGTGCCGTCCGCTCCGCAGGCCCGGAACGGCGCCGCCGGCGCCGGACCGCGGAGAAAGATGTGCGTCAGGAGGAAGACCGGGTCCGCCGTGTTCAGCGTCCCGTCGTCGTTTGTATCGAGCATGTCCTTGCAGTCGAAGAAGACGAACTTGTTGGCGAAGATGTTCTGGGCGACGACGACGCCGTCGGTGACGTTGATCTTGCCGTCGCCGTTCCCGTCGCCGCGGGAGAACCGCTGCACTACACCGCCGAATTCGACGATCAGGATCTCATTGGCGTTGCAGGTCGTGCCCGCATCGGTCGAAGCGGGGATGCTCTTCCCCGTCTGGTTCGTATCGGCGACGTAACCGACCGTCGCGCCCGGCCCGCCGACCGTCGGCGCGAGGTCCACGCCGAGGAAGTCGCCGGGGTCGTTAGGCGCGAGAATCGCCCCTCGCTTGATGGCCGAGATGTTGTCAGCCGGAGCGCCCGTAGCCGAGTTGCCCTTCAACTCGGCTCCGAACTTCTCCTTGAGCTGGTCACCCTCGGCATAGGTGATCACCAGCTCGGTCTCCTGGCCCGCGGCCGGGCCGAGAGTGTTCTCGAAGGTGAGGACGCCGGCGGCTTTCTTGATCCCGAGCGAGAAGCCGAGGGAGACGAATCCCTTGTTGCGCATCTGGACCTTCACACTTTTGGCTGCGGCGATGTCGAACGTGCCCGCCGCGGGTGCGCCGAAGTAGAAACCGAATGGAGGCAGCGCGCAGTCGGGCGGTGGTGTGCCTCCCTTAACGAGAGCGTTATTGACCTTCGTCGGCTGCTTCGACTTGCCGCCCACCGTGAGGTTCACAGCGGTCTTCGGTGACTTCGTGGGGTTCAGCTCGCTCGTAAAGAAGATCTTGGTGCCCGCGGCCGGAGGAACGGCCTTCACCTTGTACTTGACGTCGCAGATCTTGTAGTTCTTCGAACCCTCCGGGAGGCGGACCTTTTCCTGCTGGGCGAGGACGATGGCCGAGATCATCCCGTTCCCCCCCTCCGCCTTGCTCGTCACCTCGAAGCTCCACTTCTGGTTCACGCCCGCGGCGTTCTTCGGGCGGGGCAGCGGCACATCGGGACCGAAGGTCGGGTTGCCGTTCGCATCGAGAATCGGCTCGCCGTTTTCATCCACAAGGACGGGGGTGAGAATCGCGGTCAAGACGGATTGAAGGCTGGTCAGCGTCGAGATCTCAAGAAACGCCGGGTCGTGCTGAAGGCCGTAGGAGAAGCCCTGTACGGGGCTGCTCAGGACCTCGTCGAGCTGAGCCGCTCCATCGATGATCTGGTCCACCGCCGCGTTCATCACTTCGGCGCCGCCGTTGACCTTGATCGACATCACATCGTTGACGCAGTTTGCAGGGATATTGCAAAAGGGCTCCTCGATCGCCAAGGCGATGGGAGTAGCGCTCGCAACAAACAACCCAAGAATGCATGCACGAAGAGTCATTGATCCCACTCCTTTAACAGTACCTCGTTTGTTCTCTGACCGTCCGGGAAGACGATCCTCGTTTAACGCCCTCGCCGGACTACCCGCGAAAGCCCAGTCGCGAGACCCATCTCAGGCACGCGAGACCTGAGAACACACACACACGTGGGTCGCGGACGATCGATTTTTCAGCTCAGCTTTCCGCTTATCTCCGCTCACGACGCCAACGTTCCGGAAATGGTATAGGCGACGTAGTTTTCCGTCAACGGGAATTTTTGTCCCGCGAATGGATACGTGAGACCCGTCCTCGCCGAGTCGCTCGGCTTTCTTCTAGGCGGCCGATCGACATCTCCTCACTGGGTCGCCAGGATGCGAGGGCGATCTGGCCGGGGTAGGAACGATCCTTGCCGTGGTGATGACAAGGCGCAAGAGAGAGCGCAGAAGAGCCCGTCAACTCAACCGATTCCCTCGAAAGGCACGAACCCATGGCGCAACAGCGCGGAATGGTCGCTTCCCCCGGGAGGTCTCAGCCCTCTCCCGGAGTCCCGGCCAATGGTGTCCCAGCCAAGCCCCACCCGCTCCAGGCGGTCGAGGCCGCCACGCAGCGGGTCGCGCCTTCGAGCTTGCAGCTCGGGAAGCTGAAATCGCTCCGCATCCTCAACGAGTCCCGTTTCCTCGAAGTCATTGAGCGGGCCGTGAAAGACCGGCTCCGCTCGCAGCCGGCGGCCCCTGCACGCGCTCCAGCACCCGAGGACATCCGGACGGATGACCTCAGGCGGATCCGAGCCGAGTACCAGGCGCGATGGGCCGAGTTTCGCCGGCAGTACGAAGCGAAGCTGCAGGCCCTCGAAGGACTGCTTCACGGGAAGGGGCCGCCGCCTGCCGGAGATCCTCCACCGCTCGACCGATAACCTCGGCGGCGCGGTCCACGTCCTCCGTCGCGTTCGTCCAGCCGAGCGAAAACCGCACCGCCGAGCGGATCCGATCCTCATCGAGCCCCATCGCCCGCAGGACGTGCGAAGGCTGGCGGGCTCCCGAGGAGCACGCCGAACCGGAGGAGGCGGCCACCCCCTCCAGATCGAGCGAGATGAGCAGCATCTCCGCCATGACACCCGGGAACGAAACGTTGAGCGTGTTCGGCAGGAGGTGAGCCGGGTCGCCGTTCAATTCCGCCTCGGGAACCCGCGCGCGGATGCCGCTCCAGAGCCGATCGCGCAGGGCCCGATCAACGGGCGTCGCCAGCGCGAGCGCCTTCGTGAAGCCGGCCACACCTGGAAGGTTCTCCGTACCCGGACGCAGCCCTCTCTCCTGAGGTCCCCCTCGGTGGGGCGTCTCGAAGCGGCTGGAGCTTCGGATCCAGAGTACCCCGACCCCGCGCGGCCCGCCGATCTTGTGCGAGCTGGCGGTCACCAGGTCGGCTCCCATTTCCGCCGGCAGGACCGGAATCTTCCCGAGCGACTGCACTGCATCGCAGTGGAGGAGAATCCCTCGCGTCCGGCAGAGCGATGCAACCGGGCCTACGGCCTGGATCGCGCCGGTCTCATTGTTGGCGTGCTGAAGGCAGACGAGGCGGGTCCGCGGGACGACGGCCGCGGCGATGGACTCCGGATCCACGACCCCTCCCGCCGAGGCCGCGACCCACGTCACATCCACTGCGCCGCTCGCCTCGAGCTGGCGCAGGAGGTCGATCACCGAGGGATGCTCGATGGCGGAGGCGACCACGTGCGGCCCGGAGCCGGCGGCGGCGAGCGCGCCGAGAATCGCGAGCCGGTTCGCCTCGGTTCCTCCCGAGGTGAACACCAGCTCGCGGGCCTGAACTCGGAGGCTCGATGCGATCCGTTCGCGGCACTCTTCGAGCGCCGAGCGAGCGGCCCGCCCGGCCCAGTGAAGGCTGGATGGGTTGCCGAACCCCTCACCCGAGACGTCCGCCATGGCGGCGAGCACCTGGGGCCTCAGGGGCGACGTCGCGTTGTGGTCGAGATAGATCCTATCCATTGCGGCCGTAACCGTTCAGCGGCGATAAGCTGCCGCGCAGGAAAACCCTTTGCGTCCGAGGCGCAAACCGCGGTCAGCTTCATCGCCGCGTGCTTGGCGAGCGGATAAGCCGCCCGTGATCCGCCGAGAAGCGACGGGACGGATCCTTCGGGCAGGCTTCATCCGCGGTGATTCGATCCCGAGTTTGTGAACAGTCCCTACTTCTTCCCTTCCTTCCCGGCGGGCGTTTTCCCGGCCGGGGCCTTGGCGGCGGCCGCCGGGGCCTTAGCCGCCGCGGGTCCGGCCGCCGGAGCCTTCGCGCCCGCGGCCGGAGCCACCCCCTCCGCCGCCACAGCCGCCTCGCCCTCTTCCTTCTTCTTCTCCTTGACGCGCTTCTTGATCTTCGCCACGCGCACCTTGGGGAGTCCGAAGGGGGAGTTCTCGTCGCCCTTCCACTTCCCGGCCTTCTCAAGCTCCATGATGCGCTCCGCCCGCTTGAGCACGTTGCGGGCTCGCACCAGCTTTCCCTTCGTCGCCAGACTCTTGTGCACACTCATCGAATTCAAAACCTTCCCTTGTAGTTCCCTTATCCCCTCTCGAGGACCAGGTCTCCCAGCCCCACTCCGAGATGGCTCGCCATCACGGGGCACTTGACCGACAGCAGAAAGAAGACCTCCTTCCCGGACTCCTGGAGGGACTTCTGCCCCTCCAGCGTCTGGTACCCCGCCTGCCCCTTGACGACGACGAGATCGGCCGCGACCACGCGCTCCCGGCAAGCCTCCGAGCACTCGCCGAGCGGGAGCCCGAGGCAATCGATCCCCGGGTCGATCACTTCCCCAACCACCTCGCTCAGGTCGATCGCCTCGGCATCCGCCCGCGTCGCGTCGGCGAAGACCGGCTGCTGGCGCACGATCGAGCTGATGGCTTCTCGCGGCTTGCCCATCTTCTCGATGAAGAGGCGGTCGAAGAAAAGCTCTCCAGCGGTGTCATGGACGTACAGGACCTTCGTGGCCCGCCCGACGGCGTCGCGAAAGGCCTCCAGGTTTTCCGGCTCGAAGGCGATCTCATCGAGCCCCTCAACGAGCCCCCGGAGCGTGAGGATCGGCCGGAGTTCGTTGTCGAGGCGGTTGGCAGCTACCGCGAGCTTGAGCGCGGTAAAGAACGGATCGGCCGTGGCGTCGACCCGCTCGCGGATCCAGCCCGTATTGGAGAGGGTCTCCTCCCTCCAGCGCTTCTTCTCATTCTGGTAGGGGTCCGCCATGCCGAGGGTTCGGGCGGTCCGCCGGAAGATCTGGTGGATCATCTCCGCCGGCGTCGCCTCATCCGCGGCGGCTGTCAAATCGCCCATGATTTCCCCGAGGACCTTGCGGTGCAGCCATTCGTCGGCGGTGGCGATCTGGGCGGTGTGGAGCGTCCGCCTCAAGAAGCAGGGGATGCAATACGGCCGGTAGTTCATGGGTCGAATTCAGTCGCCTGCGCGCCGAGCACCGCTGGAGGTACCGGAGGAGGTCGACCTCCTCGGACCTCCATCAGAACGGGGGTTTCGGGCGAGGCGAACCGGGAAGAATACCGAGGGACCCGGGCTGGTTCAACTACCTACCTGGGCTGGTACAAAAGCACGTACGGATCCCTCAGGTTGATCCGAGGCTTGCTCCGGAAGGGCTTGTTTTTCGTGAGCTGCAAGTAGTTCTGCATCTCCTCCTTGGCGGCCCGCTCCGTTTCGAAGGGTCCCAGGCGGATGATGTAGGTTTCGATCGCTTCGATCTTCCGCATAGGCCGCACCCAGATGCTGCGGTAGCCCAACTCGCCCAAGTAGGCAACGATCGGATCCGTGTGCTCCGCCAGAACCGCCGATTGAACCTGGATGTAGTGGCCCCGCGGTCCCGTATCGCCCTTCCAGACGCGGAGGTTCGCCTGAGCATCGCCTTGCGGCGCCGCCCCGGGCGGGTGCGGCTGGTTTGCCTTGGGAGAAGGCTTGGGAGAACGCTCGGACTCGGCACTCTCGATGTTCCGGACCTCCGGCGGGAGGTTCTGCCCACCAGGGATCAGCTCCAGCGCGATGGGGGACTGTGGAGCTGACGCGGGGCTGCCCGCGTCGCCGCTAGCCGGGTCCGCCCTTGCGGTGCTCTGAAGGAGTTTCTCCCCCTCCGGGTTCTCATCGCCGGAATTGTTCGTGTAGAGGATCACGACAAGGAGCGCGGCAAGGGCGACCGCCACGTAGAGGGCGATCGATCCGATGCGAGACTCGAGGGTCTCCTTGATGCCGCGGGCCATTCCCTCCCCCACGAGGACGTTTGTGCACCTCACCCAGAATCCGCGCAAGCTTCCCTCGTCGGCCGGCACGCTGAAAAGAGGCTTCCTCGCGTCCGCGAAGCCGCTCGCCGCGCGCTCATCGCCATGCCGGAAGGCGTCTTCGCTGCGCCCGCGATCCGGGGGTCCCTCGTCCGGCTCCGGTATCGAATCCGGGGAAGCCCCCGCCAAGCGCGCCGCCCGAGCGGAGGGCCCTTCCAGGCCTACGGCAACCGCGGCCGGCTGGATCGACCCTTGCGGTCCTACGGCTTGCTCGACTGGCCCATTTTGTGGTGCACCATCCTGGTCTGTCCCTTCCTCGGCTGTGCTCCGTTGGGATGCGACCGGCTGGGACGCCAATTGCGCCAGGGAAGCGGCCATGGCGGGAGCATCCGTCGGGGCGGGAACTCGAGTGCGACCGCCGGATAGAACCGACAGGAACGACCGGCTGAGCCGGTTCGGCGGTGCGATGCGATTTGCAAGGTGTTCCGTCGCGATCGGATTCTCCGCCGGACTCTCTGCCTTCAGGGGCGGCCCGGCGAAGAGCGCGCGGGAAGTCCCAGCCTGGGCCGCGGCGGCCGCCGCGTCGAGAACGTCGGAATCTCCGGGCCCGCCGCCGGCGTCCGGCTTCTTGGCGACCACCCGGAAAATCTCCGCTGCCGGCTGCAGCGGTGCGCTCGATTTCTGGAGCTGCTTCAGCCGGCGGGCTTTCTCTTCCTGGGTGATCCTCCTCAGGACATCCAGCATCTCCGCCGAATTCTTGCGCCGAGCCATGCGGAAGGACTCCTCGTCACCCTCCGGAGAATTGCCGCTCAGAGAAGGGGCAACAACAGGGAAAGGGACGGTGTACGGGACGCCGGCTCGGGAACGGCCGAGCGGGAGCCCCCGTCTCGGTTTCCTCTAGCCCGTTCCCAGGCGTCCGAAAACTTCTCTTCACCACCAGATCCACGATCCGACGACTTCTTCTTCTTTTAAGCGCGGCTCAGAATACAAGATCACTTTTCTGGAGTCCACGCTTTTTTGTGGTTAGAATCCGCCGGCAGATGGGGTCCGAGGAGAGGCCGCCGGAGATGTCCGTGCCAAATAACTCAAAGAGAAAGGCGGAGAAGAGAGAGGCGCAGCGAACCGCGGAGAATTCCCCGGAGGGGAGAGAGAAGCGAACCGACAAGGGAACCGAGAACCCCTTCGGGCAGGTTGGGTTCCCCGCGATCGCCTGCATCTACTTCTTCGCGACGCTCACCTGCGGGCTCCTGGCGGGCTTGCCTCTGCGATCGCAACAGACCCACACCTTGCTGCAGCCTTCCGAATCCGGCGGTCTCCCCCAGGTCGAGGCCATTGGAGGCACGGTCCAGGGGCCAGTGGTGTTCCCTGCGGGCGGCAATGGACCGGCCCGGAGGTTCAAGGTGGGCGATCGCGAGATCCCGGACGACGAAGTCGTTTTCATCCGCTTCCCCGACCGGTTTCAGGCCCCCGCGGAGGCCCTCGCCTTCCTCCGGGGTGGCGGAGAGATCTTCGCCACGATCGAGGGGGGCGACGAAGGCTCGATCATCCTCCGGGCCGTCGCGGCGCGGGCGGAGGGGTCCCCAGCGGATGGGCCTTCAGCGGTTCGGCTCACGCTGTCGCACGAGGCGCTCCAATGCCTCGGCTTCCCTCAGCGGGTCAGCCGCTCGGGAAACGCGGTCGCGGAGCTGCGGCGCTGGCTCAAGAGGCCCCAGAAGCCTGGAGCGGGCGGCGATGCGCCGGCCGACTCCGCCGCAAACGAGAAGGACCGCCTCCTCCTGACGGAAGGGGCGGAGCTGTCGGGCCTCCTCCAGAAGATCGACGCCGCCGCCGTCCACTTCCAGACGGACGCCGCGGGGGAGGTGAAGCTTCCCATCGAGAAGGTTCGGGCCGTCGCCCTCTCGGAGGTCTCCGGGCCGATCTCCGGGCAGCGCGCCGCAGGAGCCCCACCGGCTCCGCAGGGCGGCCCACCGAGCGGGCCGGAAGTTCTTGTTCAGTTCCAGGATGGCGGCAGCCTGCTCGGCGTGCTCCTCACTCTGGATGCGACGCAGGTGAAGCTCAAGACGGCCGCAGCGGGGACCATCGTCTCCCCCATCGAGCAGGTCCAGACCATCGGCGTGCGGAGCGGCCGCTGCCGCTTTCTCTCGGACATCGAGCCCTTGCGCGTCGTCAATCGCGGGGACCTTTTCAAGTCGCAGGAGATGCGCCGCGATCTCTCCGTCACGGGCGATCCGATCACGCTCCGGGGGCGGGAGTTCAAGAAGGGGCTCGGGATGCTCTCCCACTGCAGGGCGGACTACGACCTCAAGGGCGAGTACTCGCGGTTCCAAGCGCTCATCGGCATGGATGACCGCGCCCGGCCCGAGACCCAGGAGGCGCGCGACGCTTCAGGCGGCATCGCGGTCTTCCGTGTGATCATCGATGACAAGGTGGCGATGGAGAAGCAGCTCGGCTGGTCCGACCCTCCGCTGCCGGTCGATGTCGCGATCGACGGCGCCCGGACGCTGAGCTTGGAGCTTGACTACGGCCCGGGCTTCCTCGTCCTCGACCGCGGCGACTGGGCCGACGCGCGCATCATCAGGAAAAAGTAATCAGAAAGAAGTGAATCGATGACCAGGCGAGTCGCCTCCGGTCGCTCGCGGCGCGTCTTCTGCATCGCCTCGTGGATCGTCTGGAGTCACTCCCTGGGCGCTCCGGCGCTCGCCGCCGATCCCCAGAAGCTCCTCCGGGAGGCTGAGGAGCTGGAGATGGCCGCGGAGCCCCGTGAGGCGAGCGAGGTGCGGCGCCGGGCGCTCGATGCGGTCCTCGAGATCCCTGCTCCCGAGCGGACCTCACCGGTCCGGCTCGCCGAGGCGGAGCTGGCCCTTCGCCGAGCGCTCGATGCGGCGCAGGAGGCGGGCAGCCTCGCTGCCTTGCTTCCGTCCCTCGAACGGTGGGCGGTCGCCGGAGCTTCAGGCGATGAGAACCTCTCCGCACTGGCGCGCTACGTCTGGGGTCAGGCGGTCCTCCGCGCCGGCCCAGGGGGGATCGACGGGGCGGCGAAGATCTGGGAGCCGCTCGGGTTTCTCTCTTCGTGGTCGCTCGCGGGCCCCTTCGACAACGAGCGCGGCGGAGGTTTCTCCACCGCCTACGGACCCGAGGAAGACGACCGGACCGCCCGAGCCGCGGGAAAACTGCTGCAACCCGACCCGGAGCGCAGCTACCCCGGCAAGGTCCGGCCCGTCGCCTGGCGGAAGCTGCCGGCAGAGCCATTCGCGGGGATCGTCGACCTCGATGCGCTCCTCAGGCCGAACGATGAGGCCCTCGCGTACCTCTTGACGCACGTCGAGAGCGACCGTGCACAAGCGGCGGCTCTTCGCATCGGAAGCGACGAGGGGTTCCGCTTGTGGGTGAACGGCGACCTCGTGGGCTCGCGCGATGTCCACCGGCCGCTCCGGTGGGACCAGGACGCCCTCGCGATCCGCCTCAGGAAAGGATGGAACTCCATCCTCGTCAAGGTGAGCGAGGCGAAAGGGGGCTGGCGGTTCCGCGCGCGGCTGACGGGGCGCGACGGAGCGATGCTCGATGGCTGGAAAGAAGGGCGCGCTCCGGCGAATGCCGCCTCGGAGACCCCTCCCGTGGACGCAGCGGAGCCGCAAGCGCTTCCCGCAGGCCCGCGGGACCTCCTCCGCAAGGCCATCGAGGCCTCCGGAGCGGCCATCGAGGGGCCTGAGGCCTATCTCATCGGCGCCCTCCTCCTCGAAGCGCACGCCCACGATAGAAACGAGCACCCCGACCGGGACTTCCTCGACCGGGCCGCCTCCGCGGGGAGGAAGGCGCCCGCACGCTGGAGCTACGACCGCGCCCGATGCCACGTCCGCGAGGCTGAAAACGAGGCCGACCTCGACCATAACGATTGGCGCGAAGCGCTCGAAGTGGCCCGGACGGCCGACGCTCCGTCCCTCAGGGCCTCGCTGGACCTCGCGCGGTACTACCTCGGAAGCTTCGGTAATGTTCCCAGGGCCGAGGGGCTCGTGGAGGAGGTGTTGAAAGCCCGCCCGGAGTCGGTCGAAGGCCTCATCCTTCTTGGGGAGATCGAGGAGAGGCTCGGCTTTCCTCGGGGGGAAGATCGGGTTCGAGAAGGGCTAGTGCGCCGGCTCGCTGTGTCTGTCGCTGCGCCGGAATCGCTCACGACGGCAACCCCGCGGCACATCCGCGCCGCAGCGGGGTACCTCACCCGGAGCGGGCGCCCGGATGATGCCTCACGGCTCCTCCAGCGACTCATCGAGCGCGACAGGCTCGATTCCGAGGCCCGGAGGGTCCTTGTGGAGCTGCATCTCGCCCGCGGTCGGCCCACGGAAGCGCTCGGTCTCCTCCTGGAGGCGGAGCGGCTCGATCCTTTCGATGTCGAGACCAGAAAGCGGCGCGCTAAGGTCCTCGACGGCCTCGATCGGCTGCCCGAGGCGGCGGAGCCTCTCGAAGCGGCGCTCAAGATCGCGCCCGAAGACCACGAGCTGCTCCGCCGCCACGGGCTCCTCCTCTGGCGGCTCGGCAGAAGGGATGATGCCTTCCGCCTCTGGGACCTCGCGCTCCTCATCCAGCCGAACTTCCCCGAGCTGCGCGAGCACCTCGACCACGTCCGCGGAAAGAAAGACGAATTCACCGAGCGTTACCGCCGCGACCTGACGGTCGAGATCAAGAAGGCGCTCGAGCGGAAGACCGAGCCGCCCCGCAGTCCGACCGGGGGTGCGACGGGCAGTCCGAACGCGGGCGGCGGGGATCCGGTCCAGGTGCTCCTCGAATTGACCGCGGTGCGCGTCCACGTCGATGGCACGGCCAAGCGGCTCCGCCAGACGGTCCGTCAGATCCTGAACGACGAGGGGATCCGGCTCCTCGACCGGTTCTCGACGCCGTACTCGCGCGGCGAGCAGCGCGTGGAGTTCAAGACCGCGCGCGTCCATCGCAAGACGGGCGGTGTCGAGGACGCCACGCTCCGCGTTCACGGAGAACGGGCCCGGGATGAGGCCGACTGGACGCTCGCATCGATCGATCTGCCGCCGGCGACCGCCGGCGAAGTCGTCGAGGTCGTCCACACGACCGAGGACCTTCGCCAGAGCTTCTTCGGGGACTACTTCGGTGTGCGCGAGGTCCTCCGCGACGACAACCCCGTCGCAGAGCGGACCTTCATCCTCGAAGTTCCGGCCGGGCGGAAGTTCCACTTCCACCAGCGGAACCTCGACCAGAAGCCTTCGGTCCGGAGCGACGACGCCGCGTCCACCGTGGTCTACACCTGGACCTTGCGCGACGTCCCGGCGCGCCGCCCCGAGCCGGGCATGCCCCCGCCCACCGAGATCGACCCCGTGGTCGAGGTCTCCACCTTCGAGAGCTGGGCGGCGTTCAACCGCTGGTACTGGAATTTGATCCATCGCCAGCTCGAACTGACGCCGGCCATTTCGGCCAAAGTGGCGGAGCTGACGTCCGGGAAAACGAGCGAGGCGGAGAAGATCCGCGCGGTCTACGATTTCGTCAGCGCGGAGATCCGCTACAACGCCTGGGAGTTCGGCGTCCACGGATTCAAGCCCTACAACACCGCGACGGTCTTCACGCGGCGCTTCGGCGACTGCAAGGACAAGGCGAACCTCCTCTGCACGATGCTCGGCGCGGCCGGGATCCGCGCGTTCCCCGTCCTGATCCACGCGACCGACGACCGATGGGAGGAGGACCTGTCGATCCCGATCATCCAGCACTTCAACCACTGCATCGCCCACGTCCCGGGCTCGCCGGAGCGGCCCCCGCTCTACCTCGACGGAACCGCGACGCGCCACGCGGTCGACGAGCTGCCGGGGATGGACCGCGGCGCTCAGGTGCTCATCGTCGGCGAGGGGATGGGTCAGATCGAGCGCGTGGCTTGGAACCGCCCGGAGGAATCGCTGATGGACGAGGAGCTTCAGGTGTCGATCGAGCCGGACGGGAGCGCGAAGCTGAGCCTCCGGGCACGGGCCCGCGGCGACCTCGCCGCCCACGTGAGGGCGCTCTTCGAGGTCCCCGGGCGCCGCCGCGTCGAGCTGGAGCGGATGCTCGGGGCCCGCTTTGCGGGCGCGGTCGTCGAGAAGGAGAGCTTCTCCGATCTCGCCGACCGATCGAAGCCCGTCGAGTTCGAAGCGGCCTTCCGCGTGCCGGCCTTCACGAGCCGCGCTCCGGAAGGCGAGGTGGTCCCGCCCATCGAGGACTTCTTCGGCATTGCACGCCAGATCGGCCACCTCGGCGGCCTCGATGAGCGCCGCCACGACCTCATCCTCGGCTCGCCGGCGCGGAGCGCCCTGCGCGCCGTCTTCCACCTGCCGCCGGGCTCGCGCACGAAGTCCGCGCCGGCCGATCGGGAGATCGCCGGGCGGTTCGGACGCCTGAGCCTCAAGCACGAGCGCGGCCGGGATGGAGACCGCGCGACTTTGACCGTGAATCTTCTCCTCGAAACGACGGCGCCGCGCGTTGCTCGAGCCGACTACGCCGAATTCCGCCGGCTCGCCGCGGCCGTCGCGCGGCTCAAG